>Ga0335073_10001990_pt1 | contig 27888 bp, 39 predicted proteins | sample Lox_Sample_22_FD_207093 | JGI IMG/M metagenome (GOLD analysis project Ga0335073, IMG submission 207093) | Soil microbial communities from Loxahatchee National Wildlife Refuge, Florida, United States - Lox_Sample_2.2 | ecosystem: Environmental > Terrestrial > Soil > Wetlands | place: USA...
CGGCTTCGTCTGGGTAATAGTATTCTTCGCCGTTCTCACCAGGATAGGGATCATATCCTCCGGCACTGTTTCCTCGTTGGTGGCCGTAGTAGGCAGCCCCTGCTCCAGCACCAACCGCAGCTGCAGCGGCCGCAGCTCCGGGATCCGCGCTGACACCGCCGGGAGCCCACACAGGTCGCTTGCTGTTTGATGAGGTCGGGCCCCATCCGCGGTAGCCGGTGCCGTCATCGTCGCCGTAAGACGTCTGCCTCATTTCGTTCGCAGCTCCACCTGCTACCGCTCCTCCCGCAACAACTCCTGCCCCTATTCCCGCAGCTGACGAGGGGCCAGCTCCACCCAGTCCATCTGGAGCATTGGGATCGAATCCGTAGTCTTCAATTTCGCCCTTGCGAGCAGCAAGCCTGGCTTTCTTGTCGCGATTTCTGCGCCAAAAGAAGAAACCTAAAATGGCGAGCAACGCAATGACGGCAACGGGGACGACAACAGCGATAGCAACAGTGCCGCCTGTCGAAAGACCACTGCCTCCAGTTGCTGGTACTGGTGTGGTACTCGAACTTACTGAGGAAGACAACGATGACGAGGAGCTTGTAGGTGTGGTAGTTGGCGTCGGTGTTGTTGGCACAAATGTGCTGGTAGACGTCTGGGTGACAGTCACGACATTGTCTGAGGAGGATGTATTTGGCGGAGGAGTTGTCGGAACTATCGGAGTGGTCGATGTTGTAGGGGTTGACGACGTAGTCGGGATAATTGGCGTGCTGGAAGTGGTAGGAGTTGACGTTGTCGTCGGAGTGGTCGATGTCGTAGTCGGAGTAGACGTTGTTGTTGGTGTGGTTGACGTGGATGTTGTGGTGGGGGTGCTAGAGGTGGTCGTGGACGATGACGATGTGGTGGGAGTGGACGTGGTTGTGCTGGTTGTGGTCACAGTGACCGCTGAAAGAAGGAGAATTAGCATGTCTCCAAGCAAAGCGAAGAAGGATTGCAAGTGATGGAAAGCGAGAGACAGGAGGCTTACATGTTACTCCAGTCGTCAGCGTGGCCATGGCTCCCGGAGAGACAGGTGCGACAGCGAGCTCTCCCTCCTAATTGTTGCGAGGTAAAAATATAATGACTGCGGGGGCCGAGTGAGGAGAATGGCAAGAGTCGGGGGCCTCTGGTGTCTATGTGATGGCTAACACCTCGAGCAGGAAAAGGGGCGTCGAACGAATTGCCCGGGGGTTGTAGAATGTCGACTTTTGAAGAAAAGGTCGGAGGACGACAGTGGGTGAAAACCGACGCCAAGCAGTGGTGGGGGGGAGGGTTTTGTTGGAGACCAAATTGGACGAGGGAGCATACAGTAACAAACCAGTATCCGCTCCCACGGCACACACACACACAGAGGATGGTCGGCAAAAATTGTTTTGTCTCTCAGTTTTGTGTGTGGAATATTATTTTGCGGTCTCTGCCTTGTGCTGCGTAACCGGGACGGGTAGGTATTAAAATGGTCAGTGCCCAGGCAACCATGTTCTGATGAGGAAAGCTAAAACTACAATACATTACCTAACTCCTCCAATCACACTTCGCAATAGCTTTCAACATCCGAAATTAGCTCCCCTTAAAATGACGGATTTAATTTGTCTATATATAATACTTGTGTTATGCAAATCTTCAGATCCATATCTAACTCCCAAAAATGGTCAAGCTCATAAATAACGGACATTCTCGTAGTTTTGCGGCCGTAGATTTGACAGAGCGCCCGCTTTTCCCACCGGCACCAGATCTTGCGGCAGTCGGTTCACCCGACCAGCCCCAGCGCTGACGGCCATCAAACTCGCCTCTGTGCGAGCCAGACTTCGAATGCTCCGAATACTGCCTGTGTCTCCTGCATCTACCTCACTTGCCGCATATTTACGGACGGGGGCAAATTCGATAGAGGAGAAGCTTCCAGAGCGTCGTAGTCGGTGCGGAACGGGTAAGTCAGACAGGTTAGACCAGGAGGAGCTTAGCACTTGAGCTGGGGACGCCGGTCTGTTGATTGGGCTGGCCGAGCCTGCAAATCGACGCGGTTTTGAAAAGGAGATCGGTGACGCGAGATCATCGATTTTGTAGCGCTCGGTCGGGAGATTATTGAGAGGTTCAAGCGGTTTGGAAGGTGTTCGAGCCCGAGATGGTAAGGAGGTTGTCGAGTATGATGTCGACGGCCGAGAGTAATACGACGGTCGGGCTGGTGGAGAGTGGAGGTGTCCGTTTATCCCGAGACCGACTCCGTCGTGCGAATTTTCCGCAGCTGGATATCCGTCATGATAGTAATATGGGTCGCGCGAACTGGGCTCATGAGACCAATTACTTCCTTCGTAATATTCCTGTGGTGGATCGTCTCGTTCAGTGTTGTTGTAGCCAGCAGCTACAACAGATTTTGGTTGATATTGGTACTCGACGTTGTTGTGATGCGGGAGAGACTCCCACTCTTCACTGCCGTCGTAGTATCCCCCGTCATTCCAATACTCGTTGTAGACGCTTTGAATTCGCTTGGCGTGATCCTCGCTTTCTTCCGTACTTTCGACGCCAACGTCGCTGTTTATTCTGTCCAAATTCTGGTGAAGTGGAGGTTCTCGTTTCCGGGTCTCGGCCGTGGGATATACCTCGGTTGTCTGCGATGGGAGGTGCTCTGCTTGGAAGGCCTCCTGATTCACGTGGTGTTGAGATCTGCTTGCATGATCGAAGGCATCGTGATTCGAAATTTGATCTTGGGCACTGTGAAAGAGAGTCTTTTGAGGTGAGGTAGGGATTGGATGCTGCAACTCGATCACCGGCGATATGTGTTTGGTAACGCCCAAGAAATCCAGATTTTCGTAAGATTGGACTGGGGAGACTGGAGCGATGGCTGAAGACGTGGTGCTGGAGTCCAATGCATGACGTTCATTCCTTCCGTTGGGTGCTGATGACGGCTCTCGTACAGGTGAGTGGCTAGGCGATTTGGAAGGGCTATTTGCAACAGGTGGTGCAGGTATTTCGGAGAAGGTGTGGGAGAGCATTTTCGACGGGCTGAGTCCTCGTGGGCCTGTGGGGATTTCCGAGATACCTAGAGGGGAAGGAACCCGGGACGGGGGCTTGAAAAGTGAATTTGGATTATTTTCGTCGAGTTGAGACGTGGGAGGGAGCAGGTTGCGGGTACTTCGTCCACTGATGGAGTTTTGATCGGAGAATGGGGAGAATGTTCCGCTGGGAGACGGTGGTCGCGACGAATAGATGGCGCCATAAGGGTTGTCTCGTGGGTCGCTAAGGGAATGAAGGCTTTCTCGGGAAACATTTGCTTTCGGGACGAGATAAGGGAGGGCTCCGGGAGGTGGTTGCAAGTCCATCTCCTTGAGGGAAGTAGCACCGCTCTTTAGATATGGATCTTGCTTATCAGTTAACCCGTCGCTCGGAGCATCATGGAGTTGATTGGGTTTGGTTGGACCCGGTAGTTCACCGATGCCAAAATCCATATCGAAATCCTTGTCTAGTTTCTCCTCGCGTCGAACTCGTTTCAAATGAGCTCGGTGAATGAAAAATAGAACAACAATAGCAACAATGATTGGGAGACTAGCACACAAGATTAGCCGAGACTGCGAGTTCCACTGGTGGAGGGCAGATTTTACCTCGAGGCAAGAATGATGACAAGACTGTTGCTTCCTCCATTGAGACAGGTGTTTGTCGCGGAGCAGTCTGTCGTGTTTGCTGCCGACGTAGTTTCTTGACGAGTGGCGAGGTTTACGGTCTTGCTTGCCATCCTGAGTCGGCCCACAGGCAAGAAGTCACGGTCGGAGAGGACGCAAAAGGATGAATAGAGAGAGGATTGAGTTTTGACTCGAGAAGGAAAGCAAAATCGCGCAGCACTAAAGGACCGTCGGAGTTAAGGATAAAATGACGGCTGTGTATAATGTTTCCGGATGAACCCTGAAGCACCGAATTTGGGATAATTTGCAATTTTAGTTGCTTGGCGGCATGGAAGCACAGAGAGCAGGTGTTTGATCGGGGAGGGATGCGCGTAGAGGCGCAAAGTTGCGAGAGAGAAGAGCGGAGCTGTTCGTGGGGACGAAAACGGGAGAAGAACAAAATGACTTGGGTTGAGGACAAGGAGCGACTAGAGGTGAGAGAGAGAGTGAAATTTGGCGAGGAAGCGGGTGTTCCCTTCAGGCCAATTTCCCGGTTATTAGCAGGGTGGAGGCGGTGAAGGGAGGAGGACCGAGCGTGCACATTTGAGAGGCATGTGTAAGCGCACTTCAGGGGCTGCTGGTCTGTGTACACACAAAAACAAGCGTGCCTGAAATCAGCCAATCACCGCGCGCGAACACCACCTTCACATTCCAACGCCCGCTGAAAAAGTATGTAAGTCCGCCGACGTCCAATCAGCCAACTAAAGGGATGCCAAACGAGCGGCATGCCATTTGGCAGCCATCCGCCCAGCAGAAACTTGGACTATTTTCGGAGCCTGCCGTCCCCTTCATACATACATATATACTTGCGGAGACGCTGAGATCGATGTCTCCAAAGTTTCCCGGACAAGAATTCAATTGTGCCGGTTCACCTAACCCGGGATTTTGGTTTAGTTAGTAATCCGGTAATAATGTTGAATTGTGTGTGGCAGAAAGTCCGATTTTCTTATAGTAGTTGTTTGAACCCGCCGCTGTCCCAAACCTTCCTGAGCCCTTTTTTTCTTTTTCTCGCTTCCTCTCTCACTTTCGCTATCCACCTCCTCGTCGACGAAAGCAGCTTTCTCATCCCTTTGCTCGTGGGTTTTCGACTCGGCCCTTGTCATCCTCAAGCCTGGTAGCAAAGTTTCGCTATCCCTGAGAGTCCCCGCGTCCACTCGCACATCACACACTCCAACAATTTTCTAGCCCGTTCGATCACCAGCAAATGGAGAGCATACTCGACTTTGACAAGGAACTCGACGTTCCGTTCCTGGACAAAGTCGTCACCTCCTTCTATCATGGATCTGGCCCTGATGTACGTCTCCCGTCGTCCTGAGAAACACCCTCGAAATAATGGGGTTCTCTTTCCTTGGTCTAACAGTCGTGTAGCATAAGCAAGCCCAACGCGTGTTGACTCAGTTTCAGGAGCACCCAGACGCCTGGACTAGGTCCGATGCCATTTTAGAGTATGCACAAGTCAGAGAGACCAAGTGTAATGCCCCGTTTCCCAACCCCCGCCCTTGCTCATGCTGATATCGGCAACAGATCTTGCTTTGTCGATACTCGAAAAACTCATCCAGACGCGATGGAAGATCCTTCCTCGCGATCAAGCACTGGGTACCAAACATCCATTACGGCGAGTGATCTAACGTGGTACAGGAATTCGGCATTTCATTGTCTCTTTGATCGTGAAAACAGCATCTGATGAACGGTCGATGCGAAACGAGAAAGTCTACATCAACAAGTTGAACCTTGTCCTTGTCGAAGTATACTCCAGTACATAAATGTGAATGCTCATTTCCTGCTAGATCCTTAAACAGGACTGGCCACAAAACTGGCCAGAATTCATCTCAGAGATAGTTGTCTCTAGTCGCTCAAATCCATTCTTGTGCGAGAACAATATGGTCGTTCTCAAGTTGCTCAGGTATGCTTCCATCAGGATCGATGTTAATAGTGCCCAGCGAAGAGATTTTTGACTTTTCGTCAGAGAAGATGACCACCCACAAGACTACGCGATTGAAGAACCAATTTTGCCAGGAATTTTCAGAAATCTTTCAACTCTGTACCGAGGTGTTGGAAAAGGCTCAGATTGAATCACTTATCTCGGCAACATTAGAGACAACGCTGCGATTCTTGTCGTGGGTCCCTCTCGGCTACATCTTTGGCACCAATATCGTAGCTCTTCTTCACGAACGCGTGAGTTTCCTCTTGTTTTGCGAAGATACTGAATTTAACATGCAGTTTTTCGAAGTTCCCATGTTCCGAAACGTTACTTTGAAATGTATCAATGAAATCGGCGGTCTAGAGCTATCTCGCGAGTACGACGACAAATTTGTCATCCTTCACGATATGACGATGGCGTCTTTAAGAAGGATCATTCCACTAGAGACAGGTGCGCTGTCGTTACGACCCCAAATGCTAATTCACCTTTAGACATCCGCCAAGCTTACGATCAGACCAATGATACCGAAGTCCAAGATTTCATTCAAAACCTAGCTCTCTTTTTCTCTACATTTCTGGGCAAGCACGTAAGGGTAATGGATCGTTCCTACGCACTAGCTGAATTTAGATGCTCGAACAACGAGGCAACAGAGACAATGTTCTCGACTCACACAGATACCTTCTCAAGATCTCGGAGGTTAACGATCGCGAAATTTTCCGTATTTGTCTGGACTACTGGGGACCCTTTGTCGCCGATCTCGAGGAGGAAATACGAAAGCTCCCCATCTCAGATGTCAATCCAATGTTGACGCTGTCTTTGAAATCAAGCCTCGTCAATGGCGGACCAGCTCTGAATCCAAGCATTCTATCTGCATATCCTCTTCGAAAGCATATGTATGCCGATATCCTAACGGGGCTGCGGCTGGTCATGATTTCCAAAATGGTTCGACCGCAAGAGGTAATTAGCCATATTGCGACTAGATGACTAAAATTGTGGCAGGTCCTTGTCGTTGAAACTGAAGAGGGAGAGTTGATTAGGGAGGTAATGAAAGAAAGCGACACAAGAGCACTTTATCTCAGTCTTCAAGAGTGTCTGAAAGCGTTGACTAAGCTCGACGTTATCGACACTGAAGTGATCATGACGGACAAACTACAACGCCAAGTTGATGGCTCGGAATGGTCATGGACAAATCTCAACACTCTGTGCTGGGCCGTTGGCTCTATTGCAGGAACGATGAGTAATTCTAAATCTGGTGGTCTATTAACGGGAATTAGACGAAGAAACTGAGAAACGCTTCCTCGTGAATTTCATCAAAGAATTGCTCGGGCTCACCGAGATGATTCGTGGGAAAGACAACAAAGCCGTCGTTGCTAGCAACATTATGTACATCGTCGGCCAGTATCCACGATTCCTGAAGGCTCATTGGAAATTTTTGAAGACAGTTGTCAACAAATTATTTGAATTCATGCATGAAACTCATGAAGGTTTGTTCTCTCCCCTACTCAAGCTAAGGCAAAGGTGTCCAAGACATGGCGTGCGACACATTCATTATCATTGCTCGATGCTGCAAACGGAATATGAGCGTACTTCAGCAAGATGACCATGAGCCCTTCATCGACGAAATTATCCGCAACCTCGACAAAATCACAAACGATCTATCGCCCTCTCAAATACATACTTTCTACGAGGCCTGTGGTCTGATTGTCGGACATGTACCAAGCAGCAGTAGCCAGGCACGAATGCTTGCAAGTCTCATGGCTGCTCCGAACAGCGCTTGGGATTCCATTGTCACTCAAGCTCGTGATGATCCAGGAGTTCTGACACGTACGGACACTATAAAAATGTTGGGTTCCGTGTTGAAGACAAATGTCGCCGTATGTGTTTCCGTCGGTGGGGGATTTCTCCCACAATTGAGCCGAATCTATCTTGACATGTTGGCTTTATACCGATCCAGCAGTCAGCTCATCTCCAACACAATCGCTACAGAAGGCCCTATTGCAACTCGGACCCCACGTGTACGTGGACTGCGAACTATCAAAAAAGAAGTCCTCAAACTTGTGGAGGCTTACATCAATCATGCGGACGACCTCGATCAAGTAAACTCTGCTCTCATCCCACCCCTTTTGGAGGCGGTACTTGTCGATTACAATCAGAATCTCCCAGAAGCTCGGGACCATGAAGTTCTCGATACCATGACTGCGATCATTCGAAAACTCGGAGTATATCTCTTTGCGTGTTCTTTGCTAACATCTTCCAGGGAAGAATCACAGAGCAGGTGCCAGCAATCATGAGCTCCGTCTTTGCCTGTACTCTTGATATGATCAACAAGGATATGGCTGAATATCCCGAACATCGTGTGAGCTTCTTCAAGATGATTCAGGCAATCAATATGAATTGTTTCCCCGCGCTTTTACAACTTCCTGCCGCAGACTTTTCCCTATTCTTGGACAGTATTGTCTGGGCGTTCAAACACACAATGCGAGACGTGGCCGATACCGGGCTTGTTGTCTGCCTGGAGCTTGTCAACAATTTTGCTGCAAGTGACATCGAGTCCTCCAATACATTTTTCCAGCAGCATTACATTCGGCTTTTGCAGGACGTGTTTGTTGTGCTTACAGATACGGAACATAAAGCAGGCAAGTCTCCGGGACTTTCATTGTTAACTGTAGGCTTCAAAAATCAATGCCTCCTTCTTGCTAGGCTTATTGGACTTGTCGAGACGAATTCCATTCAAGTTCCCCTTTATGGATCAGACCCGCAAATTCCCCCAGGCACCTCGAACTCGGCTTTCTTGAGCGACTTTTTGATGAAGCTCATGAAAAGTGCTTTTCCACACCTCGCCCCGTTAGATCCCATGCTCTGACTGTTCTGACTGAAGTGTTCAAATTCAAGTCTTTGTCAACGGCCTCTTTAGCCTTCACGCAGATCAGAATCGGTTCAAAGTCAACGTGCGGGATTTTCTTATCGAATTGAAAGAATTTGCAGGACAGGATAACGCAGATTTGTACTTGGAGGAGCGAGAAGCGAGTTTATTGGGAGGAGATATGTCACAACGAAATGGGGTCGACCCTGCTAGTGCGAAGTCAATGGAAGACGACTAAATATGGTTTGTTTGAATGGGATTTGCATTTCTCTTAGAGATTAGTCGTTCTAGCATTTAGCCAGCTTCGTGAGATCGGGATTCTGAATGGGGGGGGCGACGGTTTTCACATAGTAATATATATATATATATATTATACTAGCCGAAGTTTTTCTCTCACTGACATCTAGTTCATGGTGTAGCAGAAGCGGGCAATGGTTTCCGAATCGCGTCTCGCAATGATACAACACCTTTCGCGGGCCCGGGCACCGGTCCTTTCACAAGAAGAACTCCTAGATCTCGATCTATTTTGACAATCTGCACATTCGGTGTCGTTACGTTCTTCGCTCCCATATGACCCGCCATTTTCTTGCCGGGAAGCACTCTCCCAGGGTCCTTTCAAAATTAACTCAGAAATAGCCCGGAGAGGATACTTGTGAGGCGCCGGTCGAACCTCCAGAGCGGTGCTTGATTGAGACACCATGCGATGCCGCCAAACCATGGAAGCCGTGTCTTTTCATCACTCCCGCAAAACCTTTTCCTTTTCTAAACTAGTAAGAGCATATTCCGAAGCAATGTATACCCTCTGCCCCGAACATCAACGAATTGCCCTTCGTAGAAATGAGTTACGTCTATTTCAGAACCTGCAAGTTCAGCGACTCAGCTGGGGCTTGGCAATACCAATTGGAAGTAATCCTTGCTTATCTCGTACTCGAAACTCGCCAACATGCATTTTCGGTGCCACGCGCGATGCTGCAAAATGACCTAGCATGGCCTTCGTAACATTTTCGGGTCGACGCAATCCGATCCCAATTTGCACTGCCCAGTATCCATGCTTTTCCAGAGTTTTGACTGATGTCACTTGCGCTCGAGATATTTGAAGTATGGTCACAGGCAGTCGGTTTCCCTTAACGTCCCATACAGCTGTCATGCCCCTATTCAATGGTCAGAAGGTTGTTTCGAAGGAGATACTTTTTGATCGCTAACACTCCTGTCCGCGCAGGTATCTGCTTCTTGGACAGACTTTTCACTGTTCGAATGCTTCGGAGTTCGCGAGGAAAGCCGCCCTCTAGTCGAGGCCGTAGCCAGGAAATGATCCTGCAAAGACGAGGGTTGATGGCTGGAAGTGTCATAATATTCAATTTAGAGAAAAACGGGCTGTCGGATTGTATGGGACTGTAGATCACTCACAATAAACATCTATTAGCAAATCATATCAACTCCCTATCCCAAGCCCTCTGGCATAACTCTGCTGCACTGGTATTCAATCCCACTTGATCGAGATGATGCCCAAATTCATGAACAATATCGCTTACGGCGAGCTTGATAGCTCTAATGACTACATCTTGCTCCAAAGTTACAACATTACGTTGTAGGAAGAGGAGAGGAGTATGAGTCTGACGGGGCCGTGACAAAATGTACTTCTCGAGCGTCGTCAGGGTTATACAAAGACAATTCAGAAGCACCCCAATGTCCCATTGAACCAGACCGAGGGAATCCTCGAGCGCAGATCTGACCACAAGTTGGGATGTCCCTATGATATTCAGGAAAACTGAATAGCAAATGACCAATACCTTGAATTGCGCACACCGTGCAGCGAAGATGAGGAAGACTTGCAGCAGCCTGCTGTTCAATACATGGATAAAAAGGCCAGCTAATGTGGCGATTTTGAGCGCCGAGGAATGACTCCAATTGAGATCGCCACCGGCTGGCATCCAAGTTCGTAGATAGTGTCAGGTTTTCCTCCGGACCATCCATCGAACGAACAAACCCAAAAGGCAATTTCTGTGCCCCATTCGAGACAAAAATGTTCCCTTGCATAAGGGGCAATTGTGGGGTAGTCTCGGACGTCTCCGAGGGGATTGAGGTTTGACTCGAAGAGGTCATATCTACCATACATGAGCTGGTGTGATGGAACAAACTTTGTACATTGAGGCCCTTGGTGGTTTTTTTTGATATCCGAAAGGATTTCAAGCAACGCTCGTAAAACGTGATTCCAGGTGCTGGGTCCATTCCCATGCTCCGAGTATATAGTCCGTCGTCGGTCCTTGCTATTGTACGCAATATAGCACAACTCCTCAAAAGCCCATGCCTAATGTAAGGAAAACATGCACAGGTACCAATGTACCTGAGTGAAGGGTCTGTCGCGGTTTTGCAATCCCGTAATGAGTGTTCCATTGGGATCGTCGGATTTCATACTGAGAATTTCCCCTTGTGAAGCAGGCGTCTATTGATCTCAGTGGACCGTCGCACGGAAAGTTGATTATACCTTGGTGATAAATGCATCAAAAAACAGATTTGTGGCTTCCCATAGTGATGTCATGACAAAGGCCAACCACACGCTTCGGAAGAAGAGGCCCAGGCTTGCTGGGAAGTCCGGCAGGGTCGAGGATCGAGGCATTCTTACTTTAAGACGATATAAGATGGAACTTACTTTATAAATGTTCTAGCAAATCGCAGGGCATAAGTCCAGATTGTAGGTCTCACAAACAGATAGAAAACTGGCGCAGAAAGTGCAGATGACAATGCGAAGAGGCCCGAAACCATCGCTCGCTCGGCAACTGCATGTACGAGTTCTGTTCGTAAATGCGCCTTCACAAAATTAGCGTTTTGACAGCTAACCCCATGTACCGTGACTGACTTGTACGGAAGGAGAGTTCGATGTACAGCTCTCTGAAAGAGACCGAAAGCTGTAGATGCAAAACTCGAGAAGTATAGCAAATACACGAGACGTTCATTGAGTCGAGGAAGCTCGTAACCTCTGGCAATTAGTATCATTTGAGACGAGCAAGAACCGAGTTATGGTCGTTGAAAGATTAGCGTGTTCACTTGCATTCCGTAAGTAGATACAGCTCACACAGAGTGCCGAAGTAATATACGTCAAGACGGAATGAATGGTTGAGACTGATAGAATCTCCTTCCCGACCAGGGAAAAGGGAGACGTGTACGGTTTGAAATCCACTGCATTGTTAACGTGCGCGAAAGGGCGGAAAATACCATGTAGGTCAGCCTTGCGGATCACCAACACCGGGAACACTGTCGCGAATATCAAAATCCCACGAAGATATGTCGCACTCCAAGGCAAGAGGAGACGCAAAACTGGATGTATATCAGCAACTTTGAGCACAAGTCGCGTACCGTAACGATCACCAATGAGAAAGGATACAATGCAGCAGACAACAAACGTCCACAGGGAAGCACGGGCAAATCGTCTTTGCAAAACGGGTCGAAGGAGAAGATGATAGTGGATAGGCTTCCGCGCCGTAGGGACGGCAGAAGGAGCTGTCTTTATTCGAGGCATGTCCTGACCATCGTCGTCAACAACGCAACGATATGTTGATCATCGTGTATAAATTTGGCGCAGATCGTTCGTCCAGGAAAGTTTGAGCCGGAATTTTGCTCAGCCAAAGCTGGCAAATATCTGCTAAAATCGTGGACTGCTAAAACGAAATTGTGGAGATTATCGCGTTCTTTGGTCGTAGTGACCAAGCTCCATTTATGCATTGCAGGGAAACACCAAGGGAAAGGAGATACTACTAGAAGGATAATTGAATGCTCCTTAGGGGTGAAAGCCTCGGTTGTAGAGGGGCGCAGCACAAGTTAGAATCCGGGCAAAGGCTCTGTTGAGGGGGGGCACAGACTTTAGACCGGAGGCAACACACTTAAAAGGGGGTATAGTCCAGTTCATCATACTAGTACTACTCGTTTTCCAGTACTAATTTATACCAGTAGCAACGACATCATGTCAGATGTTTGTCCGGATTCCTGCGTTCATCCTGACAGCTCAAATGAAATAGAAATACAGAAAACTTTCGCCAGGCCCAATAATCCTGTGAGACTAGCAGATTTCGGATCAAGTGGACCGTCACATTCGCGAGTAGTAGGAACTTGGATTTCCGCGGTACTACTCAAAATTCCAGTCTCAAATGAAATATGGTCGATACTACTACAACTTGAAGATGCTCGTTCAACTCGAATATGAAATTCAATATCAGTACTACTGGATCTGACCATTAGCCGAGAAACTTGCGGGCTCTCTCCCAACTTGAAGTGCTTTGCTGGCACTCCGGGCTGCGGCGTGCCATGCATTGCGGTATTGAATTGTCGGTCAGAATTTAGTACATACCCGAACCTAGGGATTTATTTGAAATGGTGTCAAAGCTGTACACAGTATGTGGTGGTCAAGTCAAAATGTTTGATGGAAACCAAATGATATCGACATCATAGTGACCAAGGATATGTATCAGCATCATGTTTGTACAAGACAATCTAAGACCTCGGACATCATCAACAGCATGTTGATCCGTTGACATGATTCCAGCATGTTGTCGAACATCTGTGTAGAGTTTGAAGAGAAATGAAGAAACAGCATAGACATTAGAAACATAAACTGAAAGTTAGACAACGCAAAGTTTAACAAGTCCACAGCAATATCCACACCGGCTGAGTGTGATCCACGCTCTGCATAAAGTAGGTCTTATGTGCCCTAGCGCTAGAAAACAGTCACATCCAAACAAACAAACAACTTGATTCATCATGCTTTGATGACGACAATTTTGATGACTTGATTCATCATATTTTGACGATAACATAGGCTCCTTGAACAGACTGTGGACTTTGCTGTTTGATATGTACTCTATTGATTGATCATAGGTAGTTTGCATCGGCATCCTCTGCATCCTCTGCATCCTTTATATCGGCGCCCTTACATCGGCGTCCTCTGCATCAGCATCCTCTGCATCCTTTACATCGGCATCCTCTGCATCCTACCACTACCACTGCTACTACTAGTACTACTAGTAGTATTTATGAGATACTTTTGGGATGATGTAGAACTAATGTCGACATCATGTGAACTGAAACATGAGCTGGACATTTGCAGACAGCCTTGCAGACAGCCTTTCTAGAAATCTGTCATCATGAAGTCGGCACGATATCAAATGGATTTCAATTTGATGTCCACACTAGCAAACATTGCATGGATGTGGACAGGTGTTGCATGTCCAAATCTGTTGACAGCCTTTCTGTAATATCCCCTGATGCGGGTATGTAGTACTAGTAGAATCAAATTCCTGCTGCATGAGGGCCAGTATGCTCCATTTTTGCCTCTGGTACCCGCATTTTGGCACTCGCCGGTAGTACTAGTAGTAGTAGTAGTACTACTACTAGTAACTAGTAAGCCTGACCTTGTGGCGATCAATGATTCAAATCAGTGTATAACCAACCTCGTCATACTGAGTGCTATTATATTCACCTGGAGTCCGTTCCATTGTGCATTCCTCTTGGTGTTTAGCCGAGAACGCGTCCCGCCAGAAGTTCAGTCAGAATTCCCAAAAACACATCTTCAGCGGCAGTTAGTAGGTTTAACTATGAGCTTTATGGTTGCTCTCATTACTACTACTCGTAGACGATAGACCAATCTATATATTAAGCTTGATGGCCACTTGCAGTTTGCACCGAATACTAGTAAATGAAGTTTGAAGTTTATTCTACTCGGAATCCACAGTGTCGGTACTGGTTTCTAGCCATGTCTGGGGCGACAGCCGCCATAATTGCATTGGCGAATGAAATTTCATCTCCTTCATCTAGCTCGGATAAGTACTAGTACTAGTCGTTGGTTTTGAAGTGCCCGATTTTGAGGACGGAGTTGAAGGAATATGGCGGCAGAAATTTGAGCAGAAGAAACCTTCGTCAAACTGTCCTCAAGCGGCCTGGATTTGGCGTCAAGGCAGGATCAAGTGTAGAACAAGATAAACCGAGAAAGCAGGTGAGGCGGGGTTTTCTGCGAGGGATGCAAAAAACAAGACTGCGTGCGGGACTGAAGGTCACCAATTACAAAACTGACAAGTATTCGTTCTCGGGGCCTCGATCGATTAAACAGAGGGCGACGAGGAGAAAAATCTCAATAAGAAGGTCAGAGATGCATTGCGACAACAGCTACAATCTACTATCCGACAACTACAGCAAGACGTGCAAGGCAGAGACGATCAGATTGCGACTATCCAGCAGAAGAGTGACGAGGACAGTGAGCTCCGTATGTTAGATAAAACTGAGATTTCGGGTGACATGCAGGCCCTACAGTCTGAAATTGCAGAACTCAAGAAACTCGGTCTGGCGAAGGATTTACACATCGCTGCGCTCGAGTCTATGAGGTCATCGGATAACCAAAAGTGACAAGCCGAGATGTCAACGCAACGGGACCACCTTCTCCAAACGGCGACGCTTTTCAATAACCAGTGGAACGAGAATAGTAGTCGTCTGTTTGATTTATTAAAAGAACAGAGAACCTCATTTGAAGATGAGGCTCGTCAACTTCGACAACAAGCGGCCCCTCAACACCAGCAGCTTCAATCGCGTATTCTTGGTCTCGAGTCCAATCTGAGGGGAAAGGATGAAGCGTTGGGTAAGAGTAACAAAAAGCTACGACGAAGAGAAACCGAACTCCGTGAGGCACGCCACAAGTCTGCAGAGAGGGATAAGGAGATAGAAGTGTATGTGGATCAAGGACGTCGAAAACTCATTTCCGCCAAAGTAGAAAGTTACGTTTGGAGGTCAAAATTCCTTGACAACGGCAATAAGACGAAATCAGATGTGAATCAACTGGGGCGGAAGTTACAGGAGACGACGACACAGTTCACGGAATCCATCAACCGAGTCGACGTCGCCCAAACACGTCTCCTTGACCTCGAAGAAGCCATCTCAAGCAAACCATCCAAGTCGACCTCGACCTGGCAACCGCCAAAATCGCGACTCTTGAGGATGAGATATCGACATATCAAGAACAAAAGCAAGACGAGACGGCGAAACAACACCTCGAAGAAGCACAGCGAGACTGTGCGACAGCGAACTTTGAACTCAAGAAGACAAAAATCGAGCTTGCGACGGCGAATGACAAACAAGAAAAACAATGCAACCAACTTACAGAGGCGAAACGGGAAGCCACAAAAATACAGCGAGAACTTGCCGCTGCAAAGTCATCGGCTGAATACCAGATCATCCATTACCAGCAACAAATAAAGCAGCTGGAGTAAAAGGCGAAGTACGATTCGACGGCAGCCGGTGCGAAGATCAGAAAATTAGAGCGACAAATCTCGACTCAACAAAGCACAATCCAAGACCGAGTTAAACCATGGCATGAATACAAGACGAAGATCGAGATGAAAACTACTCGGCTGCAAACAACGATTCGCAGTATCATGGAACAATTTATCAACGACAACATCGATCCGTATCTTACTCTCAAAAAGCTGATGCCATCATACCAACTTCCGCTGCCAGACCACATCCACACAGAGATGAGTGATAGCATCGGTCAGTGATACGTGTTCTCCAACTGTCAAATGTCCTGAGATCTACCGATTTCCTCCCCGCTTCGTTTCGTGATCTACCCGAAGCAGTCAACTACCCACCGCTTGGCCTCGCCTGGATCCGGGCATGGCGTTCCAATACGACTCACCCCTTTTACAAGGAATACCGCGACAAAGCCACTGATGATATCCTGAAAGAATTGATGTGGAAACGGAATCCAGACAGACGCTTGAGAATGCTCATTCGAGGAAAGGTTGATGGCAAGGAGGCGTGGATGTATCGGTACGGCGCAGAGATTGGACGGAAAGTGGAGGAACTTGAAGGGTTCGTCGGTGTTCACAAGTCGATGATCAATATAGGACGGAGTGAATTGGGGTGTGGGATTAAATGGTGGTGTGATTTGGGTGGAGTCAAAACTGAATTTGACAAGATGATGAAGTATTTGCTAGACAGGGAGCTTCTCGTAGTGAGGTTGTAAGGGGAATAGCAATATACTACTACTAGTAGTAATATGATCCGATAATCCCAGCTTCAATCCTAACCACGAAGCCATTCTGCAATGAAATCACAGGGTAGTCGGACCGCGCCATACTACTAGTACTACTCGTGGTCAGAATCGGACCAACCCGGTGCGTGATTTGACTTTGAATTTGGGACAAACCACGTCAAACTGGGAGAGAGCCTGCAAGTTTCTCGGCTAATGGTCGGATCCAGTACTGGTATTGAATTTGATATTCGAATTGAGCGAGCATGTTGTAGTATCGACCACTGGCATATTTCGTTTGAGACTGGAATTTTGAGTAGTATCGCGGAAATCCAAGTTCCTACTACTACTCGCGAATGTCACGGTCCACATTTGAGCTGTCAGAACAAAGGCGAGAATCCGGACAGAATGTCGTTGCTGAAAACCAGACCAGACAAAGTGGGCACACTGTGGGTGCTGTAGTTTTTTGACTGCTTCATTTCCCCATAGCCATCCTCACCCACACTCTACGGATAATACTAGTAATAGCATTCGATCGAGAAAGTTGGTTAACTAGAGACAACGGGGATCCACTGTCCCAGGTGCAAAGGACGAAATCTCTGCCGGCGTGGAGATCATGCCGTCAAAGTTACCCGGCATTGGCACTGCGTCAATTTGAATGTGCGAAGGGGCCCAACCTTCAAGTTGTTCATCCGAGCTCGGCTTCGAACGCGTTGCAAATACCTCCTGCCATAGATTCTCAGTCCTTCCAAGGCCTATCTTGTGGACTATATCAAGCCATACCTTATCGAGAGCGATACGGGAGGTCTCGATCTCATCAACCGGACCTGCCTTGAGAGGACGTCTTTGTAGGGCAGATTTCGCTCCCCCACAGTCCAAGCCTCGTTTCGTACAGCTGCTGCAGGACGAATCCGAACCGTTGAACTCGCACTGGATTAGTACTAGTGTCATCGACGACTACCCGTTTTTTTTTCTTATGACAAGCCTCGCACATCTGTGTTCCGTGTCGACCATACGGGTTGTTGCACTTTCTGGAACGACGTTGGTTGGTTGAACGGAGGCGGATTGCTCCAGATCCGACGCTGGGAGACGCCCGCTTACGGTTAAGAGCAATACGGGAAATTCATAAGCTACACTAGCACTGTCAAGCAAACAACTGGACTCACCGACAAGACTCTCAGGGGAGAAGGGAGTCGAGTCAGATATTATGCTCGTTCCGTCACTTTGCCCTTCGGACGCGGTGACTTTACGAGCTGTGTGTCGGCCTGTAGTAGTACGGTTTGTACTCTTGGTCCTCCCCATGGACGAATAAAAGTGATTAGCAGGTACTACGTGTGTCAGCTATGATTCTGGATGTTGACGTTATTGACTGTACCTTGGCTGCTTATCTTTGAACGAGTTGGGCAACGAGTCGGGATGTTTGATAACGAGAGGAAAGGAGCGGCCGGAATCAAAAGCTGTGCGGGTGGTAGTACCAGATGGCTAGTTGCAGTCTACACTAATTTCGGGCCCCGATGATCATCGGCGAAGGAATCGAGGCCTCTCGATCCAAGCACGGCGTTCTTTGCCCCTCGCAGAGGTCAGATTGTTGCTCATCTGCGACATACTATCTGGATCAGCGTAGAAAATGTGACGAGTATAAAAAGCGAACACAGCATTGAGAACTCTATTACTCCAAAGTCCAACCTCGTTCATTTATTACCAGGTCTATACTATCGATTCAACTCGGGGCTAGTAACGTCTTTGCCGTCGGTAGCCAATGCAGCAGTCTGCAATCCACAACATTAAAGCTAGGCCGCTGGTGACGCAACTGATCCAAACAAAAGCAAACATCTGAGTACCGAGACTGGTGTGAATATTGAGGATGTCGAAGTTTGCTTCGTTCATAGCGTCGCGGAGAGCAGAGTACAAAACCTGGCAAAGAACTGATGCTATCAGAAGGAATACAAAGGAGACCTGAAGGAACGTGAGCGACCAGATAAGTGGAGGATTACGATGGCAAACAATCCGACAATAAACCAGCCGACTCTAATTCGACAACCAACGATCAGTCCAGCAGTTGATGCACCGAATCCGAAAATCGTTCCGATAATCCAACAAGAGAACACGAACAGTGAGAGGGAATGTAACCGGTTAACATCCTTTTCCACGGAATCCGGCAAAGGAATATGGAGATCATGGGTGAATTCGTCGTTGATCGATGCGACCGGATTCGTAGCGTTGCCAGGTTTGGGGTTGGTGCAAGACACGACTGTGTTGTTGTAGCCCTCGCAAAACCCCCACAGACCATACCTATAAAAGTCGTGGATGCCTAGATCTCGTTGAGCACTCTCCGTCAAAGTGTTGAAAATATTGCTAGGGAGATTGACGATGTCAGTCGAATTGACCTACAACTCAACAGGCGGAGGGGAAGTGGAGATACTTCGAGAAAGTAGGTCGTTCGCAGAACAGGCTTGTTATGTGTACAGCCTAGTCGGCAGCATTAATATTGTAGTCCAACAGTAGGCTTACCGATGAGCACCAAAATAGCGAAGATGACGGAAACGAAGTTCAAGCCAGAAGGAAACAATCTAAATCGGGGGTTTCCGCCGCTGAGACGTTTTGTGTGCATTGTGGAGATTCTCAACTCAGGAAACGTCGATGAAGAGGATACGACAGAAGAATGTCGTCCGAGGGTATATATATATATATATAAATATATTTTAAAGCTTTGTGAAACAACCCATGTTGACTTGGTTTGTGATTCCGTGCTTCCTTGTCCACCGAAAAACCTTGGTTTCTTGCGCCGCCCTGATTGTTCACCACGGAGCGTGTTCATTGGCTAACCTTAATTGCGCCGCGATGCCACGGGATTGAGCGTGGATTTCCCGCGTGCTACTGATGGACGAAACAGTTACAATTCATGAACTAGGGAACGGAACTTCGAGACTTCTCATGTCAGCTTGAGGGGCTGACGTGAGATTTTATATCCCTTAGAGTTAGCTCCGTGATGAAGAATTAGCCAATCCTATTCGAAGGCTTTAAGAAATGCGCCATTGCGTGGCGACGTAGACAACTCGCTTCGAATGAAAAGGCCGGAATGCATTGGCAGATAGGGTGTTATTGGACGAGACAAGTCATTGTGCATTATTCATGCTGAAGATCGAGTCTCGAGACCTGTAGGTCTGAGCTACATTTACCTCTGGTCGTGGTGAAGTCTGCCAAGCAATTACAGCATGTCTGTTCGGCCATTGCACTATTTCAAATACGTTCAAATGCGTTGGACGAACCCTTCGAATTCTGATAGGTCTCTGTTTCCTTATCCCAATCAAAGAGCCATTTTGCAAGACGAATCTCATGACCGTTCGACGACCTGAACATTCTGCTATATCTCAGGGTCTTGCCCTAGAGAATTCACGTTTTCCTATCTGTGTTTACGACACGACCTCACCGAGCACTCCACTCGATGTCCAGTAAAGCGATAAAACAAGCTGCTGCGCGAGACACGATCGACAGTAATCCTCGCGTCTAGCATTTCAGGAGCTAACAGGACAGTACTGCATGAAATTTCGTCGATTCTAAATACGGGTTTGGACAAGCATACGCTGTCGCTTTGTGTATCGCTCTGCGAGAATGGGGTGAACCCGGAAGCGTTGGCAGTACACTTCCAGTAAGACAAGCAAGCTGACACTCTCTTGTAGGAAGTCATCCGCGCACTACGGAAAGAAGCGGTGTTGAAAAGTGGAGACGACTGAGCAGAAGCCTTGACAAACGAAAGGAATGGCATTGGCACAATTTAGAAAATGATCTTTCTATGCGGGGTTCTATGACCGAGTTCCCTGACGCCCATGCTACTAGTAATGGCTGAAATCAAAAAAAAAAAACAGTCGCCAAACAAAACCTCGGGAAGTTGTACATAGAACAATTCAAAATGGGCGAGCAATACACCATAACCTTCACATATCGTCTTGATCCATTCGGTAAACCTCGTTTTCCCCGCCATAGAGTTCTTCTGCCGGCTGGTCCAGGTTCTCAATCTGGTCTTTAATGATATGGCTTGATCGTTAGATTACTGTCATACGCTAAGATGATGTCGTACCTCGCCTTGGGATCTAGGCTCAATGCAGTCGTGAAATTTTGGAGCGCTCTGATACGATCCCCTTTCGCCTTGTAAATGCGACCAAGCATAAAGTATGGCTTCGCGTTATCCGGGGACGCATCTTTGAGCTTGAGCAACTCTCGCTCAGCAGCCTAAAGATTAATCATAGACGAGTAAGAGGACTTACGTCAAAGTATTTTAGATGAATGTACATACGAGCAAGCTGATATCGGGCTGAAATATTAGTGGGTGTAGTGTCTGCAGCGCGTCTGTATTCCTCCATGGCACCCAGATAATCTCCTGCACGTTCGAGACACTGGGATTGGCAAATGATTGTAATGTGGGAAAATACGTTTCCAATGCAACACATTATGATTGAATTTGAGGGGTTGAGGTTGCTGGCAGCCTTGAAACATTTGATGGCGGCTTGATTCTTGCCTGATTTGAATTCAACCGATCCTAACCCATACCTAGAAGAGGGGTCAAACATGTACCTCGACGCGGTATACCATGCATGATAAAGTCTTCGATTAGCACGCAAAGCGTTCATGAAGCATTGTCGCGCCTTATCGTACTCCTCGTTCTCAGTGTGCTCCAGCCCTTGCAGCGAATAAGCGTAGGCGAATTGAGGATCGAGTTGGATTGCTCTTTGAAAGCAAGAGATTGCCTGGTCGTGCTCATGCTGACTAGCAAAACTGTTTCCGACTACGCACCAAGTTTGGGGTGCAAGCCAGTCGAGGTCCACCACCTCGTGTGCAAGAAACGCGAGATCAACCTCCTTATTGAGATGAAACAGAACGGTGGAAAAGAGTTCCATGTCTTCCAGACGACCAGGATCTGCGCGTCTAAGAGAAATGAACTCTTTGTGGGCCTAACTTGTTTAGCTCACTTCCGTCAGGAGGGGAACCTCTGTAAGATTTCGGCTCTCGTACAAAGCCCGGGCCGTACGACTCAACACATAGGGTGTATTCGCTTGCGAAGGAGGAAGTGACTTGAATGTAGCCAGTGCATGAGCACAGTTGTACCGGCTTAGCGCATAACAACCTTCCCCGATTTTGCTGTATAAGCCTAATAACTGGGACTGAGCTTCATCCCGTTCCTCAAGAGACATGTTGGTGGCAGAAGACCTGGAGTGCAGCCTTTCCTGGAGGAGGTTAGAAATAGACCATACGGGATGATACGTCGATAGACTGGGAAATGTCCATGGCACTGTCAGTTGAGGATCTCTGCATATCCGGAAAGACGGTTCTCGCGATTTTTTTGGGCGCTTGGGTTGCCGTGGTCGGTTTAGTCCGTGAATGTGCAGACAATAGGCGAGTGCTCCGCCGCGTGTTTTGAGGAGCGGACGAATCTGTTGCGTTTTTCTTCTATTTGCAGTCAGATAACTATCACCAGATAGAAAGTACCTGGACAGTCTCACGAACTGAACGCAATGTGGTCTTTCCCCTTAAACTGTCGACCATAGATCTCGATGGTGGTCGTTGCGAAGGCTTCATGAGATCCGATGGTGTGGATATTGATGGGCTTTCCTCTGCTAGCAATGAATTGGAATGAACGGCCTGCATGGTGGGTGTTCTACAGTGTTAGATCTCAAATATTCTCTGGTTCAAACCCAGGAGTTATCGGCTGATTAAAGCGGCCAGAAAAAGGTGGTTGCGATTTACTCCAATTGAAAATTGGCTGAAATGAAGAGCTAGATGCCGGCCGAGAAGTCTCGGGTATGTCTGCTAACGGGAAATCGAACGCATTGGTGGAGGCAGCCGGCGTGTCGATATTGGTTGTGTGTGTGGCCTCACGTAGCGCTCTCATTGTGGAGCTTGCTTTGAAGCAGTTTTCGACTCGTAGCGACACGCCTATGCAAGTTAGGAGATCGCTTGAAAATGGAAACCGACCTAGCTCGATGAGCCCATCGAATGCTTCCCACAAATACGGGTTCACTCGGAGTGCTTCTACATACGTGTCCATCGCCCGCTTCGAGTCGCCGGACGCCCGTTGCATATGGCCCATTAAACACAATACAGCACCTGTATCAGGCAGGTGATTCCGCGAGACGTTGCTGTGGTCATCTTGGAGATATTTTAGCACGGATTCCACGATAAAAGGAGTTACAAGCGGTCCATTTGTTTGGAATCTGAGTCAAACAGTTTTCCAGGGCGAGCAGGCCTTCTCGAAATTTACCAAGCTGTCTGCAAGTCTGCGCAAACACGTAGGAGCATCCGAGATGGCGATGACCATTGGTGACATTGTACGCCGATGAAGCACGACCGGCACGTAGGAAACACAAGCCGAGAAGGTGACGGGAATTCTGATCGCGGTCGTTCAATGCGAGGAGTCTTTCTGCGACGAAGAGCGCATTGTTGACGAGGTTGTTGTCGAGTGAGTACCAGATGATCTGTTCAAAATGCTCGTGGACGTGGGGTTTCACGGTATTCATCCTTCCGTCTCCAAGGGAGCCCACTACGTTATTTCTACTAATCGATCGATCGATCCCTCTGAGCCCCAAACTCACGGCGACTCACAAGGTTACTAGCTCCCATTTCTCGTGATTGTTTAATGACGTGGGGGCTATGCCCTAGAAAATAGATCGCATCTCACGTTTGCGAAGGTAATCAAGTGAACTCATTAAGTGCGAGTCTATGATATCAATATTACACTAAGAATATATTATAATGATACAAAACGCTGCAGTACACATCAAAGTTCCCAAGAACATACCCAAAGGATGACCATAACTTTCCGAAAGAATCCTCAAACTCCTTTAATAATGTATGCCGACATTCCTGATGCCCAGACCATGCAGATATCCAAGACAAATTTCCGAGATGAATTTTTCCCACACCAAATGTCGTGCTTTTATGGTTCATTGTAAACATAACTCCTGCGTCAACCGGACGCTTGCCGGAATGCCGAGCACCGAAACCTTTCAAACACCCCTAACGACCATACGCATAATACCAATAATGCCCCTACAACAATTAGATTGCGGCCACAATTAGGGGAAATACATATAAATCCCTCCTAGTGGCACAGCAATTCAACTTGTTCGTTTTCCATCCGATTTTTACGATGCCTCTGTTCGCTTTTTGCAATATCTCGTATTCACTTTTGCTGATCAACCATCTGCATTGTTAGCTTGACTATCCGCGAAAGCGGGCCATACCCTCTACGGCTACGTCCATGAAGCCAGTGCCACCCATACAAGATGTCGCAAATTTCATCAGTTGATTCAATTCCAGAACCAGAACATTCGACAACTTTCACATGCGGATGTTTGTTGCGAATGGACGTGAAAACATCGGCATATTGGCTGAGCCTAAGTCTCCCTCCAGACATGTCGGCCTCAAGGTCGAGGTAATATAGCTGCGGCATGTTGGAGAGCAAGGTCTGAATGCCATATGGAGAGAGATGCGTGCGATGGACTCCAAGTTCGATCAAAGTGGAAGGGAAATCCAAGGCATGGGCATCGCAAACCGGTACTCCGCATATGTCGAGCGCACGGAGCGTTCCTTTAGACTTCAAGGCAGAGAGGAAGATAGGAACGTCTCTTGGAGTGATAGGATGACTGAGCTCGTCATTGACACGTACATTGAGGCTTTCGAGGCCTGTCGAGGCCGGATGATCGAGCAGAAAGGACAATAGTGCTCTACCGCTAATACCCCCGCAATTTCCCAGGTACAGGTGTTGCAAGCGAGCATGTGGGCTGATCGATCGTAATCCAAGTGAAGTGATTTGCGTGGAGCTTAGATCCTGAGAAGTTAGCATGTTGATCAATTTCTTGGAGGGGGGTTACCAAATGAGTAAGACCAGGAAGAAGAGGCAGAAGCCGAAGATAGATGTAGGCGGGGAGGGTCTGGCACCCATGCAGAGAAAGTCGGCGGATGGGAGGGAACGGAGCCAAAACATTATATGTGATCGGATCGATATGAGATCGCAGCATTTCCTCGAAGGCCTGTACAAAATTGAGGTGAGAACTGCCACAAACTAGACAAAATTAGAAAATTCCCATGGACATTCGTACAATCAAGTGCTTCTAACTTTGGTAATTTGCTCGCATTGAATATTTGCTTCAAGACATCGATGTCAAGATCGGGATCCACGGCTTCGCTCAACAGCAACTAGAAATAAATCAACACAAAGTCTGAGAATGGCGTTACCTCTTGAAGATTTGGAACGAGGTTGAGACATTCGAACAAGGTCTCGGAGCAAACCATTTTTATTTGCTTGTTATCGTTGGCACTGCGTCCCAAGGATACAACAGAGAAGGGGCTGAAATCAAGAGTTTTGACCATTGCGCCTTTCTCGGGATGCTGTGAGATCTGGGCTAGGAACTGCATTAATGTCAGTGAACGTTCGCGGAATGGCGTCATACCTTTGTGAATGCGTACGGATCCGAGATGGGAACGTGACGGTAGAGCCAGTTGGTGGCGACGGCATGAAACTGTCTCGAGACCAGGCAGCACGCCGAGATGTCGCGCAGCACATCATAGATGCCTCTAGAATTGTCATCGTGGACGAGACCAAGAATCTGGTCAAGGATCTCGAAGGGAACGTCGTCAAAGGGGGAGTAAGTGAACGGCTCGGGGGATGCGGGTGGCGTTAGGAGCTGGTGGGTGGGTTGGAGGGAGTAGAGGGAGGCGACAAACTGTTTCTGGTCTAAATAGCCCATTGCGGTTGGCGAGTCGAAGAGCGCGTTGTCATAGCGTTTTGCCACGGCATCAAAGATTAGAGTTGTAAGATCGAATGGAGGGCAAGCAGGCATTTCGGACTCTCTGCAGGGTGGCAACTCGCTGGAAGTGGAAAAATGGCAGCTACTTTGTTGTGTTGATGGCGTTGATTCTCGGGAATAAATGAAGCAAGGTGAAAACGGCAGAGATGGAGGTTGGGAAAAAATGTCGGGGCGGAGCTAAGGTCAAAGTTTTTGTAGTCACGTTGGGACAATAATCAGTTGGCCTGGCACGCTCGGAAATATGGGCCGCACAGACACTAAAAAGCCTGAAACGTGACCCGCATGTGTCACCACTTTTTCGCGATTGGCCCACTTTCGGTCCCCCGGATTTTCGATTCAGCACTATTTAAAATAGAAATGGCAATTGGCTCGGTCACACGCTCAGAAACGGACAAACCCCTTTGACATCACACGGTCCGTTTCGCCTTTACCATCCCCTCAAATCAACAGGCATGTTCGGTTAGCCACGGCCCTAATATGTAGGCGTGGCGCTTTAAGCCTTTCTCTTGGAATTTCCAATTTGGGGGACGCGGACTGGAGTAGAACTTATAAGAATACAAAAGAAAAAATAAAAAAAGTTGCCGCGGAGGGGCCGCTTGCGTCTTTATTGCCTCATCGTGCAACGGAACGCCATCTACCCCTTGATGTACAGTACATGTGAAGTGGGGTTGAGGGCTAGCTTTTTCCACTAGAGCATGTGTCTACCCCTTTGAGGGGTGCTCACCGATTGCAAGGATTGTGAATAAAACGTTGTATGCTTTATCCAAGCTGCAGGTCATAAATACCAATTTGTACGTGATATAATACTAGGCGACAGATGGCGTTGGTACATCAACGCAACATTCTGTCAGCGGGCATACGGAGATTTAGTTCGGAACCGAAGATGATGCCGAGGGCAAACAAGATTTGTTTTAATGAAAACGGCTGGGGATTTCAAGTTCTCTTAGTGAATGGACTAATGAGATGGTAGTTGGAGTGTCTTGGACGGGGACTGAACCGGGGAGTGAGTGAATTTGAAATCGCTTACCAATCGTTACCGAATCCACACAAATGCCTTGCCTCACACACAGACACACAGACACACACTCTAGACCAGATCCGATCTACGTAGTAAACTCGGGCCATCTTCCGACGTGGAGTGAGACCGACTTGCGCTTAGAGAAACCATTCACAGAGACGTTGTCTGCATAACAGGGGCCCGATGCCGCTGCCAGTAGCGTCCGACATACTTCGTAGACTCCAAAACTCACTCTACCAGCCATGGGAAGACAACCACGAGGCCGCCACTCTCGACTCGGCCCACACTGCTCCCGCATCAACAACCACCACTGCTGCTACTCCGAGCAATGCCGCCAACAGTGCAATCGACACGACAGCAGTACAACCACCCAGAAATGACCTGCACAACTTCAACTTTGGTGCTCACAGTGCTACGACGTCCTCCTCCCCATCCTCTCCCCCTCCACAGTCCGCATCTCCCCCCTTTGACAACCTCTATCCTCGACCGGCTTCGGAGCTGAGTACCCGTCGACGACAGGCTTCAACCCCCGCTGCGTCGGCTCCCGATGTGAATGCGCAATCCACGCTTCGCAAGCGGATACTCGAAATACAGTCCCTCGGTCTTCCAGAACGTGAAAAAGCACGGCTCGTCCAGGTAACCCCGGTTTCCGTTCTGAAACAAGTCTCATCATCCAACTTATAGGCACTGATGACGGAAGCATATCTCGACGCTCAACGACGTCGGCGAGGCTCACAGTCAGAACATTCTCAGCAAGGTGAACTCACTGAAAAAGACCGCGCAAAAACATATCATGATCAGGAGCATGGAATACTAGGTTGTCAGCATTACCGTCGAGGTGTCAAACTCCAATGTAGCACATGCAATCACTGGGCCACCTGTCGTTACTGTCACGACGAAGAGGAAGACCACAAGCTTATCAGGTACCTCCCAAAGCTCTCGGTCCTCCCTCGATCCTGGCGCTTACAACCCTTCCAGGAAAGACACCCGCAATATGCTTTGCATGCATTGCTCCACTCCTCAAAAGGCGGCACAATATTGCCAAAATTGTCAAATACGTCTCGCGCGATATTATTGCGACAAGGTCCGGTCTCCCGCTAGCCATACATCTAACCATTTCAGTGCCATTTATGGGACGACTCTCCCACTAAATCAATCTACCACTGCTCCGATTGTGGTATTTGTCGTGTTGGAGAGGGTCTCGGGAAAGATTTTTTTCACTGCAAGGTTTGGCTCTTGCTGTGTGCCTTTAGCTAACTTGTCTTGACCTGCAACGTCTGCATGTCCATGTCCCTTCAAAACTCGCATCGGTGCATTGAACGTAATACAGAATGCGACTGCCCAATTTGTGGCGAATATCTCTTTACATCCCCAGAGACTGTCGTTTTCATGCCATGCGGACATTCCATACATCAAAGATGCTACAACCAGCATATAAAATCGTAAACACCCTCTTCCTTATCATGCTAACTTTCATAGATCGTATCGGTGTCCGACCTGTTCTCGAGCGTTAATCAACATGGACCACTACTTTCGCTTACTGGACGTAGAAGTACGACGACAGCCAATGCCAGCTCCGTATGATAGCTGGCAAACCGTC
>Ga0335073_10001991_pt1 | contig 27883 bp, 27 predicted proteins | sample Lox_Sample_22_FD_207093 | JGI IMG/M metagenome (GOLD analysis project Ga0335073, IMG submission 207093) | Soil microbial communities from Loxahatchee National Wildlife Refuge, Florida, United States - Lox_Sample_2.2 | ecosystem: Environmental > Terrestrial > Soil > Wetlands | place: USA...
CTCAAGGACGCAATGTTGGTATCAGTCAGCGGAGTGAACGTCACCTGCGCCGGATTACCGGCTGCATTCGCCGAGCGCCACACGCCGCCGCCGGTCGTCCCCACGTAGAGGGTGTTGCCGCTCGGGTCAGACGGATCAATGGCAATGCTGCTCACCCTTCCTGTCACCGCCCCGTAGACCGCCGTCGTCACGTGCGCCGGCCCCACCGGCTTCCACGGAGCTGTCAGGTTTGTGTTTCCGGAGCCACCCTGCGTCGCCGCGGCCAGCGCAGAGTGCTGGGCGCGCGCCTCGACCAGCAATTCGGCAGCACTGCGTCCGTATCTGTTGTCAGCGCCATCGCGGCTGTAGACCTGCCGCGCTGTTCGGATGCCGCGCCGGGCGAGGAAACCCTCCGATCGCCGCTTCTGCTTCATGGCACGCGTGACCGGAGCCGCAACGCGGGTTTGCGCGCTGCTTGCGGCAGCCGCCGTCCACAGCGCCATCCACACACAAAGCCCGAGTTTCAGTCGATATCGGTTCACGGCGCGCCGTCGTCCCTTGCCCGCTACGTAACGGGCCCAGGCCCATTGCACACGACACGCACCGACGCATGAGCGCGAGCCAACGCAAAAGTTCCGGGTCAGTTTCACAACGGAAGAGTTGGCCCATTATGGAACTCGCGCCCCGAGCCACCTAGATTACTTTCGTTTGTAAATTTTTCGAGACGAGACGGACCGTGCCTGGAGGCTGCGCCGCTGTCTCGGAAATCCTGAGCACCGCGTGGCGACATCCAACCACGAAGGAGATCACACTATGCCAGACAAATCGACCATAGAACGAGCCGAGGAGGACCTGCGCGAAGGCAAGTCGCCCAAGACAGCGGCGGGAGAGTTTGTTCATGAAGAGATCGAGCATGTCCGGGAGGGCAAGCATGGCGTTCGGTCCCCGCAACAGGCGATTGCCATCGGATTGAGCAAGGCACGCCGAGCCGGAATTCCGGTCGCTCCTCCGGCCAAAGGCAAAACCAAGGAAAGCACAAGGGTCAGGGCGGAGCGCGACTATGAGAAGGGCCAATCCAACGATCGCGAAAAACCATCGCCGCGGGCATCGCGAGCACGCGAAGAAGTGCTCAAGCGCGAGCCGCGTTCCACCGCGTCACACCGCGCTCTCTCCAAACAGGCAAAGACCGCTTCACGGTCGCGGACCAGCAAAGAGCGTCACGACGCCGCGGTCAAAGCAGTAAAGACCAAGGGCAAGACAGGACTGAAGCGCGCCGCTAAGAAGGCCGCCAACACGCGGACCAAGAAGAAGGCCGCATAAGGCATGAAGCGCCGGACCTCACGAGTTTGAGGTGGGCAACCGTCGTTGCGATGACCATGTCCGAAAACCGCGAGTTCGTCTCGACTACCGGTGCGAAAATCGGGATATGGAAGTGCCCAACCGCTCGGCCTGCTATCGCGCCCTGGAGTGCCGGGACGCCCGTTTTGACGGGTTAATCTACGTCGGCGTCACATCGACGGGCGTTTACTGTCGGCCCGTTTGTCCGGCGCGCACGCCGAAGTTTGAGAATTGCCATTTCTTTGGCTCGGCTGCGGCGGCGCAGGACGCCGGCTTCCGTCCCTGCCTGCGCTGTCGACCGGAAACAGCTCCTGACCTTGCATCCTGGAGAGGAACTTCAAACACGGTTTCGCGCGCTCTGGCTCTTATTGCCGAGGGCGCCCTCGACGGCGATGGCCACAGCGTCGACAAGCTCGCAGCCAGACTCGGCGTGGGAGAGCGTCAACTTCGGCGGCTCTTTCTTCAGCATCTCGGAGCGTCACCCATCTCTGTGGCACAGACGCGGCGCGTACTTTTCGCCAAGCAGCTGATCCACGATACCTGCATGCCCATGACGGAAGTGGCGATGGCGGCCGGTTTCGGCAGCCTGCGGCGATTCAATGAGACCTTTCGCGGCCTTTTCCATCGGCCTCCCACAGCCCTGCGCAGAAGAAGCCTTGCCGGGGATGAAGGGAAAGATGTGGTCCTCCGCCTCCGGTATCGGCCGCCTTACGACTGGGAGGCGCTGCTGGCCTTCTTCAGCGCCCGCACTATTCGCGGAGTCGAAGTCATCGAGGCCGGGCGTTATCTTCGCACTGTTGAAGTCGGTGGAGAGCTCGGCAGCATTGAGGTGACTCACCTTCCAGAGAAGCAGAGCCTTGCAGTCCGGATTCGCTTTCCCGAAGTGAAGTCGCTCCCAGCCATTGTTGCTCGTGTTCGGCGCCTCTTCGATCTTGGGGCCGATATTGAGACCATTGATGATCATCTCTCCGGCGATCCGGTTCTCGCTCCGCTGGTGGCACAGCGTCCGGGATTACGAGCGCCCGGTGGCTGGGACGGCTTCGAAACCGCAGTACGCGCCGTGCTCGGTCAGCAGATCAGTGTGCCGGCCGCGAGACGCCTGGCGGGACAACTCGTGACGTTGCACGGCTGGATTGTGCCCCATTCTTTTCGAATCCACCCGGCCCTGTCGCATGTCTTCCCTTCCGCAAGGCGGCTGGCATCGGCAGACTCAATCGGGCTGGGGATGCCGGTGGCACGTCTCACCGCATTGAAAGAGATCGCCGAGGCCGCGTTGGCGGATCCGAACCTCTTTCGTCCGTTCGGCAGCATCGAGGAAACAGTCGCGCGCCTGCGAACCATCCGCGGTATCGGTGAGTGGACCGCACAGTACATCGCTCTTCGCGCCATCCGCGAAATGGATGCCTTTCCTGTGACGGACATCGGGCTGCTGCGTAGCGCAGCCTCGATTAACGGCGGCAAGGCGACACCCGGCCATCTATTGACTCGCGCCGAATCCTGGCGGCCGTGGCGCGCCTATGCAGCACAGCATCTCTGGACGGCACAGGGGAACGCGGCCAAGAACCAGTTGCAAGTCTCACCCTGACCGCGTGTCAGAAAGGAGCAGACCATGAGTCTCGCCTGTAAGACTATCGAGTCGCCTGTGGGGAAGCTGAAACTGGTTGCAAGTAACGAGGGTCTGGTAGCCGTGCTCTGGCAGAATGATCGGCCCAGCCGGGTGCGCCTCGGCGAGCTGGTTGAGAACGACTGCCATCCTATCCTTCTTAAGGCGGAGCGCCAGCTTGGCGAATACTTTGCGGGGAAGAGAAAAGAATTCTCTGTTCCTCTCGACATGCGCGGCACCCCATTCCAGAAAAATGTGTGGGAGGCGCTGCTTGCGATTCCATTCGGCGAGACCCGGAGCTATGGCCAGCTCGCAAAGCAACTGGGAAACCCGAATGCCACACGCGCTGTGGGTGCCGCGAATGGGAGAAATCCCCTGTCCATCATCGTGCCGTGCCATCGAGTTATCGGATCGACAGGAAAGCTCACCGGCTTCGGTGGCGGACTGGAGACAAAGGCGCACCTGCTGAGCCTCGAGGAAAAGAGCGGCACGCTATTCGGTCAGGACACTTCAAAATGACAGCGCGGGAATGAGCGGGCCGCCGGTCATCGCTTGCGGCAAGTGCAATCGACACATCCGTGCTCGGCGCATGCCCCGCAGGTTTGAACCAGATGCTTTCGAAACGAGGCGCGGGCTCGGTGCACCCGGACCGCTGCGTTGGAGGCCGAGATGTTGTGTTCTTCCGCAAACTCCTGCAACCGCTGTTCGCCGAGATCCACTGAGCGCAGGACCTCGGCGTATGCGGGATTGATGGTGTCCATAATCCGCGAGAGACAGGCGCAAATCTCATTCTGAATCTCGTGGCCGGGGACAATCTGGCCCTCCATCTCCCGGCCCCATTCCTCCAGAGCCTTGCTCTCTGAAGCTCGACGGCGATACAGATCAGTCACTGCGTTGCGAAGCACGCGATAAAACCAGCCCACCACCGATTCCTGGTCCTGCAGCTCACCTTCGTGCTGCAGCGCACGTATGTACGCGGCCTGCAGAATATCCTCCGCAGTTTCGGTGTCAGGAACACGGCGCTGCACAAAACCAAGGAATTGGCTCCGATGATCAAGAAGCGTGTTGAACGAAGTACTTGCCATTCTGATGAAAGGGGGAATGCGTGTGGCATTCCCCGCTTGTCGTTACCTCCGGCTCGGACAAACACAAATCGGACAGGTGCAGGTATCACCGCAGGGGCAATTCTGGCATTTCATGGTTCGTCTCCTTATGACGCCAGTGGGCGTTCACCCTAAACACGCATGACCCGCCAGAACATTACACATGAAATATGAGAATGGGAGTGAAGGATCGCTCAGGCGTCCCTTACCTGCTCGATATACCGCTTCGAATCGAACTTCTTCCCTGTCGACGCGCCCGACATATACCGGACCGTACCAAAGATCGGCCGGTCGAACCAAGGACGATCATGCACGCCACCCATCGCCCATGCAATCCCCTGGTAGCCGTTGGGATCGCGGCCGTCGAGTTCATACTTGTCGTTGAGGATCACCGCCCACTCCCACGCCAGCGCCGGGTTTGGAGCCCACTCCAGAATCTTTTTCGCCCAATACATGCGCAGGTAGTTGTGCATCCATCCCGCCTTTACCATCTGCATCTGTGCCGCGTTCCACAGCTCGTCGTAGGTTTCGGCACGCTCCATCTGCTCGAGGGTATACATTGGATCCCGCTTGTCCCCAGCGTGTTCGCGCAGCGTCGCCTGCGCCCACTCCGGCGCGCCCTCGATCGAGTCGTAGTTCGGCACATACTTCACGAAGTTCACCGAGATCTCGCGCCACCCGATCAGCTCGTTGAAGTAGGCATCGCGCGCAGCCGCCGTCGCCTTGCCCTCGCGCGCCGCATCCTCGCACGCCAGCGCAATCGTTACCGGACTGATGTGCCCGAAGTGCAGCCATGGAGACATCATGCTGGTTCCATCCGTCTCTGGATGGTTCCGCTGCTTAGCATAATCTGCCAGCCCGTGCGCAACAAAATGCTTCAGCCGTTTCAGGGCTGCGTGCGTTCCGCCGGTGAAGGTATCCACTGGCCTCACTGAACGGTCGAAGTTCCTCCATCCCGCGGTTATATCCTCTGTCACGTCAAAACTTTCGAAACCCGGCGGCCTTGCCCATGCCTTCTTCGCCTTCGTCCGTGACATGGGAGCCAGATATTTCGGCAGTTCCGCCAATAGCTTCGGGCGCATGATATGCAGCATGTACTGGTGCTTGGGAAACAGTGCCGACGGCACGACAACGTCCGCATCGACCGTCCAGAAGGGGAGCTCCAGGCGCTTGGCCAGCACCCTGCGCCATCGCTCCGGTTCACGGCAGGGATTCTCATCTCCAATCAGCATCGCCGCGTTCACTTCAAACAGCAGTTTCTCAAGAGAGTTGTTGGGCGCCCGTCGCACTACAAACGAGACATTCCGCTCGGCCAGGTCTTCCTCGATATCCCTGAGCCCCTGGTTCAGAAATGCGTAGTGCCGCAGATTGGCATGGGGAAAATTTGAAATCGCCGAGAAGAAGGCCACCACCGGCAGATCCAGTTCATTGCCGATGTCGACCGCCAGATCCACCGCCGGATTATCAATGCCCCGCTCTGCGCGCTGCATCCAGTACACGACGCATTTGCCATTCTTCAACGGCACACCATTGCGACGCACCGTCACACGCGGATTGTCAGCCAGCTTTGTAAGAAACTCCGGAACCATCTCGCTGTGAGCAGCCATGCTTAAAGACTCTGATGCTCATGGTAGACGCCATGCCAAGGGTGGCGGTCTACGCTGGCTGGTTGAATTTGCCTCCATCAAGACGGACAAAGGCAAACCTTGATGACGAGAACATCGCTCAGCTCAGAAGCGCAAGAATCTCGGCGTACCCCATCTTTCTCGCCCAGGCCATCGGAGTCGCCCACGGCTCCGCATCCGCCTCATGCATAGGCGCGCCGCGCCGCAGCAGCTCCTGAACCAGTTCTTTACGCCCCCACCGGCACGCCCATCCGAGCGGCGTTGACTTGAGCAGATCATCGCGCAGATCCAGTCTCGCGCCGTGATCAATCAGTATTGACGCGAACCGTGCCCGGTCCTGCCCCGATAGCGCACTGCGCCGCGCCGCCACAAAATGGAGCGGCGTCTGTCCATAGCGCGAAATATTCGGGTCGACACCATGCTTGAGCAGCGCCTCCATGCTTTTGAAGTGGCCCTCGTTCGCGGCAGAATCGCCGCCCGCTCCGCGAATTGGCTGAATCAGAACCCAGTGCCATTGCGGATCGTTGAGTGCCCAGCCGGCATGCGGAAGAGCCAGCGCGACAATCTCCGGACATCCGTGATCGGCCGCCGACCACAGCAATTCGCGGATTGCCTCTTCGTCCGGATTCTCCGCCAAGATCTTCCGCGCTGCCTCCACATCGTGCATCTCCGCCACCATGTAGGGATGTATCCGCGCACCCCGCTCGATCAGCAGCTTCTTGACCGAGCCGTCCTTGTGCCCCCACGCATTGCGCAGCGGCCATCCCGACGCATACACATTCGCGTTCGGATCGGCGCCCCGGTCGAGAAGCAACTTCGTAGTGGCGAAGTCCCCCGCCAGCGCCGCATACCAGAGCGGCATCCCCCAGCTTTGCGTCGGCTCCTCCAGCTCCCCGAGAAAGATTCGCTCATTCACATCCGCGCCCAGATCAAGCAGCAGGCGAACCACCTCCATGTGGCGATGCTGCACGGCCAGCGTCACCAGGCCGCCGTCGCTGCTGATCTCACGCAACAATCCCGGCTGGCCGGCAATCAACTCGCGCACACGCCCCTCCTCACCCAGCGCCACGGCGGCGCGAACCGTGAGCTCCGCGCCGTGCTCCAGCAGCAGCTTCGCCGTCGCCGCAAACCGCTCCGCAGCATTGTTTCGCGGATCGACGCCAAGCGCTGCGTGATCGAGCGGAGTCAGCCCCGCCGGATCCTTCTTGCGGACGCTTGCCCGCCGCTCAATGAGCCACGCCACCAGCTCAAGGTTGCACCTGTGCGCGGCCGCATGCAGTGGCGTTCTGCCGTCGCGATCGCAGGCATGAATCATAGACAGATCGGCCTCCAGCAGCCGGATCGCCGTCGCACTATCACCGCGAGCGATGGCCGCGCTGATCTGGTCCTGAGCCGGCGAGACGGTCGCGTTCACGCAGCTCATCTCCTCGCGCCTGTGCCGCTCCTCTTCCTCGATCACCGCGACCACATCGGCATAGTCCCGTTCCTGCGCTAATGCCATCGCCGTCGTCGCATCGCGGTGCGGAAAGATGCCCTTGCGCGCGTCCGCGCCGGCCTCCATCAGCAGCCGCACCATCGCCACATCGCGCCGCAGGACCGCATAGTGAATGCCGCGGTGCTCATTGCTCTCCGACACATCCATCCCAACCAGTTCGGGCCGGCTGGCCAGCATCGAGCGAATCTGCGCGATGTCCCCACTCTTCGCCGCCTCCATGAACCGTGCAACATTTGCCCCATCGGCAAAGGCTTTCAGCTTCGCCCAGCTTGCAAAGCCATAGGCGCGCGCAATCACCCGTTGCGCATCGTTGAGCGCGAAGCGATCTCTATCCGGATGCAGTTCGAAGCGCTCGACCTCAGCCACGACAGACTGTTCACCGGAGCGATAGCCGCGGAGAAGCTCCTTGGCTTGCTTGCGTAGTTGTTCGAGATTAGGCTGCTCCGGCAGACGGCGCGGAGAAGAGGGTGGGGGCGCAGAAACAGAATGGGAAGGGCGGACAGGCACGACTATCTCCTTTCGATCGCTGCCCGCTGTCCGCGTCTTCGGGCGAAAAGAAGATTGTCGTCAGGTTGTGAGAATCGCTCTCTATCGATGGGCTCAGCCCTGTCCGCGGACACGGAGGCGTCCGATACGCCGCACTGAGTATACCGCTCCCGGGCTTTGGATCGCTTTTTCCCTGAAAAGAAAGACGCCCCCGAAAGGGAGCGTCCTGTAGATCGCGAAAGCGTTTATGCGTGGACGGCTCGTCTGTCTACCACATACCCCAGGCGCGGCTGATGTAGTCGGTCATTGACATGGTGATCAGCACAAGAAAGGTAAAGAATCCCGCCGCTACCGTGAGCTTGGTCAGGCGCGAGCTGTACTTCACGTGCATGAAGAACAGGATTACGAGCACCGCCTTGATGCAGGCAATGCCCAGGGCCACAACGGCGTTGAAAACGCCTAGCTCGAGATACGACGCCGCAACCGTTAAGGCTGTGAAAAACAGCAGGCAGCCGAAAATCACCCCATACACCTTGGGGCTGACAACATGCTCTGCATGGTGCGTCGGTTCGGTGTCGAGAATCTCTTTTTGCGTCAGGTCAGACATCGTTTGCCCTCAAAATCGTTTTCGGCGGCGGTCACTGGTGCCGGCTGATCAGGTATAGCAGCGGGAACAGGAAGATCCACACAATATCGACGAAGTGCCAATATAAGCCGAAGTTCTCTATCGTCGTCATGTGTCCCTGGGTATAGGCTCCCGCCCACGCTCGCGCCAGCAGGACGAGCAGGATCGAAACGCCGACCACCATGTGCAGCGCGTGCATACCGGTCATCGCGAAGTACAGAGAGAAGTAAACCTGCGTCTTCTCCGCCATATCGGGAGCCAGCGGCTTGTCTTCGGGATATGCCGGATTCACATGCGTGAAGTCGTTGATGCTGAAATTCAATCCCGGAACGTGGTGCTTCTCCCACTTCTCGTGATATTCGTCCGCCTTGATGCCGAGGAACGCCAGGCCGAGCAGGATGGTTAGAATGAGCCAGGTCATCAGCTGCTTGCGCTGGCGCATCTCCGCGGCGTGTACGCCCATGGCCATGGTGAAGCTCGAGCAGATCAGCACCGCTGTATTCGTCGCGCCTAATACGATCGAGAGCTGGTGGCTCCCCGCCACGAACGCGGGGTAGTACCAGTTGCGATAGATCAGGTAGGCGGTGAACAGGCCGCCGAAGAACATGATTTCGGTCAACAGGAAGAGCCACATGCCGAAGGTAGAGGTCTCCCTCTGCTGCTCCAGGTTGGCAAAGTGGTGCCGCAGGTACGGAGAGTGCGCGTGCTCTGCGTGCGCCTCTTCCGGATGGGTTGCGATCGCCTGGCTATCCAACGGTCTGCACCTCGTGTTTGGTCTTGTTCGCCAGCCACTCGTAGTCGTAGGCCTCGTGGTCGATCACCGGCGTCTCGATAAAGTTTGTCGTGAGCGGCGGCGACTGGATCTGCCACTCAAGGCCGGTAGCCTGCCACGGATTCGGCCCCGCAATCTTGCCGTACTTGAGCGACCACGCCAGATAGAGTAACGGCAGCACGTAGCCCACTCCCAGCACTGTCGCGCCCGCCGTCGACAGCACATTCAGCACCTGAAACTCCGGCGGATACGCCGCATAGCGGCGCGGCATACCCAGGTAGCCCAGGATGAACTGCGGGAAGAAGGTCAGGTTGAATCCGATAAACGTAGTTACCGCCGCCAGCTTCGACAGCCCCTCGGGATACATCCGGCCCGTCATCTTCGGCCACCAGAAGTGCACGCCCGACAGGAATGCCATGAGCATGCCGCCCACCATCACGAAGTGGAAGTGCGCGACGATAAAGTAGGTTTCGGTGAGGTGGATGTCCATGCCCATCGATCCCAGGAAGACGCCCGTCAACCCGCCGATGGTGAACAGCCCCATGAAGCCGAAGGCGTAGAGCATCGGCGTCTCAAAGGTGATCGAGCCCTTATACAGCGTCGCCGCCCAGTTGAAGATCTTGATCGCCGACGGCACCGCGACGAGCATGGTGAGCAGCGAGAAGACCAGGGCGGAGTAGTTCGATATACCCATGATGAACATGTGGTGGGCCCAGACAAAGAACCCGAAGACCGCAATCGCTACCGAGGAGAACGCGACTGCCGTATATCCAAACACGCGCTTGCGGGAGAAGGTACTGATCACCTCGGAGATGACTCCCATCCCGGGCAGAATCATGATGTACACCGCGGGGTGCGAGTAGAACCAGAACAGGTGCTGGAATAACAGGGGGTCGCCGCCCTTGGTGGGATCGAAGACTCCGATACCGATCGTACGCTCAAGAATGACCAGCACCAGCGTGATGGCCAGCACCGGGGTGCCCAGCACCATCAGCACTGACGCCGCATAGTGCGACCACACAAACAGCGGCAGCCGGAACCAGGTCATGCCCGGCGCGCGCATGCGGTGAATGGTGACGATGAAATTCAGCCCGGTGAAGATCGAACTGAAGCCGGCGACAAAGACCGCCAGGCCGGCCGTGATTACGTGCGTATTCAGGTAGTGCGTGCTGAGCGGAGTCGTGAAGGTCCAACCCGTATCCACACCGCCCAGCGTCAGCGCAGTCAGAACCAGCACGCCGCCCACAATGTAGAGATACCAGCTGAGCAGGTTGATCTTCGGAAATGCCAGGTCCTTGGCGCCCACCATGATCGGAATCAGGAAGTTCCCGATCGTTGCCGGCACCGACGGCACCAGGAACAGGAACACCATAATGATGCCGTGCATGGTGAACATCTTGTTATAGGTGTCCGCCGCCATCAGGTCGCTTGGTGGAGTCAGCAACTCCAGCCGGATCATGCCCGCAAAGAAGCCACCGATGAAGAAGAAGATGGTGATGGAGATCAGGTACAGGATCGCGATCCGCTTATGATCTCCGGTCAGCAGCCAACTCTTCAGGCCGTATTCCTCGTTCAGATAGGACCGCTTCGGCAGGGTCGCCGTTGTCTGGTCCGGAAGACTGACAATAGTGCTCATGGCTTTACCATCCCCGGCGCTGTTGCCGCCGTGTGCTGCGCCGGTCCAGCCGTCGTGGTCTGTACCTGGCTTTGCACCTGGCTCGTGTTCAGCGTCTGCTGAATCCGATAGTTGGAGTTGAGTTGTTTAATGTATTCCACCAGATCAATCAAACCTTCTTCGCTGATCTGCCCCTGGTAGGTCGGCATAATCGGCGCGTAGCCCGCCGTCGTGTGCATGGTCGGGTTCAAAATCGAGTCGCGCAGGAACGCCTCATCCACTGTCGCGTACGATCCGTTCGTCAGCTGCACCTTCGTCATGTAAGCCGCGGCCAGGTTCGGACCGCGCGCCGAGGCACTGCCCGAGTGGCAGGCATTGCAACCCATGCTGGCAAAGAGCCGCTCGCCGTTTTGCGCCAGCGACATGCCGCTCGTCGAGCTCTCCGTCCACGCCTTGTAGTCGTCGGGAGACATGACCGTCACCCAGCCGATCATCTGCGAATGCAGCGTCCCGCAGTACTGCGTGCAGAAGAGGTGATAGGTTCCCGGCACTGTCGGCGTAAACCACACCGTTGTGTAGCGGCCGGGGATCACTTCGCGCTTCACCCGAAACGCGGGGATCGAAAAGCTGTGGAAGACGTCCTGCGAAATCAGCGTGAGCTGGACCGGCCTGCCCGTGGGCACGTGCAGCGAATCGATCTCGTGTTGGCCGCCGGGATGCTCCGCCTTCCACATCCACTGCTTGCCCACAACGTAGATATTCATGGCGTTAGTGGGCGGGTTATAGATACGGAAATAGAGCAGTGCGCCCCACACGAAGCAGATCATGAACAGCGCCAGAGGGATAATCGTCCACGTGGCTTCCAGCAGCGTCGAGCCTTCGATCTGCGTCGCCTCCGGATTGCGCTCCTGGCGGTAAAGAATCGAGAAACCTGCTACCAGGGCCACCACTGCCGCCATGCCCACCAGCGAGATCAGGATCAGGAAGAAATACAGCGCATCCGCGTGCGGGGCAATCCCCGACGCTTCAGGCGGAAACAGCGCGAAGTGCGTGAGCCAATTAACGAGAAATTGCCAAAGTACTGGACTTATAAAATGCATCGTTCCCTTTATCCGTTCGCGTTTTTCCTGTCTCGTTCGAAATCACGCCGGAACATGATCGTCATGTATCCGCCCAGGCCGAACATCGTGATCAGTCCACCCAGCTGCACCACACGCGCAATCACCAGGCTGTGCCGGTTCAACTTCGGATCGTAGCGGTAGCAGTACGTCAGAATCGTATCCACCGGAGACCCGATTTTCCCGGCCGATGCTTCCACCAGCCCGAGCCTCAGATCGTTCGGTGCGAAATCGACCCCCAGGTAATACTGCGAAAGCTTGCCATCAGCAGTCAGAAGCTCAATCGCGCTGGCATGCGCATACTGGTTGAACACTCCATCAGGTCCCGCGACCTTCACATACCCGAAGCCGACCGCCTGCGAGAGCTGGCTGATCGCCGCTTGTTGACCGGTCAGAAAATGCCACCCCGCCGCGGTCTCCGGATGTCCGTAGCGCTTCACGTACAACGCCTTTTCGCTGGCCGCGATCTCCGGTGTCTCGGTAGGATCGATGCTCACAAAAACTACATCGAAATCCTTGCCCGGCTTGAACTTGACCATCTCGAGCGAACTCACCAGCCCGTCGATCTCTTCCGGGCACAGGATCTTGCACTGGTAGTACACCAGCGACATGATTACCGGACGCTTGCCGAAGTAATCTCCCAGCCGTACCGTCTTCCCCGTCTCGTCCCGGAACTCCCCGTCCAGCGGAATCTGCGTGTTCAGCTTCTGCGTGATCGTGACCTTGTCCAGCAGTGCCGGCGGATGATCGTTCACGTCACCCATCTGCTTGTCGCCGTAGCTCGAGACTTGCCCGTGCGACAGCGGAGCCGCCAGGCAGGCGAGCGTCAGCGTAAGCAGTCCTGCTGCCGCTTTCACCGTCCTCGTCCGACTTTGCTCTGCGCTTCGCATCACTTCTGTTCCTGTTTCCTGATCCCTGCTTACTGGTTATTCGCCTTGCTTGACGCCTGTTCGCCCGCCGCCCTGGTCGGAGACATCTCCTCCTGCTCAAATCCGGTCCGGGCAAACCCGTCGGTCAGCGGAGCCTGCACCGTCGGCACAGAATCTCCCGCCATCAGCGGTTCGGCCGGTGCCGGCTTTTCCGCTACCGGGAGCCCCCGCTGTGCGATCAGCTCCATCGCCCGCTCGATCGGAATCCGCACCTTGGTGTGCGCACTGTCCACCCAGCTGTAGTGATCAAGCAGCAGGTCCTCGCGAGCGTGCAGATTCGCAACCTCCTGGTTGCCGTCGTCTGTCTGCAGGCGCGGAGTCGGGAAGGTCTGCGTTAACTGCTTCAGCTCCTGCTGCTGCTGCGCAGGATTCGACTCCATGTTCTTGAGTTTGCCGGCTTCCTGTGCAGAGTTCGCGTTCCACTTGTTGGGAGCGCCGTCGCGTTTTGCCAGGCCGTAGTTAATCACCTTGCCCAGACCGAAGCAGAGCACGAAGAACACGCCCACCGAGACGAACAGCCCCACCAGGAAGACAATGATTCCCTGAACGCTGACATCTGTGACTTCATAGCCCTCCTTCATGGAGGCGCGTTTGTCGTGAGACTCGTGCTCGTTAGGCGTGTGCATGTTCAGGCTCCAGAATCTCCTCAAGGTGCGGGTCGTTGGTTGCGATCAGCGGCCGCTTCTTGAGCTGGGTGAAGAAATACGCCAGCCAGAAGGCCACCAGCGCCGTCGGCACCGGTATGTACTCAAGAATGCCCACACTCCAGTGTAGATTGCGCGCGGCGTCCTTGAAATTCGGCTCGATCAGCCACCACAGGTCCCACGCGCGGGCGAAGATCATGATGCAGCACACCACCGCCAGACGCCCCTTGATGCGTTTCAGCGAAGAAGACAGCAGCAGCGTGAAGGGGATCAGCCAATGAAAGATCACGTCGAGCGTGGCCACCACTCCCCAGTTGCCGCGAATGCGGTCCAGGTACCACGGAATCTCTTCCGGCGAGTTCCCCGACCAGACGATCAGAAACGCGGCGAAGGCTAGGTACATGTTCAGCATTGTGAAGGCGAAGCAGAGCTTGCCCATGTCGTGCTGCTCGGTGTTGCGGAACAGCGTCTTGATGGGCTCGGCCTTCGACAAGCCGATCAGCGTCAGGATGGAGAGTGCCAGCACAGCGTATCCCTGCGCCACCAGGAACTGGAATCCATATACCGTCGAATACCAGGTCGGGTCGAGCGACATCACCCAGTAGATGACCGCCCCGAACAGCAGGATCGAGTACAGCAGCGTTCCGAAGCCGCTCAGGTTCTCGAACCTGACCCGCCAGTAGGGCACATTGGGCTCGCGGTCTGCATCCCGCTGCAGCGACCACTTGTTCAGCAGGGTTACATAGAGCGCGAGGACCGCAAATACCACCAGCGAATACACCCAGAACGAAGTCACGTTCAAAATGGGGTGCTTGTAATGAATCGCATGCGCCTGTTCGTGTGTGATCAGCCCGTTCTTCATGGCTGTCATCCAGTCGGAATATTTGGCCCAGACGTACAGCTTTCCGAAGGACGCCCCGAAGATCCCCACCGGCAGGAACATCAGGAAGACCAGCGGCCAGGTCCGCGTCATCGCTTCCAGCGGCCGGCGGATGATCAGGCCCCACTTGCCGCCCGACAGGTACTGCACCATCAGCAGGACTAGGCCGCCGAAGCAGAAGTTGAAGCACATCATGTAGCCGTGCAGCCACGCGCGCAGAAAGTGGTTGAAGCCATCGCCGCTCAAAAAGCCGAGGATGACGCCGACGACCAGCGCGACCACCCCTATGATCAGCGCCCGGGTGCGCCAGACATCGACAAATGCCGGCGCATTCAGCTCCGTGGGCATTGTCTTCGTGTGATATCCGTGTGCCATGCGTTTCCTTATTTCGTAACCGGCTTGGCGCCTTCGTTGCCGCGCGTGCTCGTCGTTTCTGAATTCTTCGGGCTTTGAACCGTCGCGTTGGGAGCATTCGCCGGCTTAGCCGGAGCCCCTGCCACGATCTCCGACTCCGGCGTGGCCTGAACGTAGGTGTCTGCCGCTAACGGCCATGGCCCCGCGTAGCTCGCTGGCAGGCCTTCCTGCTCCGCGATATCCGGCAGATTCCCGATCTGCGTCCCGGCCGGAACATCCGCGGGCTTCGCGTTCTGACTCAGTTGCAGCGCGCGGATATATGCCGCCACCGCCCATCGATCCTGCGGCGTAAGCTGCGCCGAATAATCGGGCATCGCACCGTAACCGTTGCTCATCACCCAGAAGTAATGGCTCAGCGGCTCGGCCAGCCTCTTCGGATCGTGAAAATTGCCCGCTGGCTTGTAGCCGCGATCGACGATCATACCCAGCCCGTTGCCTACCCGCGAGTGGCACGGCGTGCAGTAGACATTGAACCGCTCCTGCCCGCGCTCCAGCACCTGGATGGTCGCCGGAAAGGGCAGCTCATCCTGCTCCTTGCCGTTCACCAGGCCGGTGTAGAAATACTCGTCCTGGTGCAATTGGTTGCGCGCTACCGTGTTCAGCACCTGCGGCCGCGCCGAGCGTCCATCGGCAAAGAACTGCGACTCGCGCTGCGGGATCATCTTCGGCTGGTCCTGCATGTCCTGCCGGCAGCCTGCGGCGAACATCAGCGCCACGCCCGCAGCTGTCACCGCCAGCGCGCGAATCCTGTGCGCACTCCGTGATTGAATCGCCGGCGCGGAAACACTGAGCCCTGCGCTCTGTGCTCTGAGCTTTATCCAGGTCTTAATACTCCACCTCCACCACCGAAACCGGCGCGAAACCCTCGAGAAATTTCCGCGTATCCGCAACCTCGAACTTCGGATCCGCTGATTCGAGGCACAGGAAAAACTTGTCGCTCGTTGCGCTGCTGCGAAAGTTGGGCGCGTTGAACAGCGGGTGATACACCTGCGGCAATCCGTTCAGCGCCAGCATGCCGAAGGCCGCCGAGAGCCCGGCGTACAGAATCGTCCACTCATAGGCCGGTACCACAAACGCCGGCCACGAGTAATAGGGACGCCCGGCGATGTTCAGCGGATAGGCCCACAGCGAGATCCAGGTTTCCAGCCCGAACATCGCCGCGACACCCAGCAGGCCACCGATCAGGCACACCAGCGAGACCTCGTTCTTGTGAAAGCCGATTGCCTCCGCCGCCTCCTCCACCGGATAAGGGGTGTAGCAGTCCATCCGGCGATACCCGGCAGCATAAGCGTTCTCAGCCGCCCTCACCAGTTGCGTCGGTGTCTCGAATTCGGCCAGCAGGCCGTAGGTTCCTTCGCGTACAGGCATCAGTCACCTGCCTCCATCTGCGGACTCCCTGGCGCGCTCGCCATTGGGACACTCTGAGGTTTGGTTTCGGCTCCTACCTTCGCCCCCGGCAGCATCATGCGAATTTCCGACATGGGAATCATGGGCAGGAAGCGCACGAACAGGAAGAAGAGAAACGTGAACAGTCCCAGCGTGCCCGCGAACGTCGCATAGTCCCACTTCGTCGCCCGGTACGTGCCCCAGGATGAAGGCAGGTAATCGCGCGTCAGGCTGGTGACGACGATCACGAAACGTTCAAACCACATGCCTGTGTTGATGATCAGCGACATGAGGAACATGAACGGAACGCTCTGGCGCAACTTCCTCGACCACAGCAACTGCGGCAGAGCGATGTTGCAGGTGACCAGCACCCAGTAGGACCACCCCATGGGGCCGAACATGCGGTTCCACATCATGAAGTATTCCCAGTGACTGGCCGAGTAGCAGTAGGACATGAAGACTTCGGTCGAGTAGCCGTAGGCCACAATCAACCCTGTCGCCAGCATCACCTTGCCCATGTTGTCGATATGGCGCAGTGTCACCAGGTCTTCCAGGTGATAGAACTTGCGGATCGGAATGGCCAGCGTGATGACCATGGCGAATCCCGAATAGATGGCGCCGGCAACGAAGTATGGGGGGAAAATCGTCGTGTGCCAGCCGGGCAGCAGCGCCACGGCGAAATCGAAGCTGATGACCGTGTGTACCGAAAGCACCAGGGGCGTCGCCAGTCCAGCGAGCAGCAGCGAAGCCGTCTCATAACGAACCCAGTGCCGCACCGACCCGCGCCAGCCCAGCGCCAGCCATCCGTAGAAGAACTGGGCAAACTTCGACTTGGCGCGATCGCGCAGCGTCCCCAAGTCGGGAATCATGCCGATGTACCAGAAGACCACCGAGATGGTTGCGTAGGTCGAGACCGCGAAGACGTCCCACAGCAGCGGCGACCGGAACTGCGGCCACACATTCATGGTGTTGGGATAAGGGAACAGCCAGTACCCCAGCCACGGACGGCCCACGTGGATCAGCGGGAACATGCCGGCGCAGACGACAGCAAAGATGGTCATCGCTTCGGCGAAGCGGTTGATCGAGTTGCGCCAGCCCTGCTTGAAAAGCAGCAGAATCGCCGAGATCAGAGTGCCCGCATGGCCGATACCGATCCACCACACAAAATTGATGATCGCGAAGCCCCAGGCCACGGGGATGGTGATGGCCCAGATACCGGTGCCCTTCAGGAACAGCCAGGTCACGGCCACCAGCAGCATGCCGACAAAGCCGCCCGCCAGCACAAACCCGCCAAACCAGCCCAGCGGCGTATGCGGCGTAAGCACGATGCGCGAAATCTCTTCGGTGACCGATTTGAAGGTATGCCCGGGTGCGATAACCCGAAATTCCCCGGTTACCGGGTCGAGCATCGGGTCATTCACCTGTGGTTCTTTCGTTGCCATCGCTTAACCTCTCAGCCTCGAACCCTCTTAGCTGTTCGCAGGCGCAAACTCGCCGAGCGCCTGGGAAAGCTCATCGTTGATGTTCAGCACCTCAGCCACATACGTCGTGCGCGGCCGGGTATTGATGTCCCCCAGCACTCCGTAGCTGCGCTCCTGGCCTTTCAGCTTCGCCACCCGGCTGCTGCCATCGTTGATATTGCCGAAGATGATCGCCTCCGTCGGGCATGCCTGCTGGCAGGCGGTAACGATCTCGCCGTCACGGATGAGGCGATTCTCTTTATCGGCCTGGATCTTCGCCGCGCTGATGCGCTGCACGCAGTAGCTGCACTTCTCCATCACGCCGCGGCTGCGCACCGAGACATCCGGGTTGCGCATCAACTTCAGGCTCTCGGTTTCGTAATCGGAGTAAAGCAGGAAATTAAACCGCCGCACCTTATAGGGACAATTGTTCGAGCAGTAGCGCGTCCCCACGCAGCGGTTGTAGATCATCATGTTCAGGCCTTCCGGCGTATGCACCGTCGCGCCGACCGGACAAACCTGTTCGCAGGGAGCGTTCTCGCAATGCTGGCAGGCCATCGGCTGAAAGTGCGCGCGCGGCGCGGCCAGATCGCCTTCGAAGTAAGTGTCGATGCGCAGCCACTGCATCATGCGCCCGATTCTCACCTGCTGCTTGCCTACCACCGGGATATTGTTCTCCGCATAGCAGCTCACAATGCAGGCATTGCACCCCACGCAGGAGTTCATGTCGATCGACATGCCCCATGCGTTGTGGTCGTAACGGTATGACGGGAAGATGCTCTCCGTCGCCTCGGGCACGTCCTTGCCGTCGCCGGTGTGCGCAAACTCGGGTTCCTTCTTGAAGTCTTCGAGCGTCGCCCAGCGGACGATCCCGCGGTCAATCGCCTCATTGCCCTCAATAGAATGCGTCCCGCTGCCGTCGCCGCCCACCGCCACCGAGCGATGATCCTGGTAGTGGCTCTTGGTGACAGCGAATCCCCAGGTGTCGCCGGTCTTCTTTACCGTTGCGCCGGTCGCGACCAGAGGCGACTCCGAAGGCCGGATCTGATACGCGTTGAATCCCACGCCGCCGCCTACTCGGCCCATCTTGCGGCCCTGGCCCAGATGCAGCGTGATGCTGCCATCGGCATGTCCTGGAACCGCCATCGCCGGCGCCAGCACCTTCTTGCCATTCAGCGTGATTTCGATCACGTCCTGCTCGGCGAGACCCAGCTTTTCGAGCGTGGCGAAACTCATCAACGCTGCGTTGTCCCACGAGATATTCGTTACCGCCCGCGGAATCTCCTGCAGCCAGCCGACATTCGCGTAGCGTCCGTCGTAGACATTCGCATCAGGCCGGAAAACCACCTCGAGCGTATCGGCGGGGAGCTGTGCCGCGGGAGCCGGAACCGAAGCTTTCCCACCGCCCCCCCTGGGCGTGAACGCCGTATCCGTGATCCAGCCGTCGTGCAGAACCTTGCGCCAGCCGAAGTCCGCGTCGGTCGCGGTGCCTGGCGTCTTGTCCTTCCACGTCATCCGCACTGCGTCGTAGGGAGAAATATCCGGGTTATCGAGAAACGACTGCAGAATCTCGTGTGCCGAGTGCCCACTGTACAGCGGATCGATCATTGGCTGAATCACCGACACCGTGCCGTCGTACGCCCGCGCATCCGACCACGACTCGAGATATTGCGCCGAGTTCACGTGCCAGTTTGCCAGCCGCGCTGTCTCGTCGTAATGCGATCCCAGGTGAACCGAGGTCTTCGCCTTGTTAAACGCATCTTCGAATTCCAGATCCGCGGGAGCCGTGTACACCGGGTTGGCGTTCAGAACCACCAGGCAGTCCACTTTGCCGGCGTTCAGATCTGCGACCAGCGCCTTCAGATCGTCGCCCTGGATTGACGGCACTGGATTCACCGTCTCCGAATAGACCACCGTCTTGCCGGTGTTGCCCAGCGCCTCGTTAATCGCAATCGCAGCCAGATGCACCGACGCCGGCTGCTGCTCTCCGGGAATCACCACGCACTTGCCGCCGTTGGCCTTCAGATCCGCAGCCGCGAATTTCAGAAACGCCTGCGCTTCGCTGGACCAGTTGTAGCCGCTCGGAGCTTCTCCGCCCGTACCTACCGCCGAGGCCAGTGCTGCTGCAAACGCCGGAATGTCGCTCGCTCTCAGCGCCAGCCGATGATCGGCCTTGAGTCCGGTGGTCGTCGTCATGCATTCAACCGAATACAGCCGGTTCATGCTGAAGTCGCCCGACTTCGCCCCCTCCAGCTTGCGGCGCTTCGCGTAATCCCTCGCCAGCCGGTGGAAGCCCGGATGCGCCGCTCCCGAAAGAAAATCCGCATCGAGCGACACGATCACGTCCGCCACGTCCAGCTTGTACTGCGCATCGGCATAATCGCCGAACGCCGCGTTCGACGCCGCGTAGGCCGAATCGCGATTCACCGGGTCATACTGGAGAAACTTTGCCTGGGGAAAAGCCGCCTGCGCCGCCTTCCACTGCCGCGCCAGCGTCGGCGAGGTCACCGTCGCGCTCAGCACATACAGTCCCTGCCCGCCTGACGCTTTCTTGTCCGCCAGCATCCCGCGGAAATTTCCCAGGAATACCGGCCAGTTGCTCTGTTCACCGCGATGGGTCACTCGCTGTGACCGGTCGGGATCGTACAGATCGAGCAGCGTTCCCTGCGTGATCGGATCCGATCCGCCCCGGTTGTAGGGGTGCTCTGGATTCCCGTCGACCTTCACCGGCCGGTAGGCATCGCTCTTGACCAGCAGCGGAACCGCGCCCGTGGGAAATGGAAACGCCGTCGCAAAGTACACTGGCTTGCCCAGAACCAGGTCTTCCGGAGCCTTCACATAAGGATAGATAGGCTCATCTGGCTGCTTCGTGCATCCGGCCAATCCGGCCAGCGCCATCGACGCGCCCATCACTTTAAGGAACGAGCGCCGCGACACCGGATCGATCCACTCCGAAGCCTGCTCGGGAAACTCCTCTCGCACTGCCGCCTCAAACTCCGGCGTTCCAGCCAGTTCGTCGATCGACCGCCAGTATCTCTTTCCCGTCTGCCCGGCCAGCTTCGCCCGCACCTGTGCCAGCGTAAGCTTCCCGCCCTGCTTGTCCTTTTCCATGCCTTCTTCAATGCTCACTAAGCCCGTCTCAAGCTGACCATTTTTCATCGGTGGCATACCTCGCAGCTTGAAAGCTCCCGCGGCGTGCGAATCTTGTAATGCTGTGCCAGAAATCCTCCCAGCGCCTCCTGGCTGGTGAACTTCGTATAGCTCACCGGCTGCGCTCCCAGCGTTCCCCCTTGTGCGTCAGAAACCGCCGCGTCGCTGACCAGGGCATTCGCCGCCGGGATCAGGTGCAGCGAAGCCTCTTCCGAGCCTCCGCCCGGTGTCGGATTCGTCGTCGTACAGCTCACCGATTCTGCCGTCGGCGTACCAGCCTTCACATCCGTCGCCGCGCACCACACTGGATGCATCTCCGATGCGCCCTTCCATGCCATGTTGTAAATCTCGCTCGTGGGCCGCAGATTCTTCTGCGGATCGCGGTGGCAGTTCAGGCACCACTCCATCTGCAGCGTGTTTTGCTGGTACATGATGGGCATCTCGTCGACCCGGCCATGGCAGCTCGAGCAGCCCAGCCCTTTGTTCACGTGAATCTCGTGGCTGAAGTAAACGAAGTCAGGAAGGTCGTGGACCTTGGTCCACACAATCGACTGCCCGGTAGCCCAGCTCTGGCGAACCGGTTCGAGCAGGTTGGCGTTCGTCCAGATCTGCGCGTGGCAGTTCATGCAGGTCCTGGTCGGCGGAATCCCCGCATAGCTCGACTTCTCAACCGTGGTGTGACAGTACTGGCATTGCAGCCCCAGTCCTTCCACGTGATGCTTGTGGCTGAACGGTACCGGCTGATCCGCCCTCTGTCCTTGCCGCGTTACCCATGGAGACCGTTGCAGTTGATCGAGCGTCACTCCCAGGGCTATGACAATCAACCCCGTCAAGACCAGGCTAGCCCGTGCCAGCGCGTTCGAGCTGCGGTCAAAAATCTGCGCCATGAATGCGTCCTTGCGTCCTCATTGATGCGTATCGGTTGGAGGGTTACCACGCGGCATCGCGCGCAGCATGTTCCGGGATAGGTGCCGCCCGAATTCCACTTTTAGTCGAAGATTCAATATAGCAGGCGGAAGGGCAACAGAATCAAGAGCGCGAGAAGCGCAGCAGAAAAATCGCGCAGAAATTTCGCACAGAAGTAAACGACCATTTCAGTCGCATTTCTTCGATAAAGACTGTTATTGGAGATCAATCCGCAGGGCGCGCCAGCAACCATCGCTATTCTCACAGCATGCGGGTGGTGGGAGGCCTTTCCCGTGCGAAGAGCGGAATAAATAAGCTGTCGTTACTAACTCTGAACGCTGAGCGCTGAACGCCTGCGCCTTCTCCGCACCAGCCACACCACCAGCCATACGATGAGCAGCACCAGCACCATAACAATGTAGGGAAGCCGCGAGAAAAGCCAGATCGCATGACGCAGATGCTCGTCGAACTTCTGCGCCGCCGCCACCTGCTCGGCGGGAATCGTCACCGTCTGTCCCCAGTCCAGCGAAAGCATGCGCGGCAGATAGCCATGCCGTATGCATCCCTCCAGGCTGTACACACCAACGACGTGCGAAAAATGCGCAGCGACAATCAGGTCGCGTGAGAACTCATCCCACGAAAGCGCCGTCAAACCCGCGGCCTTATCGTCGAGCGTCGTTCCCACCGCGAGCGTCTGGGTCTGCGGACCATAGATGAGAGGTATGCCGCCGCCCGCCTCATGATTGAAGCTGCTGTACCCCATCAACACTTCATCGTTGCCGCGCACATCCACAATCCCGAACAATCGCTCGAGGAGCGTCGAGTGCGTCGCGCGCTCCTCGGCCAGAAACGGCATCTGATAAGTCTGGACCGTGTAACCCTCCGCCTGCATTCGAACAATCAGCGCTCGATACGCCGCGCGCCCCCGCTCCACCTGCCCGTAGTCAAAAAAGCGCGTCATCATCAGCCAGAGAAAGCTTCCTTTGTGCTTCCCCACTTCTCTCAAATGATCGAAGTTCGGCTCGATATCCAGCCCCAGCGCGCCCCACTTGAGCCCGTTCTGCTGTGTCCATTGCTGAAGCTGCGTAAAGCGCTCTTCTGCCTCCGGCGCGTTGAAGCCATTCAGGTAATGCCCTTGCGCACGCGACATCACCAACCACGCCGTCAGCGGAATCCCATCTTCGTTGAGTTTCTTCACCGCCTGCGCCCGCTCCGCGCTGAAATCGCTGATCTCAACCGCCAGGCCCGCATGCAGTTGCTGCAGTTGCGAGATGACCGCGGGATCCGACACCCACGACTCCATATCGCTCATGCCCTGGTCGCAGCATGCGAAGAAGATCTGCGGGCGCACGGCCGGCCCCTTCACCTCGACCGCTTGTGCTTTGCCTTCCTCGGCGGCAGCAAGAGTCTCTACACCTGCGAGCAGAAGAATAGCCAGTACGATGAACGATGCAATGCCGTGATGCCGTTTCAACTCCACACCCCGCTCTGTTAAACTACCTCGCGTATAAGTATCTTACTTTTAAGATAACTATCACAAGGGCGAAAACAATGGCAGGAACTCGCTCGGCCAAAGCCACGCGAAACGGCAGGCAGCCGGAGAACCCCGGCCCCGAAAACCTGGGAAAAGAACTCAGCACCGCCATGGTCTTCTTTCAAGAAGCCGTTGCCGCCCGTATCGGCATGAGCGCCAGTGAATGGCGCTGCTACACACTCCTCGCCAAGCACGGATCCCTCACCGCCAGCCGTCTCGCCGAACTCTCCGGATTCACCACCGGCGCCATCACCGGCATTGTCGATCGCCTCGAGCGCGCCGCATGCGTCCGTCGGCAGCCAAACCGCGAGGACCGCCGCAGCGTCATCGTCCAGCCGCTCCGCCTCGCGGAAATCGAGCGCCAGACGCGCCCCATCTTCAACTCTCTCGGGCGCGCCATCAACGCCATCGCCGCCGGTTACAACCAGAGGGAACTCGCCGCAATCGCAGGTTACCTACGCCAGACAATCCAGGCGCTCCACGCCGAAACTCGCAAGCTCCGGGACCGCAATTAGTCCTCTTGCACCCCGCCCGAGCGCTTGAGAGTATGGTCGCCATGAAATCCCCCAGTTTAAAGCTCGCCGCATTCGCGACCATGTTCACCGCGCTTTCGTTCTATACGTCTGCGTGGCCCCAAAGCTCACCGGCCAAATCAGGTTCTACACAGGCGCTTGCTGCTCCCGAGCGCGATGGCTCGCACGACTTCGACTTTCTTATCGGCGACTGGAAGGCTCACGTGCGCCGGCTTCCCGACCGCCTGGTGGGCTCCAATACCTGGATCGAATATGACGGCATCTCGAATCACAAGAAGATTCTGGACAGCAACGCCGACTTCGAAGAATTCGACGTCCGCAATACCGAAAAGAACCTCCGTATCAAGGCGCAGACGCTCCGCCTCTACAACCCCGAAACGCACCAGTGGAGCATCTACCTTGTGGACGTTGACAAAGGCACTCTGGGACTTCCCCCGGTTGTCGGTCGGTTCAATGGCAACCGTGGCGAGTTCTACGACCAGGAGGACTGGAAAGGCCGGGCCGTCTTTGTTCGCTACGTCTGGCTGAATATCTCCCCGAAGTCGGCGCGCATGGAGCAGTCTTTCTCACCAGACGGCGGGAAAACCTGGGAAGTGAACTGGATCTGCGAGCTTTCGCGATAGCACGGTAGCGGGCAGTCCAAAGGATCGCCGTTTGACTCGCAACACCTCAGGGTCCGTGTTGTGCTCGGCACACTCAGCCTGTGCTCTGTACTCGCGGACTCTCCCTGACCGCAATTCGCCCACATCCTGCGCCCTGCACCCTGTACGCTGTCCTAATGAACGGCCGCCTCGCACCCCGTTACGACTCCGCGCTCGCCATCCGTGAGCTCACCGCCGCCGACCCTGTTCTGGGTCGCCTCATTGAGCGGGCCGGCCCCTACACGCTTCGCCTCAAGAGCCAGCATTCGCCTTTCGAAGCGCTGCTCGAGTCGATCATCTATCAACAGCTCAATGGAAAAGCAGCAGCAGCCATCCTCAAGCGCCTGATCACCTTCTTCGGAGAATTCCACCCCACCCCCGAGCACCTCATCGCCGCCCCCGACGACCGTCTCCGCGGCTGCGGACTCTCCGCGAACAAGCTGCTCGCCCTGCGCGATCTCGCCGCCAAAACCCTCGACGGAACCGTGCCAACGCTCGCGCAGATCCGCCGCCTCTCCGACGAAGAGATCATCGAGCGTCTGACCAAAGTCCGTGGTATCGGCCCGTGGACGGTCGAGATGCTGCTGATCTTCCGCCTTGGCCGTCCCGACGTCTTGCCGGTCACCGATTACGGAGTCCGGAAAGGATTCGCCCTCACCTTCAAGCGCCTGCCCAAGTCAAAGCCCTTCGACGCCACCATGCTCGCCAAGGCTCCGGAGATGCTGCGTCGCGCCGAGCGCTGGCGCCCCTGGCGATCCGTCGCTTCGTGGTATCTCTGGCGCGCCTGCGACCTCGCCGGCAAAGCCTCACCACCTCCCGACTAGCAACCGCATTCAGTGCAAAGCGATCTGCGCCAGCGCGAATCTCCTTGACAACCCATAAGCACTGGCTTATACATAACCCATAAGCCGATGCTTATACATACCCGCCAGCGACCCGCGCTCTTCCGCACCCTCGGCGACCCCACCCGGCTCGCCATCTTCGAGCTCCTCGCCCGGCAGGAGCACTCCGTCTCCGAGCTGGTGGACAAGTTCGAAGTCACCCAGCCGGCCATCTCCCAACACCTCGCCGCGCTGCGCTCCGTGCGCCTCGTATCCTCGCGGCGCAACGGACGCCACGCCTATTACCGCGCGCGTCCCGAAGGCCTAAAACCGGTCATCGACTGGCTGCGCCACTATCAAAGCTTCTGGCCCGAAAAGCTGGAGAACCTCAAATCCGTACTCGACAAATCCGTCGCAAAGGAGAATCCCGATGCCCCGCGGCACTGAATCCATCGAAGTCGACTATCCCCTCCAACATCCACCTCAGGAAGTCTGGCGCCTGCTCACCGATCCCAAGATGCTCGCCATGTGGCTTATGCCCAACGACATCGCTCCGGTCGTCGGCCACAAGTTCAACTTCCGCACCAAGCCGATGGGAGACTGGGACGGCGTGGTCGATTGCGAGGTGCTCGAGTCCAGCCCCTTCACTCGCTTCGTCTATTCCTGGAAGGGCGGCTCAAAGAAAAACCAATCATGGGGACATGAGCTCGACACGATTTGCAGCTGGACGCTCTCCCCCACCGCCTCGGGCGGCACGCTGCTCCATCTTAGCCACACCGGCTTCGAGCCGAGCATGTTCGCCTACCAGGCCATGAGCCAGGGATGGCGCAACATGAATCCCGACGGACGCTTCGACCGCATCCTCGATGGGGAGCCTTTCCCGGTGCGCGAGTGCGAGCGGGAGGCCGTTACCACCTCCTAGCCGGCTTACGACTGAGTGCGGTCGTAAAGGCATCGGAGCGAGGCAGTTCGCGGCAAATTACGCCGGATCGAGCGTTGGCATCTAACTCTGGCAGATAACGTTCACTCCGGAGGAAATGAGATGAAACGTGTTCTTTCTGTCGTCTGCTGTCTCGCTCTATGCTCCCTGCCTGCCCTGGCCAAGGAATCAGCCAAGGGAGGGGCCATGAGCGACCAGCAATTCGTCGATTTCGCCGCACAGACCGACATGGTGGAAGCCAATCTCGGACAGATGGCGCAATCCGTGTCCGACTCCCAACCCGTGAAAGATTACGGTCAGATGCTGGCCACCGACCACACCAACGACTTCCATCAGCTCTACGTAGTCGCCCACCAGGCCAATCTCAATATGCCCGACGCGATCGACTCCGAGAACAACAAAACAATGATCGGGCCTTTCGAGAAGCTCAAGGGCGCCGCCTTTGATCACCGGTATATCCACGACATGATCGAAGGCCACACCAAAGCCATCGCCATTTACAAGAAGGAAGCGGCAGACGCCCAGAATCCTGCTCTGAAGGCCTATGCCGAGCAGGCCCTCCCCACCCTCGAGAAGCATCTCGACGGCGCCAAGACTCTGGAGAAAGGCAAGTAGAGAAGACCGCCTAAGTCCCATTTACGCCACTGCGAAGCGAGTCGCGCGGACGCCCGGTTGCTGCGGGTGACCTCTTATGCCAGAGGACTACCGTCCTGTCAGGCCCGCTTCGCGAGACCGCCGTGGGATTTGTGTTTGTGGGAGATGGTTTTGACCCGAACACTGCCTGGCCAAACTCCCCTACTCGGCCCCGCCGACAACCAGGGCCGGGATTCACTCGCGCACTGCCGACCACTCGGCGTGCCGTCCGTGTAGTCCATACATGCCCGACATGCCGCCGCCGTTGATCTGTCCGTGGAAGGTCAACACGTCGCGCGTCTGAGTGCTGAATTCGATGTGGTGTCCGTTCACGAAGCCGTGAATCGGGCCTGACTGGTTCGGGCCCTCGAAGTGTCCAACTAAATAGAGGCTGCTACACAAGGTGCCGTGTGGTTCCACACGGCACTTTACTTCTTCACTGCGGCGAGAAGTTGCTTCTGGTTGGAGACGATCTCTTTCTGGTTGGCGAGGATCTCTTTCTGGTTCGACAGGATCTGCTCGAGGGCTTTCTGGTTGGCCCTGATGGTTGACTGATTGTCGAGGATTTCCTTCTGGTTCTGAAGGATGGTTTTCTGGTTGCTGAGAATCTCGTTGTCGGACATGGGTCTCCTGGCAGGGCAATGATTGCCGTATTGGCACCGCTATCCTAGCCGAACACCCGTGCCGGCGCGCATCGGCTAAAGGGAGGAGATTGAAGTCGTCCGACGGTATCACTCTGATCGCTCTTCCTCATCGAGGGCTTGCTGGAGGTCGGGGCGTTCGGCGATCTGGTTGCGGAAGTGTGCGGCCCAGTATTCGCTGGAGTGTTGCTGCATCTGCTGGTCCTCTTCCCATTCGGGGGTGCCGGGGCGGATGAGTCCGGTGATGTAGGGCTCGTAGGGCGGGGGTTCGATGCCCGCGGCGAGGCAGGCGGCGGCGCGGGCGGCGTATTGGGCTTCGTGGCGGCGGACGGTGTCTCCGAAGGTGTATTCGGCGATGGACCAGGGGCGGTTGAGGGGATCGCGGCTGGTGCTGCCGGAGAGCAGGGCAGACGCTCGCGCGATTCTCTTAGGGTGTAGGGGATAGGGTGCAGGGGGTAGGGCGGTCGTGCTGGCGTTGTCGCCTGCCGGCTGTGTCGTGCTTGATTGAGGAACAGCAGGTCCTTCGACTGCGCTCCCTTCCCACCCCACGGACGAAGACCTGTCCGTGGGGACCCCGGTAGCGGTCGCTCCGCTCAGGATGACATCGGTAGG
>Ga0335073_10001993_pt1 | contig 27870 bp, 21 predicted proteins | sample Lox_Sample_22_FD_207093 | JGI IMG/M metagenome (GOLD analysis project Ga0335073, IMG submission 207093) | Soil microbial communities from Loxahatchee National Wildlife Refuge, Florida, United States - Lox_Sample_2.2 | ecosystem: Environmental > Terrestrial > Soil > Wetlands | place: USA...
GTCCCACCTCGCCCCATCATTGCCCAACTGGAAGCAGCACGTACGGGCTAGAGATTCCTGTAGTGGCCCCACATGTGCCTGGGATGCCGCTACCATCGGGACACGATCCGAGATTGAAAAACAGCGCCCAGTTGCCCGGCTGCTGGTTTAGCGGCACAACGAACTCAATTTGCTCAACTCCAATTGAACCGGCGAGCAACCCCATCGACGTGATCTTAAGCGCGGGTGTGTTGGTAACGGAACCGGCGCACGGTCCAGGACCTGGGGCACACGTGGTGATCGGAGTGGGATAGGTTTGCAAGTATAGATTTGACGGATGATGCACCCACGTGTAATCAACCTGGAAAGCGATTCCTTGCGGTGCAGGGAGCCCGATAGGCGGAGGCGGCCAAGTCATGAAGAAATCGTCGCCAAATACGATGATGGATTCCCCGGGACGGGCAGGACTCTGCTGCGTTACTAGACTGGAGTCGTCGGCGTGGAGAGCGACGGCGAACCCGTTAGCTTGCGCGAAGAATCCGCCCCACTGCGGGGCCACACCGCCTACGCTCTGAACCGCGCCACCCACGGCAATGTATCCGGCGTAGACCGGCCCACCACTATCGAAATAGTTGTAAGATTCCGATGCATTAGCTGAAAGCGGGACCTGGAAATTGATCTGAATGTTCGCACTTAGATCGGCGGGAACGATAACCGCCAGCAAGGCCGCGTAATCGTCGTTTATCGCCACTGAGACGCCGCCGAGCGTATGCGGTAACGGCTGCGCGAGCGGCGCTAGATACGTGCCTGGTTGCAACCCTGTGACCCCAGAAACGAACACAGTAGCTAACGCACCGCCCGCTGGCAGACCGCTCTGGAACGAAGCTGAGTTTACAACGCTGACTATCTTTGGCTGTCCCGATACCGCCACTACAAACGCGAACCCCGCGCAAAGTGATTCAAGCGTGCGTTTCAACACGATTCCTCCGTGAGTTTCATTTAAGTCCAGCCGCATAGACGTGAATCAGCTTCGCATCAGGAGGGCCAAGGGGACAGCCTGAATTGACTCCTTTGCTTTTTCGATGAACGATGCACACTGCTCTGTCCCCTTCATCAGATTGTTAGCCTCCCGCCGCCATTTTCTCAAATCCCCAGCGCCGCCACGAGCGCTGGAAACGCGCTTCCAAGCGCTCCATGAACTCGGGTTCGCCGAAAGGCCGGCCGGCGTAGGTGCAGCGCCGCAGCAGCATGATCCGATCCGCAAGCTCCGCCGCAGCGTGCATCTCGCGCCACGTCCCGGCGCCGCCGGAGCGCTCCCAATAGCCCCAATCCAGCACCCCACCACGATCCGGCGGACCTGCCAGGTGCGCCCCCGCGCTCGACCAGGCGTACTGCTCCGGCCGCAGAACGATAGCCGCGCGACAGGGATTTTGCTCTACATAACGCAGGGCAATCCACAGGTGGCTCTCCGACAGCGGACAGGAAAAATAGCGTTGTTGCCACAGATGCCCGGTGCGGCGCCGCCGCGTATTCAGGTACTGCGAGTAGCGGCCGTGGACCCGCCGGAACAAGACGGCAAGCGAGTCGGCGCGCCCCGGGACCACCACCAGGTGCACATGATTGCTCATCAGGCAGTAGGCGAGCACGCCGACCCGCGCATCCGCAAGCTGTTCGCGCAGCAGGCTCAGGTACACGCGATAATCCGAGGCAGAGAAAAAGACGCGCTGGCGATTACTGCCTCGCTGCGTCACATGGTAGGCGAGCCCGGGCTCGACGCATCGTGCATTTCGCGGCATTCTCACGAAAATAGTAGGTTGAAAGGCGGGAAATTCTCGAACGGAGTGGACCGGAACGTCCCTTTCGCAGAAAAACGAAGGAGTCACTTCAGGCTGTCCCTTTCGGACCCTACGCGCGTTGACCCTACGCGCGTTGATCCGATACGGGCCTTACGGCAGGAGTAGTCCTTTTCTCCCGCAGTGTGGATCAACCCGGCGCGGCGTTAATGCGCGACATCCGTCCGGTTTCCTCATCCGGCCGCCGATTACCGGAAGCTGGTAATCACGTTAGGGGTGTTGTTTTCCATGACCAGCTCGCGCAGCGAATTTTAAGAATCTCTGATCCCGCCCGAGGCGGCTCAATAATCGCTCGCCGGGTTGTAGGTTTTGGTCGGAAACGTCGCGGCAACAGAGGGTGGCTGAATCACCGCATTGGACCGGCCGGCCTGGGTGTAATCGAATACGACGAAGCCGGCTCCCGGCGATCCTTTGGGGAGCGAATAGTCGTCAGCGGGAAACGCCGGGTTGTTGAACCCTGGATTGGCGACGATGCTCTGCACGTCCTCGTTCACGTTGCTCTGCCAGGCCGCGAAGGTGTAGAAAGTCCAGTCATTCGTGTTGGCGCTGCACGGCGCATTGGGACCGGTGCCAGCATTGGGCTGCACGGCGAACGCTTTCGTGTCATTGGCAAACGCTCCATCGGTGCGCCAATAAATGTTGGAAGTGAAATCCTGAAACTGGGTGTACGCCGCTCCGCCCGCGTAGAGGCATCCGCCCTGCACCCAGAATTTCGGAGTCGACGTATTGCTGCGATCGAAATAAAACATGTTGTTGCTGAAGAGGAACACCCGCGGGATGATGGCGGGCACGCCATAGCCGTAGGGAAAGCTGACCGCGAACATCGCCTGGCGGCCGAATGCGAGAATGTTGTTCTTAATTGTGTTGGCCTCATTCGGCGCGGCTGGACCGTGCGGCGTATACACGGGATAGCCGGAGACGCGGTAGACGAGATTGTTCTCCACGTCCACCAAGCCCGTGTCATTATCCAGATAAATTCCGTTGCCGCCGTAGCCGTTGGAATCCTGAATCCCGGCGTCGGTTACGTCATGAATCCGGTTGTTGAGAATTTTGTTTCCGGCCGCAGTAAAAGCTTCATTTCCGCCGTCTATGCGAATCGAGCCTCCGTCGTTCATGATGCCTTGCAATAAGTTGTAGACGTGATTGAAAGAGATGACCGTGTTGGCGTTGCCGATTCCGGCGGGCATGGTAGTGTCACCAATGCTTTGCGAAGTCGAAATGGCGCAGTGATAACCGTCATACACGTCATTGTGCGTGTACAGATTGTCGTGTCCCATGCCCTGGCCGATACCGAACGCGGCCGGGATCGTGCGGCCGTAGCCTTCGACGACGGTGTTTTCGACGGTGACGAACTGCGGCACGTTCGAATCGTTGTCGGCGGGTTGAAAGGGATTCCCGATGCGCACACCGACGGCACCGATATCGTAAATCGCGCTGTTCTGTACTACGTCGTGCGAGACGGCGGCGTTGACGCTGGTCGAAACGCAATAAGCGGGCGAAGTGGCGTTGAGACAGGGGATGAATTCGATTCCCGAGCCCGACGTTTGCGTCACGATTCCGGAATCGAAGGTGATGTACTGCGAATTCTGAAAGGAAACGGCGGCGCTGATGTCGGCTTCGAGTTCGCTCGAGGCGTGACCGGTGGCGGGAACTGTGTAATTGTCGTGCTCAAAGGTGAGGCCTTGAAAGGTCACGTACTGAAGTCCCGTGGCGACCAGAAGCTGTGGCTCCTGCGGAACGATCACCGAATCGGCGTTCGGATTTTCTCCGGGGTTGGCAAGATACGTTAGCGTCCAAGGCGTGGTGGAGCGATCGAGAAACCACTGGCCGGGCTGGGTCAGCTCATCTTCGACGTTGTCGACCAGGTAACGATTGCCGGCGATGAAACCGGCCTGGCTCGCGTTGGTTTGCGAAATCTTGGTCGGTCCGGTGAGATACACGATGTGATTCGTGGTATCGATGCAACTGATGCGCAGTTTAGACGTGTTGAATTGCTCGAAATCGAGCACTTCGATATCACCGGCGATCGTGGAATTTCCCGCAGGCTGGCCGCAGGCGTTGCCGGGCGACGGCGCAAGGTTCTTCCACGCGCCGGAAACCGGATCGCCGGGCGAGTATTGAAAGCGGTCGAAGCATTCCCATCCGCTGCCGCCGATGTATACCGGGCAGTTGGCATTCGGAGCCTGTGCCGGCGGCGCGGGCGCGTTCAGGTAAACCGTGGTCGCGATGCGGTAAAAGGCGCCGAGTGGCGATGCGGAAGTGGTCGCGCCTAATCGTGGGCGCAGGCGGCGTTTGCCGTTGTAAAACAAATTTTCAAAAAATTGTGTGGAGGCGGGCAGCGTGGTTTTCCACACGTTGCCGCTCACGTTGCTCCAATTAGTGACGCGGACGCCTCCGCTGAACACCGGGGATTCGCCGGGATAATTCTGATAAACGATTGGCGTGGTCGCAGTTCCCGAATCGGCCGGGGTGAACATGACCGTAGAGGACAGATAATACGTCCCGCCCCGAAACTGCACCGCCATATTGGTCAATCCCGATTTGCTGATCGATTGGAGCAGCGCTCGCGCGCGATCGAATGTGGCCAGCGGCCCGTCGGTGCCCGCGGCGTTGGGCGCGGAGAGCGTTCCGCTCCATTGATCGTTGCCATTCGGCGCAACATAAAAAGTCACGGTGGTTGGCGGCGGCGGCGTGCCGGCGACGGTGATCAGCGCGGAGGGCGTCGTGTTTACACCTTGATACGTCGCGCTGATGGGGTTGTCGCCGCTGGCAGCCGTCGATGGAATTGTCACGTTGAACTGGAACAAGCCAGGCGAGATGAGGCCCGCGAATCCGACCTTCGCCGCCGCTCCTCCGATAGTCACCGCCGGCAGCGGCGAAAGCTGGCCCGATTGCGAACTCGATCCCGCGGTGACCGGCGTCGAAGTCGCGCCGAAGCCGTTGGCGAAGATCACCACCGTTTCGCCCGGCTGGGCGGGAGTGGTCGCGCCGGGATACAGGCTGGTGGGGCCGATCAGGGTTCCATCGGCATGTACCGCAATGGCGTACGGGCCGCCGTTGAAAACAAAAAACGATGGCGAGACCGCCTGCGATTGAACAACGAACGGATAGCTCGCCACTCCGCCGTGGTTCACGACCACCGTCAGCGGACCGGCGCTCAAGTCGGGCGGTGTGAGCGCGTTGATCTGCGTCGGGCTGATGTAATAGATGTACGCGTTTTCGCCGTTGATGGTCACGCTGACCTGGTCGAGTGCGGCCGGCATTTGGCCGCCGGTGAAATCGGCTGCGGTCCAGGTTCGCGAATCGCCCGGGGTCGCGAGGTTCGTGCCTTTGATCTCAATCCAGGTATTGGCGGCGATCGCAGGATTTTCGCCTTCGGCATTGGCAACCTCGGAGATCGACGGCACAGGTACGGAAGACGCGCAGGTCGGCGGGGGCAGAGGTCTCGAGATGCCGGCGATCGCGTAGAGGTCGCGGCTGGCGCGATTGAGCAAGTCTTGAAGCGACATGCTGCCAATGACCGGGTTGAGCATGGGCGGGCAGGTGTTGAACTGCGCGTATTGAACGTCTTCGTAAGGAACGTCCAGGTATTGGACCGTCGCCGAGCCCGTCGCGCCGCCGTAGAAAGTCGCGGCCGGAGTCCCGTAGAAGAAAGCCGTCAGCACATTGTATTCGCCTAGCTCCGGCGTCAGGCCAGGACAGTTCCCGCCGGCCACGTTGCATCCCACGGCCTGGAGATTCGTGCTTGTCACGGCAAAATCAAACTCGGCTCCGCCGGAAAAGAAGTTCGCAGGAGCGGGCGAAAGCCCGGTCAGCACTTTGACGCCCGCCATGCCGATATCGCCGGGTAAATCCGGAACGGACGCGGTGAGCCCGCTCGTCTGCGTTCCCTTGGCATTCGGAACGGTGGTCGCGAGGAAGTACGAAAGAATCTCCGTTTTCGCCTCACACGACATCAGTTGGGATTTGTCGCCGTTGATGAAGTTCGCGCAATCGACGGTGTAGAGAGTATTGTCGGAATGCGGCGTTACGTCTTTGCTGAAGCCGGGAAAATCGTTCCCGGCGTCCGGAGCCAGAAACAAATTGATGCCGCTGAAGATCTTCTCGTGCATGTCGATAAACTGGTCCCAGGCGTCGATGAACGCCTGATCGGTGTTCGGATAGCCCGGCTTATTCGGAAAGGCATTTTGAATCAGCGCGGCCCAGGTATCGTCCACCGACAGGCCCGAGGGCTGCGTCGCCGAGTCGTTCTGGTCGTCGGGGTAGATCATTTCATCCGAGCCTCCCACCGGACCCGCGATGTTGAAAGCGACAAACAGGGGATTGGAGCCATAACGGCTATTGAGCGCGGTGAGAAACGTCGCCCACGCGGTTTGGTAGGTACTGTTCCAGGGAAGCGGAAGAAGCACTCCATCGGAGCGCTGCTCCTCGGGAAATTGCGCGAACTTCACTTTCCCGCAAGTGGCCGGCGCGCTCCCACTGGTGAACAGCGGATCGCAGGAAGTGAGCTGGCTCAGCAGCCACTGCGGGGAATTGAAGCCCGGTGTGACGATGAGCTGGACCGTCTTGTTGACCGCGGCCGCCTCAGCAAAGGCGTCGTCGAAATAACTCCAGTCGTAAGTGGTGGCCGACGTCGGCTGAATGTTGTCCCAATGCTGCTCGATGACGATGCCGGAAATCGCGGGATCCGCCAGCACCCCCGCCAGAAGGTTCTGAAAGTAAACGTGCAACTGCGCGGCCGTCGGCGTGCCGGAGCCAGGATATCCGGCGACCGCTTCTTCGGTATAGACTTTCACGTACACGCCGAGGGGGCGGCCCGGCGTTGCCAGAAGGCCGGGGACACACAGCAGAAAAGCAAAAACCCAAGGATGAACCGATATTCGTAATTTCGCCATATCGTTTTGTTTAACGAAATCGGCGGCGGAAAGCGGACATCCCGCAGTTGAGAAAATAGGGCCGTCAAGGCCGCGGCGCCCACTTCGCGACCTGGCCCAACACTCCGCGATTCTCGAGCGGAATGGAATCCTTGCGCTCCAGCAACTTCCGATAACCCGAGGCAACCAGCGCCGCGCCTTCCGCGGACCGGCCGGAGCGCGCGAGGCTTTCGCCGAGCAAACAATCGACATAATAGCGGCGCCACGTGTTGACCCGATGTTTTTGGTAGAAGTCGGAGGCGGCGCGCAGCAACGGGGCCGCTTCGACGAACTTGCCGAGTTGAATCTTCACTTCGCCCAATGCGCCGAGCGTGTTCGCGGTGAACGGACTGTCGGCGCCGTAGGTTCTCCGCCGCGCCTCGAGCAGGTGCGCGTAGGCCGATTCGGCGAGCTTCGATTTGTTTTCGCGGCGATACAGCTCCGCGAGATTATTCACACAGCTCTGCGCATCCGGATTATCGCTACCCAGCACGCGGTTGGATGTTTCGGCCCCGGCGGTCAGAAGCGGCTCGGCGTCGGCGAACTTCCCTTCGATCGAGTACAGCAGGCCGAGGCCGTTCATGCTCGCCAGCGTGTCACGATGCTCAGCGCCCATCACCCGCCGGCGCCCTTCGAGCGCCTGTTTGAGCATCGCCTCCGCTTCGGCGTACTTGCCTTCGTTGCGATAGAGAACGCCGAGACCGTTCATAGTGCTGAGCGTGCTGGGATGGTCGGCGCCAAGCCCGCGGCGCTTGGCCTCGATCACCCGAAGATACATTTCCTCCGCCTGGGGGAACTTGCCAACCCGCGCCAGCACGGCGGCGAAATTGTTCATCGTGTCCAGGGTCAGGGGGTCGGACTCGCCCAGCACGCGCCGCTCGATGTCGAGAACCCGCCGATCCAGCGCCTCGGCGCGCGGATAATCGGCGCGCCCGATGGCGGCAAGCTCGGCTTGAGTGACCATCGCCGCCATGGCCTCGCGCGAGTTTTCGCGGCCCAAGCGGCGTTCCGCTTCGAGAAACGTGGTGATCAAGGCGTCGGCCGCGTCGTATTTGCCGGCGCGCTGAAGCACGTCGGTGATCGTCTGCGTGGTCTTCAGCGTATCGGGATGATCGGGACCGAGCGCGCGCCGGCGCAATTCGAGCGCTCGCGTCAACTGGGTTTCCGCGGGTATGTAAAGGCCCAGCTCCATGTACGTCTCACCGATCGTCTGGCGAATTGCGGCCTCGACTGCGGGCTGACCGTAAAACTTGCCGGGCAACCGCGCGGCGGCCCGATCCAGCGCCGTGCGAACCTTGATCTCCGGGTCGGGACGCTTGCCGGGTCCCGCTTGGGCTTCCGATGCGGCTTGCGACAGCAGATCCTTTTCGAGGAATTCGGTGACGGCCTGCGCCGTCTCGGCTTCGCGATCCGCGCGCAACTTCTGCCGCCAGGCAATTCCTCCGCCGGTCGCAATCGCCGCCACAATTGCCGTGGCCGCGGAGACCGCGAGCTTGTTGCGGCGCACGAATCTTCTTGTCCGGTCCCAAGCGCTCGCCGGACGCGCCAGCAGCGGCTGGCCGCCGAGGTGTCTCCCGACATCCTGCGCGAAAGCATCCGCGGTACCGTAGCGTTCCCGGGGTTCCCGCCGCGTCGCCTTTGTCACGATCATATCCAGATCGCCGCGCAATGCCCACCGGAGACGCCTCGCCGAAACCCCTCCGCGAGCCTGCGCCTGAGCCGGATCGATGGCGGCGGCACTCGGCTGGATTTCTCCGTCCCGCGCGCGCGGACGCAGCCCGGTCAGCAACTCATAAAGCAGAATGCCCAGAGAATAAATGTCGGTTGCGGTCGTGATCGCGCGGCCCGCGATTTGCTCCGGGCTCGCGTAATCCGGCGTCAAAATGCGGGTCGTGTTCGTGTTGTCGCGCGGCGCCGTTTCCTCGGAATCGAGCAGGCGCGCGATGCCGAAGTCGAGCAGCCGCACCTGCCCTTGGCGAGTGACCAGAATATTGGCGGGTTTGAGATCGCGATGGATCACCAGATTCGCGTGCGCGTATTGCACGGCGCGCAGCACCTCGACGAACAGCTTTAAGCGCGCGGCCACATCCAGGCTCAGCCGGTCGCAGTAGGCCGTGATCGGTTCGCCTTCCACGTATTCGAGCGCCAGGTAAGGCTGTCCCTGCGCGGTCACGCCGGCATCATAGAGCCGCGCGATCCGCGCGTCTTCGAGTTGCGCGAGGATGTCGCGTTCGCGAGTAAAGCGGTTGGCCAGCGCCGGATCCAGAGAATAGAGCAGCGGAAACTTGAGCGCAACTTCGCGCTGAAGCGATCCATCGGCGCGCGAGGCGAGCCACACGACGCCCATGCCGCCGCGGCCCAACTCGCGCTCGAGCCGGTAGGGACCCGCCAGCATCCCTTCAGCGAGCCATGCTTGTTCGGGCGCGTCGGCTGCGACTGGCGGCAGCGTCTCTAAAAATCCGTCGGGCGGCTCATGCAACAAGTCCTGAAGCGTGGGGAAAATATCGGGCTGAGCGGATTCGATCTGCTTCAGCCAATCGGCGCGGTGTTCGGCGGGCAGTTCCAGCCACTCGTCCATCAGGGCGAGCAGTTTCGACCACGTTTCTGGATCGGCCTGCATCTTCCTCACACACCCGCGGGCCTGTCTATTTCAGCTTGGCGGCAAGCACCATTCGCGCTTTTTCCCAATCGCGGCGCACGGTCCGTTCGGTGACCGACAGGGCGGCCGCGATCTCGGCCGCCTTCATGCCGGCGAAATATCGCATCTCGACAATCTTGACCATGCGTTCATTGACCCCCGCCAATTCGCGCAAGGCTTCATCGACACCGAGGATTTCACGCTCCGACGGGGGAAAAGCGGACACCTCCGGCAGCGAACCCGCATCCGTCGAGCGAGGCCGAGCGGCGCGGCTGCGAATGAAGTCGACCACGATCGACCGCATCGCGCTTGCGGCGTAGGCGAGGAAATGCTCACGGTCGCCGACCCGCTCATAACCCGCTTTGTGCAGGCGCAGATACGCCTCGTGCACCAGCGAAGTGGTATCAAGCAGCGTGCAAGGTTCGGAGCGCTTTAGCCGGCTGTGCGCCAAGCGCCGCAGATCGCGATAAAAGAGAGAAAACAGACCGGCCTCGGCGGCCTTGTCTCCGAGCTTGGCGGCGGAGAGCAACTCTGACGTTTTCATCGTGCGCGACGCCTTTCGAGCGATTATACATCGTCGATGAGGAGCGCGAAATTGCGTTTCCGAACAGCGGCGCGGGAGGCGCTTCGAACCCTGAACTGTGAAGCGATCATCGACGGCGAAATGGTGGTCCTCGACGAGACCAGCCAGACTTTTATGAACTGCTGCGCCGCCGTGGTTCGCCGGTCTTCTATGCATTCGATTGACTCATGCGCCAGGGCCGGGATCTTCGAGGGTTGCCGCTGATCCGCCGAAAGGAAATGTTTGAGTGAGTCGTCGCAGATCATCCGAGCGTTCTGCTCGCCCGACATTTCGAGCAAATCGGCGGTGCGCTGTTTGATCTCGTGTGCGAACAGGGTTTGGAAGGCATCGTGGCAATGCGCAAGGACGGCGCTTACGGTCGGGACTGGTTCAAAAGTCGCAACCCGACCTACCGCCAATACGAAGGGCAGGACGAATTGTTCGAGAAACGGGTTTCGAAATCAGCTTCCTGATTGATGCGGTTGTGCTTGTGAGGTTCGTGCTATGGTTGGCTCCCGGAGCCGCTGTCCTGAACTCCACGGCGCTGTTGCAGTGCGTGCGACACAATCCGATCCTGTCAGCGGTCATTGTGTTCGTGTTCAGGAGAGAGCGCCTTCCGACCCTCGACCCACCATGACGAAGCGGAGTAGAACGAGTGCGTGCGACAGTTCGTACCAAATCGAACAATCCAGCCAAAGCCGCTGCCGCCCGATCTGAACAGCTTTCGTCGCTTCCTGATGGCATTGGCAAGATTGTTTTGGTTGCCGAAGATGTGGGTCAGGAGCGAAGAACCGGAGCGCACGCCGAGCGGAAACGGGCTTGACCAAAACGAAAACATGCAAGACTCCGATCCGCCCAAAACCCAACACATCGAGTTGCTTCGGCGGTGGTTGCTGTTTTCCTTCGCGCGGACCGGAAGCGCGGACGAGATCTTCGCAGAAACGTTATATTGACGTTAAGGCAGTCGAGGGCGATGTCAAGGCACGGGCCGATTTTCATCGTTGGTGCGCCGCGCAGCGGAACCACGCTGTTGCGCAACATCTTGAACCGGCATCCGCGAATCGCGGTGTGCCGCGAAACCGAGTTCCGCCATTATGTTTACCGCCGCAGAGCGGCTTTCGGTCCGCTCTCGGAGCGGGGCAATCGCGCTCGCGCGGTTCGGGAGTACCTGGCGCTCGATCGCATTCGCAGGACGTCACTCAATCTCGACGATCTGGCGCGCTGTCTGATGAAGGAAGGCGATAGCTATCCCGCGTTTTTTTCTTCGCTGCTTCGTTTTTATATGCGAGCACACGGCAAACAGCGCTGGGGCGAAAAGACGCCGGATCATGCGCTGTTCGCGGAAACGCTGCTCACCTGGTATCCGGGCGCCACGGTGATTCACATTCTTCGCGACCCGCGCGATGTGGTGGCGTCGCTGATGGACATGCCATCGTTCCCGAACAGCGCGTTCGGCAATGCGAATTTATGGCTGACGTTCAATCGCGCGGCGATTCGCGCGCAGGGGGATCCGGGATATGTTTTGGTCCGCTACGAGAACTTCGTCGCTTGCCCCGAGCAGGAAGTGCCGCGCTTGTGCGGCATTCTCGGAGAATCGTACACGGATGAGATGCTGGTTCCCAAGGCCGATCCGACTGCGGACCGGCCGTGGTTTCAGCGCGCGGAAAGCCCGGTGACGGCTTCGCGCGTGGAGCAGTGGCGCGCGCGCCTGACCGATCGCGACGTCGCGCTCGTCGAGTGGTTTATCGGCTCCGGAATGGAACAGTTCGGCTATCCGCGGGCCGCGTCGAGAGCGTCCCTGGCGGCCATCGCCGGTGGATTTGTGTTTGCGGCGCAAGATGCGATCAAGCGCCGCGCAGGAGAATTTCCCGCGATCTGGTATCGCCGCGCGGGATGTACCCGGCTGGCGCGCGAAGAGGCGGCCGCGACGCAGTACCACGAACGGATTCTGAGACTGTCGGCGCGGCAATCGTGATGATCTCTGTCATCGTTCCGGTATTCAACGCCTCGCGATGGATCGGGAATTGCATCGAGAGTCTGCTCGATCAGAACTACGATTCGAGCGAGTACGAGATTGTCGTCGTGGACAACAATTCCTCGGACGATTCCCGCTCGCGGATCACCCGCGATTGGCATGTCCGGCTGCTGGAGGAGACGATTCAAGGGTCGTATGCGGCGCGCAACCGCGGAGTGGCCGAGTCGCGCGGCGAATGGCTGGCGTTCACCGACGCCGATTGCGTTGCCGACCGGAACTGGCTGGCGAGCATCCAGGCGGCGATGCGAAATGCACGGACGCAGGTAGTGCTCGGCTCACGAGCCGCGATTTCGGAATCGGGAACAGCGGGTCTGCTGGCCGCCTACGATGACGCCCGGGTCCGCTACATTTTGGAAAATCGCCGGAAACGGTCCTACTTCGCCTTTACGAACAACATGGCGGTGCGGCGCAGCGCGTTTGAACGATATGGTCCGTTTCACACCGCGGCGCGCGGAAGCGACACGCTGTTCCTGCGGCGATTGACCGATGGCGAAGGTCCACAAGCGGTGGAGTGGAGCGCGGAAATGCGCGTCCGGCATCTGGAAATGCGCGGCGCGTGGACGTACATCCGGAAAAATTTCATTTACGCGCGGGCTCGTCGCCGAACCGAGCACCTGGGGCAGTGCGAAACGCTCCAACCCGCCGAGTCGCTGGAAATTTTCCGCAAAGTCTGCCGGGGACGGTCCGTCGCGGACAAGATTGCGCTGGCGCTGGCGCTTTCGACGGGACGATTGAGCTGGGCCGCGGGATCGCTGCGGGTGAATCCATGACGATCTCGGTGATCATCCCGACGGCGCGCGATTCGGACGCGCTCGCACCGCTGCTTGAGGCGCTGCGCGCGCAGGTTTGCGAGGCGCCGTTTGAAGTGATTGTGGTGAACGATCGGCCGGCGACCAGGCGCAAAGACGCGCCGTTCGCGCGAGTGCTGCGCGGTGAAGGGAAAGGTCCGGCGCGAGCGAGGAATCTGGGCGCGGCGCACGCCGGGGGAACCTTCCTGTTGTTCCTGGACGACGACGTGATGGTCGATCGATTTTATCTCGCGCGGGTTTGGCGGGAAATCGAAGCGCGGCCGGAATGCGCGGTTTCGGGCGCGCAGCTCGCCGTCGATCGAAACAATTCTTTTTCGCTGGCGGCGGAATGGATGTTGCACCTGTTCGTGGACGGCGAAGGCTCCAGGTTTGCGGCATCGAACGCGCTGGCCTTGCGCCGCCGGGATTTCCAACGTGTAGGCGGTTTCGATCCGTCCTTTCCGCTGGCCGCCGGCGAGGATCGGGAATTCTGCGCGCGCTGGGTCGCCGCGGGATTTCAGATCGTCACGGTACGGGATTTGGCGATTCAACACCAGTTCCCGCAAAGTTTCGCATCGCTCGCGCGGCAGCAGTGGCGCTATGGCCGCGGCGCGTTTCATTTTCAAAATCGCGCGCACGGCGAGGGTCCGCGAATTCGCGGGGCGCATTATTATTGGCCAATGTTTGCCGAGGCCCGGCGGCGATACGGGTGGTCGCGGGGTTCACGGGTGGGCATTCTTTGCTGGATTTCCCAGGGGATTCTCGCTTGCGGCTATCTCCGGGAGCGATGGCTTCCGGCGGCGCGGACGCCGTCATTCGAGGAAACCTACGCGGAATGATTTCGGTTCTGATCGAAGGGTATAACGATTCGCTGGATCTCGGCTCGGCGCTCGAAACGATGAACAGCGTGGCGCGGCAGGCTTATCCCTTGCAGCAGGTCGAAATCATTCTGACGGGTAGCGAAAAACAGGCTGCAAAGTGGAGAGAAGCGCTGCGCGAGGAGCGACGTTTTTTCGCGCTGAAGGTGATCGCCGCGGACGCCCATTATTACCGGCTGAAAAATCTCGCGGCCGAAGCAGCCGGCGGCGAGATTCTCGCGTTTACCGATTCCGACGTTCTGGTGGAACCGGGATGGCTGGAGGCGATCGCGCGGGGCATTGAGAACGGCGCGGACGTGGTCGCTGGTGTGACGCTGTTCCGGCCGGAGAATGCGTCGGTCTCGTTCGCCGGCCTGCTGACCGCGGCCGCTTCGGTTTCCTGGGGTTTCGTCGCGGGCGATGCGGCGCGCGGATTTTTGAGCCACAACGTCGGATTCCGGCGCTCCGCCTTCGAACGGATTCGCTATCGGGAAGATCTCGGCAGAACGTGCGCCGGTTCGTTTCTCTATGACGCGGCGCGGGGCGCGGGCCTGGCGATCCGGTTCCAGAGCGGGCAGCGCGTGCGCCACGTGTTTACCTGGCGCTGGTGGCTGACGCGCCTGCATGTTCGCTTCGGTTATGAAGTCTTTCTGCTGCGGCGGCTGAATCCGTCGGCGCGGCATGCCTGGATCCAACGGCTATCGCTTGTGGAGCCGCTGGCGACGATGGCCTGGCACATGGCGCTCGACATTCCGCAGTGGTTCCGTTTTTCGCGGCAGCTCGGATGGTCGTGGTCTCGCCGGATCGCGTACCTGCCCTGCGTGTGCGCGGTGTCGATCCCGGCGCGGTCGGCGGAGGCTTTCGGGATGTATTCGACCATTTTCGACGAGGAGCGCATGCGCCGTTTTGCGCTGTCGAATTGAGCGCTGCTGGAATTTTCGCTATTCTCGTTTGGAATGGATGAGGGGCCGCTATTCACGTTCGGGGATTTGTTTTTTTGGCTTTATTTGTACCCGCTCCCGAAGATTGCCGGAATTCTGCCTGCGCGCGCGCTGGATTGGATCGCCGGACTGGGAGACCCGCTGATGCAATTTCAGGCGCGCCACAAAAGAGCCAGGGCCATGCGATGGATGGTCGCTTGCGGCTGCGCATCCCGCTCGGGCGCGGGTAAAATCGCGCGGCAGTCCGTCTCGCGGCAGTTGTCCGGTTATCTGAACGATCTAATGCTGCTCAGTCCGCGACGCGCGAAGGCGCTGGAGTGCACAGGAATCGATGGCGCGGAGCACTACGAGCGCGCGCGGGCGCAGCAAAAAGGCGTGATCCTGATTTCGGGGCACTTCGCGTGCGGCCGTGCCGCCGCAAGTTATCTGACCAGGCGCGGCGATGCGATCCTTGCGGTGCACAATCAGCTTTCTCCGAACCGCAATGGGGGCCGGCTGGGCCGCGCCCTGATGCCGCGCTTCACCGAGCTTCGCCGCCGCGCGTATCCGAACGTCGTTTATATTCAGGATCCGCAGTGCAGCCTCAAAATCCTCAAAACCTTGCGCTGTGGCGGGTCGGTGAAGATTCAGATCGATGGCGCGGCCGGGACGAAGTACATCGAATGCACGTTCCTGGGCGCGCCATGGCGCATGCCGGTGGGCATTTTCGATTTGATCCGCATCTCCGGCTGCGCGGTAGTGCCGATGATGGCCACCGGAAACGGCCGGTCGTTTCGTATTCTTTTCGAGGAACCGTTGTCCATTCAGCACGGCGGCTCACGCGAGGAATTCATCGCCGCGAATTGGCCGATTCTTCTCGGCGCAATCGAAAAACAAATTCTAGACCACCCGGAGGAGTGGACTTTATGGACGAACAAATGACGGCATCGCCGGAGACGCTGGACCGTATCCGGCGCGTCTTCGCGGAATCGCTGGAGTTAAATCTCAGCGAGAAGGATCTGGATTACGCAGGGCGTTTGGATGAAGTGACGGGACTCGATTCGGCGGCGACGATCGTTTTCGTGGCCGCGCTCGAAAAGGAGTTCGGCATCACCATCGAGCCGCAGAAGTTGCAGCTGGAATTCATCACGGATCTGCACCAGCTTGCTTCCTACCTCGAACGGCGCACCGGAAAATGATCAGCGAACAGTTCCGGGAGGTTGCCGCCGCGAATCGCCGGGAGTTAGCCATCATCGACGGAGATCGCCGGATCCGTTACGGGCAGCTCCTCGAGGAAGTGGATCGCGCGCGAAACTGGTTTGCCGCGGCGTGGCCGGGCGAACGGCCGGTGGTGGCCGTGTGCCTGAGGAATTCGTGGGAATTTGTGGCCAGCTTTTTCGCGGTGGTCGAACTGGGCGGGATTTTCATGCTGTGCAATCCGAACTGGCGCGCGGCGGAGCTGCGCCGGCTCGCGGGCCAGATCCCGATCAGCGGCGTGATTACTATCGAAGCTCTGCGCGCGGAGTGGGACCGGATCGCGGATGCCTTGCCCCCCGAGTCGATCCTCACGTGGGAGACCGCGCCGAACTGCGACACGCGCCGTCGATCGCCTGCGCAACGGTCCGCCGAAGAGCCGCTGGCTTATTTGCTGACGTCGGGTTCGACCGGTCTGCCGAAGGTCGTTCCGCGCAGCGATCGCAACTTGAATTTCGGAGCAACTTCGCTGGCCGACGCGCTCAAGATCGAGCCCGGGTCGCGCTGGCTGAGCGCGATTCCATTTTTTCACTCCTGGGGTCTTCACACCGGAATGTTTTTACCGCTGTTGCGGCGCGCCACGCTGGTCATCATGCCGCACTTTCAACCGGCGTCGTGCGCGGCGCTGATTCGCCACGAACGGGTGAACGTGCTGATGGCCTCGCCGTTCGCCTACGGTTTTCTCGGCGATTCGGTGGGGAACGCGTCCGACCTTGCGAGCCTTGACCGCTGCCTCTGGACCGGTTCCCGGATGAAAGCCGCCGTGGAGAAAACGTGGATGGACCGCTATGGGATTCGCTTGCGGCCGTGGTACGGCATGTCGGAGGCGCACGCCATCGCCACGGACCTGAAGGATTCGCCGAAGCCGGAGGGTGAAGGATTCGTGGGCCAGCCCGTGCCGGGCGTGGAGGTTCGGGTCTTCGATCCGGACGGCCGTGTTCTGGGAGTGGGCGAAACCGGGGAGGTGGGGGTTCATTCCGCCGGCGTCATGTCGGGATACGCTTGGGGCGGGGAAGAAAATCACAAAGTTTTCTACGGCCCTTTCTTTCGAACCGGAGACCTCGGCCGGCTGGACGCGGATGGCCATCTTTACCTGAGCGGGCGCGCACGGATGATGATCAACATCGCCGGACTTAAAGTGGACGCCACCGAAATCGAGCGAGCTGTGGAGATGCTAGAAGCAGTCGCGGCGTGCCGAGTGGATTCGGTTCCGGGAGGACCGGCCGGAGAATTGATTCGAGCTCGCATTTTGCTGCGGCAAGGGTTCGGGCTGTCTCGGCGCCAGATCGTCGAGCATTGCCGGCAGGAATTGGCCGAATATAAGATTCCACGGCTGGTGGAATTCTCTGATGCGTCCAGCAGTGTGCCGGCCGGAAAAATGACAGCTTAGCAGGGTGCTGAAAAAGGGGACAGACCGCTCTGTCCACGGCCATGGTCGCACGCGGTATGAATAACTTAGATGCGGGGACAGAGTAGTCTGTCCCCTTTTTCAGCACCCTGTTAGAGGCGAACCGTGGTTTTGATGCTCGCAAGTGGCGCGGTTCCGGTTGCGGTGTGCCGTAAATGCACAAGCGCGCCAGCCAGAAACGACAATCCGCAGTAGAACGAAAAAAGGAACTGCACCGGCAGGGCGCGGATCGGAAAGCTCCATCCGGCGCGCTGCTTAAGGAATTTCAGAAACGGCCAGTTGCAAAGCGCGACCGTCGCGACCGCGCCGGCGGCAGCGAGCATCTGGCCGGAGCATGCCGCGCCCAGCGCGACCCACGCCGCTCCGACGCTGATTCGCTGCGACCAGCGGACATTCAGATCATTCGGCATCCGGCGACGTTCAAAGATCAGCCTCGTCCAGGGAATGCCGCGATGCAATACATCAGCCCGCGACATCCGCAGCAGCGTCCAGCGTTTCAGGTGTTGCGCTTTCGCTTCCGCATCCAGCCGGATGCGAACGCCGGCGTCGGTGAGGCGCATTCCCAATTCGACATCCTCGATGGAGGCGTGTTCATAACGCTCATCGAATCCGCCGAAGGCTTGGAACAGCTCCCGGCGAATGGCGCCGCATCCGGCCCAGAACGTCGCGGCATTGGCGCGACCGATCCGGTGCGTGTGACAATGCAACAGATTGCGATACCGCGAAAAAAATCCGGGATCGGAGGGCGCGTCGTCGTAAGCTCCGAAGACCCCGCCGATGACCGGATCGGCGAAATGCGAAATCAACTGGCCCAGAGTGTCGGCATGCGGTATGACGTCGGCATCCAAAAAGACGAGAATGGCCCCGCGGGCATTCGCCGCTCCCAGATTTCGCGCTCGCGCCGGTCCCGAACGCTGCCCGTTCGAAATGACTGTGCAGCCGAAATCGCGCGCCACGGTGGCCGTGCAATCCGCCGAGCCGTCATCCACCACGATGATCTCGAACGGACTCAATAGGGAATGGCGCAACCCCGTGAGACACCCGGGAAGAGTTTCCCCGGCATTGAAAGCGGCGATAATAACAGAGATGCAGCGATCCCCTGGCAACGCGTCCTAATCATAAACGAATTTTAGTAACGTGACAAGAAAAAGATCCTTCGATTGCAAAAAAATCTTACGACCACGACACCTGAATCAGGGTTGTTATTTCGTTTCGCCGCAGTAGGATGGCTCGGCTGGGCCGTGCTGTTGGGCGTTCTCACATGGCCTGTTTGTCTTTGGCATCTGAATTATTTTAAAAGTCCGGGCGCCGGATTTTACCGGATTGCGCTTGTCGCGTTTCCAGCGTTGGCCGTCGTTACGTGGATTTATAGTGCGCTGCGCGGCCCGGCCTGGTTGCGCTACGAGCCGGCGATTTTCGCCGCGCCGGCCGTGCTGGCATGCCTCGCCTACGAACCCAAGGCGACCGTCGTGGTTTTTGCTTTGTGGTTGAGCTGTACCGCCCTGGGCCGGTTCGCATTACGGCGATTCGGAATCCCCTTGGCAGGACCTCTGGAGGAAATCGTTGCGGCATTCGGCGCCGGCGCCGGCATCCTGAACGTGGTTTTGTTCATTGCGGGTCTCGCCGGCTTTTTTTCCCCGAGCGTCTTCGTCCTGTCGATCGCGGTGCCTCTGGTTCTTTTCTGGAGGGACGCCCGGCAGACCCTCGTGAACCTTCACGCGTTACCGAAGCGCTGGCAACAGGTTTCCGCGCTCCATCCGCTCACCGGGGTCGCCGTGATTTTCGCCCTGGCCGCGATGATTTGCACATTGATGATCGCTCTCGCGCCCAGCGTGGCTTTCGATTCGATCGCGTTTCATCTGCCGTCGGTCCGGTATTATGCGGCGCAGCATGCGCTTGGCGTGGTGCCGGGGCTCGATTATTCTTATTATCCGCAGGGCATGGAATTGATCTGGACGCTGGCCTACTCGCTTGCGGGTCAAGCCGGCGCACAAATCGTTTCGGCGTTATTTTTCCTGCTGTTTGCGCTCCTGCTGATGCTTCTGGCGCGGCGCTGCGGTTTGGATCAGGGCGCATCCGCGGGAGCCGTGGTTTTTGCGGTCACCCTGCCGTTCCTGCACTGGTCGGGCAGCGTGATGAAAAACGACGTGGCGCTGGCATTTTTCGAAGGGCTCGCGCTGCTGGCGTTCCTGCGATGGATGGAGACGCGAGCATTCCGTTGGATACTCGCCGGAACGTGTTTTCTGGCGCAAGCGTTCGGCATTAAGTTGGTCGCGTTGTTCGGTGCGATACCACTCGCCTTTTTCTACGCCTATGCCGCCTGGCGCGAGCCGCGGCGATTCCGGGCAGCTGCCGCCGCGATTCTCGTCTTTCTTGTTTTCGGAACCTGGTGGACGGTGCGCGCCTATTGGCTCACGGGCAATCCCGTGGCGCCGGCGACGCTCAGCGCGGTGGCCGGCAAGTATTCCGCTTCGAAAAAAAGTTCTCCCAGGCTGGTGCGCGACGCGGAAGTGCCCTGGAGGCTGATCTTCCACGGAGAAAATTATTTCGAATCTCCGCTTCCGAGTCCGGCCGGCGTCGTGTTGCTGGCGTTTGCTCCGCTGGCGCTGCTGGGGACGCGCGTTTCGCGGAAAGGGAAAGCTCCGCTCGCTTGCGCGATTTTCACTGCGGTTTATCTGCTTTATTGGGTCATCGTGATTCGCAAAGTGCGCTATGCGATTCTGCCCTTCGGGCTCCTTTGCGTCTGGATTGCCGCGCAGGTCTGGCGTTTTTATAACCGGCAACCCCGCGTCGTGCGAGCTTCCCTGATTGCCGTGGCGACCTACGCGTTCCTGATCGCGATAATGGGCCTGATGATCGCCGGAATCAACGGACCGCAGCTCGCCTATTTTTCGGGCCGGCTTGATAAACCGGCATATCTTCGCGCGGCGATGATTCCATACGGCGCCGTCGAATTTGTTCGGGAACACGCGCCCGGAGCGCGGGTTCTGGCGGTCGACAATATGGCGCGCGGCTATGCGGCGGATCCCGCACGGTTCACCACGATGTTCTGTGCCGGGACGCCGTCGTGCGATGGTGCGAAAATCGCGGCCGCGGTTCGCGATTGCGGCGGAGGCTACCTGATTCTTCCCCACAACGCAACGGCGATGGACGCGCTCGCGCGGCTGGGCCGGCCCACACGCGTTTACGCCGATACGCACTACAGCGTCTACCTGCTCCCGAGCGGTTTGAAACTGCAGTAACCTCGGAAAAGAAGGTGTTGGATCGTCAGCAGGCGGCCCGGAACTACGTGGGAACTTGACCCGTTACGCGGGCTCGCGCGCGGCAGTCACAGAAGAGTTTGGCTTCGAGGGCGTGCCGATCAGACAGAACTAGCCTGTTTTCTTGAGTTCAGCCGCCAGGTCCGAGGTCGGAAAGCCGCCCATGATCATCTTCGGTGAAGCCGCGTCCCAGATGGTCGTGTTCTCGCCAGGCTGGCCGAACCACGGCGCATTCTTCTTGCGCACATACCAGCATGGCTCGTGCTGGAACCAATAGTGCGTACGAGTCAAGGCAGCGACAGTTTTGCGTCAGATGATTTGTTGGTGACGGATAAAGCCGATGCGCAGCAGCCCCCGCGGAACCTCCGACGTGAACCGAGACGCGCGCCATATATATCCGACCTCCAACGATGGAACCCGTTCGAACGCGGGAGACCACGCGCGAATCGCGATTTTTGCGATTCGCGGCCGGAGAGTCTAGGTCGATGTTTGTCTCTTCAGAATGACTCTCTTCAGAATGACTCTCTTTGGGTGAACGATCGTTCACCCCCTCCGGTCTCAAATTTGATGGATTTCGGTTCCACGCAGGAACCGTGGGTCATCTCACCGAGCAATTCGTTGAGCCGCTGCTGCGCTTGGGAACGATTTGGGAATCCAGCTTTCCCATTTCTGCTTACCGGCCGGCGTGCGATACTTTATGTAATAGATCTTCCCTCGCCGGATGATTGCACCACGCTGCCTAGCCATGGAAACACCTTTAAGTCCGGTTGGCCGCTTATTTCTTGAGCTGGTCGGTGGATGCGATGATCTCCTTAAGATCCTGCTGGGTAAATCGAACAATACTTTCCGATCCTCGGACACGGAATCGCATTCCGCCTGGTTCGCTCGTAAATTCAACTGGTTGGAATTCTGAGGGCCTCAGCAGCTTCCTTGATCGTGAAGAGCCGCACGCGCCTGATCCGCAGGATTCATGAAACCCCGGTGTAAGCTCATAAAATCAAGGTTCCTCACACGACGCATCGTCGCCCATGCGTGCTCAGAAACCTCCTTTCCTTGAACGGTATGATTGGCGATTCCACGTTTTGTTCAATGTTTTGCACAAGCGCCCTCACGTATTGAGCAAGATTGCCGGCCGCGTTTCGGCCTGTTTCCTCGGTCTTGGGGCGAGTGCCTGGCTTTGGCAACGAACTGAATTTGGCATTTTGCGAACTCGCTTCGCGCGCGTGTGCCTGCGCTGAGCGTCGACGCGAAAAAATTCCTTTGAACGGCCCTCGCCGTTGGGGCTGGACTAACAGCCCCACCCTTCGGCTCATCGCACTGCACCACGTACCGGGCGCCGAAAGCAATTTGTCTTGCATAACCCTCCGGGTCGCCGTTCTTCAGGCGAAGCAGCGCGTACATGCGATCGACGGCGGACTTCATAATCGCCTTCATCTGCTCATCCGTAATGTGCGAGTACTCCGGTGCGGAGTTGCAGGTGGGGCAAAGCCTCCCGGCATGCAGGTTCTCAATCGCGCCATTTCGGAAAACCAGGGCAATCAGGGCTTTCGCTTCTGCGGCAAGTTCTGCATCTTCGGGATGTGTGGGCATCGGAAATTCGCCTTTTTGTATTATCCTGCGTGGCGGAACCCGCAACTGCCGGAACCTTCCTATGTCGTCGAAAGTATTGCGGTCCGTCTGCGCCTGTGTATTCTGGCGCGGGTCGGCGTCGCGCAGCAAATGCAACCATGGCTCGTTCTGAAGACGGTGGGACATCAAGGGCGAAAACGTGCTGATCTCAACCCGCGCCAGGCTCCGATTCACGAATCGAACGTGTTCAAAAAAAGATTGACGCAGGAAACAAGTTGCCCCTATACTGTAGTTGAACATGTTCAGATTGGACCGTCTCTCATGACTTCACAAAACAATCCGGGCCGCGTCACAGAAAAGGCGGCAGAGACACGCTCCCGCATCCTGAACGTTGCTCTGGATCTATTCCGTCGCAAGGGTTTTGAGCAAGCGACGCTTCGTGAAATTGCGGCCGAAGCGGGGGTTTCGCTCGGAAACGCGTACTACTATTTCGATTCCAAAGAGGCTCTGGTGATGGCTTTTTACTCGCGCGCAAGCGATGAAATGGCCCCGCTGATTGAGAACGCTCTCGCCGAAGCTAAGGGTTTCGAGAAGCGCGTCACCGCCATTCTGTCGGTGAAGTTCGAATACTTCGGACCCAACCGCGCGTTTCTGGGAGCGCTACTTCGTCATGGAGCCGACCCTCAGAACCCTCTCTCGCCATTCGGCGAGGAGACGCGCCACATTCGCGAGCGTGACATGGAATATTTCGCCAAAGCGCTGGAGTTGTCCCGCATCGATGTGCCGAAAGATCTCGCGCGCTGTCTGCCGAAATTGCTGTGGCTTTATCAGATGGGGCTGATTTTGTTTTGGATCTACGATCATTCGGACGGACAGCAGCGCACCGCCCAGCTCAGGGATAAAAGCCTGGGGTTGATGGCGACCGCCCTGAAACTGGCCGGGTTTCCACTGTTGCGTCCTCTCCGCAAGAAACTCATCGAACTGGTGCGGATTGCGGAAGGGGAGCAAGCCGATGCATAACCTTCAACTCGTTCGCGGTTCAGTCGCCCTGGTCTGGCTGTATCAGGGTCTATGGTGTAAATTACTGGTCCGCGAGTCTCGCCATCAGGCGATCATCCGCGCGGTTCCTTACCTGGAAGGCGGGCGAGCGCGCGCCGCCCTGTTCACGTTAGGCGCCACCGAAGCATTCATTGGGGCGTGGGTGTTTTCCGGATGGCGCGCGCCCGAGGCAGCATTAGTGTCCAATCCGTATGCCTGGAACGTCCTTTTAGGGCCGCAATCCGAGCATTTCTCGCCAGCTGTGCATCCCATCGCCTTCGCGTGCGCAGATGCAGCGAGTTTCCTTGAAGCGTGCGAGCCGGCGAGTTTCGACGCCTTCTCGCTCTCTAACATCGAAGACGGAGCGCCGCCCGACTACATCTGGCGCCTTCGCGCGGCCGTGCGGCGAGCCGCGGCACCAGACGCGATAGCTGTCTTCAGGAGTTTTGCCGAGCCGCGCCTGAGGACCGATTCAAACTGGGCAGCTGGCGACCGGTCCTTTCTATGGGGCAGCGTGAACGTGCTCCCGCCGGGGGAAATTGACAGATGCCAGCGTTCCTGAAACGGCATCCTATTCCGGTATCGGCGTTCTTCCGCCACTCCCTGGTGCTGACGTACGCATTCCCGCGCGAAATCCTGGCGCCCCTGCTGCCGCCCGGTCTGGTGCTTGACACGTATGGCGATCACGGCTTCCTGGCGATCGCCCTCGTGCAGACCGAAAGTCTGCGGCCCAGCTTTCTGCCGCAGGCATTCGGCCGGGATTTTTTCCTGAGCGGCTACCGTATCTTCACCCGCCTGGACACTCCGGCCAGTTCGCAACGAGGCTTGCGGATTCTGCGGAGCGACACAGATCGTCGTTGGATGGTGTGGGCGGGGAACCTTCTGACTCACTATCACTACCGGCTCTGCCGCGCCGAACTGACGGAGCAGCCGTTCGGCATCCACTGGTGCATTCGCACACCGCGCGGGCAGGCCGATGTGGACGTGCTCGCGCGTATCGAAAGGCGGCCCGCTGCGCTTCCTGCCGGGTCGCCGTTTGCCAGCTCCAAGGACGCGCGTCGATTCGCCGGCCCGCTGCCGTTCACCTTCGATTACGAGCCGGAGACCCACTCGATCGTTCGCATTCGCGGTGTCCGGCAACACTGGAATCCGCAAGCAGTTGAGGTAGATGTACGCAAGAACACTTTCCTGCAACAGGAGCCTTTCTGCCGCGCAACACCTATTCTGGCGAATGCGTTTCACGTTCACCACGTGCCATATCAGTGGACGCGCGGTGTTCGCATTCCATTGGAGGCTTTATGACGGATGCTCTTGTGGCACGGAGCCGTCTCCAGGGAGTGCTCCAAATTCTGCGCTTCAACTGGCGGTTTTATTTGGCCACGACCGGCGGTGCTGCTGTCGCGTTTCTCGTCGCAGTTCAACTGCCACCGGTCCTGCGCGTGCCTCTGCTCGCGGGATGCTCGCTGGCGCTGTACTGGACATGCTCGTCCCTCCTCGCCGCGTACTATATTTACGATTGGTATCCGATCTATCAGCTAAGCTGGCTCGCGCGGCAACTTCCGAAGGCACCACGGCATTGGGTGAATATCCACGCCGGGCTGGACGAAACCAGTCATCTCCTGCCGGAATTGTTTCCGTCGGCGGAGGGTCGGGTCTTGGACATTTACGATCCGCGGGAAATGCCCGAGCATTCCATCAAAGAAGCAAGACGAATGCGCCCTTCGCCGGTCGAAACTACGCCGGCCCGATGGAACTCGCTGCCGCTGGGCAGTGGGACCGTCGATGTCGCGCTGGTCATGTTCGCTGCTCATGAGCTACGGCGCGACCAGGCGCGTGTGCAATTGTTTGGCGAGTTGGCGCGGGCGCTTACCAGGGATGGCGAAGTGGCGCTCATCGAACATACCCGGGACTGGGCGAATTTCCTCGTCTTCGGCCCCGGCTTTCTTCACTTTTTCTCCAAGAGCGCATGGCGGCAGACAGCATCTGCCGCGGGACTGCAAGTCAGGAAGGAAATCTTGATGACACCTTTTGTCAGAGTATTCATGCTTGGGAGGACGGTATGACATTACACGTTCACGTGCAGATCGTCGGAGCCCTGCTGCTCCTGTTGAGCGTCGCTAATCTGTTCTTCAGCCGCTACTTCGGATGGAAGAAAGAGTTGGCGTCTCTGTCTCTGCTCACGCGCCAGGTTTTCCAGGTTCACTGCTTTTTCATCGCCCTCGTTCTGATGCTGCTGGGCGCGTGTTCGCTGTTCTACACCGACACGCTGCTGGAGGCAGGTCCGTTGAGCCGAGTGTTGCTGGCAGGCATCGTCCTGTTCTGGCTGTGCCGCCTGGCAATACAGTTTTTCGTTTACGACCCGGCCATCTGGAGAGGAAATCGGCTCTATACCTTCATGCATGTTGTCTTTTCCGTTCTCTGGATCTATGTCGTGATCACGTACGGCGTGGCGTTCCATTCTGTTCGGAATGGCTAATTTATCCTGACAAGCGGCATTATCGGCGGCCTGCAATTGAGGGTCCCCTACTCGAAGCGCAACGCGTCGACGGGGTCGACGTTCGCCGCGCGGCGGGCGGGAACCAGGTTGGCCGCGAGCGCAGCCAGCGCCAGCAGGATCGAAACCGCCACGAAAATCCAGGGGTCATGCGGGCTGACGCCGGCGAGGAGCGATTGAATCAAACGCGTGGCCGCCACAGCGCCCGCGAGGCCGAGAGCGACGCCCACCGCGGCCAGCGCCATTCCCCGGCGCAGCACCTCGCCCAGTACCTGACGCGGTTCGGCTCCAAGAGCGATCCGAATCCCGATCTCGCGGGTTCGCTGAGTAACCGCGTAAGCGACCACTCCATAAATCCCCGTGGTCGCCATGACCAGCGCGATTCCGGCGAACACGCCGAGCAACCACGAGTACGTGCGACGAATCCACAGCGAGCGGTCCAGGCGCTCCTGCATGGTCTGAACGTCGAACAGCGTGAGATCCGGGTCCATCTGGCGAATAATCGCTCGAGCGGAGGCGATGAGGGAATTTGGGTCGACGGTCGAGCGAATCACGATCGTCATCGTCGGGTTGGGATTCCATCGACTTGCGACATAAGCTGCGGGAGTGACGTCTTGCTCCAGGCCGTCCTGACGGACGTTGCGTACGACGCCGACGACCGTAAGCCATTGCGATTGCCTTCCAGGTCCCATAAGCACGCGTCTTCCGATAACGTTCGTTCCCCGCGGCCAGAAGTGATTCGCAAAGGCATCATTTACGATCACCGCGTTCGCTTCGTCGCGTTCCTCGATGTCGCGGCCGGATCTAAGGGCGATCCCCATGGCGCGAAAGTATCCCGGCTCGATAGCGCAGACGGGCACGACCGGTTCCTGCATCATGGGATGAGCGGGCTCGCCCTCAACTTCAAAATAAAACGCACCCCTAGCCCTCACGCCGAGCGGCATCATGTCCGTCGCGCTCGCCGACTCGACGCCGGGAATCGCACGCAGACGTGGCATTAGCTCCTGATAGAACTGCACGACGGAATCATCTTTGTGATATTTCTCGTCGAGGTCAAACCCGAACGTCACCAGGTTGTGCGCGTTAAATCCCGGATCGACGCTCAATACCTTGTGGAACGCGCTAAGAACGAGTCCCGCCGCGGAGAGGACCACTACAGTAAGGGCGATTTCAGCAATCACCAGGACGCTCATTCCGCGCCAGTAGCGTCGCGAGCCCGACACATGCGCGCCGCCGAGAAAACGGCGCAGGTCCACGCGGGACAATTGAACCGCCGGCGCGAGACCAGAAACCAGGGCGGCCGCCGCGGTCGCCAGCAGCGCAAACGCGGCGAAGCGCGCGTCCAAACGGAACCTGACCCATGCCGGCAAGACATCAGGCATCAGCGCGAGTATGCCCCGCAAGGCCAGCCATCCGAGGCCGACGCCAGCCGCGCCGCCGGCCGACGCGAGCCAGAAACTTTCCGCGAGCAGTTGCCGGATCAACCTACCTCGTCTTGCGCCGAGCGCGGCGCGGATCGCAAGTTCGCGGCTGCGGGAAGTTCCGCGGGCGACCATCCACGCCGCGATGTTCAGGCACGAGATCAATAAAAGGATGCCGACTGCGCCGAGTAGAGCCATCGTAACCCGGCGATAGTCGCCCAGGTAGTGATCCCGCAGGGGAGCCAGAGCCGGCCGCGTATCCACCTCGCCTACCTGAAACACGCCGCCTGCACTCTTATGCACGCGAATCAGGTCAGCGCGAGCCTGGTCGAAGGTCACGCCGGCCTTCAATCGCCCCACACCGTTCAAGATTCTGGCTCGATCCCAGATGACGGGTGCTTGCGGCGTCCAGAAATCGTCCTCGGGAAACACGGCGTTGCGCGGAAGCACGCCGATCACGGTGTAGGGACGAGCGTCGAGCCGAACGATCTTGCCGACGACGTCCGCGCGTCCTCCGAACTCGCGCATCCAGATCCGGTATCCCAACAGGACGATGTGGCCGGCGTCTTGGCGATCGTCGCCTGGAACGAAATCGCGTCCCAGAATCGGCTTGATTCCGAGCGTGGCCCCCATGTCAGAAGTGACGAGCGCGCCATGAACGCGAACCGGGCCTTCTGCTCCAGAGAGATTGTATCCGCCTGCGTCATGAAAGCCAGCGACGTGATCGAACGCCTGCGTGCTTGAGCGCCAGTTCTCCAGGTCCAAAAACGAAGCCCCGATCTGGCGGAGATTCCGTCCGGGCGCGATCTCGCTCAGGAACACGAGCCGGTCCGCCGCCGGATAAGGCAGCGACGCGAGGAACAACCCATTAAAAATGCTGA
>Ga0335073_10001994_pt1 | contig 27864 bp, 26 predicted proteins | sample Lox_Sample_22_FD_207093 | JGI IMG/M metagenome (GOLD analysis project Ga0335073, IMG submission 207093) | Soil microbial communities from Loxahatchee National Wildlife Refuge, Florida, United States - Lox_Sample_2.2 | ecosystem: Environmental > Terrestrial > Soil > Wetlands | place: USA...
TCGCCCCCCGCGAGCTGACCCGGCGGCTGTCGCTGCAGCGCACCGTCGAGCTGGTGCGGCTGACCATCGCGGTGGTCGAGGAGCAGCTGCCCAGGCTGGCCGGCCCGGGCGAGGAGCGGTCCGCGGCCGAGGCGATGGTGCGGTTCTCCCGCGAGATCGCCTTCGCCGCGGCCGAGGTGTACGCCGTCGCCGCCGAGAGCCGGGGCGCCTGGGACGCCCGGCTGGAGGCGATGGTGATCGACGGCCTGATCCGCGCCGACGGCTGGTCCGAGGAGCATTCCCCGCTCAGCCAGCTGGCCGCGCTGGGCTGGCGCACCGACGGGCCGGTGACCACGGTGGCCGGCTACGCCCGGCCGGACCGCAAGCCGACCGAACTGCTGGAGCACGTGCACCGGGCGGGCTGGCGGGCCGGCCTGGACGTGCTGGCCGGCAGCCACGGCGGCCGGCTGGTGGTGCTGCTAGGCGGCATCGGCGATCCGGTGGCGGCCGCCCGCGCGGTGCTCGGCGAGTTCGACCAGCGCCCGGTGGTGGTCGGCGGCGCGGCCGGCCAGGTGACCGGCGCGGCCGCCGTCACCGCCGCCGCGCTGAGCGGGTTGCGCGCGGCACCGGGCTGGCCGGGCGCGCCCCGCCCGGTGGCGGCCGAGGAGCTGCTGCCCGAACGCGCCCTGATCGGCGATCCGGCCGCGCGCGAGCAGCTGATCGAGTCGGTGTACCGGCCCCTGACCACGGCCAGCGACGCGATCCTGGAGACCGTCTCGGCCTACCTGGAGGGCGGCCGGGCGATCGAGGCCACCGCCCGGACCCTGTTCGTGCACACCAACACCGTTCGATACCGGCTGCGCCGGGCGGCCGAGGTGTGCGGCCAGGCGCCGACCGAGGCGCGGGGCGCGTTCACGATCCAGGTGGCGCTGGCCCTGGGACGGCTCAGCCAGGCGAACGGCGGCGGCGAACTTGGCGGAAACCATGCATTGGAACCGCTTACATAGACCCAGGCCCCCGGCGGCCTTGTAAGCCTCCTACAAATATCCGGACCGAAGCCTGTGCGAGCCGTGATCGCTTCAACCCGCCTTGACAAGGCACTGTTGCAAGGGTGATCGCTGTCCTGTCGCCCGGCCAGGGGGCCCAGACCCCCGGCATGCTCTCGCCGTGGTTGGAACTCAACGGCGTCGCCGAGCAGCTGGCGCACTTCTCCGAGCTGGCCCAGCTCGACCTGACCCGGCTGGGCACCACGGCCGGCGCGGACGAGATCGTCGACACCGCGATCACCCAGCCGCTGATCGTGGCCGCCGGCCTGATCGCCGCCGGCCAGCTCGGGCTGGGCGCGCTTCCGCCGCACTCGGTGCTCAGCGCCGGGCACAGCATCGGCGAGGTCACCGCCGCCGCGGTCGCGGACGTGCTGACCGACGAGCAGGCGATGCGCTTCGCCGCCCGCCGCGGCCGGGAGATGGCCGCCGCCTGCGAGCTCGCTCCGACCACGATGGCCGCGGCGCTCGGCGGCGAGCCGGAGGCGGTGATCGCGGCGATCGTGGCTGCCGGGCTGACCCCCGCCAACCGCAACGGTGCCGGCCAGATCGTCGTCGCCGGCGCCACCGAGGCGGTCGAGAAGCTGATCGCCAACCCGCCGGCCGGCGTCCGGTTCCGCGCCCTGAAGGTGGCCGGCGCGTTCCACACCCGGTTCATGGCACCCGCCGAGGAGAACCTGCGCGCGGTGGCCGCCGAGCTGACGGTTGCCGACCCGCGCCAGCTCCTGCTCTCCAACGCCGACGGCACCACGGTCGAGGACGGCCGGACGGTGCTGGCGCGGCTGGTCGCGCAGGTCACCCGGCCGGTCCGCTGGGACCTGTGCCAGGACACCATGCGCGCGGTCGGCGTGACCACCGTGATCGAGCTGACCCCGGCCAAGACGCTGACCGGCATCGCCAAGCGCGAGCTGCCGGGCGCCCGCCCGATCGCGATCCGGACCCCGGACGACCTGGCCGCCGCCCGCGAGGCGCTGGCGGAGGTGTCCACCCCGGCAGCGCCGCCGGAGCAGGTGCAGGCGCCCGCGCAGGGCATCTTCACCCGGGTGCAGCGGCTGGCCGAGGGCAGCACGGTGCTGGCCGGCTGCCGGATCGGCACCGTCCGCACCCACCACGACGAGGTGGCGGTGGTGGCACCGGCCACCGGGGTGCTGCGCGAGTGGCTGCGCAACGATGGAGACGTCCTGGGCGCCGCCGGCCTGCCGGTCGCCCGGATGGCCTGAGCGAATGGAGCGTCGATGACCGTGCGCCTGACCGTCCCGGCCCGCCCGGCCGGCAGCCGGATCGCCGGCCTGGGGCACTACCTGCCACCCACCGTGGTGACCAACGACGACCTGGTCGCACGCGGGGTCAACACCAACGACGAGTGGATCCGCAGCCGGGTCGGCATTGCCGAGCGCCGGTTCGCCATGGACGAGTCGGTGCAGGACATGGCCGTCGGCGCGGCGAGCAAGGCGCTGGCCCACGCCGGCACCGACCCGGCCCAGATCGACCTGGTGGTGGTGGCGACCTGCACCAACAACTACCAGGTGCCCGGCAGCGCGCCGACCGTCGCCGACCGGCTGGGCATCACCGCGCCCGGCGCCTATGACCTCAACGGCGCCTGCGCCGGGTTCGTCTACGGCCTGGCCTCCGCCTCGAACGCGGTGCTCACCGGCCAGGCGCACACCGTCCTGGTGATCGGCTCGGAGAAGCTCACCGACTACGTCGACGTCTACGACCGCGGCACCGGCATCATCTTCGGCGACGGGGCCGGCGCCGCGGTGGTGACGGCCGCCGACGAGATCGGCATCGGCCCGGTGGTCTGGGGCTCCGACGGCGGCAACGCGGCGGCCATCATCACCGACCCCGAATCGGTGACGCTCCGCCAGGAGGGCCAGACCGTCTACCGGTGGGCTACCTCCTCGATGGCCGACGTGGCGCGCCGGGCCTGCGACGAGGCCGGCGTGGCGGTGCGCGACCTGGCCGCGTTCGTGCCGCACCAGGCGAACCTGCGCATCATCGACCTGCTCGCCAAGAAGCTCGAACTGCCGGACTCGGTCGTCGTCGCCCGCGACATCGTGACCTCGGGCAACACCTCCTCGGCATCGATCCCGATCGCGCTGTCCAAGCTCATCGAGCACGGCGAGGTGCACCGCGGGGACCCGGTCCTGACCATCGGCTTCGGCGCCGGCCTGACCTACGCCGCCCAGGTGGTCCTGGCCCCGTAGCCGGCTCGCGCACCGCACTTCTCCGCGAGAGACGGCGTGCCGCCGGACCAGGCGACACGCCGGGCACGACCCCCGCCCCGACCGGGGCGGGCGGAATCACCGCACCGCAGCGCATCCCGGCGCTGTGAACAGAGAGGCAGACAGCACGTGGCATCCAACGAAGAGATCCTGGCGGGCATGGCCGACATCCTGAACGAGGTCGCCGACGTCGCCCCCGAGGACGTGACCGTGGACAAGTCGTTCACCGACGACCTGGACGTCGACTCGCTGTCCATGGTCGAGGTCGCGATGGCCGCCGAGGAGAAGTTCGGCGTGAAGATCCCGGACGAGGAACTGCCCAAGCTCAAGACCGTCGGTGACGCCGTCGCCTACATCAGCGCCAACCCGGCCTGACCGCGTACGGCCTGAACCTCCGGGCCTGACAGCCGTGCCGCGCCGGCCCGTACCTCCGGGCCGGCGGGGGCAGCTGCCCGCCGGTGGCCGCCGCCGATCCGCGCGCGGCCGAACCCACGACGAGGGATGTAACGATGACCGAAGCCAGCCGTACCGATGACCCGGTGGTCGTCACCGGACTGGGCGCCACCACCCCGCTGGGTGGCGACGTGCCGACGTACTGGTCGGAGCTGCTGGCCGGCAACTCCGGCATCCGCGCGCTGACCCAGGACTGGGCGAGCGAGATCGCGGTCCGGATCGCCGGCGAGATGGCCGTCGACCCGGCCAGCGTGCTGCCGAGGGTGCAGGCCCGCCGGCTGGACCGGTCGCAGCAGGCCGCGCTGGTGGCCGCCGCCGAGGCCTGGTCCGACGCCGGCTTCGCCGGCAAGGCCGAGGAGAACGGCCTCGACCCGGACCGGGTCGCCGTGGTGATCGGCACCGGCGTGGGCGGCGTGACCAGCCTGATCCACCAGCACGACGTGATGCTGGCCAAGGGCGCCGGCAAGGTCTCGCCGCTGCTCATCCCGATGAACATGCCGAACGGGCCGTCGGCCTACGTCGGCCTGCAGGTCGGTGCCCGGGCCGGCGTGCACACCCCGGTCAGCGCCTGCGCGTCCGGCGCCGAGGCGATCGCCTACGGGCTCGACCTGCTCCACCTGGACCGGGCCGACCTGGTCGTGGTCGGCGGCACCGAGGCCTGCGTCCACCCGCTGACCATCTCCGGCTTCGCCCAGATGCGGGCGATGTCGTCCCGCAACGACGAGCCCGAACGCGCCTCCCGCCCCTACGACAAGGGCCGGGACGGCTTCGTGCTCGGCGAGGGCGCGGGCGTGCTGGTGCTGGAGCGGCTCTCCAGCGCCCGGGCCCGCGGCCGGGCGCCGTATGCGGTGCTCGGCGGCGCCGCGATGACCGCCGACTCCTACGACATCGTGCAGCCGGACCCGGGCGGCCCGCACCGCGGTCGAGCGATCCGGCCTGGCGCTGTCCGACGTGGTGCACGTCAACGCGCACGCCACCTCGACCCCGGCCGGCGACATGGCCGAGGCGACCTGGATCGCCGAGCTGCTGGGCGAGCAGGCGGTGGTGGCCGCCACCAAGTCGATGACCGGTCACCTGCTCGGGGCGGCCGGCGCGATCGAGGCGGTGGCCACGGTGCTCTCGGTCGCCCACGACGTGGTGCCGCCGACCATCAACCTCGACGACCCGGAGGACGGGCTGCGGGTGGACGTGCCCGACAAGGCCCGCGAGATGACGGTGACCGCGGCGCTGAACGACTCGTTCGGTTTCGGCGGGCACAACGCGGCACTGCTCTTCCACAAGGTGTAACCCGTCCGGACGGACGAAGACGGGGGCGATGGCTTCGAGCCATCGCCCCCGTCCTGTGCCGGGAGTCCAGCGGACCGTGGCCCCTGCGGAGGCGGCGTCGGCAGACGTCCGTCGGACGGTTGCCGGGTCAGACGACTTTGTGCAGCAGCACCACCGGCGAGCCGTCGCCGGCGACCCGGTACGGCTCCAGCTCGACGTCCCAGGCCGAGCCGAGCAGTTCGTGCAGCCCATGCGCGAACTCCTCACCCGACGTGGCGCGGCTGAGCAGGCCGCGCAGCCGCTCCTCGCCCACCACCAGGTCGCCGTTCACGGTCATCGCGCTGCGGTGGAAGCCCCGGCCCGGCACGTAGGCCAGCCGTTCCCCGTCGGTGCTCGCGGTGCCGTCCTCGGTGATCTCGAAGACCAGCATCGGCCAGGATCGGAGCGCGGCGGCAAGCTTCGCGGCGGTGCCCACCGGGCCGTACCAGGTGGCCTCGGCCCGCAGGTTGCCGGGCGCGGCGGGCTGGCCCGTCCACTCCAACTTGCAGGGTCGGCCGAGCACGCCGGCCAGCGCCCATTCCACGTGCGGCCCGAGCGCAGTCGGGCAGCAGTGCATGAACAGCACACCTCGGGTGGCCTGTGCCACCTGAGTACCAGACATCGCGCACCTCCGCAGTTCTCGGCAACGTCTTCCCCAAGCGCGCCGGTCCTGTGGTGATGCTCGCGTTACTAACGGTAGCTATTGTGAACCATGGGATTACCGGAAAGCCACCCGGGCCCACGAACTCATGGGACGAATTTCAGCCGCTCTTGCGCCGGAACTGGCGCTTGCCGCCGGCCTTGGCGTGTGCCTCGTGCACCTTCGAATCCTGCCCGGCGCCGCGGCCGGCCTGATCGGCGTGCTGGCCGCGCTTGCGTTCCAGAGCCTCGCGGAACTGCGCCTTGAGGTCCGGCTGCGGTGCGGGCGTCTGCTCGGAAGTCATGCCGACAGCCTGGCATGACGGTTCGATCGGCTCAATCTCAAGGTCGCCGCTAGCCTGGACACATGGCGATTCTGGACCGGGTCGAGCTGCGACCCGGCCGGGGATTTCGTCCGGATGCCTGGTATTTGGGCATTCCCGCCGTCGCGCAGCTGGCCGGCGCGGGCCTCGACCTGGCCCCCGCGACCGTCATCGTCGGCGAGAACGGCTCGGGTAAGTCGACCCTGCTGGAGGCGCTCGCCGCGGCCTGGCGGTGGCAGGCGCTCACCGGCGCGCAGGTCGGCCACTGGATGCCGGAGGCGGCCGCCGAGGACACCGACCTGCACCGGCACCTCTGGCTGGAGCGCGAACGCCCGTCCCCGCAGGGTGGCTGCTTCCTGCGGGCCGAGGCGATGCACGGCCTCTTCACCTCGGTGGACCGGTCCGGCTCGGACAGCCGGGCGTTCGGCGGGGCGCTGAACGCCCGCTCGCACGGGGAGAGCTTCCTCGCCTACCTGGAGTCGCGGACCGCCGAGCGCGGGCTGTTCCTGCTGGACGAGCCGGAGGCGGCGCTCTCGTTCACCTCCTGCCTGCAGCTGCTCAGCCTGCTGGCGCTGCTGGTGCAGGGCGGCAACCAGGTGGTGCTGGCCACCCACTCCCCGGTGCTGGCGGCGCTGCCGAGCGCCACGATCCTGGAATTCGGCACGGCAGGCATCACGACGAGCGAATGGGCGGAGCTGGAATTGGTACAGCACTGGCAGGCATTCCTGGCCGAACCTCAGCGCTACCTGCGCTACCTGGTGACGGATCCGGCCGCTGGCGGTGGTGCCCGTGGCTGAGCAGCCACTCGCCCGGATGGCCGGTCTGCTCGCGGCCACCCGGCCCAGCCGGCTGTTTCCACTGCCCGGTCGGCTGGCCGGCCGGGCCGGGCTCGAGGCGATGTCGGCCCTCGCGCTGCTGCGCGCCGGCGCCTTCGGCGTCGAGCCGCCGCACCGGCTGCTGCGGGTGCTGCTGGCCTTCCAGAGCCAGGGACCGGCCGGCGCGGCGCTGTCGATGGCGTGCCAGCGGCACCCCACCCGCACCGCGATCATCGACGAGCGGGGGTCGCTGAGCTTCGCCGAGCTGGCCGAGCGGGCCGGCCGGCTGGCCAATGGCCTGCGCGCGCAGGGTTTCCGGCACGGCGAGAGCATCGGCATCCTCTGCCGCAACCACCGCGGCCTGTTCGAGGCGCTGTTCGCCGCGGCCCGGCTCGGTGCCCGCACCGTCCTGCTGAACACCGACTTCGGCGGCACCCAGCTGGCCGACGTGTGCGAGCGGGAACGGATCGCGCTGCTGGTGCACGACCAGGAGTTCGACGCCGCCGTCGGCGACTGCACGCCCGCGCACGGCACCGTGCTCGCCTGGGCCAAGCCGGGCACCGGTGGCCGTCCCACCCTCGACTCCCTGATCGAGGCGGCGGATTCGGCGTCGGTGAGCAGCCCGCCGCGCGGGCAGCAGATCGTGCTGCTGACCAGCGGCACCACCGGGACCCCGAAGGGCGCCGCCCGCGAGTTCGGCACCTCGCTGGCCATCCCGGGTGGCTACCTGTCCCGGATTGCCTTGCGCTCGCAGGAGAACGTCTTCGTCGCGGTGCCGGTCTTCCACGCCTGGGGGCTGCTGTCGGCGGTGGTCGCCCTGGCGCTGGCCGACACCCTGGTGCTGCGCCGCAAGCCGAGCCCCGCCGACGTGGCGGCGGACCTGCAGACGTTCGGGTGCGACGCGCTGATCACCGTGCCGATCCTGCTCTCCCGGCTGCTGGCCGAGCTGGCCGAGCACCCGCGCGAGCTGCCGGCGCTGCGAGTGGTCGCGGTCTCCGGCTCGGCCCTCTCGCCGGAGCTCGCGCGCCGCTGCCGGGACCGGTTCGGCGACGTGCTGCACAACCTCTACGGCTCGACCGAGGTCGCCTACGCCAGCATCGCCACCCCGGCCGATCTCGCCGCGGCGCCGGGCAGCGTGGGCAAGCCCCCGTACGGCACCACCGTGCGGGTTCTGGACGAGGACGGCAACCCGGTGCCGACCGGCCGGCACGGCCGGATCTTCGTCGGCAGCAGCCTGCAGTTCGGCGGTTACACCGGTGGCGGCAGCAAGCACCAGGTGGACGGCCTGATGTCGACCGGCGACCTCGGGCACCTCGACGCCGACGGCCGGTTGTGGGTGGACGGCCGGGACGACGAGATGATCGTCTCGGGCGGGGAGAACGTCTTCCCGGGCGAGGTGGAGGACCTGCTCACCGGGCACCCGCAGGTGACCGAGGCCGCCGTGGTGCCGGTCGCCGACGAGGACTTCGGCCACCGGCTGCGGGCCTTCGTCGTCCGGGCCGGCGGGTCGCTCGACGAGGAACAGGTCAAGGACTACGTCAAGCAGCACCTGGCCCGCTACAAGGTGCCGCGCGACGTCCGGTTCCTGGACGCGCTGCCGCGGAACCCGGCCGGCAAGGTGGTCAAGCGCGAGCTGCCGCAGGACTGACCGTGCCGGTCAGGCACGATAAGGGAATGAACGATGCCTACGTCCTCGACGCGGTCCGCACCCCGATCGGCCGGTACGGCGGCGCGCTGGCCGGCGTCCGGCCGGACGACCTGGCCGCGCACGTGGTCCGGGAGCTGGTGGGCCGCTCCCCCGGGCTGGATCCGGCCCGAATCGACGACGTGCTGTTCGGCGACGCCAACGGTGCCGGCGAGGACAACCGGGACGTGGCCCGGATGGCGGCGCTGCTGGCCGGGCTGCCCACCACGGTGCCGGGCGCGACGGTCAACCGGCTCTGCGGCTCGGGACTGGAGGCCGCCATCGCGGCCAGCCGGGCGGTCGCGGTGGGCGACGCCAGCCTGACCGTGGCCGGCGGGGTCGAGTCGATGAGCCGGGCGCCGTGGGTGCTGCCGAAGCCCGGCAAGGGTTACCCGGCCGGCCACGAGACGCTGCACTCGACCACGCTCGGCTGGCGGATGGTCAACCCGCGGATGCCGGCCGAGTGGACGATCTCGCTGGGCGAGTGCACCGAGCTGCTGGCCGAGAAGTACGGCATCACCCGGCAGGCCCAGGACGAGTTCGCGCTGGCCAGCCACCGCAACGCCGACGCCGCCTGGGCGGCCGGCCACCACGACGCCGAGGTGGTGCCGGTGCCGGGCACCGAGCTCACCCGCGACGAGGGCATCCGGGCCGACACCAGCCTGGCGAAGCTGGCCTCGCTCAAACCGGCGTTCCGGCCGGACGGCACGGTGACCGCGGGCAACGCCAGCCCGCTGAACGACGGCGCCGCCGCGCTGCTGATCGGCGACGCCGCCGGTGCGGAGCTCGCCGGCCGGCAGCCGCTGGCCCGGATCGTCAGCCGGGGGGTGGCCGCGGTCGAGCCGCAGTTCTTCGGCATCGGGCCGGTGCGGGCGGCCGAGCAGGCGCTGGCCCGGGCCGGCCTCGGCTGGGCCGACCTGGCCCTGGTCGAGCTGAACGAGGCGTTCGCGGCGCAGTCGCTGGCCTGCCTGGCCGAGTGGCCGGAGCTGGACCCGGCGATCGTGAACCCGCACGGCGGCGCGATCGCGATCGGGCACCCGCTGGGCTGCTCCGGCGCGCGGGTCCTGGGCCACCTGGCGCACGCCCTGCACGCCCGCGGCGGCGGCTACGGGCTGGCCGCGATCTGCATCGGGGTCGGCCAGGGCCTGGCGGTCGTGCTCGAAGCCTGCTGAGAGCACGCAAGGTGGCAGTGCTCGAAGCCTGCTGAGAGCACGCAAGGCGGTCGTGCTCGAAGCCTGCTGAGACTGGTGATTCGCTGCATTTCCACCGCGTCGGCCCGCCTGTCGACTGGTTGATAATTGGCCCTTGTGTGAAACTCCAGTAATGGTCGCGCCGCCGGAACTGGTACCGGCATCCTGGCTCGAACGGATGCTGGACGTGATCCGGGAACTCGGCACCACCCGCGAGCTCGGCCAGCTGCTCGACCGGATCGCCGAGGCGGCCGTCGACTTCCTGCAGTTCGGCGCGGCGGCGATCAACGTGGTGGACAGCGACGGGCTGGTGCGGGTGGCCGCCGTCGCGGGCTCGGCGGACTCGCAGCAGCTGCGCGGCGCCACCAGCGAGCTGCAGGGCTGGCTCGACATCCTCGACGCCGCCGAGGCCTGGGGCACGCTGCGCTTCTACAGCCACGAGCGGGACCAGAGCCTCTTCGACGAGATCGCCAGCTGGGTGCCCGACCAGGACGAGGTGACCGCGCCGGACGCCTGGCACCCGGAGGACGCGCTGTTCGTCCCGCTGACCGGGCCGGACGGCACCCTGCTCGGCGTGCTCAGCGTCGACCAGCCGGCCAGCGGCCGGCTGCCCGGGCACGAGCAGCGCACCATCCTGGAGATGTTCGCCAGCCAGGCCGGGGCGGCCCTGCACGACTTCTGGGAGCGGGAACGCTCCGAGCAGCTGCGCCGGGACGCCGAGCACCGCTGGCAGGTGACCTTCGAGCGCAGCCCGATCGGCGCGGCGATCCTCGACACCGAGGGCAGCATCCAGCAGGTCAACAGCGCGCTGGAGAGCATGCTCGGCTACCAGCGGCAGGACCTGGTCGGCACCCGGTTCGCCGGCATCACCTACCCCGACGACCAGGGCGTCGACCTGGCCCTGTTCGCCGAACTGGTCGCCGGGCACCGGGACAACTACGAGCTCAGCAAGCGGTACGTGCACGCCGACGGCCACCTCGTCTACGGCCTGCTGCACGTGGGCGTCATCCGGGACGGCCGCGGCGGGGTGCAGAGCATCGTGGCGCAGATCAACGACGTCACCCAGGCCAAGCAGGCCGAGGACCGGCTGGCGCACCAGGCCATGCACGACCCGCTCACCGACCTGCCGAACCGGGGGCTGCTGGAGCAGCTGCTGCACGCCTACCTCACCGCCGGCCAGCCGACCGGCATCCTCTACTGCGACCTCGACCGGTTCAAGACGGTGAACGACAGCCTCGGGCACGACGCCGGCGACGAGCTGCTGGTGGAGCTGACCCGGGTCTTCGCGGCCCGGCTGCCGGCCATGTGCACGCTGGGCCGGGTCGGCGGCGACGAGTTCGTGGTGCTGGTGCCCGGCGAGGACGACACCGAGGAGCTGCTGGCCCTGGCCGACGAGCTGATGTCGGCCCTCACCGCGCCGCTGGAGATCCGCGGGCACCGGCACACCGTCAGCGTGAGCATCGGCGTCACCATCGGCCGGGGCAGCCACAGCCACCCGGACGAGGTGCTGCGGGAGGCGGACCTGGCGCTGCTGCGGGCCAAGCGCAGCGGGCGTACCCGGATCGAGGTGTACGACCCGGCGCAGGACAAGGCCGCGACCCTGCACGACCTGGAGCTGGAGCAGGCGCTGCGTTCGGCCCTGGCCGACAACCACGGCCTGATCCCCTACTTCCAGCCGATCGTCAGCCTGGCCGACAACATCCCGGTCGGCTACGAGGCACTGATCCGCTGGCGGCACGACGAGGACGGCATGCTGGCCCCGCAGGACTTCCTGCCGATGGCCGAGCAGGTCGGGCTGATCGTCCCGCTCGGCTGGTGGATGCTGTCGGTGAGCTGCCTGGCCGCGCAGGACGTCCGGCTGACCGGCGGCTGGTCGCGGTGGATCGCGGTGAACGCCTCGGCCAGCCAGCTCGGCCGCGGCCAGCTGCTCACCGAGGTGCGCCGGGCGCTGGACGCCAGCAGCCTGCCGCCGCAGCGGTTGCACCTGGAGATCACCGAGAGCGCCCTGGTGCACGCCTCGCCCTCGGTGGTCAAGGAGGTGCGCGAGGTCGCCGACCTGGGCGTGCGGATCGCGCTGGACGACTTCGGCACCGGCTATTCCTCGCTCTCGCTGCTGCGCGATCTGCCGGTCTCGACGGTGAAGATCGACCGCAGCTTCGTCACCCCGATCGCCACCGACCGCGCGACCCGGGCCATCGTGCGCAGCGTGATCGCGCTCTGCCAGGAACTGGCGATCACCACCATCGCCGAGGGCATCGAGACCCAGGAGCAGCTCACCTCGCTGCGAGCCCTGGGCTGCAACCTGGGCCAGGGTTACCTGCTCGGCCGGCCGAACCCGCTGTAGCCCGGTCTGACGATCAGGCCGGTTCCCGCAGGAAGTCAAGCACCCGGCGGGTGAGCAGCTCGGTGGCGGGCTCGTCGTAGGCGGGCAGCGAACTGTCGGCGAACAGGTGCTGGTCCCCCGGGTAGAGGAACAGCTCACCGTGCGGCGCCTCGTCGATCAGGGCCCGAGCCGCGTCGAGGTCGCCCTCGTCGGCGAAGAACGGGTCGCCGTCCATGCCGTGCACCTGGACCGGCACCGCCGCCGGCCACGGCCCGAAGAACGAGGTGGGCAGGCAGGAGTACAGGAAAATCGCCCCGCGGGCGCCGGGCACGGTCTGGGCGAGCCGCTGCGCCGGGACGACCCCGAGCGACATGCCTGCGTAGACCACCTCGGTCGGCAGCTCGGCCTGCACCCGCAATGCCCGCCGCTGGATCTCGTCCATGCCGCCGAGCTGCGCGCAGTACGCCAGGCCCTCGTCCAGGGTGTCGAAGGTGCGCCCGTCGTACAGGTCCGGCGTGTGCACGATGTGCCCGGCCCCGCGCAGCTGCTCGGCGAAGGCCAGCACTCCCGCAGTGCGCCCCTGCGCGTGGTGGAACACCACTACCTCGGCCATCGTCCGTCCCTTCCTCGGTTACGCACCGGACTCTAGAGGCCACTGCCGACAGTTCCGCACCAGGCGCACCGCTCGGTCTGCGTTTCTACCGTAACAATAACGTCAATCTTGATCAGCGAGGGCCGGCCCTGCCAGGATCGCCATAATCGAATCTAGATCGAGCAGGTCGGTTCTGCCTCGGACACCGCGCTGCTCGCCGAATCGTGGAGTTGCAAGCCGAACTCGCTCGCCTGCAGTACCGGCAGCTGGCAGTACTGGCCGAGCTCCACTCCCGCAACGCGCCCGGCATGCTCGGGTTTGCGGGGTGCCGGATCTGATCGCCGCCCAGCTGCGCTGCACCCGGCCCGCGACCGCGGCTGTACCTTCCCCGGCTGTGCTCGCACCACCGCCCTGGCATCCGGACCGGCGACCACAGCGCGCCTACCTCCATCACCCCGAGTTGCTGCGGCCTGCGCCCGCATAGCGCCGACGTACGGCCAGCGGATGGGCCAGACTGGCAACCATGTACGACATCGTCGAGGCTGTCACGCGCTGGCGGGCCGAGGACCGGCCGGTGACGATTGCCCGGCTGGTCGACGCCCAGGGCATCGGCTCCCGGGAGCCGGCCGCCGCCGTCGCCCACTCCCCCGGCCAGCCACTGGCCGGCCGCCTGTTCTCCGGAGCCGCCGACACCCAGCTGCCCGAGCTGCTCGCCGGCGCCGCCGGCTTGGTCGAGCTGCGAGTCACCGAGCCCGCGGCCGCCGCGGCCGGGCTGGCCTGTGGCGGTACCGCCCGGCTGCTGGCGCAACCGGCCGGCTCGATCCCGGCGGCGGCCTGGCGGCAGCTGCGCGAGCAACGCCCGGTCTGCCTGGTCACCGACCTCGACACCCTCATCACCGAGGCGTACCTGCCGGCGGACCTGCCGCGCCCGGCACCGGAAGATCTGGCTGAGATCGCACGGGTGTTCCGGGCCGGCGCGAGCAAGACCGCGGTGCGGGGCGACCTCGTGGTCAGCGCCTTCTGGCCGACCCCGCGGCTGTTCGTGGTGGGCGACGGGCAGGTCGCCGACGCGCTGGCGGCCGGCGCCGCGCTGCTCGGCTGGGACTGCACCGCCGGCACCGCGCTGCCGGATGGGCTGACCGCTGCGGACAACGTGGTGGTGCTCAGCCACGACCTCGACGTCTCCGGCCGGGCGCTCACCGCCGCGCTCGACAGCTCCGCAGGCTACGTCGGCGCTCTCGGGTCACGGCACACCCAGGCAGCCCGGGCCGGCTGGCTGCGCGAGCATGGCGTGCCGGACGGGCGGATCACCACGATCCACGGACCGGCCGGCCTCGACATCGGCTCCCGTACCCCGGCTGAGATCGCCCTGTCGATCCTGGCCGAGATCGTGTCGGTACGGCGGTAACAGCTCAGCCCTGGTCCTTCACCCAGGCGCCCAGCAGACCGCGGTAGTGCGCGATGAAGTGGTCGTGCTCGTGCGCCGGGAACGTCGAACGCACCGTCTCGACCAGCAGGGCGTCGAAGTCCGGCCCGGCCACCCAGTCGAGCACCACCTCGTCCAGGTGTGCCAGCCGGCTGACACAGAAGTCGGCGTACCGGTCGGTCTCGAAGTGGTCGTCGGCCAGCTGCCGGTACGCCGCGAGCTTCTCGGCGTAGTCCAGGTCGTCGCGGTCGGCGATGTCGTAGTAGGGCCGGGTGTGCAGGTCGAACCGCGGCCGCCGGCCGGTCGCCGTGCAGAACACGGTCCACTTCACCAGCGCCTTCATCGCCCACGGGAAGTAGTAGTGCAGGCTGGTCAGCGCCACGTCCGGGCAGGCGTTGGCATAGTCGATCGGGTACACCTCACCGCCGGCCACCAGCGTCTCGCAGGAGTTGAACTCCCAGCGGAAGAAGGCGTTCACCAGCCGTCCGATGCTGACCACCTCGGCGCCGGTGGCGGCGTCGAGGAAGTCGTGGCTGACCGAGTAGCGGCCGTGCATCGGCTCACCCGGGTCGAACTTCATCACCATCGTCTCGGCGCCGATGGACAGGCTGCGGGCGAACACGTCGTACCCCTCGACCGCCTTCTGCAGGTGCATCAGCCGCTGGCCCGACTCGTCGTAGGCCCGGCGCAGCTGCTCGGGGTTGTCGATCTTGCTCACGCCCACCCAGGCACCGCCGTCGTAGGGCTTCATGAAGAGCGGGTAGCCGATCCGGTCGGCGATCTGGTGCAGGTCGAACGGCCGGTTGTAGCGCTCCGCGGTGTAGGCGTACTTGGCGTGCTCCGGTGGGTTCTTGTACGGCACCAGCACCGTCTCCGGCACCTTGAGCCCGAGCCGCATCATCGCGCAGTACGCGGCGTGCTTCTCCATGCTCTGAAAGGTGAACGGGCTGTTCAGCAGGTAGACGTCGTCCATCAGCGCGGTCTTCTTCAGCCACTCCCGCGGGTGGTAGTACCAGTAGGCCAGCCGGTCGATCACCAGGTCGTAGCGAGGCCGGTAGCGCAGGTCGAACGGCTCGATGGTCACCCGTTCCACGTCGTAGTGGTGCTGGGTGTCGTGGGAGTCGGTGATCGGGCCGAGCCGGCGCACGATCGTCTCGAACGCGGCCGGCCAGTCGTGCTCGGTACCCAGCAGCAGGCCGATCAGGTGCGTGGACTCGATCATCGCGGAAGCGCTCCCTCGCGGACGGGCCGTGGCTCAGCAGAACCGCGGCAGGTGGTGGGCCAGCTGTGCACGCCAGGACGGCCAGTCGTGCGGTATGTCGTAACCCCAGATATCCAGCTCGTGCCGGATCCCCTTGCCCACCAGCCGATCCGAGAACGCCTGGGTGCTCGGCAGGGCGCCGGTCGGGTCGGTCTCCCAGGCGCCCTGGCCGACCACCAGCAGCAGGCTGACCCGGCCGCGCAGCCAGTCCAGGTGGTCGCCGTGCAGGTTCGCCACGTACGACATCGGGTTGTTGAAGTACGACTCGGCGCCCTGCTCGCCCCAGGCGTGCCAGGTGCTCGGGTCGTAGTTGCCGGAGAAGCACAGCGCGAGCGGGAACAGGTCGGCCCGCTTGAGCGCGAAGTTGGCCGCGTGGAAGGCGCCCAGGCTGCAACCGAGGGTCGCGAACTCGGTCGCGCCGCCGCAGTCGTCCGACACCCAGGGCAGCACCTGCTCGATCACCCACGACTCGTACCGGCCGTGCCGCCGCGCCCGCTCCTCGGTCGGCACGCCGCGGTCCGACCAGCTGTACCCGTCGGCGGAGTCGACGGAGTAGAACTTCACCCGGCCGGCCTCGACCAGGTGGGCCACCCCGTCGAGCATCCCGTTGTTCTCGAAGTCCTCGGCCCGGCCCTGCTCGGACGGGAAGACCAGCACCGGGCGCCCGTAGTGGCCGTAGCCGATCACGGTGCCGCTGAAGCCGTCCCAGCCGACGGTCGCCCCGCGCTTGTTCACGGCTGCCCGCTCACCGGTCGCACACGGCACGGAGCAGGTCGGTCAGCGACGGGTCGAAGGCATCCCGCCAGGCGGTGAAGTTGTGCACGTCCGCGACCTCCCGGAACTTCACGGAATATCCCAGCAATCGCAGCGTATCCGCCATGGCCCGGTTGTTGCCAAGGTTCTCCTCCAGGCCACCGCAGGTCATCGCGACCGGAACCGGGTCGGGATCGGAGACCGCGTCGGCCAGTTCGGCGACGAAGCGCGTCACCGCCTCGAACCGGCCGAACCGGCTCTCCTGCGGGTCCAGCTCCGGGGTGAAGAAGCTACCGGACTGCAGGAACAGCGCGCCGAAGCAGCCCGGCGCCGAGCGGTGCGCGTGCAGCATGGCCAGCGCGCCCAGGCTGGCCCCGGCGCCGATCCGGATGCCCGCCGGCGCGAGTTCGGCCAGGGCCGGCAGCACGTCCTCGGCCAGCGCCCGCGCGTAGGCCGGGTTGACCGCGTACCAGCTGTTGCGGTCGCCCGGCGCCAGCAGCGCCAGCCGGATCGGCGGCAGCTCGCCGGCCTCGATCAGCGCCGCCAGGTAGCCGCCGAGCCCGCCGAGCCGGTCGTACTCCGGACCGTCGTGCGCGACCAGCAGCGGCGCCGGGCCGGCCAGCCCGGCCGGCGTCCAGAGCTGGCCGGTGACGGTCGCCGCCAGCCCCGGGGACGGCACCGCGAACGGCTCGGCCGAGCCGGCGGCCCGGGGCCAGTCCAGCCAGCGCGGCGGGACGTACTCCGGGAACTCGATCACCGACTTCTCGCCGAAGGCACCGGGCGCGCGCAGCGGGTTGGCCGGGTCGGGCATCGTCTGCCGGTCGTCGGTGCGGTGCCGCAGCTCGAAGAGGTACTCCATCCGGTCCACCGCCGGCCGCGGCAGCCGCAGCCGCCACCGGCCCTGGGCGTAGCTGAAGTCGAGCTGGTCGCCCGGCACCCGCACCTCCTGCTGCAGCCGGACGCCGTTGAGCCTGCCCTGCTGGTCGGCGAGCAGGAAGGTCACCGCGTCGCGGCCGACCTCGGGGGCACAGGTGATCTCGGTCATCGCCGTCGACCCTAACCGGATCCGGCCGGCCCGGCCGGGCAGCGGCCGCCGCAGACAGATCCGGCCAAGATCTGCCAAGCTGTAGGGAGAAACCGGCCATCGGCCAGCACCGGGAGGTGACGCGTGGGCGAGGACGTCGAGAACACCCAGTTCACCGGCAAGGACCGGCAGCGCTACCGGGAGAAGGTGCGCCGCTGCCTGGACGTCTTCGCGCGGATGCTGGCCGAGTCGAAGTTCGAGTTCGACCGGCCGATGACCGGCCTGGAGATCGAGTTCAACCTGATCGACGAGAAGCACGACCCGGCGATGAAGAACGTCGAGGTGCTGCAGGCGATCGCCAACCCGGACTTCCAGACCGAGCTGGCCCGGTTCAACATCGAGATCAACGTCCGGCCTCGCGAGCTGCGCGGCGGCACCACCGAGGCGCTCGAGCGGGACCTGCGGGCCAGTCTCAACGACGCCGAGGAGCGGGCCAGCTCGCAGGGCGCGCACATCGTGATGATCGGCATCCTGCCGACCCTGGTCTCGGCCGACCTGACCAGCGACGCGCTCAGCGACAACGCCCGGTACGCCCTGCTGGACGAGCAGATCTTCGCCGCTCGCGGTGAGGATCTGCACATCGCCATCGACGGACCCGAGCGGCTGTCCACCTACTCCGACACGATCGCCCCGGAGGCGGCCTGCACCAGCGTCCAGTTCCACCTGCAGGTCAGCCCGCAGGACTACGCCAACCACTGGAACGCCGCGCAGGCCATCGCCGGGGTGCAGCTGGCGCTCGGCGCGAACTCCCCGTACCTGCTGGGCAAGGAGCTCTGGCGGGAGACCCGGATCGCGCTGTTCCAGCAGGCCACCGACACCCGGCCGGACGAGCTGAAGGCACAGGGGGTCCGGCCACGGGTGTGGTTCGGCGAGCGCTGGATCAACTCGATCTTCGACCAGTTCGAGGAGAACGTCACCTACTTCCCGGCCATCCTGCCGGTCTGCGACCCGGAGGATCCTGAGGTGGTGCTGCGGCAGGGTGACACGCCGCGGCTGCAGGAACTGCGGATGCACAACGGCACCATCTACCGCTGGAACCGCCCGGTGTACGACGTCTACCGGGGCAAGCCGCACCTGCGAGTGGAGAACCGGGTGCTGCCGGCCGGGCCCAGCGTGGTCGACATCCTGGCCAACGGCGCCTTCTACTACGGCCTGGTGCGGGCGCTGGCGGAGGAGGACCGTCCGATCTGGACCCGGCTGTCCTTCGCCGCCGCCGAGGACAACTTCTACGCCGGCGCCCGGCACGGCATCAACGCCGGCATCTACTGGCCGGGGCTGGGCGAGGTGCCGGCCGTCGAGCTGGTGCTGCGCCGGCTGCTGCCGCTGGCCCACGCCGGCCTGGACTCGTGGGGCGTGGACCCGGCCGTCCGGGACCGGCTGCTCGGCATCATCGAGCAGCGCTGCATCCAGCACTCCAACGGCGCCGAGTGGCAGGTGGCGACGGTGCACAAGCTCGAGGACGAGCACCGCTCCATGGACCGGCGGGACGCGCTGCGCGAGATGCTCGGCCGCTACCTGGAGAACATGCACGCCAACGAACCGGTGCATACCTGGCCGGTCTGACCGCACGGCATCGCGTCGAGCGTGTTTCGAACCGGTGCCTACCTGGGTAAACACTTCCTGCGGTGGCTCAACCCGTAGCCGATCGTCGCGCTGTTCGTGCGCGCTGGCGAAGGGATGTGCCATGTTCGTCGTGGTCATCACGAATCCGGATGAGCCGTTCGTCGCTCCCCGTGCCGTCGGGCCGTTCGACGACTACGACACCGCGCAGGCGTTCTGCCAGACGCTGATCTCCCGGTGGGAGAGCACCAGCGACCGGGCGCCGACCGCGTCCGTGACCCGGGTCGAGGAGTCCCATCCCGGCGTCGTCATCGGCGAAATCCAACCGTAGGAGGTCCGTGCCTTGCTCAGGCTCGACGTCAACGTCTTCGACTACACGATCCTCGCCATCTACTTCGCCCTGGTGGTGGCGATCGGGGTGATGGCGCGGCGTGCCGTCGCCACCAGTGAGGACTTCCTGCTCTCCGGCCGGTCGCTGCCGGCGTGGGTCACCGGGCTGGCCTTCATCTCGGCCAACCTCGGTGCCATCGAGATCCTGGGCATGGCGGCCAACGGCGCGCAGTACGGCATCTCGACCGTGCACTTCTACTGGATCGGTGCCGTGCCCGCGATGGTCTTCCTGGGCCTGGTGATGATGCCGTTCTACTACGGCTCCCGGGTCCGGACGGTGCCGGAGTTCCTGCTGCGGCGGTTCAACCCGGCCACCCACCTGCTCAACGCGATCAGCTTCGCCGCCGCGGCCGTGCTGACCGCCGGGGTCAACCTGTACGCGCTGGCGCTGGTGATCAACGCGCTGATCGGCTGGCCGATCTGGCTGTCCATCCTGATCTCGGCGGTCTTCGTCCTGATCTACATCACCCTGGGCGGGCTCTCCGGCGCGATCTACAACGAGGTGCTGCAGTTCTTCGTGATCGTCGCCGGCCTGATCCCGGTGCTCATCATCGGGCTGAAGGAGGTGCACGGCTGGGGCGGGCTGAAGGCGAAGATCAGCCACAGCGCGATCGGCTCGCACGCCTTCTCCAGCTGGGGCGGCACGAACGTCGGGCACTGGTCCAACCCGCTCGGCGACTGGATCGGCATCGTGATGGGGCTGGGCTTCGTGCTGTCCTTCGGCTACTGGACGACCAACTTCGCCGAGGTGCAGCGCGCCCTGTCGGCCAAGGACCTCTCGGCCGCGCAGCGCACGCCGCTGATCGGCTCGTTCCCGAAGATCTTCATCCCGGCGCTGACCATCATCCCCGGCCTGGTCGCGGTGGCGCTGGTGCCGAACCTGAACGGCAGCGGCAAGAACGACCCGACCTACAACGACGCGATCCCGCTGCTGATGGGCAAGTTCCTGCCGAACGGCACCCTGGGCGTCGCGCTGGCCGGCCTGCTGGCCGCGTTCATGGCGGGCATGGCGGCCAACGTGAGCTCGTTCAACACCGTGTTCACCTACGACATCTGGCAGACCTACGTCGCCAAGGGCCGGCGGGACGGCTACTACCTGCAGGTCGGGCGGATCGTCACGATCGTCGGCATCATCATCGGCATCGGCACGGCGTTCATCGCCTCGGGCTACAGCAACATCATGAACTACATCCAGTTGCTGTTCTCCTACTTCAACGCCCCGCTGTTCGCGACCTTCATCGTCGCCATGTTCTGGAAGCGGACCACCGCCTGGGCCGGCTTCTTCGGCCTGGCCGCCGGCACCGTCGGCGCCGCGGTGATGCACTTCGCCGGCTACCACATCGGCTACTTCTACCCGGACGGCAACGCGGCCGACCACAGCAAGATCAACGCTCAGATGCTGAACTTCTTCGGCGCCATCGCCGCCTTCGCGCTGGATGCCGTCGTCACCGTGCTGGTCAGCCTGGTCACCCGGCCGAAGCCGGTGCGCGAGCTGGCCGGCCTGGTCTGGGGCGTGCACGACCCGGACGCGCCCGACCCCGAGCGGGTCCCGAAGCCGGTGTGGTGGGCCTCCCCCAAGCTGCTGGGCGGCGTGTCCATCGGCATCGTGATCGTGCTGTCCCTCGTCTTCGTCTGAGGAAGGTGTAAGCCATGTCCGAACCCCGCACGATGACCGACCAGGCGACCGACGCCCCGAAGTCCGCCGCCGCGAAGCTCTTCGACATCCGGTTGCTGATCGGCGGCCTGTTCACCCTCTACGGGCTGATGCTGACGGTGGCCGGCTTCTTCACCTCCAGCTCGGCGCGGGCCAAGGCCAGCGGGCTCAACATCAACCTCTGGCTGGGCCTCGGGATGCTGGTCGTCGGCCTGCTGTTCCTGCTGTGGCGCCGGCTGTCGCCGCTGCGGGTCGACCCGAACCCGAGCGACGAGGCGGCCGGCCGATGAGCTCGGTGATCGTGGTCGGCGTGGACGGCTCCAAGGCCAGCCGGGACGCGGTCCGCTGGGCCGCCCGGCAGGCAGAGCAGACCGGGGCGACGCTGCGGGCGGTCTCGACCTGGCGCTGGCCGAACTACCTCACCCGGCTGCCACCCGGCGCCGACCCGGCCGCCGACACCGCGCGCACGCTGGGCGAGGTGATGGACGAGGTCGGTGCCGAGTTCCCGGAGCTGTCGGCGACCCGGCACGTGGTCGAGGGGCCGGCCGGCCCGGCGCTGCTGACCCAGGCCGAGGGCGCGGAGCTGCTCGTAGTGGGTGCCAAGGGCCGGGCGGCGTTTCCGGGCATGCTGCTCGGTTCGGTCGCCGAGTACTGCGTCCGGCACGGCAGCTGCCCGGTGGTGGTCGTCCGGGCCTGACCGGCGGTCAGCCGTTGACGCCGACCAGGTCGACCACGAAGACCAGCGGGGTGTTCGGGCCGATGGTGCCGTCCGGGGTGCCCTGGGCGCCGTAGCCGAGCGACGCGGGCAGGATCATGATCCGCCGGCCGCCGACCTTCATCGGTGCGACGGTGCCGTTGCCGCCGATGCCCTGGGTGAAGCCGGGCACCACCTGCTGCAGCGAGAAGCTGGTCGCGCCGCCGTGGTCCCAGGACGCGTCGAACTGCTTGCCGTCGGCGTACTTGACCCCGACGTACTGCACCGTCACCGAGGCGGTCGGGCTGGCGGCCGGGCCGTCCCCGGTCACGACGTCCTTGACCTGCAGCGCGGTGGGAGCGGTGTGGGACTTCGACTGCACGGTGGGCTTGTTCGCCAGGTCGGAGGCGCCGGAGAGCGTCACACCGTTGAACGAGACCTCGGACGGGCCACTCGCGCTCGAGGAGCCCGAGCCGCCCGCAGCCGACGTGCTGGTGGACTTGCCGCCACCGCTGCTGCAGCCGGCGACGAGGACGGCACCGACGGCGAGCGCGGCGATGGCGCCGGTGATGCTGCGCGACACGGAAGCTCCTGGAATCGGGGACGGGCCGCATCGAGCCTAATAGGCGTGGCTGCGCTCGACCGCATCGGCCACCACGGCATCCAGCTCGCCGCTCCCGGCGTAGGCGGCCCGCTGCCGCTCGGCACCGGTGCCGTCCCGCCGGAGCCGGCCGAGGCCGGACTCGACCACCGCCAGGTCGCCGGCGGCCCGCAGGGCCGGGGTGAGCCGGTCCAGCAGCTGGTCGATCACGGTCCAGGCCGGCGCCCGGTGGCCGGAGAGCGGGCTCACCAGGTCACCGGTGAGGCCCCAGCGTGCCGCCCGCCAGGACGCGCCGCGCACCTGCGCGGTAGGGACGGCCGGGGCGGGCCGGCCGTCCCGGGCCTCGGCCGCGGCGGTCTCGACCAGCGCGCGGGCCAGGCCGGCCAGCAGCACCGCGTCGCGCACGTCGGTGCAGACGTCGGCCACCCTGATCTCCACCGTCGGGTAGTGCGCCGAGAGCCGGGCGTCGAAGTAGATCATCCCGTCGTCCAGGGCCGATCCGGTGTCGAGCAGCACCTGCACGGCGGCGTCGTAGCCGTCCTCGTCGCCGAACGGGTCGGTCGGGCCGGCGGCCGGCCAGCGTCCCCAGAGGACGGTCCGGAAGCTAGCGTAGCCGGTGTCCTGCTCCTGCCAGAACGGCGAGTTCGCCGACAGCGCGACCAGCACCGGCAGCCAGCCCCGGATCCGGTCCAGCACCGCGACACCCTCGGCCCGGGAGTGCGTGTCGACGTGGATGTGCTGCCCGCAGGTCAGCTGCTCGGCCGCCAGCAGCCCGAACTCGGCCACCATCCGCAGGTACCGCTCGTCCCGGGTGGACCGTGGCCGGAGCTTGCCGGGGCTGGTGGCGATGGCCGCGATGTCGGCGCCGTGCGCCCGGGCCGAGCGCCTGGCCACCGCGCGCTGCCGGGTGAGCTGGTCGCGCAGCTGGTCCAGGTGCTCGCACGGCTCGGAGGCGATCTCCACCTGCTCCTGCTTGAACTCGTGCTCGACCGGCTGCTCGGCCTGGTCTCCGGTGTGTTCGGTCGTGGCCTGGCCGACCACCTGCTCGCCGAGCGGCACCGCCGCACCGCTGCGGCCGTCGACCAGCAGCAGCTCCTCCTCGACCCCGACCGTCCTCATTCGTCCAGTGTGCCGGGCTCCGGGCGGGTGGCCAGCCCGGCCCCGCCGGCCGCCAGCCGGAGCACCTCGCGCAGCATGGCCGGGGTGAGCCGGCCGGTGAAGGTGTTCTGCTGGCTGACGTGGTAGCTGCCGACCAGCAGCAGCGGCGCTCTCCCCTCCGCCTCCGGCGATGCCGCCGTCGCAGCGGGCGGCAGCAGCACCGTCGCGCCGTGCCCGAATGCCGGCCGCGGCCGGGGCAGCTGCCAGCCGGCCTCGGCCAGTACCGGCAGCAGGGCCTGCCAGCCGAACGCGCCGAGCACCAGCACGCTGCGCAGGGTGGGCGTGAGCAGCCGCAGCTCCTCGGCCAGCCACGGCCGGCAGGTGTCCCGTTCGGCCGGGGTGGGCTTGTTCGCCGGGGGCGCGCAGTGCACCGGCGCGGTGATCCGGACCCCGGTCAGGGTCAGGCCGTCGTCGCGGTGGGTGGAGGTGGGCTGGGACGCCAGCCCGACCGCGTGCAGCGCCGCGAAGAGCACGTCGCCGGACCGGTCACCGGTGAACATCCGCCCGGTCCGGTTGGCGCCGTGCGCGGCCGGGGCCAGGCCGACGATCGCCAGCGCCGCGTCGGCCGGGCCGAAGCCGGGCACCGGCCGGCCCCAGTAGTCCCAGCCGGCGAACGCGGCCCGCTTGGTCGCGGCCACCTGCTCGCGCCAGGCGACCAGCCGTGGGCAGGCCCGGCAGCCGGCCACGGCGCGGTCGAGCTCGGCCAGCGACCTGATCGGCATCCGGCGATGCTATCCCTGGCGGCGGGGTCGTCGGCGGGTGTCGGGTCGTCGGCGGGTGTCCCGCACCGTCCGGGATAGCCTGCACCCCATGAAGGATCTGCTGCTGTCGCTGCACGTTCTGTTCGCAATCTTCGCGGTCGGCCCGCTGGTCGGCACCGCCACCACCGCGGCCCGGGGCGTCCGGGCCGGCGACGCCGCCGCGGTGGCCGGCGCCGCCCGGACGGTGCGGATCTACGGCTACGCCTCGCTGCTGGTCGCGCTGCTCGGCATGGGCCTGGTGCAGCCGAAGTGGGACAACAAGTTCGGCTACCCCTGGGTGTGGCTGTCGATCGTGCTCTACATGGTCGCGCTCGCGGTGACGCTGGCGGTGCTGGTGCCCGGCCTGACCGCTGCCGCCCGGCAGCTGGAATCCGGTGGCAGCGCGGCGAGTTCGGCCGGCCGGCTGGCCGCGGCCGGCGGCATCGTCGCGCTGCTCTTCGCCGTCATCGTGTTCCTGATGGTCTACCAGCCGCACTGACGCGCCGGCCGCCGCTCGGGGCTCAGCCGGTGATCGAGGCGACCTGGTAGGCGTAGCCGTGGGTGCCCACGTGGACCACGCCCAGGTCCGGGTCGGCCACCAGCCGGGTGCGGTAGTCCCCCACCCCGACCGCGGAGGCGAGCAGGCTGCTGCGCAGCACGGCGCCGCTGCGCGGATCGATCCGGTAGAGGTAGCCGTAGGAACCGGCCAGCAGCTGCCCGTCCTGGGCGAGCAGCTCGGCCGGCTGGTACCGGTTGCCGGCCAGGTTGGCGGTCCAGGCGACCGCTGACCAGTTGCTGTCGGCGATCGCGTAGACGTAGCCGTGCGCGGCCACGTACAGCGCACTCTCGCCGCCGGCGAGCGTGGTGGTGTAGTCGCCCACCCCGACCGGGCCGGTGACCGGCAGCGAATCGAGCACCCGGCCGCTGGCCAGGTCCAGCCGGTAGGCGTAGCCGTTCGAGCCGGCGAACACCTGCCCGTTGCGGGCCAGCACGCTGACCTGCACGTAGCCGGCCTTGGGCAGGCTGGCATCCCACAGCTGGCCGAAGGAGCCGGCGTCGACCCGGTAGGCGTAGCCGTGCATGCCGACCAGGATCGCGCCGGTGCCGTCCAGGGCCAGCTGGGCGGTGTAGTCGCCGGTGCCCCAGCTGCTGCCCAGCTGCAGCGTGCGCCGCACCGAGCCGGCGCCCGGGTCGAGCTCGTAGAGGTAACCGTTGGAGCAGGCGTAGGCCTGCCCGTTGCCGGCCAGCACCTCGACCACGGTGTAGCCGGCCTTCGGCAGGCTGCAGGTCCAGGCGACCTGGCCGGGTGCGGACAGCCGCACCCCGTAGACGTAGCCGTGCACCCCGACGAAGATCGTGCTGCCGTCGCTGGCCAGCCGGGTCTCGTAGTCGCCGACGCCGACCGCGCCGGTGACCAGCAGGCTCGACCGGACGGCCCCCGTGACCGGGTCGAGCTCGTAGAGGTAGCCGTTGCTGGCCGCGAACACCCGGCCGCCCACCCGCAGCGGGGTGGTCACGGCGTAGCCGCACCCGGGCAGGCTGGTGCTCCACCGGGTGGCCAGGTCCTGGTCCTTGGAGACGTTGGCGATCCGCGGGCTGAGGATCCGCACGACGATGTCGTGCAGCTGCGGGAAGATCTGCTGGCCGCAGAACGCCTGCTGGGTGTCGTTCCACTCCTCCAGCGACAGCAGCGAACCGGCCTTCACCTGGGTCGGGAAGTTCCGCCGGATCTGCTCGGTGGTGATCTCGGTGCTCCCGGTGCTGAGCAGCCCGGCGATGCTGGCCTGGGACAGCTGCGTGGTCAGCGAGGTCTGGGCGGCGCCCTCGGTGCCGTTGGCACCGGAGAGCAGCGTGTCGTCCCCCCAGACCTCGTACGGCTCGGGATGCGCGACCGAGGCCACCCAGAGCGAGTTCGCGTTGTAGTGGTCGTGGATCGCCGCCGAGGCCGACTGGGTGATCAGGTTCGACAGCAGCGTCAGGTAGTCCTGGTAGGCGGTGCCCAGATCGCCCGAGCCGCCGACCTGGATGCCGGTGCTGGTCAGCCGCTGCAGGTAGGTCGGCAGGTCCTCCGAGGTCTGCGGGTCGTTGGACGGCCCGGGGTAGGTCAGGCCGTAGAGCTGCCGGCCGGCCAGCCCGGGCTGCAGCTGGGTGGTCATGCGCCTGACGATGTCCCAGTCGGCCACCGGCACCACCGACTGGCCGGCCGCCCACTCGATGAACCACTGCATGACGAGGGTCTTGTTCACCAGGTGGCCGGCGGCGAACGAGTCCTGCAGGAAGTGCTCGGCGTAACCGGACTGCACCCAGGCCTGGTGGGTCAGCTGGGCCTTCAGGTTCGGGTCGCCGGCCTGGAACGCCCGGGTGGCCAGGTCGCGGGCGACCAGGTAGCTCGATTGCCAGCGATACCAGGCGAACGGCGCGAAGTGGCAGGCGTTGCGGGCCAGCAGGCCGCTGTAGTGGTCGGTGCCCTGGTAACCGAGGTGGATGGTCAGCTGGTCGAGGGCCTGCGAGCCGAGCAGCGTGTTCAGCAGCCCGGGCAGGTACTGGCTGGGTGTGAACACCGCGCCCTGGAAGCCGTCGGTGACCGTCCGGCCGAGCAGCTTGTTGAACTGGAGGTAGCCCTCCTGCCGGATGAACTGCAGGATCGGCAGCAGGATGTCGGCGCCAACGGTGTCCGCGGTGCCGGCGGTGGCGATGTAGTCGGGCAGCGCGTTCAGCTCGCCGTAGGTGACCAGCAGCCCGCTGGCCTGCAGCCGCAGCGTGCGAATCCAGGGGCACAGTTCGGCGACCTGCTGCTCGGTGACCGAGAGCGGGTCCTGGTGCCAGAGCCACAGCAGTTGCAGCTGGCGCTGCAGGGTCTCGGTGCGCCGGCCGGGATCCGCGTTGCCGGTGATGGTCGTGATCGCGTCGGTCTGCAGGTCGCCGAGCGCCCGGTGCTCGAACGAGTCGTGGCATTGCACGAGCAGGCCCGTTCGCCCCGCGGTGACGGGGATTCCCCGATCGGCGGCATCGAGCGGCACGCCGGTCACGATGCGGGTGGCGATCTCGTCCGCGGCCCGCTCGAAGTCGTCCCCCGGCACGCCGAGGTAGGTCGTGCCCGGCACCCGGCCGGCCGCCTGCTGCACCACGTGGGCGATCTCGTGCGCCAGCAGGAACCGCCCCGCGGTGGTCCCCGGCCGGTACGTGCCGGGCGCGAAATAGATGTCGCAGCCGATCGTGCACGCCTCCGCGCCGAGGAGCTCGGCAAGCTCGGCGGCGACCGGGTCGGTGTGAATGCGGACCGCGGACAGGTCCGTGCCGAACGCGGCGGCCAGCCAGGCGTGGGTGGGCTCGGCCAGCCCGACGCCGCTCGGTGCCGCTTCACGCAGGCCGGCGATCCGGTCGAACAGGTCGGGTGCGGTGACAGTGGACATGATCGACAGATCGGCATCGGACCGGCCGCCTTAAGGTGTTCGACCCGCCACCGGACGCCCGGGCGGCGGCACCCTTACGATGCTAGATGCCCCAGGGGCATAATCGAACGTATGGACGAGTCAGTGTTGGGTCGCCTGTCGGTGGGCGAGCTGTGTTCGTCGGTGCGGGGGGTGCGGCGTGAGGTGATCGCGTTGCAGTGCCGGCAGCGTGCGGTGCTGGCGGAGTTGGAGTCCCGTGGCGTCGAGTCGCTGGTTGCGGGGGTTGCGGGGGTTGCCGGATCTGATCCAGGCCGAGTTGACCGTGACCCGGCGGGCCGCGAAGGCGATGGCCCTGCAGGTGGCGCGCTTCGGTCAGCGGCGGTCGGTCACTGGCGAGCCGCTGGAACCGGTGTACCCGGTCGCTGCCTCGGCGTTCGCGGCCGGGTCGGTGACCGCGGAGCATGCGACGGTGGTCGCCGAGGTGATCGAGACGTTGCCGCCCGCTGCCCGGGCCGAACATGCCGCGCAGGTCGAGTCCACCCTGGTCGAGCTCGCCTTCGAGCACGACCCCCGCACCCTC
>Ga0335073_10001995_pt1 | contig 27858 bp, 21 predicted proteins | sample Lox_Sample_22_FD_207093 | JGI IMG/M metagenome (GOLD analysis project Ga0335073, IMG submission 207093) | Soil microbial communities from Loxahatchee National Wildlife Refuge, Florida, United States - Lox_Sample_2.2 | ecosystem: Environmental > Terrestrial > Soil > Wetlands | place: USA...
GCGAGCTACAAATGTCAGACCGAGATTCGAACCCGGATAGTAGGTCCCCGAGAGCGAAGCTGCAATGACACTTCCACCCATCTGAGAAAACGATGTCATAACCCCCTTCGGTCTTGCTCAGAAACGGTGGTATCTCGGCCGGGGCGTGCTGCAGATCGCCGTCCATCGCAATGACATAATCGCCAGTACTATGTGCAAATCCGGCGGCCAGTGCTGCAGTGCTGCGGTCTGGCCGAAATTCCGGCGGAGGAGGACAACTGTCACGCGAGGATCCAGTCCAGCCAGGTCCCTCATAACTGTAGGAGTGCGATCTGTCCTTCCATCATCGACAAAGACGAATTCGTGGTCGCGCCCGAGTCCGAGGTCACGTTTGTATTTTGCAACTCGTCAATGAGCTTGGGATCGCCGTCGGGCGCTGGTACCGCATTGAACGGGGTCGGCTCTGAGGTTCTATTTGCTTGAGGATTCTGTAGTTTACCAACGATGCTTCGTTGGCCGATGACCACTTCCTCCACTTGTCCCGCCGCAAGCTGGCTCTTGAACTCACTGTATGGCATTCTGGCCCCTGAGACAAAGGCGAGAGAACGAATAGCTGAAACAGCCAGAGGCCAATGAGACTCGAAATCACATAACCGACGCCAAATAAAAATTGACGACGTCTCTCTTCCTCACGCTTCCTGTCATCACTGTCGTTGTGTTTACCGGCTGGCAACTTCGCTTCGTTCACGAGCCACCCCATTTATCATTCAAGGCTCTCTCGCGCTTGTGGTTCCCATCAAAGAATTACCGGCCCGCTGCTTAATCTGTCTTTCACGTCCTGCCAAGTACGGGAGCCCCACACTTTCAGAACTGCAAAAGGACATCCAACCACAACCTGCTGAAAATAAATAAACGCGAAATACAGAGAATTGCGATCTTCTCGCAAATTCGCGACATTCGCGAAACCGATGAGCGTTTGATCCGTCTCCCCAGCCAGCCACCGCTAGCGGCGTGCCCGCATGTGCGGCGCGCCACCTTCCTGCATCCGACTACGGCGCCGATCAGATTCTTGCCAAAATCATAGGCCCCGGGCAGGGGAGAGCATAAGAGTTGTGGGGTGCGCCTTTTACATCGGCTGCAGAGACGCTCATCTCCGCCTTCCGGATCAATTCCGCAGCCGGCACTGCCTACCAGCAGTAGCTCGCGACCACCTCGGGAGCGCTGGGAATCTGGTTAATCACGCTCGTGTGCAAAACAATCTGCACGTTTCTCTTTTCCCAGTCCTTTGGGAGGGACTTGACCAGGTTTGATATCGATTGAGAATTGGTGAGGAACTCGGCGGCGGCCTGAGTGCCCGCATATCCGATGCCGGCGGCGGTAATCACAACCGTGCCCGTTTTGGAGTTCACGATCCTTGACATAATCGCATAGTCTTCAGAGAAGGAAGCAGATGAGGACCAGCGTTTGCCGGGATCTGAGCGGTCCACAATGGCGTTGTGTCCGCTGAAGACATAGCGCAAATTCTCAGTCATGGTCAGGGTCCACACGTTGTTGTGTGCACCGATAAGGATGGTGGGATTCTCGCGCAAGTCGCCATAGGTTACATCGCTGCCGTATCGAATGTCGAACTGCCTGTTGCGACGCACCAACAGGGCTTCTATCTTTGTGATCGCAGCGACATCGCCGATGGTCACGAAAGTATCTTTCGCCGGGTAAAGATCCTGGGCGTCAATTTTGGTTCCAGCAGGCCATTGGATAAAGGTTTCGAATCCCATCTCTTCAGACCGACTTCGCGGGTGCTGCTGGTAATACTCATCCAGATAAGATGGGGACAACTGGTAGACGGCATTTCCGCCCACATAGATTAACGTTGTATGCGGGTTATCTAAGATGGGGGACCAGAAATGATCGAAGGCACGCGACTGAGGGGTTAGAAAGTAGTGATGTACCGCGAGGGCCGAGATTACGGCCGATGCAGCGATCAGGATCCACCATGCACGAATTCGGAATCTTGAAGCGCCTGGCTCGCGCTCAACTTCTTTTTGGGAGATCGCCTCATGTTCTGCCACAGTCTGGCTCAATTCAAGTCCATGTGGCAGCGCCGACTGCGGAATTGCCGATTTCGTGTCCGTCCGTTCGAAGAGGGCCTTGAAGGATCCGTGAGGCACACCGATCCGAACGGCTCTCCCCTGCTCCGTCTGATAGTAAAGTGCAAGCCGCTTCCTGAGCTCGGCCACGCGTGCGCGAACGATCGGGTCGTTGTTCGAGTCATAATCAGGCTGTCTGCCAAATACCTCGACCCCTATGACTCTTTCTTTCAATGCTTCGGCGTGTCCTGAGAGGGAGTTGTCAACGATATAGCGGAGTAGCTCCCGAGATTGCTTACTGGAGCGAAACGGGGTGCTGGTCATAATCTCCGCAAGAGCCTCTTGAACTTGTGAAGCGAGGATCTCTCGGGGCGCAGACGCTTGCGGTGAGGTTTTGTCGAATTCGGCCGCGCGTGCCATTAGCTCCCATCCGGCAGATTGCACCTGCGCCGTACTCTACTCCAGCAAAAACAAGATGGCAAGTACCAGATTCTACGCGGGAACACAGCGTACAGTCCGATAGAGCACCTTGCAAATCCTCCAAAAGTTATCGCTAACTTATTCGCAGTTTCGACAGAGTATTCCCGTGATTTCGCTCTGGGTGAAGTAGAGTGAGCCGTTGCGGTGGGGCGCCCAAAGGTCGGGGCTATGTTCAGAAGGAACTAGGGAATCAAAGGCGAAACCAAGTGAATTGGAGGCAAAATGAGCAGGCTACGTCTCATCGGTGTGACAGCCGTGATAATCACCTTCGGACTGGCTTTTCCCTCGAGATTCCACGCGCAATCGAAGAGCATTACCGCGTCGCTGTCGGGTGCAGTCTCCGACCCAACCGGCGCCAGGATCCCGAAAGCGACAGTGAGGCTCACGAACCCAGAAAACGGAATCATTCGAACCGACACCACGACTGCAACTGGGGAATTCTCTTTCGCGTTCCTCCCGGAAGGCACCTACGTTCTGGAAGCGAGCGCGCCGGGATTCAAAACAACCAAGCAGAACGGGATCGTCCTCACCGCCGGCGATACGGAGAATGTTGCCATCAGCCTGACGGTCGGCGCGACCGAACAGGTCACGGTCAACACGACGGGGCCCCTGCTTCAGACACAGGACGCGAACATCAGCACAGAACTCACAAACAGACAAATCGAGGAACTTCCGCTCAACCTTAGAAATGTGCTTTCGTTTGCGACACTTGATTCCGCCGTGAATGTGCAAGGCGATCGGCAGTTGCTGGCAGCGGGGGGCAGCGAGGATACCGCAGACCAGGATTACTCCTTCCTGAATTTTGGCGGCGGCTACTTTGGGACGAACCTCTTCCTATTGGAGGGCGGCTACGATACATCCCAAGACTGGGGAGGAATCTTGTATGTGCCGGCTCCGGAGGATACGGACCAGGTAAAAGTAACCAGCTACTCGTTTTCCGCCGAATATGGGTTCAGCACAGGCAATGTGATCAGCATTACAACCAAAGCCGGTACGCACGATTACCATTTCCTCGCCGACGAGTACATCCGCAACCAGAACCTGGACTCCAACCTCTACTTCAACAATCTGGCTGGCATCCCGAGACCTGACGACCATCGCAATCAGTTTGGAATCGCAGGCGGCGGGCCGCTCTATATTCCGCGTATATACCAGCAGCGAGACAAAACCTTCTTTTTCGCCAACTACGAGGGGTTACGGCTCAATGGGGGCCTCTCCTATAGCGCGCAGATGCCTACCACAGCTCAGTTAGGGGGCGACTTCTCTTCTGCGCTCACCACGACCCCATTGGGTCTGGACTGCCTGGGCCGGACGGTGTATCAAGGCGCGATCTACAATCCCTATTCGATACATACCTGCCCAGCGGGCAGTACTGGCTTTGGATCGGCGAGCGGATACGTCCGCGATCCCTATCCCGGAAACATTATTCCTAAAACGGGCTTAGGGGCGATCGACGCTTTGGCGAACAAGTTTGCCGCGGGCAACTATTGGCCTGCGCCCAAGAATCCGGGTGGTGGTTACAACTTCAACACGACTGTGAGCGCACCGACGACTTCCAACGAGTGGGGAGTTCGTATCGATCACAACATCAACGCGAACAACCGAATTTACGGGCAATTCTCAAACAAGCATGAAGGAAAGGTTCAAACCGCGGCCTTCTACGGGAACGATATTGCGGGGCCCTACGTGTTTGACCCGAACAACCGCTTGTTCGGGGTATTGGGGTATTCTCACGTCTTTTCGCCCACCCTCGTTCTTTCGGGCACCCTGTTTTTCATCCGCAACCCCGGTGGAAACGTGGTCCAGGGCTATCCGTTCAAGCCTTCCTCGCTCGGGCTGCCGGGTACTCTCGATTCGTGGACACCGCAGTTTCCGCAGGTTGAGTTCGGGAACACCTTCAGCGGCTCAGGATTCTATGCGCCGCTGGGCGCGACACAAAACTCCGGCGAAGCGACCTTCCCGAAGACGAATGAGAGTCTGGGCATAGATATCAACAAGACTCTGCAAACACAATCCATCTCGGTCGGATATCTGGGCGTTAGGCAAACCGACGATGGCGGCAGACTCACCCCGACAGTCTTCAATTTCAGCAACCAAATGACCGCTGGTCCTGACCCCTCGAACCTGAAAGGCGAAGCCGCCGGAGACGCGCTCGCTTCCTTCCTGGCTGGCGCCGGCAATCCTGGAACCGGCTCGGGCGGCTCCACGGGATTTACCGCATATCCCGCGCCAACGTACTACATGCATGGTATGTACGTTCAGGACGATTGGAAGACAACTAAAAAACTGACTCTCAACCTAGGCTTCCGGTACGATATCCAGATGCCTGCGACAGCGCGGCATAACGAACAGGCGTATTTCGATCTCCACGCCCTGAATCCGATCAGTGTGACGACGGGAATTCCAGTCTACGGCGAGATCGTTTACAACACCCCGGGGAACCGCGGTCTCTGGAACGCCAATTTGCATGACTTTGCGCCCCGCATCGGCTTCGCGTATGCCGTCATGCCGAAGCTGGTTTGGCGCGGCGGTTATGGCATCTATTACGCCAGAAACTTCTACGGTGGCAATGGACCGGACCCCGGGTATTCGACATCGGGCGTGTGGACCTCGTCAGCCGACGGGATCCATGTCCTGACTCCACTTGCGCAGGCATTCCAAACGGGACTTGTGCCGGTTACGGGGAACTCGTTGGGTGGCCTGACCAGTGTGGGACAGAGCCCCAGCGTGGTAGATCGAAACCGTCCGGATCCGTTGACCCAGCAGTTCAGTTTTGGATTCCAATACGCCTTTACGCCCAACGACGTGCTGGATGTCAACTACGTGGGAAGCCGCGGAAGGCGCATTACCCTTGGCGGCATGAACTATGGCCAACTGAATCCAAGCTATCTTTCGATGGGCTCAGCGCTGAATACGGTTTTGCCGACAAACCCCTACGCCACCGCCTTGAAGAGCCTCGGCCTTACTGCCCCGAGTTGTCCCTACACCGTGGCGCAATCCCTGATGCCCTATCCGGAGTACTGCGGTCAGGTCTCAGCTCAGGGCGAACCGGTTGGAATCAACAACTACAACGCGTTGCAGGCAAGCTTCAAACACCGCTTCGGCGCAGGCCTGGTCTTTACGGCCTCCTACACCTTCTCGAAGTTCCTTTCCGACACGGGTGGACCCGAAGAATGGGGTTCCATCAACGGCGACCAGGGAGGTTCGAGTATCCGCAACTTCTATAACTTGAAAGCCGATTGGTCAGTAGACGGCGACGATATCCCCGAATCTCTTGTTTTGAACTACGTGTATGACCTGCCATTCGGCCGGAGCAAGAAGTTCGGCGGAGGCATGAACCGTATTGAGGACGCAGTTGCCGGCGGATGGGAGGTGTCGGGAATCACCACTGTACAGAGCGGCTTCCCGATGGCCATCGGCGCCGGCGGAAACGCCGCCTCCGTGTTTGGCGGCGGTCAACATGCCGATTTGACCGGCCAGCCATTCAAGAGCGGCCACTGCGGCGGCACCAACGGTGTTCCCGTAATTTCCGTCGGATCGAAGTACTGCTTCTTCAATCCGGCGGCCTTTGCGGCGCCGTCGGACTTCACCTTTGGTAATACCCCACGTTACTTCTCCAACCTGCGAGCACCGGGATACGTGGATGAAGATTTGACCTTGGGCAAGTGGTTAAATTTGGCGGAGAAACTCCGCTTCCAGATCGCCGTCCAGATGTTCAACGCTTTCAATCATCCCAATTTCGGAATCCCTAGTGCCGGTGTCGGGAGTCCAACCATGGGCTTGAGCTCGAGCACCCAGGGTGCCAGACAAATGCAGGGGGTGCTGAAGATAACTTATTAAAGCCCTATCTATCGGGAGAAGAATAGTTGCTCTCTACCTTCTGATCGCGTTCACGGCTCCGAACGTGAACGCGATCGTGTTTGCGAGTTGCCGGAGCAAACCGGCAGGAAAGAGCATGAAAGCGGTTGCGACGGCGTGTGAGAAAGCACAACATTTTCAGGTCAGCCATACGAATGGTTTGCGCGAAATTCAATTTGTGTTCAGGATCGATCGGTAAAACCTCGATGAGACGGGTTTTTCTGGTATTCAGCCTGGCCATTTCGTCTGGATGCTTGACAGCGAATGGAATCGCTGTGGCGCAGGATCGCGAGCAGGTCCTTGAGTCTCTCGCCGCTGAAGCGAGCAGCGCTCAAGCAAGAGGAGATTTCCTCTCTGCAGCAGATGCCTACCGCAAGGCGGCGCAGCTGGCCCCGTCGATTCCGGAACTTTGGGCCAATCTCGGACTCATGGATCACGAAATCGGACGGTCCTCGGAAGCGATCGAGAGTTTCAAAAAGGCAGCGCGTCTAAACCCAGACCTTTTTGCACCACAACTATTTTTGGGTATCGAATATCTCGAGGCGCAGAAGCCGGATGTTGCTCTTCCCTTTCTCGTGAATGCCGCAAGATTGAATCCCAAAGATCCTCAAGCTGAAATTTATCTGGGACGGGCGTATGCGCTGACGAACCATATCGGGCTTGCGACGGATGCTTTTCTGAGAGGAATCAATCGGGCGCCCAACAACGGCGACGCGTGGCTCGGCCTCGGCACTGCCTATCTACAGCAGGTGGATAACGATGCACGTCTCATGACTTCCACTTACAGTCAGTCGGCCTACGTGCGGCTCAGGGCCGCGGAGATATGTGCCGAACAGGGCAAGCTGGCTGATGCAGAGAACGCCTACAAGCAGGCGATCGCCCTTGCACCTCCTGCGCCCTGCGCTCATGCTGAATTCGGCATCGCTCTGCTGCGCGAAAGGAAGATCGCCGAAGCGATTGAGCAGTTCGATGCGGAGATTGAAGCCGGATCGCATTGCGGACTGGCACTGCTGGGAACCGCCGTCGCGAATGCCGCCGAAGGACACATTGACGTCGCCCTCAAGGGCCTTGCCGCACTTGACCCTGGGTTTGTTCGCTACAACCTCCACCTGTTCCGCGGTTCATTGTCGGCCGATCAGGTGAAATCGCTGGCCGAGCTTGCGAACCAGAGGGACGGGACCTCAGCCGGTCTGGGTCTCCTCATTGAGCAGTCGTTGGTTTCGAGTGACGGGCCATCCACGGCAGGACTCGAGGAAGGTGAAACTTATCAAGCGACGCGAGAACAGGTTCAGGCGAACGCGGATGCCCTTATTGAACAGGGAAAGTATTCAGAGTGCGATCAAGCCCTCAAACCGGCGCTGCCATCATTGCGCAGCCCTCAACTGCTGCTTCTCGTTACCTGCTCGTTTTATACCGGTGATTTTCAAGCTGCTTCGCAAGCCGCTGACCGCCTGAAAGCCGCGCCTGCAACGCTGGTGCAAGGGTTGTACTGGGAAACCAAAGCCGATCAGGAACTGGCGGTTGCCGCGCTGACGCGAGCGGGTGAGATCGATCCGGACTCGGCGAAGATGCATGTTCTCATCGGGGACGTCTTCCGCCAGAAGCGGCGGTGGGGCGAAGCTGAGGTTGAATATCGGAAAGCACTCGCCATTGATCAACACAGCCGTGGTGCACGCCTCAGTCTGGCAATCGTACTGTTCACAGAGTTGAAGACAGACGAATCCCTTGAGATCACCAAATCTCTGCTCGCAGGGGCGCCGGATAATCCTGAAGCCAATCTGCTAATGGGCGAAATCTTGGTGCAGAGAAATGAATTCTCCGGAGCCGAACCGTTTCTCTCCCGATGCCAAAAGCTCGATCCCGACCTCGTTCCCCGTTGGCATATTTTGCTTGGCCGGGTCTATGCGGCAACGAACCGCGTCCCGGAAGCAATTGCAGAGTACAAATCAGGCATGAGGGGCGATCTCGACGGCAGCCTCCACTATCAACTGGCTCGGCTTTACCAGAAAACAGGAAACAGAAGTGCGGCGGAGGAGCAGATAAGAATATCGAAAGCTCTTCGCGAACGATGGGATAACGAAGCCCACCTGGCGCTGGAGCAGCTGTCGACAGATATGAGCCGGCAGTAGACGCATCGATCGACCGGCGCTCAGACGAAGAGTCATTCTGTGCGATCAAGCTGGTCAAAACGTGTTCTGAGCTTTTGAAGTTCGTCAACCACGACCATAGGAGCCTCACTTGACAACTTGCTTGCGATCACTTATTGCATTTTTCGGCACGGCCGCTTTGCTCGCCTGTGCCGCGTTTCCACTGGACCGCATACAGGCCGTCGAACGCAATCCGAATGGCATTACGCTTCACCTCCCCAATGGGACGCTGCAAATCGGCATCTGTTCTGCACGAGTCATCCACGTTGAAGCGAGCCCTACGGATCAGTTTCCAAAATCCCCTGTGCCTGCGGTGATTCACCCCTGCGGGAACACTCCCTTTCGCCTTTCCTCGAATCAATCCGACGTCTCAATCCAGACAAGCGCTCTGCGGGTCGATCTGGACCGCGCAACAGGCTCCGTGAAGTTTCTAACTGCCGGTGGGCAGCCAGTGTTAAGCGAGCAACCCAACAATGGTCGTTCGATGGTTCCTGACAACATGGACGGCCTTCACGCTTACCGGGTTCGCCAGGATTTTCTGTTGACGCCGGGAGAAGCGCTCTATGGATTAGGCCAGCACCAGGAAGGATTTCTGAATATACGCGATATTCCCATCCAACTGCTGCAGGCAAATACGAATATCGCAATCCCGTTCCTGATCTCCACGAAGGGATACGGTTTGCTCTGGAATGATGCGGCACTCACTGACTTTGATGGGGCGACTCAGGAGATCCAGCTGGATGCAAACGGAGCAGGAACTTTCCGTACCGGACCAGAGGGAGATTACGGCTTCCTGTTACGCGGGAACGGCAGGAGCAAGCTGCAACTCACCGTCAATGACACAAAGGTGATCGATCTTAAAAACATGTGGCTTCCGTTCTCTGCGGGCGGAAAGATCCGTCTTGCAGCCAATACGACCTACGCAGTCACTGCCGCTTCGGGAGGCGGCACGGCGCTCTTCGTGCGGCCGCCGTCGGACACAATGAGCTTCCAGTCCGACGTGGGACAGGCAGTGGACTATTACTTTATTTTCGGGCCACAGCCAGATCAGGTCATCGCTCAATACCGGGAGTTCACCGGCGCCGCTCCGCTTTTGCCTCGATGGGCGTATGGCTTCTGGCAATGTCGCGAGCGCTATTCGAGCCAGCAACAGATTCTCGACACGGCGGTCGAGTTCCGCCAAAGGCAGATTCCCGTTGATGCGTTCGTTCAGGACTGGCAGTACTGGGGAAGGTACGGCTGGAACGCTATGAAATTTGATGAGAGTGCGTATCCAGATCCAGCAGAGATGATGACCGCTCTACACAAAGAAGATTTTCATCTCATGATCTCGGTCTGGGCAAAGTTCGGCGCCGAGACCGCTGTGGATCACGATTTCGCAGGCGCCCATCTGGTTCTGACGAGCAAGTCCAGCACAGGAGAACCAGGTGAGACGAAAGAACAGGAGAATTGGACTGATCTGTTCAATCCGGAGGCACAGAAACTCTTTTGGTCTGAGATCAACCGTAATCTGTTCCGGCTGGGGCTCGACGGATGGTGGCTTGACGCGTCCGAGCCGGAAGGCGATCCGCTCAAGGACGACGAAACGTACCTTGGACCGGGAAAGATCGTTCGCAATGCATACCCCTTGTTTGAAACCTCGGCGGTCTACAACGGACAAAGGGCTACGACCGAAAACAAGCGGGTCGTAATTCTGTCCCGGTCAGCGTATACGGGGCAACAACGCAACGGCTCCATCTCCTGGTCCGGCGACGTCTCAGCCAACTGGGCCACATTACGACGGCAGATTCCAGCTGGACTCAGCTTCGCGATGTCCGGCTTCCCATACTGGACAACCGATATTGGCGGCTTCTTCCGCCCGGAGGATCAATATACCTCACCCGATTATCACGAACTCTTGATCCGCTGGTTCGAATTCGGCGCGTTCTGCCCAATCTTCCGGATACATGGGTATCGTTCACGGACAGAGCTGTGGAACTATGGGCCGGAGGTGGAGAAGATCCTGACCGAATACGACGATCTCCGCTATCGCCTGATGCCGTACATCTATTCAACTGCCTGGGATGTCACCAGCCGCGGCGGAACGGTTATGCAGGCATTGCCGCTGGTCTACCCAAATGATACTTCCGTGCGAGATGTCACGGACGAATTCCTGTTTGGGGATGCGCTGTTGATCAATCCTGTAACGGAGAAGAATGCCAACACCCGCAGCGTGATCTTACCTTCAGGCCATAATTGGATCGATTTCTGGACCGGACAAACATTCCGCGGCGGACAAACGATCATTGCGGATGCAACATTGGACAAGATTCCGATTCTGGTCAAAGCAGGCAGCATCATTCCGATGGGGCCGGCGGTGCAGTCGACGGTCGATGCGGAAGATCCGCTCGAGATTCGCATCTACGGAGGCCAGGACGCCGATTTCCAACTGTACGAGGATGGCGGAGATGGGTATGCATACGAAAATGGCGCACGAGCAACGATCAACATGCACTGGGACGACCGCCGCAGAACGCTCTCAATCGGTGATCGCTCCGGAGCATTCCCGGGTATGCCAGCCAAACATATCCTCCGCGTCCTGCTGGTGCGGCAAGGACACGGAACAGGATTCGGCTCCGCTTCAGAGGTCGATCGCACCGTAACATATTCCGGACATCAGATGAAAGTTGATTTCAGCAACGCTGGTTGAAGCTGCTCGCACTGCCACTTTTGTATAGGAAGGAGATCTCAAAGAAAATGGCCGTACGAATGGTTGATATTGCACGCGATCTCGGAGTATCCAAAGTTACCGTCTGGAAGGTATTTCATGGTCATCCTGACATTAGCGAGGAAACCCGGAAAAGAGTTCTGGAGCACGCAAAAAAGCTAAACAGTCCGCCCAAAACACTCTCAAGAGGCGAAAGGTTGGATCAGATCAGCGATAGAGGCTCCTCTTTTCATCCTGCTGCTGACCCGAAGCACAACTTGAGTCATTCGAGAAAAGCAAATCGCGCATCGGAGGGCCGAATCAAGCGATGAACCGCAGGGCCTTCCTTAAATGCGCGACTTCGACGATTGCGCTGTCTCGGATGGCGGAGGCGCTCGGCGCGGACACGGCTCGCTTGCAAGCCGCCGACCTCATTGGCGGAGCGACCAAGATTCCCGATCGGTACTCTTCCGCAGGCTATCTCTTCAGTTTGACTCAGCCAGGTCACGGCGTGAGGTTCACCGGCATGCCTGCCGGCAGCAAACTGGCGATTACTTACGCGTCGATGTCTGCGGGCACTGTTACCGTGAAGGTCAACGACAGGTCGGCTTGCCAGGTAAACATCCACTCTTCGGGTGCACTCACTCATTCTTATCGGATGTCCGCGGTCGATCTCGCGATTCCTTCCAGCGCCACAGTGGCCGTCATTCTGGAGCCTGGTGATGTGGGGATCAACGTTGAGCAGATCGCGATCGAGAGTAGCCGTGATTTTCCGTCGGACATCTGGAACATGCCGCCGTTACCAGTTACTCCTGGTCCTTGTCTCCCCGACTGGAAACAACTCGGCCGGATCTATACCGTTCCGGCCTGGTGGCGCGATGCGAAGTTCGGCGCATGGTCGCACTGGGATCCACAATCTATGCCCGAGCAGGGCGACTGGTACGCGCGTGGCATGTATATGGAGGGTAGTCCGCAGTATGAATACCACCTGAAGCATTTCGGCCATCCTTCTGAGTATGGTTATAAGGATATTTGCCACAACTGGGTGATTGACCACTGGAATCCTGAGCAGTTGATGAGCCTGTATGCCGAGATGGGTGCGCGCTACTTCATGGCGATGGGTTGTCATCACGATAATTTCGATTGCTTCGATTCGAAATATCAGCCATGGAATTCAGTACATGTGGGGCCCAGTATAGATATCGTTGGCGCGTGGGAGAAGGTGGCCCGCAAGCACGGGATGCGTTTCGGTATCGGCTTTCATAACACTCCGGCTCGTACGTGGGGTCAATTTATGCCGGTACGTTACACGAGCGATAAAACTGGCCCGATGAAAGGCGTACCCTACGATGCGGTCCAGACAATTCTGGACGGAAAGGGGGAATGGTGGGAAGGTATGGATCCGGTAGACCTCTATGGGCCACCGCATACCATCGCCGTGCATGTGCCGCGCGGTCCGGATAATGATCCGTTGCTTTCACCCTTCGCGAACCAGTTTATGTGGCGAGTGGACGACGCGATTACCAAGTATCATCCCGATGTGATCTACTTCGACGAGCACGCCGGCGATTCACAAGTCGACTTGGGTATACATATGGGGCTAGGTTCTCTCGCTCCCAGTCTAGTCGCGAATTACTACAACAAGTCGCTGCGGTGGAACCATGGAAAGATGGATGCGGTCGTCAACCTCAAAGGCGTGGGTGGGCGCTACAACAGCTTTCAGGATCACCCTGAACTCCTCCCTTATGTCGACCGCGCTTTGGTCAAGAGCACCGAGGCAATCGTCGAACCGCAGATTATGGCCTATCCGTTTCAGACGGAAACCAGCATCTCTGATTGGCACTACAGAACCGGGCAGAAGTATATGGACGCTGTAAGCGTCGTCCATTCGTTGATGGAGAACGTGTGCCGCAATGGAACCATGTTGCTCAACCTCACGCAACACGGTCGAGGCGATCTTGATCCCGAAGTGATCCGCATTGCCCAGGATGTTGGCGGATGGTTGAAGGTGAACGGCGAAGCAGTTTATGGTTCCCGTCCGTTCGAAGTCTTCGGTGAGAACGGTGTTCGCTATACGCGAAACTCAGGCAACGTCTTTGCCACGCTGCTGAATTGGCACGGCGGTGCCGTCACTCTCACAGCTCTTCATTCCGGCGGAGCCACTCTTGGCAAAGTCTCCAGAATCGACCTTATCGGCTCAGACGTTCCGCTTACGTTTGTTCAAGACGATCAAGGCTTGACGGTCACTCCCGGAGGTCCTGTGCCACCGCTGCCCCAGATTAGCAACGATTCGCTGGCGTCGGGGTGCCGTGTCTTGCGCATCTCTCACGATAAGGGCTGGATCAACGACGACGATCTCGAGGTAATTGCACAGGGCTGGGTTCGCCATTGCAACTTAGGAAACGGCGACTACAACAACGATCTGGTTATCAGCGACACGCCTGGCGATGTGTGGAGAACTTACTTTGTTGGCAGCAACATCTCCGTCATTGCACCGAGAGAAGAGGGTTCCGGAATGATCGAAGTGCAAGTCGATGGTCGGACACGCGGAGTCGCAGACCTTGCAACATCTGGCGCACGCAGAGCCCAGCAGAGAGTTCTTGAGGTCACCGGCCTGAGTGCCGGCAAACACTCCATCGCCATTATCAATAAAGGTCCTGGACCAGTGGCTCTGGATGCTTTGGTTGTTCTCTAACTTCGATTCCTCGCACACCCAACTTCTGGCCGATTTTGTGGATCGGATTGCAAGAACACTACGTGGACATCAAGGGTTGATGCAGTTATTGCCGTTCGTTTTGGGATTCCGGGAATCCGCTCAAGCCCTTCACTGTTGCGGATTATTCTGCTGGTGTTGCTGTTGCTGGTCGATCTTCTGCTGACGATCGAGGATATCCTGCATAATCTGCTGCTGGGTCTCCGGCGCCCCCGAGTCGCCATTGCCGAAGGGAGTCTTCATCGGCGGGGGAGGTGGTGTCTCGGGTTCGGGTGGATCAGCAGCACCGTCATCCGCAGGGCTGCTGCGGTTCCGATTGTTCGCCGCCGCCTGCGGGCTGGCCGCAGAGTTGACGGTTAAAACGATCTCAAGCGGTGCGCCAGCATCACGGCCGCCGATCATGAGCACGTTGTAGCCGGAGCCGTCGAGGAGTTTCGAAAGCACGTCGCGCGCTGGGCCCGGGCCGTAAGTGCCGAAGATGCGTTGATCGAAGATGCGCTGATCGTCGGTAAGTCCTTCAAACTTGGCGCCTGTGTCGACGGCGGTCTCCTGCAGAATCTGGTCGAGGCTGGAATTTGACGCTTCGATTTCGAGGCCGCGGCTGTCCCAGCTCACCTTGGCCTGGTTGGGAGGCTGGTTAGCGGGCCAGATCGGAGCCGACGCGGCAGGTGGTGGCGCGGCTTCCAAAGCGGGCTGGGACTCAATCGAAACAGCATGCGCGGCAGCGCCGCGATGCGGTTGGGAGGGCTTGGCTGCGGCCTTTTTCGGCTGCGCTGGCATTGCTGACTGCGAAGCATTGTTCTGCGCGGGAAGGTTTTTTCCGCACAGGATTGCAGGCACCACCAAAAGTGCGATGGCCGAAAGCACAGATGCACGCACCAACGTTTCGGGAAATCCTTGCCGATGGAGGCACGAGGATGCGGGCTGGGCATTCATCGTATCTGACCGTGGCTGCGTCATCAGTTGCACTGCAATCGATGTGGCGTGCTTCAGGGTTTCAACGAGTGCATCGTAAGCAATGACTCATTCTTCGGTGTCGACTGCGATTGATCCGCGCGTGGCTTGGCCCCTGCATCGCTATATGGCATCGAACCCAGCAACCAGGAAAAGTCCTGCGTCGTGGAATTGGGGATCACCGGAGTGCAATTGCCGTCTTGGTTTTGGTTGCAGGCGTACCCAATGTAAGGCCAACCGTGCGGAGGCATTCCGAAATTGTTTTCCGGCGCTCCTTGCGCAGGCCGCTTGCCATCGAACGCCGCGTACTGGTGGCACGTGATGCACGACGATTCGCCGGGCGGCACTCCCTGGTTGAATTCCACAAAAGAATTGCCGAGCAAAGTCGGTTTCCCGTCGGCAACGAATTCGGTCTGTACCCCGGTGAGGAAGTAATTGTTAAGCGCCGGATCCAGGTGTGCCGCGGCCATCGCCTGGTGCAGCACCGGGCTCTGCTGCGCAGTCTGCCCCTTTCCGTAGGGCTCGCTCGACGTCGTTCCCCATGTATCGAGACAAGCGCCATAGAGCTTGGGGTCGCAGCGATTGGGATTGGTGATGTCGCTGTTGGGCTCGAAGGTCGCCCAGAACCAGCGGACCATCGACTTGGAAGTAATGTGGATGCCCACCAGCGCATAGCACGTGCCGTTGATCGTCTCGGTGTAAAGCTGGTTGGTCGGGTCGGGACATGCAAAGGTCGGGTTGCTGAAGGAAGTTTCCGGTGCCCAGTCTAGCTTCACTTCCACTGAGTCGAGGTCACGACGAATTTCGTTCATGGCGGTTCCCGGCAGGTTGATTGCCATACTGCTGGTCCTGCCGTAAGTTTGCTGGCCGATGAGCGTGGTAAGGCCGCTTCTCTTCAGGAAGGCGGCTTCCGGCGGGCTCACCTCGACCTCTTCGCAGAACATCGCGTTTCGAGCCAAATTGGAAGGAGCCGGGTATCCCCCGACCGGCGCCGTTCGCATTGCGCTGCAGTCACTGCCTGCCATCTTCCCGGCCGTGGGGCTTCCGTGCAAGAGGCGGACCCTGCCATCGCCTCCGGCTCTTGCGGCAGCCGCGACACTAGCCATGCTGGGGCATCCAATGGCATTGGGATTCAATTGACATTGCTCCGTCCAGGTCTCAACGGTTAAGGAACCGTTGCTAGCGGGCGCCAAGGCTTCCAGAAAGAGACCCCAGGCGAGCGAATCGAAACTGGGACCATAAAAGGCATCTTCCGAAGCTGGCTGAGCACTCATGTTGGCCACCGGCTGCTGATAGGCCGCAGCAGGTTTTTGAGGCTCCAGCGGCCGGGATGCCGCCTCCGCACGCTCTCTTGAGTAAACGCCGAAGCAAGTTGCCACAGCTACGAGCGCGAGCAGTGCCGCGGAGAGCCTCATGCGATTTTTCATGTAAATATTCCTTTTTCCCACCATAGTTCACCAAAAAAAAGAGACACTCGCCAACAGAGGGGCAAGCCGAGGCTTGCCCCCTTCCTTGGCGCGTGAAAAGCCGAAGATGTTATTACGGATTCCCTCCTATAGCTCCACTTCCTCGTCTCAATGACCGTCGTCATCGTGGTGATGAGGCGGCGGCAATACGACAATCGGCACCGACGCGGTCGCGGCCGTGTATGTCTGGTATGCGGTTGCGGCTGTTGTGCTTGATGTGTAGATGTTCGTCGGCGTGAAGGTCGCGCTCAAGGTGTAATAGCCGGGGGCCAGCACAGTGCCTGCAGCCGGCGAATAGGTCCACGTGCCGGGAACTGACACATCCGTCAACAAGCCAGTGTTGCCAGGAGCCTCGCTCATCAAGCCTGAGATCAACTTGGCCGACGCCGTTGCATCCAGCTGTTGGGAACTCAGCGGGGTGCCCGAGATGATCGGCTCAGGCGCATGCCAGGTAATGGTCGGCGTCAAGGGACACCCGGGCGGAGTGCATGAGTACGCGTTCTGACGGTTGATGGTGGTCGTCGGCGACCAGTCGACTCGAGATGTGTTGCTGTCGCTAATGTTGAACGACACACTGAGCGGGTCCGTGGTAGCGGCTTCCTGCACGCCATCGGTCGTCGAGAAACCCGTCAATCCGGGGTTGCCGGCGCCGGGGCTCGGCAGACCAAGGGCGAAGAAGTAGCTGCCCGTCACCGTACCCGGCTTGCCGTCCTCACAGCCCGGGTTTGTCGCCGAAGCCACAGCCGATGGAAACACGGAGGTGTCGTTGGCCGCAATCGTAAACGTCTGGCTGTTCGCAGCAGCAGATGGACTGCCTGAGTTCGGCGGGACGACGCCGTTGGACGGCTGAGGCGCCGGAACCGAGAATGTATAGGAACTGCCATCCCTGCAGGCGACGTCAAGCTCCGTATACGAGGTTGGGACCGTGACTGTCGCTGCCGCGTGTGTGCCGGGCATCGACAATTGGAACTGCGAGGTAATGGTATCTCCAGTCTTGATGGTAAGAGACGAGTCCCATGACTCAGGATTCGGATTCAATGGCAGCATGACGTCTCCGCCCTCGTTCCAAACGTCGCCAGCCGGGAATGCTGGCCGGCCCGCTCGGAACCACGGGAAATCTGGCCGGCGATTTTCCCACCACCTCATCCACATGTGAGGATCGATTGTGGGCTGAGCACCGCGTGAGAGAGCGTCGGCTTCCTGCCACGAGGTGCTAATGCCTCGAGTCGAGACATCCGCTCCAAACAGGAATCTATTGATCATCGGTTGTGTGGCATTCTGCTGGTACGACGGCACTACACAATGGAAGTGATTGGTGTCGATATAGTAGGCGAACCGGTCGCCGATGCGGTAGGTGTCGTAGATCGCCTGCGTCGCCAGATCATCGAACGTCCCGGATCGATCTCCCAGCCAGTAATAAAGGCTATCGCCCGTTGTCAGCAAAGCCCTGGGCGCAACTAAAGCCATCAACTCAAAATTATCGAACGGCAGTTTGTAGACGTTGTAGCCGGAGAATTGCAGCAGCGACGTATCCCACCAGTCGTAATCCGTATCGTTGATGTCCTCGACGCTGCCCTGCGTCTCGATCTCATGCGAAATGCGCCAGGAGGGTTCGCCGCCGCCGCCATTCTCCTGAGAAATGACAAGGGCAACCCGCTCATCAAGAGCGCCGCTGATCATCGCCATTTTTCCGGCGAAGGAGCATCCGGTTGTCGCCGAGTGTGTGGTATCGAGCGGGAGCGGGGTATTGGCCTGCGCTGCAACCATTTCTATGCCGTCAATGATGCGGCTGATTCCATAGGACCATGCGGCGTATTCCGTCGAGTTACTCCCATTAGGGAAGCCATTCGCGGCGTCGCAGGCGCCTGTGCCGGCTGCACCCGTGGTGATTCCGGCGCACAGAGTGGGATAGAGTTTGTAGAACCCGTCGTTGTTATGCGCCTTAAGTTGACCGAACGTATAGGCTGCAAAGGCGGGGAGCGCGCCGGCGAAACCGAAGAAGGTGCCGAAACTGACGGTCGCGGCACAGCCAGCCGCTGGTACCGTAACGCCGCTCGGCAATGCTGTCGATGCATTGAACGCCGAGGCAGGCCAGCTTCCCGTAGGCCCTGTCATCCCGATGACGTACGGCCAACCGGCGGCTGGCTGGACACACGCTGCTGACGGGGTCGGAAGGACAATTGGCACGGTCGTCGTGAGCGTGTTCGACCCATTCGGCCCAACCACGGTCACATTGATGGTCAGGTTGCCACTCGTCGTACTGCCGCTGGTGAACGCAAAGGACGCGGTTTCGGAGCACCTGTAGGAGACGCCTAAAACATCGTCTGCCGAGGTACCCGTACATGCGGGTTTTGGACCCTGCCCGTATTGCGCAAGCGCAGCCAGGTAATCCTGGCGGTGGTGCTCCTGGGCAGACCACCGGGTGTCGCGTACCCCATTCGTGAACGCAAACGGGTCCGGCAATTGCCGAATGATGGGGAGCTTCGCGAACGAGGGGAAGGCCGGAGCCGGGTAAAGGCCTGCGCCCGTATTCTCCTGGGTATAGACCAGTGGGGGGTCCTGGGCCAACGCAGTAACGGCACAAAGAAGCAACAACGCCGCTACTAGCCCGGATGATATCCGTGCGAGTGTCAAATTCCTGACGGGCTTACGCATTGCAGTTCTCCTTTTGATGGGTTGGTTCGGATTGTCAAGACTGGGATCCGCGTCCAGCCGTCGGCGTTGAAAGGGACGGTCGCGAGCTGCCGACAAACTGGCACGATCCAGGAGAAGAGTTCAGAGTGACCTCATTTGTGGGCGGTCCAGCCAGGAAGCCAGCCGGCCCGGGCACTGAGCGTTTATCCGGCGCGAGCCGGAAAAAAGTCATAGTCGACTGTGATTACTGCCGGGGCAAAGCCACCTAAACTGGGCCGGCAAAGATCGGAATGAATCGCGCGCGTTGTGCGTACCTGTTTGGGGATGGACGGTCCCGCGAACCGCCTTTAATTTGCGGCACAAAATATATCTAGAAGAAAACCCGCTTGTCAAGAAAAAATCGATTTAATATTCAGGATGGGCCCGGGGCGTTCCAAGAAGAATTTGCGAATTCATTGGGTAAATTCGCCTGGGGAATATCTGGAGGCGGAGCCTGATTTACTCCATCTGTCGAACACAACCATCGGCAGACTCATCTGTTTGGGCAGGCCGCCTCGCGTTGTTCTTTAAATGGGAAGCCCACACCCCTCGTTCGCGAGAGGTAACGCACGGCCGAGATTATCGATGGGGTCCGCGCAATTCGAGAAAGGCACCCCGGATAAACATCTCTGATGTGAACGAGATTATTCCCGAAACTGTTGCCCTTCTTCGCGACGAAGCAGTGCGGCACGGCATATCCCTCTTCTTAAATTGTGCACGCGGCCTTCAGTTCTGCAATGCCTTCCAAGAGCGGGCTTTCTGTCATCGTGTCGGAGGCGGTTCGGTATGCGGAGCGATGTCGGAGATATATCGTTCAATCAACGGATTGAACGGAGACTGTAAACTTGCTGCGGAGGGCGACAAATGAATCGTCGAGAAATCCTGACGTCGGTAACCGCATTGGCGGGAACGGCGCTGGTGCCTAAGGCATTGGCGCAATCCGAACCGCAGATTACTCATGTCGAAACGAAGGTAGGAGGTCCCCTTCTCCTAAGCAAGGTCGTGAAGGCGGAGAGCCTTCAACCAGAAGGCGCTGCGCCCGGTGCGAAAGCATACGTGCACTTCAACGGGCCGACGCAGCAACTGGCCGCTCTTGCCTCCGGGCTCGTGACGCTAGAGCCGGGAGCGCAGCCACATCCGCCGCACCGCCATCCCGAGGAAGAGATCATGATTGTGGGCGAAGGAAGTGGCGAGTTCTCCGTCGATGGGATCGTCACTCAGGTAAAAGCAGGTGACATGGTATTTGCGGAATCCAATGTCCTGCATGGAGTTTTGAACACAGGGCGGACGCGCATGGTGTTTTATTTCATCAAGACTATGGCGAGGAGTGCCTCCTGACTTGCACCCCTAGATGCACCCAGAACGATTTCAATGAACGCATTGGCATGAATTCGACAGCTGACGGTCAAAGCGCCTGGACCGCTGGATTTGTGGCAGGGACGCCACGCCGTAAAAAAGTTCTAGACAAGCTTCCAGTGGCGAAATCCACTCTATCTGATTGCCGGACAATCGGGTCCGTAGGTGCAGTTCTCACTTGTGTCGTATACGCCACAACTCAGACGTATCGCTCAGAAATCTAGCCACTTCATCCTAATCTCCGCACAGCGCAACCCGCGCTGTGAAGGAGAAACCTATTGTGAAGATATTGGCCCTGCCGCATCTGTTTGGTGTTGGTTCTTCGGGTTCCGATCACCTCGACCGCACATGCACCCTCAACCGGGGTACCCGTTTCCAGCAGGAAAGTGATCGTCGACAGTCCCACGGGAGGTGACCCTGAACCACCCGCCCCTGGGATTATACGGATCATTCTCTCAATCCTTACGATCGGGTAGAACGGCTCCACGCAACCCGAACAGCGGTCATTTGGAGGTGAGCGGCTATGCGCTTAAGCAGACCGGACATCATCTTCTGGGTGACCGCTTTCGTAGGGCACGTCATTCTGGTCTAAGTGTTATGGCAGCGAAGGCGAGCTGTCCAATTTCCGATATTCACGACGTTGATGGTGACAAGCACAGCCAGAACCATCGCGCCCTTTCTCGTTTACCGGCTTGGGACAAAGAGTGAATACTAGTACACCTATTGGTCACTCACCATCTTGGACACGAGCCTACGATTTGGCCTTGTTTACGAATTGGCTTTTCAGACATTTCGTCCTTTGGGTACATTGGCGGGTGATTTGCGCCTACCTTTACTGGAGTTGGCCGTCAGATGGAAACCTCGACATGGAAATCGGGCTGGGAAGGGTCTTGGTTGGGTTCTTGGTTTGACTCAATGTGCTTCCCCCCTATAAGCTCTAGTCTCCCTGGTTCCCCTTTATCTTTCCCTCCCAATGGAGCTTTCGGTGAATGCCACAGCCGCTCCAGCCGGATCCGTCCGTGCTTCTTCGCAGCCCAAAGGCCGCCTTCTGCGGATCCTTGGGGTGAGTTTCGGAATCGCTGTCATCGTGGGAGATACGATCGGCTCCGGCATCCTGCGGACGCCGGGTGAGATTGCAGGCTATCTTGGAAGCCGCAGCTGGATCATCGGCATCTGGCTTGTGGGTGCCTTGTATGCCCTTTTCTGCACCCTTTCCGTTACCGAACTCGGAACGATGCTGCCATTTGCAGGCGGGTGGTACGTGTATACTCGCCGGGCGATGGGCGATTTTCCTGGGTTCGTCGTCGGGTGCAGCGACTGGGTTTTGCAGACGGCGTCGACGGCTTATTTAGCCGTCGCATTTGGCGAATTCGCCGTTGCATTTCAGCCGGTGTTTCGTGGTCACGTCAAGCTGCTTGCCACCGGTGTGCTGGTGGCGCTGGCTTTATTGAATTGGCTGGGATTGAGAACGGGAAGCCGCACGCAGGAGGCCACCAGCCTTGTGAAGGCCATCGCTCTGGTTGCTTTCGTGATTGCTTGTCTCATCGCAGGGCACCACGCCGCAGGAGCAGACGCCGCACCGGTGCGCGTACTGCCGAAAGGCGGGTTGCTGCTGGCCTTTGTGATGGCCATACAGGCCGTGATCGTTACCTACGACGGCTGGTACGCGGCAATCTACTTTACAGAAGAGAACAAGAATGCGGCGAAGGAGCTGCCCCGCTCTTCCATCGGAGGCGTACTGGCCTGCGCCGCGATTTTTCTTCTAGTGAACGGGGCGCTCTTCCATGTTCTGCCGATGGCTCAATTAGCGCATTCGCAGATGCCGGTTGCCGATGCTGCAAAGGCCATCCTCGGCAGCCGGGGAAAGCAATTCATTCTGCTTGTCTCATTGGTCGCCGCCGTCAGCACTATTAATGCGTCGCTCCTGATGACGCCGCGGATTCTGTTTGCGATGGGACGAGACAGGCTTTTGCCGCTATGGCTCACCAGGGTGAACGCTCGTGGCACGTCAACTCCGGCGCTGCTGATTGGAACGCTGCTCGCGACTGCATTGGCGGTCAGCGGCAGCTTTGAAACCCTGATTGCAATCTGCTCCATTTTGTTTGTGGCCGTGTATCTTTCCGGGTTTGTCTCGCTCGTCGTACTTCGGAAGCGAGAACCCAACCTACCCAGGCCATTCAAGATCTGGGGCTACCCATGGTCGAATCTCGGAGTTCTGCTGGTTTCGTCAGCATTCCTGGTCGCTGCGGTTGTGGCTGATCTGAAAGACGCGCTGTTCACATTCGTACTCATTGGTCTGGCTTCTCTGTTCTATTTTCTGTTGCTTCGGCGCGGCGCGTATGTGCGCTCAAGACTCCTTGCAGAAGCCGACGCTGCAGATTGATCGGGAGTCCTAAGGGGGGCAAATTGAAAGCCAGCCGGTCCATTCCACCTGTATGGCTGATGGGCCTGTCGAACCTCACGTTGGGACTCGTTACTGGAATCGTCGCCTTCGCATTGCCGCAATTAATGGCGGCGGATAGGATTCCTGAGGGGAAAATTGCCGCAATCACTGCAGTCGCAGTCTCGCCGTCTTTTTGGTGTGTCCTCTTCGGTCCGATGCTCGACGTTCGCTTCAGCCGGCGATGGTATGCCACGGTTCTTGCGGGCTGTTCGGGGTTGTTTGCGGCCATCGCTTTCCTCAGCCTCCATCGGCTTCTCGTACTGGAACTGGCGCTGACCCTCGCCAATGCTTCGGCCAATCTGTTTGGCGCCGCACTGGGAGGTTGGCTGTCGAACATTATCGGAGCAGAAGACAGGAACATCCTCAGCAAATGGATGAATATCGCGCTGATCGGCGGGATGGGTATAGCCTCTATTGCCGGCGGAGGCCTCACTCGAGTTTTACCCATCGCGCTGGCGGCATCGCTGATGGGCCTCATCGTTATGCTGCCTACAGCGATCTTCCTCACGATTCCGGCGTCCGGACCGGACAGGCGTCTGGCGGCGGAGAGCTTCGGACAATTCAGCCGTGAAGTTCTTAGCTTGCTGCGCCACCGCGAAATCGTCGTCGTGCTGTTGCTCTTCCTCTCGCCGTGCAGTTCGTTTGCGCTGACGGACCTGCTCGGGGGCCTCGGCGCCGACTTCCATGCCACCGCTCGCGAAATCAGCCTCGCGGGCGGTGTGGGTGAATTCGTTCCAGCCATCATCGGCTGCTTTCTCTTCCCGACTATTGCCAAGCGTGTGCCGCTTCGGCTCTTCTATCTGGCGAACGGCGCCGCGGGCGGTCTCTTCACGCTGAGTCTCCTCCTCCTGCCGCACGTGGCATGGGCATTCGCATTAGCGATATTTGGCGAGTTCTTGTTTCAGGCGGTTGCATTCTCAATTCAGATCGGGATCGTATTTGAAGCGATCGGGCCAAATAACCCGTTGGCTGCGACGACCTTCGCCTTTCTCACTGCCGCGACAAACATTCCGGTCACCTACATGATGGTCGCCGATGGTCGCGCCTATTCCGCGGCTGGAATTGTTGGAACCCTTTCTGCGGACGCCTCGATCAGCATCGCAGCGTGTCTTGTCATGGGCATCGTGCTTTCGAAATTCTCTCCCAGAGCGGCGGGTGCGACCGTTCCGCTCCGGGAACTCGCTCACGCGATGCAACCTTCGGAAGGAGAACTATGAGGTCGCTAAGCGGTTGGTTCCTAGTAACTAGTCTGTTTGTAGCTGGTTTAGCGCGGGCGCAGTCCACCTCCTCGATGGCAGACCAGATCCTCCCTTTGCTCAACGAGCAATTGCTCGCCGCCAATGCCCATGACGCGGACCGATTCCTCGCCACCTATGTTCATGGGCCCGACCTCGTCTTCATCGCGAACGGGCAGATCATTCATGGCTGGGACGCTCTGCATGATCAGCAACTCAAGTGGTGGAAAAACGGAAAGAGCGACGTGGTGTACGCCCAGGAATCGCAGCCTGAAGTCGCTGTTCTCGATCCCGAGACCGTTCTCGTCACTCAACAAATAACAGCCCACCGCACGGGGCCGGACGGGAAACCCACCGATAGCACAGCGGCAATCACTACGATCTGGCGCCGGCTACCTATCGGTTGGCGCGTAACCTATGGGCACGAATCCTGGGTCCGATGAGCGACTATGTGTAAACGAGCCCTGGCAATCAATGACAATCTTAGCTCTAGACAGGCACGAAGAAAGGAACAGTTGAACCGTATATGCCTCAACTTACAAATCCAGAAAGAACGTCCTTCTCCCGTCGAAAGTTCGCGTTATTGGCGGGAATTTCGACACTCATCGGTGGCTCTCTGAGGCTGCCTGCTCAGAACAAGCCTGGTTTTCCGGATGGTTTCGATGCGGTCGAGGCAGCTCCCGAGAGCCACAAAGTCCTCTTTGAAAACGTCTCCGTGCGGGTACTGCAAGTCCAGGTTGCTCCGGGAGTGAAGGAACCGATGCATCATCACCGCTGGCCGAGCATCTTCCTCAATTGGGATGCGGGTGGCCGCACCGAGCACCAGCGTATCTACCATGCTGACGGCAGCGTCCATGATATTCCGAGCCAGGAGAGGCCCCTTGCGCCCGGCAGCTGGCGGGTTAAATGGCTGGAGCCCGAACCCATGCATTCCGTCGAGAACCTCGAGACCCCCGAAAGCGCCAAATTGCTTCCTCAGCGTCCGCCCACCGTGCGCGTCGAATTCAAGTTCCTCGGATAACAACGGGGTTCACTTTTCCGCACTCGAGTCTTGATTTCGAATTGCTGATAGGGGGAGAGAATGTCTAAACGAGTGCGGACGTTGATTGCCGTGTTGGTGCTTTGCGTTGCCACAGCGTTCTCGCAACCGGCGGCCGATTCAGACCAGAAGCTTGCCTCCGATTTCTGGGCCTGGCGCGCGCGAACCGGGCAGTACACGGGAGACGATGTGACACGCATGGAGCGCCCGCTTGGCGTGGTACGCAACTGGTCGGCTGCGAGCATCGAAGAGCAGCGAAAAGAATTGTCAGCTTTCGAGGAGCGCTGGAGGCGGCAGGGCAATCCGAGCGCTCCTGTCTCGCAGCAGGTGGACCATCAACTGATCGGATCAGCCCTGGCGCGGGTGCGTTGGGAACTGGACATCCTGAAGCGGTGGCAGCGCGATCCGAACTTCTATATTGAGCAGACGCTAACACCGGTGGGTGAGGCGCTGACGGTCCCTGGACCGTATGACGCGCTGGAGAGCCGGGAGATATTGGCGCGACTGAACGCCGTCCCCGAGATTCTGGGGCAGGCAAAGAAAAACCTCTCATCGCCGCCAGCTCCGTTTGCCAAGATGGCAATTGATCGTCTCACTGGCATTCGGCCGAGACTCGAAACAATGGCGCGAACACTGGCGCCGCAGACGACAATTTCTGTCACGGAGTGGCAGGCATCGGCGGAGAAAGCTGCAGCAGCTTTGGAACAATACCGGGTATGGCTCGAGAAAGCTCTTCCGGCACTACCCACTCAGTCAGCCATTGGACGCGAGAAGTATGTGTGGTTCCTGCGCAATGTGGCTTATGTGCCGTACACACCAGAAGAGATGGCGTCGCGGGCGCAGCAGGAATGGCAGCGTGCCGTCGCATTCGAGGGATTCGAAGAGAACCGAAACCGTTCGGTGCCGCCTCTGGTGATGGCGGCGACTACGGAGGAGTGGATCGCACGCAATCAGAAGGCAGAATTGGGAGTCCGTGATTTTTTGGAGCGGAAAGGGATTCGAACGCTACCTCCCGGATTGCAGCACTTCACGCTCCGGGCAGTTCCACCATACCTGGCCGCGCTCGGCGACTTTCTCGAGATGGATGACTTCACGTCGCCTTCGCGGCTGGACCAGAACGGCATTCGCTATGTGGCTCCGCCTTCGCCGACCTCCGGTTACTTCTGGATCGCCGACGCGAAAGATCCGCGGATTCAAATCGTACACGAGGGCACGGTTGGGCACTACGGGCAGCTTTGCGCGTCGTGGAAAAATCCTGATCCGATCCGGCGGCATTACTATGACTCGGGCTCGATTGAGGGCATTGGGTTCTATTCGGAAGAGATGATGCTGCAATCAGGCTTGTACGACGACAGCCCGCACACGCGCGAGATCGTTTACAACCAGATGCGGTTGCGGGCATTGCGTGTCATCGCGGACGTGCAATTGGCGCTGGGTGCCTTGACACCGGAAGCCGCGGCCGATTTCATGCAGCACAACGTGCCGATGAGCCCTGATGATGCCCAAACTGAGGTTGTCGAGATGGGCGAGACGCCTGGGCAGAAGATTTCGTATCAAATCGGAAAACTGCAGATTCTGCAAATGCTGGAGGACGCGCGGCAAAAAGAGGGTGATCAATTTAGCCTGCAAAGATTCCACGATTATGTATGGCTCAACGGAAACGTGCCCATTGCTCTGCAAAGGTGGGAGTATCTCGGCGCCAAAGATGGGTTGAAGAACTTGAGCTCACTGAGGTAGCTAAACTCGCGTCCATATTCGATATTCCCTCAATACTAAATCTATCGTTACGATCGGCAAGCACATGGACACGGAGGCGGGGACGTTGTTGTGTTGTTGATGTTTTCCGTCCCACACCCCCGTGGAATCATTGGGAAGTGTTGCGTCGTGATCCTCTCGCGCAAGCTCGGGATCAAGGCTCAGATTGAACTGGTCTTCCCACCGGAATTCAAAATGCGCCTTGGAAAGAGCGTTCTCGCGCAACTGCGCACCGGGTAACCCTTTGGCGAGGTCCGCAGCGTGCGCAGCAATCCGGCAAGTGACAATGCCAGTCCGTACATCCTCTTTGTTGGGCAGACCTAGATGTTCTTTCGGTGTCACATATCAAAGCGCCGCTGTACCGTACGAGCCGGTCTGCGCCGCCCCGATGGCGCTGGTGATGTGGTCGTAGAGGCGATGTCTGTGACCAAGGGTCCCAAGGTGTAAAAGAGAGCTTCGAAACAATGGCGGAGCTCCTCGGTCATATTCTCCTCGATGAGTTGCATGGGAGTATGCCCCGGCCCCTCGATCATTACCTGAACGTTTTGCTGCCATGCTCTTTGTGTCAGCTCGCCGCGGGTATCCTATTTCTTTCCGGTCGGCGACTTGCTTGATCACTTGTATTGATCGCATGGCGAAGAATATTCTCTCAATACCACCTCAGATAACACCAAATCGCCAACTCGCGTTTCCAGCCCGTCCGAATCTGAAAACCTGATAAGGCCTGGTACCGACAACTGATCTGAAGGCGATAGACTTTCGATGTTGCCACCATGCCGATATCGACGCTTGCGGGCTGAGATTCCTCAGTACTTGTTTGATTGTGGAAGCTGGGCAATCAGAGTGAAGTATTTGCAGAATCCGGTAGCAAACCTTCGAGCTTGTAGGCATCGTTACAGTGGTTACCGAGGAACTCCAGCAGGACTCTGACTTTCGGGGACGCGGCGAGCCGGGAGGAATAGAGTGCATACAACTCGATGGGCTCCG
>Ga0335073_10001997_pt1 | contig 27851 bp, 24 predicted proteins | sample Lox_Sample_22_FD_207093 | JGI IMG/M metagenome (GOLD analysis project Ga0335073, IMG submission 207093) | Soil microbial communities from Loxahatchee National Wildlife Refuge, Florida, United States - Lox_Sample_2.2 | ecosystem: Environmental > Terrestrial > Soil > Wetlands | place: USA...
CCGCCTGCAGCGCCTCCGCGATCGCCTGGGACTGCTCCGCCACCTGCCGCAGCGTCTCCTCCCCGTACAGGTGCTGGCTCCCGGTCAGGAACCAGACCTCACGGCCACTCAGCGCCGTAGCGCTGTCCAATGCGGCTTGTGCGGGCATTACTCCCACGCTCCTTAGTCGCCGGTGTGAACGCTCACAAGACAGCCGATGATAAGGCGACAGGAACCGCCGGAGTCAATCACTTGCCCCCGCGACACCTCGTCTTGGCGCCAGTCGGGCACGTCCAGCCACCGTCCGCTGGTCGCGAGCGACGGCAGAATCATCCGGCCCGGGGTTCGGATAATGCAGCCTGGAGCATTCGCCGCAATCGCGGCATTGCGCCCTGCATAGTTTAGCAACGTCCGAGAAGGCATGCAGAATATGCTGGTCCGCATTCATGTATAGCCGCCCGGATTAGCCGTGATTCGCGCACCGTCAGACCCCCATCATCGGCACGTGAAAATATCGTTTAACCGGCGAAACCACAACCGGTCACCAGACACCGCCAGCCGGCCGATTCCCGGCGGTACGGTACGCCCCCTTGGCGGCGTCGCGCAGGCCACCCGGTCGAATCGAGGGGAATGCGGCGCCGACCGCGCCGCCTGCCCCAATCAAGTACCCTCCCGCCTGCAGCCGTAATCGTGACAGTCGCAATCGAGAGAATGCCAAGCCAGGTGAGAATAACCATCCGCTATAACGCCCACCTGCGGCTGCGCCGCCGTGTTCACACCTAACAACTCCGCGCACCCGTAGTCGCTGACGTGCCATGACCAATTTGCCAAGGGACTGCGCGCGGATAGGGACCTTTGGCCTGGCACCGTCAGGTGGAGGCCCCGGGGCAGGCGAGAGACATCATTTACGCGGGCGACGATATGGTCTGCCATCCGAAACTTTCGATCAGCCTAATGCCATCCAATGCCAAGACAATAGCCGCGTAAGCTCGAGAATCAACGCCATCATGGCCATTTGCAAAAAAACGATCCAGTCACGGATGACGCCCTAACCAACACCTCTTATAAAGCGCATGAATACCACGGCCCGTCGCTAGACGCCGAAGACATCCAGCTGGTGTTGTCGCCGTTCGCCGGGACTGACTGACGCCTTGCCACTGCCGCGCGGATGCTTGCTGGAAGGCAACTGTCTTGCGCTGAGTCCTAGGCGTTACCGAGACGTTAACCGAATACGTGGCTTAAGGGACTTTCATCCGTTGACGAGTGAGGAGGACCTGGTCTAGCTTGCACAGGAAGGCTCTTGTTAACGCTCACACAGATTGGCGTGCCGACCACGTTAGGCCTGGCGAGCGCCCCAGCGGTGCCCTGACGCGGGTTCCTGCCACGAGGCGGGGGCCGTGCGCCCGGCCCGCGGGGATGCCGGGCAGATCCAGTCGGCGCCCAGGAGACAGGGGCATGCATGCGACTAGCCCGGAGGACGACGGAACCCCTGCGGCAAGCGGGGACAAGCGGGGAAGAGCCGCGTCGCATCCCGGCGGCCAGCATGGTGAACTCGGGCCGAGCCAGCGTCGGCCGGGCGCAACGGCGCCTCACCAGGTAACGATCGACAACCGGAGGTCCTTATGGGCAAGGTTGACCCAAAGGTCGACGAGGCAATCGAGACCCTCAACATGAGAGACAACCCGACCCGCCGCCGGCTGCTGGCCGGCACCGGGCTGGTCAGTGCGACCGCCGCCGCGTCAGCGCTGCTCGCCGCCTGCGGCTCGAACAGCAGCAGCAGCAGCACCTCGGCCGCGGTATCCAGTAGCGGCAAGAACCCATTCCCGGCGGTGCCGAACCAGAAGTACTACTTCGTGAACCACGCCGACACGAACGAGTTCTTCACCCCGACGAAGTACGGGTTCGCCGACGCGGCGACGCTGCTCGGCATCCCGACGCCAGTCTGGAGCGGCTCGGCCAACTCGGTCGACTCCGAGATGGTTTCCGCCGCGAACACCGCGATCTCCGCCAAGGCGGCCGGGATCGCGACGTCGGTGATCGACTCGTCGATGGCCACTCCCGTGGCGAACGCGATGAACGCCGGCATCCCAGTGGTCACCTACAACGCCGACGGGATCTACAAGAACGGCGTGCCGCAGATCTACACCAACCGGCTGGCCTACGTCGGCCAGGCGCTCTACCTGTCCGGGCAGGCCATGGGCGAGCAGATCAAGACGCTCATTCCGGGCGGCGGGGAGATCGTGATCTTCATCGCGACCCCGGGAACCGGCAACATCCAGCCCCGCTTCGACGGCGCGAAGTCGGTCCTCGGCAGCAGCTACACGGTGAACGAGATCGGAACCAGCACCGTCGACGCCACAGAACTGTCGACGGAGAAGTCGTACCTGCTTGGACACAAGAGCACCCTCAAGGGCGCGTTCGCCGTGGACTCCGGGTCCACCGCGAACCTCGCCGGAGCCCTCACCTCGACCGGCCTGACGATTCCGGCCGGGGGGTTCGACACCGACCCCCGCACGCTCAGCGCCCTCAAGGCCGGCACGATCAAGTTCAGCATTTTCCAGGACCCGTACTTGCAGGGCTTCCTGCCGACGCTCTTCCTCTACCTGTACAACCTGTCCGGCGGGCAGCTGGCGCCGCCGGACACCGACACCGGCCTGACCGTGCTGACGCCGAGCAACGTCAGCCAGTTCCTGATTAACAGCCGGTACCAGGGCGGATCCTCGGCCCAGATGTACATCCCGCGGCCGGCTGGAGCCATCCACCAGCCGGTCGGGACGACGAGCACGTGACGTCGCGCCGCGTGTGCTGGGCGGGGCGGGCCGGTCGCGGTCTGCTCCGCCCGGCGCGGTCGTAGGCTTGTTACGGGTGTGCCTGCGTTGAAGTGTGCTGTCATGAGCACCAGCCAGCGGGGAGCAACGCGCCGAAGGGAAAAGCGGGAGATGAGTCCCAGTGAGTGACACGGCCCAGCAGACCGCAGGCAAGGCCGGCGCCCCCCAACCCTGGCAAACAGGCCAAGGGGGCGTCGGCGGCGTGCTGATGCGAGTTCTGCGCGTGCTCGGGCGGCAGCGCGAGGCGACCGTGTTCGTGATCGCCGTGGCGCTATTCGCCTACTTCTGGATCGACCAAGGATCGAGCTTCTTTTCAAAGTCGAACCAGGTCCTGCTGTGGTCCGATTTCACGACACCTATCATCATCATCGCGCTCGGCGAGGTGTTCCTGCTGATCTGCGGCGAGATCGACCTGTCGGTCGGCTTCGTCGTCGGGTTCGCCCCCTTCTTCATGCACTACCTGACCGACTTCTACGGCGTCCCGGGCCTGCTCGCGATCTTTTGCGCGCTGCTGCTCGGGCTGGCGGTCGGCTGGGTCAACGGCTTCTTCACCGTCACGATCGGCGTGCCCTCGTTCATCACCACGCTGGGCACGGGGTTCATCCTGATGGGGCTCATCGACACGACCTCCCACGACCAGCCGGCCGCCGTCCCGGAGGATGTGCTTGGCATCGGCAAGTGGATCAACAACTACGCGTGGGCGCCGATCATCTGGGCGGTTATCCTCACCGCCATCTTCCATGTGGTGCTAACAAGGACCCGCTGGGGCCTGCACACGGTCTCCGTGGGCGGGAACCTGCTCGGGGCGCGGGAGGCCGGTATCGGCGTGGGCCGGATCAAGTACGGCAACTTCATGGTCACCGGGCTGCTCGGCGCCTTCGTCGGCCTGCAGCAGATGTACTACACGAACAACATCGCGCCGACCGCGGGCTCGTACCAGTACATGTTCTACGCGGTCACCGCCGCGGTGATCGGCGGCACGGCGATGCTGGGCGGCGTGGGAACGATCATTGGCGCCTTCTTCGGCGCGGTGGTGCTAGGCATCCTGCTCGACGGGTTCCCGCTCATCGGCGTGAGCGCCGATCCGCTGTACATCATCTTCGGCGGAGCGATCCTCGTTTCCATGGTGGCGAACGTACAGCTCGCGAGGCTGCGGGAAAGGGGACAACGCTGACATGACGCCGGCAACGCAACCAGGCCAGCCGGAACCCGCGAACGCGGGCGGAGATATCCTCCGCTGCGAGCACATCGCCAAGAACTACGGCGCGGTGACCGCGCTGACCGACGTGAACCTGCGGCTGGAGCGCGGCGAGGTGCTCGGGCTCATCGGCGACAACGGCGCGGGCAAGTCCACGCTGCTCAAGATCCTCTGCGGCTTCCAGCCGCCCTCCTCCGGCCGGATATTCCTTGAGGGCCGTGAGGTCGCCCTGAAGTCGGTCGATCACGCCAGGTCGCTCGGCATCGACGCCGTCTACCAGGACCTTGCCCTGGTCAACCAGCTCACGGTGTTCCAGAACATGTTCCTCAACCGGGAGAAGGTCCGCTGGCCGCTTGTGCGGAACGGGGCCATGCGGAAGGAGGCCAGGGAGCACCTTGACGAGATGGGCGTGCAGATCCCGTCGGTCAACTCCCCGGTGGCCATGCTCTCCGGCGGGCAGCGCCAGGCGGTCGCGGTGGCCCGCTCGGTCTTCTCGAACCCGAAGATCCTGCTCCTTGACGAGCCGCTCGCAGCGATGGGCGTCAAGGAGGGCGCCATCATCCTGGACCTGATCACGCGGCTCAAGCACGAAGGCAACGTCTCGATCATCATCATCGCGCACAACTACGCGCAGGTGCTCGAGGTGTGCGACCGGGTGAACATGATCCAGGGCGGCAAGATCACGCTGGACAAGCGGGCCGATGAGACGTCGGCGGACGAGCTGACCGAAATGGTTGTGGCCGAATACCGCAGGGCACTGGAAGAGCGCCAGCGCTCGGCGTAGTTCCGCCGGTTACCCGCGCTGTCCGTACTCGGTCTTGTACCGCCGGTGCAGCGCGTCGATCTGGTCCTGCGCCAGCGGGCTGAGTTCGCCGCGGCTGGCGGCGAGGTGCACGGTCGCGGCCGCGTCCTCGCACATCACCGCCGCCTTCACCGCGTCGCGGGCGGTGCGGCCGATCGTGAACACGCCATGGCTGCGCAGCAGCACGGCCGGCGAGCGGTGACCGGTCAGCGTCTCGACCACGGCGCGGCCGATCTCGTCGCCGCCGATCGGCGCGAACGGCCCGAGCGGTATCTCGCCGCCGAATTCATCGGCCATCGCGGTCAGCACGCACGGGATCGGCTCGCCGAGCGCGGCCCAGGCCGTCGCGTACCTGGAATGCGTGTGCACCACGCCTCCGACGTCCGGCATGTGCCGGTAGATGTACGCGTGCGACGCGGTGTCGCTCGACGGGGACAAGTCACCGCTTACCCGGACACCGGCCAGGTCGCAGACCACCATCGACTCGGGCGTCAGGTCGTCGTAGCTGACCCCGCTCGGCTTGATGACCATCAGGTCCGCGCCCGGCACCCGGGCCGAGACATTGCCGGACGTCCACGCCACCAGGCCGTTGCTGACCAGCGCCGCGTGCAGGCCGGCCACCGTCCGCCTGATCTCGCCGATAGCGGCGGTCACGGCCGGGTCCGCCAGGTCGGCCGTCATGTCAGCACCACGATCACACAGGCGTTCATGGCAATGATGTTAACGCTCACATCCGGCATTCCAGGGCATCGGGGCCGGCGGAGCCGTGCCGAGACGTAACGCCGTTACCTGCGGACCGGGGGCCGGCGGAGCCGAACTGGACCGCACGATGAACTCCGGCACTATCGGCTGCAGCCACTGGGCTTGGCCGCCGGCCATGATCTGGCTCATCAGCAGGCTCAGGGCCTGCGCGCCGAGCGCGCCGAAATCCTGCCGGACCGTGGTCAGCGGCGGCCAGAAGTACGCGGCCTCAGGGACATCGTCGAATCCGACGACGCTGATGTCCCTGGGGATCTGGCGCCCGCATTCGGCGGCGGCGCGGAGGAAGCCGAGCGCCATCGAGTCGTTCGCGCAGAACACCGCGGTCACCTCGGGCCGCGCGGCGAGTCGCAGGCCGATCTGGTAGCCCGACCGTGCCGACCAGTCGCCGCGCGGCATCTCAGGTTCCTGCGCGCCGGCCGCGCGCAGGGCCTGCCGCCAGCCGTCGAGCCGGTCCCTGGCGTCAAGCCAGCTGTCCGGGCCGCCGATGTGGTAGACGGTCCGGTGACCGAGGTCGAGCAGGTGCCTGGTCGCCATCGCCGCGCCGGCCACGTTGTCGATCTTGACCGAAGGCAGTTGCACCGCGGCGCCGCAGCCGACCGCCACAAGCGGCACGCCGGGCGCCAGCCCGGCCAGCGCCTCCACGGCGTCGCTTTGCGGGGCGATCACGATGATTCCCGCGACGGCCTGGCCGAGGAACCGGTCGACCGCGTCGGCCAGCGACCGCCTGTCGAAGGCGGGCAGGCTGGCGATCCCGACGAAGTACGCGGGATGGGCCGCGCGCTCGATGCCGTAGAGCATGGAAGCGGGGCCGTACAAGGTGGTGTCGAAGCTGATCACCCCGAGCATGTTGGTCTTGCCCGTGGCGAGCGTCCGTGCGGCTACGTTCGGCCGGTACCCCAGGTCGCGGATGGCGGCCAGGACGTCCGCCTTGGTCCCCGGGCTGACGTTGGGGTGGCCGTTCAGCACCCGGGAGACGGTCTGGTGCGAGACTCCCGCCAGCCGTGCCACGTCGGCCATCACCGGGCGCGGGGCCTGGGAATCCGTGGTCGCCGACACGGCGCCTCCCTTCAGGTCACCTGCCAGCACCCCGGTGTCCCGGCCGTGAAGTTCAACTGATTTAAGACTATAAGCCCGGATCAGGACCCCGGGACGGTCACCGCGGGCAGGACCGTCACCTTGAGCCCAGTGCGCCGCTGGGCCGCGGCGAAGGCGCCCGCCACGTCGGCGAGCGCCACCTGGCGCGACACGAGGGGCTCCAGGGACACCGCACCGCGCGCGGCGAGGCCGATCGCCCGGGGGTACACGTCGTTCATCCGCCGCACCATGGCGATCGTCAGCCCCTTGCGCCGGGCCAGCGACGCGGGGAAGGCGGTCATGTCCGCGTCCGGGATGCCGGCCAGCACGACCCGGCCGCCAGGCCGCACGGATTCCATCGCCAGCCGCACGGCTTCGTCGTTGCCTGCCACCTCGAAGGCGACGTCACCGCCGTACCCGGACACGCCGTCGGCCGGCTCCGCGACCTCGTCCGCGCCGCACGCGGACGCCGCCGCGCGGCGGTGCAGCAGCGGCTCGACCGCGAGCACACGGGCCGTGCCCGCGGCGCGCAGCAACTGGACCAGCAGCAGCCCGATCGGCCCGCAGCCCGCCACCGCGACCCGCCCGCCGAACGGCACGTGCCCGAGGTCCAGCGCGTGCAGCGCCACCCCGAGTGGCTCGAGCATCGCCCCGGCGATGTCGCTGACATGGTCGGGCAGCGGGTGCAGCAGGTGCGCGGGCCATGCCATGTACGCGCGCAGCATGCCGTCGGTCGTGCCGTGCCCGGCGAACCTGATGTGGTAGCAGAGGTTGCGATAGCCGTCCCGGCAGGCGCGGCAGGCCTCGCAGGGAATCGCCGGGTCGATCGCGACCCGCTGCCCGCGCCGCGGCCCCGCCGCGATCTCGCCCGCGCCCTCGTGCCCGAGCACAAGCGGGTGCGCCAGCGTCGCGTCGCCGATCGCCCCCTCGGCCCACCAGTGCAGGTCCGAGCCGCAGATCCCGACCGCGGTGACCCGCACCAGGGCCTCGCCGTCGCCCATGGCGGGGACCGGCTCGTCCGCCACGCGGATGTCGCCGGTCCGGTGCAGCCGCGCCGCCGCCGCCAGCGCCCGTTCGTCCATCGCCACTCAGGATAGGCGGCCGGAAAGCGGCCGGGGCCGCACAGGACGGCAGCCGACAATTACCGAAATTTTCGGAGCACTTACCGATCGGACAGCGAGCCTGAAACGGGACCGGGAAGCCACGAAAGTAACAATATACCCCATAAATATGAAGTGATTGCGAGCAATATGACTATTGACACAATTTCTGGACCATTCTACGGTGCCATTATCCGACAGAATCGCGCCGAAACTTTCGCAATAGGACGAAATGTTTCGGCGATAGGGAGGCAGTGAATGAGACGCCGCAGTCTTCTCGCGATGGGCGCTGCCGGCAGCGTCGCCGCCGTACTTGGCACCGGTACCGCCGCCTCGGCGGCGCCGACCCGCACCATGCTGGCCGCGACGGCAGCCAAGGATCGCAACCTCGACCCCACGTCCCTGCGCGCGCTCGCCGCGCGGATCGGCCTGCGCATGGGCACCGCGCTCATCCCGCAGGACATCGAGACGCCCTCGTTCGCCGCCATCGCCGGAGCCCAGTTCTCCGTCGTCACCCCGGGCAACGGCATGAAGTGGCAGATTGTCGAGCCGGAACAGGGCGTGTTCGACTGGTCGCAGGCCGACCAGCTCGTCGCGTTCGCCGAGGCGAACAACCAGCTCATCCGCGGCCACACGCTGCTGTGGCACAACCAGCTCCCCGACTGGCTCACCACCGGGGTCGCCAACGGCACGATCACCGCCGCGCAGCTCAAGCAGCTGCTGCACGACCACATCTTCACCGAGGTCACGCGCTACCGCGGCAAGATCTGGCAGTGGGACGTCGCCAACGAGTTCTTCCTGGACGCGGACCCCTCGGGCATCGACCCGAACAACTTCTGGATCGCCGCCCTGGGGCCGGACATCATCCCGCAGGCCTTCATCTGGGCGCACGAGGCGGACCCGCACGCGCTGCTGTTCTACAACGACTACAACATCGCCGGCGAGGACGGCACGAACGCCAAGAGCGACGCCGTCTACGCGTGGCTGCAGCAGATGCTGGCCGACGGAGTCCCGATCATGGGCGTCGGGAACCAGGGACACCTGGACACCCAGTACGGCTGGAACCCGCAGCTGTTCCAGGCGGACCTGGAGCGGTACGCGACCCTGGGCCTGAAGGTCGCGATCACCGAGGCCGACGTCCGCACGTTCGTCAACAACGCGACGGACCAGGTGCCGACGGACAACCTCGCCCTGTTCGCCCAGCCGTACGAGTTCTCCGCGATGCTCAAGGCCGCCCTCGCGGTGCCGCAGGTCATCTCCTTCACCGTCTGGGGCTTCACGGACGCGGACTCGTGGGTCCCGGGGTTCTTCACCGGCGAGGGCTACGCGACGATCTACGACGTGAACCTGAACCCGAAGCAGGCCTACTACGACTTGCGCAGCGACCTGCAGCTCGCCCTCGGCGCCCCGTTCCGCGTGCCGACGTTCGCGGGGTTCTAGGCCGCCGGTACTCCGGACGCACAAGGCCGGTCCCGCCGGCGGCTCACGAAGCGGCCGGCGGGACCTTTATATATAAGAGGCGGGCGCGGGTTATGACGCCTCGTCGACGCCCTGCCGGTCGTCTTTCCTCAGATTGTGGTCCGCGAGGCGTTTGCGCCCATCACGCTCCGCGTACAGCTGAGTCAGCCGGCCGGCTTCGCGCCCGCCCTCATCTGGCGCCAGGCCTGCACCAGAAGCCTCGAGTTCCTCAATCTCACGTGACAGCTCCGACGTCGTGAGCTGCCACGGTGGCCGCGTGGCCCTGTCGTCCGCGTCTTCCATCGTGCCGAGTCCTGTCGTCGCGCACCCGCAGCCCCGCTCTCAGCGGACGCCGTACAGGTGTTCCATCGCGAGCTGGTCCAGGTGCTCGTAGCCCATGCCGCGGCGGCCGAGCGCCTCGCTGTCCGCTGTCGCGTCGCGCACGTCGCGCCACGTCTCGCCCGGGGCGAGCGTCGGCTCGGCGAGCTCGGCCACGCGCGCGGCACGCAGCGCCTCCTGTACCTCCGGGTCGGCACGGAAGGCGCGTGCCTTCTCCCGCAGGATCAGGTAGTTCCGCATGCAGGCGGCGGCCGACGCCCACACGCCCTCGTCGTCCTCGGTGCGCGGCGGCTTGTAGTCGAAGTGCACCGGGCCGTCGTACCCGCCCGCGAGCAGGGTGTCCACCACCCAGAACGCGCCGCGCACGTTCCCGGCCCCGAACCGCAGGTCCTGGTCGTACCGCGGGCCGTGCTGGCCGTTCAGGTCGATGTGGAACAGCTTGCCGTGCCACAGCGCCTGGGCGATGCCGTGCGCGTAGTTCATGCTCGCCATCTCCTCGTGGCCGATCTCCGGGTTGACCCCGACGATCTCCGGGTGCTCGAGTGAGTTGATGAAGGCGAGCGCGTGCCCGATGGTCGGCAGCAGGATGTCGCCGCGCGGCTCGTTCGGCTTCGGCTCGATCGCGAACCGGATCTGATACCCCTGGTCGAGCACGTACTCCGACAGCAGGTTCATTCCCTCCGCGTACCGGTCGAGCGCCACCCGGATGTCCTTGGCGGCGCCGGACTCGGCGCCTTCCCGCCCGCCCCAGAAGACGTAGACCCCCGCGCCGAGCTCGGCCGCCAGGTCCAGGTTCCGCATCACCTTCGCGAGGGCGAACCTGCGCACCTCACGCTCGTTCGCGGTGAACGCCCCGTCCTTGAACATCGGGTGGCCGAACAGGTTCGTGGTAGCCGTCGTGACCACGAGGCCGGTCTCGTCGAGGGCCTTGCGGAACGCGGAGATCCGCTCGTCCCGCTCTGCGGCGGACGCGCCGAAGTCGAACACGTCGTTGTCGTGGAAGTTCACGCCGTAGGCACCGAGCTCGGCCAGCTTGCGGACCGCCCGCTCGGCAGGCATCGGCGGGCGCACCGCCGTACCGAAGACATCCGTCCCCTGCCATCCCACAGTCCATATTCCGAACGAAAAGTGGTCTTCCCTGGTCGGGACATACCTGTCTGTGGTCATCGCGGTCTCTCTTCTGCTATGCGGTCTTTGCCCCGGAGGGCTCGGGGTTGTCTTCCCCAGGGTGGACCCCCTGGGAACCCGCCAGGCTGACACCCATCACGCCGGCCCGTTGACCGACGCGACGATCTGCGGAAGGGTGCCCTGACCGGTGAAGTAGTTCGACACCGCGTTGTCCAGATTCTGGCCCGGCTGAGGCGGGAGTGCGACGTCGAAGTAGGTGGCCACGAAGCCGGCCCCGCGGTAGGTGGCCTCGGCGCCACGCTCGGCCTGGGAAATCGCCCTGACCGCCGCCGCGTTGGCCGGGAGCCCGGCGCCCGCCCTCGCGATCATTTGCTGCACCGCCGCAGTGTCCAGGTACCGCAGGAACTCCGAGCAAGCCGGCTCGGCCGCGGCGGTCGTGCAGGAGAAGCCGTCACCCCCGCCAAGGACGGTCGTCGGGTTGCCCTGCCCGCCAGGCACCGTGGGGAACGGGAACCAGCCGAGCTCGCTGGCGATGTCCTTGTTGGCGGTGAGCGACTCGATCACGCTCGGGTCCCAGTCGCCCTGCAGTTCCATGGCGGCCTTGCCGTTCGCGACAAGGCTGGCCGAGCTGCCCGGGCCCTGCTGCACGTTCGTGGCGTTGAACGGGGTCGTGGACATGAACGCCGTCAGGACCGCGCTCGCCTTGCTGAAGCAGGTCGCGCTGAGCGTGACCAAGGTCATGGCCTTCTCGATGGTCTGGGTCGGGCATTCCCTGAGCGCGAAGTACTCCCACCAGTCCGCGGCTTGCGCCGTGTCCTTGCTGCCGATCGCGATCGGCGTGACGCCGTATTTCTGCAGCAGCTTGTCATCGGTTTCGAGCTGGTCAATCGTCTTCGGCGGCGAGGTGATCCCGGCCGCGGCGAAGATGTCCTTGCGGTACCAGAAGCCGACCACGTGCATGTCGTAAGGGATGCCGTACTGCTGGCCGTTGACCTGCCAGCCCGCCACCGCGTGGCCGAGCTGCCCGATCCAGCTTGACACCGACGCGGTCAGGTTCGTCAGCTTGCCGGACTTGATCTGGGCGGCTTCCTGGCCGCCACCCCACTGCTGGTAGATGTCGGGCGGGTCGTCCGATTGCAGGGCGAGCGGGATCGCGGTGGTGAACTGCTCGTCCTGGTGCGGCAGGTTCTGGATGGTCACGCCCGGGTGGCTTGCCTCGAACGACTTGATCACGCTGCGCCACACGCTGCGCAGGCTTCCGCTCGTGGCATCGTTCCACCAGGTCAGCGTGGCCGACGTGGCCGAGGTGCTGGCACTGGCAGAGGTGCTGCTTGACGAACTGCCGCCGCTGCACGCGGCGGCCGCGGTCACCGTTCCCACCGCGATCGCGATGGCGGCGATCACCCGGCTGCTACGCATGTACTTGGTCATCTCCCCGGAGAGGTTGGCCCGAGGCAGACGGGCGGCATTTTACGGTTCTGCTGCCCCTCTACCCCTTCACGGCACCCGACGCGCCTGCTACAAGATAGCGCTGGGCGAAGAGGAACGCGCCCAGAGCGGGCAGCATCGCCATTGCCGTGAACGCCATAATGCCGGCGTCGTTCTGCGAGTACTGCGTCTGGAACGTGTAGGTACCCAGCGGCAAGGTGAAGTGCGACGACGTCTGCAGCACCAGTAGCGGCAGCAGGTACTGGTTCCAGCTAGTCACGAACGCGAGCAGCCCGACCGTGACCAAGGCCGGCTTGGCGAGCGGCAGCAGGATCTGCACGAAGAACCGGAACCGGCTGGCCCCGTCCACCAGTGCCGCCTCCCGCAGCTCGCCGGGGATGGCACGCAGGAAGGGGCGCAGGATGATCATCGTGATCGGCAGCCCGAACGCCGCCTCAGGGATCGCCACGCCGAACTGGTTGTCAAGCAGGCCCAGCCGCTGCAGCAGCAGGTACAGCGGCAGCGCCCCCACGCCGATCGGAAACAGCAGGCCCGACACGAACACGGTGTAGAAGAACTCGCGGCCCCTGAACTCATACTGGGACAGCGCCAGCGCCGCCATCGACCCGAGCACCAGGGTCAGCGTGGTCGCGACCGCGGCGATGAGCAGGCTGTTCGCGAGAAACTCCCAGAACGACGCGGACGTCAAGATGGACGTGTAGTTCCCCGCGACCCACGGGTGCGGCCAGCCGGCCGGCTGGTTGTTGATGTCTCCGTTGGTGCGGAAGCCGTCCACCACGACGAACAGCAGCGGCGCGAGGGTGAGCCCGCAGGCCACGATCGCCACCAGATAGGTGGCGGGCATGACCGTCCACCGGCGCAGCCCGTACCTGCTCACGTAGTCGGGAGCCGCGTTCTGCGTGATTGCCGCCATGAGTTATCCCACCGCCCTTGTTATCGCGCCCCGCGTGTCCCGGCGCAGCGCGTACCGCTGGTAGAACAGCGCGAACACGAAGCAGAAGACGAACAGGATCACCGCGATCGCCGCGGCGAAGCCGAAGTCCGTGCTGTCCACGCCCTCAAGGACCATGTACGTGGAGATCGTGCCAGACGCGTTCGCCGGGCCGCCCTGGGTCAGGATCCAGACGATGTCGAAGATCTGCAGCGAGCCGATCACCGTGATGAAGCCCCAGATCCGGATGGTCGGCGCCAGCAGCGGCAGCGTGATGCGCCGGGTGACCTGCCACGGGCTGGCACCATCGATGGCCGCGGCCTCTCTCAGCTCGGTCGGGATGCCCTGCAGTCCGGCCAGCAGCAGCACGATGCCGAAGCCGAGGTACTGCCAGGTCAGCACCACGAAGACGGTCAGCAGCACGACGTGGATGTTGGCGAGCCAGAGCTGGACGAGGCCGCCAAGGCCGAACGCCTTGAACACCTGGTCAGCGAACCCGCCCGGCTGCAGGATCAGCGACCACATGACCCCGGTGACCGCCGGGGGCAGCACGTAGGGCGCGAAGACCACCGTGCGCAGGAACGCCCGGCCGAAGAACTTGCGGTTCAGCAGCAGGGCGATGCTTATGGACAGCGGCCCCTGGATGACTACCGACGCCACGGTCAGGTCGAGCGTGTGCTCGATCGCCTGGATGAAGGCCGGGTCCTTGAACGCGTAGCTGTAGTTCTTGAGCCCGATGTAGTCGTTCAGCGGCCCGTAGCCCGACCAGTTGTAGAAGCTGTAGTAGGCCGCGATGACGATGGGGATGAGGACGAAGCCCACGAACAGGATCAGGCCGGGTGCCAGCAGGATCGTGAGCTCTGTCCTCTTGCGCAGCTTCGCGCCGCGCCAACGAGGGCCGCGAAGCGGCCCAGCCGCGGCGGATTCCTCCGCCGCGGCTGGGCCGAGCCCGGCTTCAATCGCCGTGCTTCGACTCATGATCAGGGTGTCTGAGGCGAGTTAGCGATAGCGGACGCCGTGCTTGAGTTCGGGTTGGAGAAGTAGTCGGCGATCGCCGTGTCGAGGTTCTGACCCGGCTTGGTCGGCAGCGCGGTGTCGAAGTAGAGCTCCTCGTACGAGGCGGTCTTGAAGTAGGCCGCCGCGGTCTGGGTCGCGGGCAGCGTGATGGCGCTGGCCTCGGACGCGAGCACGGGCTCGCCGCTGGCGCCCGGGCCGACGATCTGTGCCTGGACAGTCGGGGAGTCGAGGTACTGGAGGAACTCGGCGCAGGCCTGGGCCTGGGTCGCGGTGCCGGTGCAGGAGTAGCCGTCACCGCCGCCGAGGACCGCGGTCTGCGAGCCGGCTGAGCCCGGCGTCTGCGGGAAGGGGAACCAGCCGAGTTCGCTGCTCAGGTCCTTGTTCGTGGAGACGCCCTCCATGACCGACGGGTCCCAGTCGCCCTGGAGCTCCATCACGGCCTTGCCGGACGCGACCATGCCAGCCGAGCTGCCCGCGCCCTGCTGGGAGGAGGTGCCGAGGAAGCCGGTCTGGAACGGGTTGGTCTTGAGGAACGCCGCCAGGTCGGTGCTCGCCTGGCCGAAGCACGAAGCGGCGAAGCTCTCGCTCTTGATGGCCGAGGTGACGGTCGACTGCGGGCAGTCGCGCAGCGCGAAGTACTCCCACCAGAACGCGTCCGGCCAGCGGTCCTTGCTGCCGACCGCGATCGGCGCGTAGCCGGCGGCGCGGAGCTTGGCGTCGTCGGACTCGAGCTGCGCGAGGGTGGTGGGCACCTTGATGCCGACCTTCGCGAAGATGTCCTTGCGGTACCAGAAGCCCACGACGTGCAGGTCTACCGGCACGCCGTACTGCTGGCCGTTCGCCTGCCAGCCGGAGGCGCCGGAGATGGTGCCGATCCAGCTAGAGACATAGGAAGTGATGTTGTCGACCTTGCCCGAGGTAACCTGCTGGCCGAGTACGCCGCCACCCCACTGCTGGTAGATGTTGGGCGGGTTGTTGCCCTCGAGAGCGAGCGGGATCTTGGTGTCCTGGAGGAGCTCGTTCTGGATCGGCACGTTCGTGATCTTGATGTTCGGGTGCAGCGCTTCGAAGCCCTTAATGGCGTTCTCGTACACGCCGAGCAACGGCTGGTTAGTGGCGTTGTTCCACCAGGTGAGCGTGACCTGCGCGGCGGAAGCGCTGGTGCTCGCGCTGGCAGAGGTGCTCGCGCTTGCCGAAGTGCTCGGCGCGGTTGAAGGTGAACTCGAACTTGAACTTGAACTGCCGCCGCTGCACGCGGCGGCCGCAGTCGCCGTTCCCACCGCGATCGCGATGGCGGCGATTACCCGGCTGCTACGCATGGACTTGGTCATCTCCCGAAGAGGTTGGCCCGAGGCAGACGGGCGGCGTTCTGGCTCTGCTGCCGACCGGGCATTTCGAAAGTTTTTAGCAACACTTTCGACGTGCCGTCATCGTAGAATTGCCACACCTTCATGGTCAACCCCTCGTTTCCACTGTGTTACTTACTTTTTTTCGGGCTGCTTAGCAGCCACTCTTCCGCAGCCCAGAGAGATTCCCTTGACCACGCTCTTCGCGTACGATGCACCATGAACATCGCGACCCAGAGGCGCGTATGGTGGCCGAAAGTTTCGGTCTGAACAGTCGAAAGGTGGCGCTGTGCGGCATCAGGAAGAGGGAACCGCGCGGCAGGCGCAGAGCGGAACGGCGCCGCGGCGCCGCGACGCTCAGCGGCTGCTCGAGCGCAGGACCACGCTGGCCGCGATCGCCGCGGAAGCGGGTGTCTCGCTGCCCACCGTGTCGAAGGTGGTGAACGGCCGCCCGGATGTCGCCCCGTCCACACGGGCGCGCGTGGAGCAGCTGCTCGACCAGCATCAGTACGCGCGCAGCGGGATGCGCAGGCACCGCCGCTCGGGGCTGTTCGACGTCGTCTTCAACGGGCTGGACAGCCCGTGGGCGGTGGAGATACTGCGCGGCGTTGAAGAGTGGGGGGCGCAGCACGAGACGGCCGTCGCTGTCTCGTCCGTCCGGCACGGCGACGCCCGTCCGGCGAGCTGGACGAGCGCGCTGGCCAGCCACGACACCGACGGCGTGATCCTGGTGACGTCCAAGCTGACCGATACGCAGCTCGGCCAGCTGCGCAGCGCGGGCATCCCGCTCGTGGTCATCGACCCGGCGAACACGCCGCCCCCGGAGATCCCGAGCGTCGGCGCCACCAACTGGGCGGGCGGCCTGGCCGCGACCGAGCACCTGCTCAGCCTCGGGCACCAGCGGATCGCGGCGATCACCGGGCCGATCGACTACCTGTGCAGCCTGGCCCGGGTGGACGGGTACAGGTCCGCGCTCGAGCGGGCAGGCATACGGTTCGACCCTGGGCTGGTCCGGTACGGCGACTTCCAGCACGAGGGCGGGTTCGCGCGCGCCGTCGAGCTGCTTGCCCTCCCGCAGCCGCCGACGGCCATCTTCGCGGGCAGCGACCAGCAGGCCTTCGGCGTCTACGAGGCGGCGCGTCAGCGCGGCCTCCGGATTCCCGAGGACCTCAGCGTGGTCGGGTTCGACGAGCTGCCCGTGGCCCGCTGGGCGTCGCCGCCGCTGACCACCGTGCGCCAGCCGCTCGCCGAAATGGGCAGCGCGGCCGCCCAGATGCTCGGCGAGCTGATCGATGACCGGCCGCTGCGGTCCAGCCGCGTCGAGCTGTCCACCGAGCTGATCGTGCGGGAGTCGACCGCCCCGCCCAAGGCGGCCGGGCCGGTGACCTCTTCCCCTGCTACTTCCGCGGAGCCCATACCGTGACCCGGCCTCTGGACAAAGTGACCTCCTTGGACAAAACCGAAATAACCGACACCAGCGGTGACGGACAGGGTACCGCCGTCGCGGACCTGGCGGGCACGGATGCCGAGGTCTGGCGCGACCCGGGCTGCCCGGTCGACGAGCGGGTCGCCGACCTGCTCGCCAGGATGACGCTCGCGGAGAAGATCGCCCAGCTCGGCAGCATCTGGATGGGCGCCTCAGGCGACGGGGACAGCGTCGCCCCGATGCAGCACCTGTTCATCGACGAGATGCCGTCTCTTGACGAGCTGATCGCCGACGGCATGGGCCAGCTGACCCGCGTGTTCGGCACCCGCCCCGTGGACCCCGTCGCCGGCATGCGCGCGCTCACCGCGCTGCAGGCCCGCGTGGCGGCCGCGAGCCGGTTCGGCATCCCCGCGGTCGCGCACGAGGAGTGCCTGACCGGCTTCGCCGCCTGGACCGCGACGATCTTCCCCACGCCGCTCGCCTGGGGCGCGTCATTCGACCCCGCGCTGGTCCGCGACATGGCCAGGGCGTTCGGCCGGACCATGCAGATCGTCGGCATCCACCAGGGCCTCGCGCCCGTCCTCGACGTGACCCGTGATCCCCGCTGGGGCCGCACCGAGGAAACCATCGGCGAGGACCCGTACCTGGTGGGGAGCATCGGCACCGGTTACGTGCAGGGGCTGCAGTCGGCTGGCGTGCAGGCGACGCTCAAGCACTTCGCCGGGTACTCGGCGTCGCGTGCCGCCCGCAACATGGCGCCGGTGTCCATGGGCCCGCGCGAGTTCGCCGACGTGATCCTCCCGCCGTTCGAGATGGCCATCAGGCTCGGCGGCGCGCAGTCCGTGATGCCGTCCTACACCGACATCGACGGCATTCCCGCGACCGCCGATTCGCACTTGCTCGGCGCGCTGCTGCGCGACGCGCTCGGCTTCGACGGCCTCGTCGTCTCCGACTACTACGCGGTCTCCTTCCTCGAGCTGCAGCACGCGGTCGCCGCGTCGCCCGCGGGAGCCGCCGCGCTGGCCCTAATGGCCGGAGTCGACGTCGAACTGCCCAGCGTGCGCTGCTTCGGCGCGCCGCTGCGGTCGGCCGCGGCCGCCGGCGACATCGCGGTGGAGACCATTGACCGTGCCGTGGCCCGCGTGCTGCGGCAGAAGTTCGAGCTCGGCCTGCTCGACCCCGGCTGGTGCGCGGTCCCCGGCATGGACGGCGACGGCGACGGCGCCGCGGCCGCCCCCGACTTCGACCCGCCCGCGCACCGGGCCATCGCCCGCCGGCTGGCGGAGGAGTCCGTGGTCCTGCTCGCCAATTCCGGGGGCGCGCTCCCCCTGCCGGCGGCCGCGAAGGTCGCGGTCGTCGGCCCGCTCGCGGACGACCCGCTGGCGTTCTTCGGCTGCTACAGCATGCCCCGGCACCTGGCGACCCGGACCGACGGCGCGGGCGTGCAGGTCACCACGCTGCTTGACGCGCTGTGCGAAGTGCTGCCCGACGTGGAGTACGCGCGCGGCTGCGACGTCCGCGGCGTGGACAGGAGCGGTTTCGCCGACGCAGTCGCGACGGCCCGTTCGGCTGAATTGGTTGTCGCCGTTGTGGGTGACGAGGCGGGGCTGTTCGGCCGCGGGACCTCAGGCGAGGGCTGCGACGTGACCGAGCTCAGGCTGCCCGGCGTGCAGGAAGACCTGCTGCACGCCCTCGCCAACACGGGCACGCCCGTGGTGGCGGTGCTCGTCACCGGGCGGCCGTACGCGATCAGCGGGATCGCCGGCCGGCTCGCGGCCATCGTGCAGGCGTTCTTTCCCGGCGAGGAGGGCGGCCACGCCCTCGCCGACGTGCTCACCGGCCGCGTGCTGCCCAGCGGCAAGCTCCCCGTGGAGATCCCCGGGTCGGCGGCGGCGCAGCCGTCGACGTACCTGCGGTCGCGAAACGCCGAGCGGCACGGCGGCAGCTCGGTCGATCCGACGCCGCTGTTCGCGTTCGGGCACGGGCTTTCGTATACGACGTTCGGCTACTCCGACCTGGTGCTGTCCGCCGACGAGGTGCCCACTGACGGCACTGTGGAGATAACGTGCATCGTCCGTAACACGGGCTCGCTAGCCGGGACGGAAGTGGTGCAGCTCTACCTCAGCGACCCGCAGGCTCAGGTCGTGCGGCCGGTCCGCTGGCTGTCGGGGTTCGTCCGGGTGCACCTCGAGCCCGGGCAGGCGCGGCGCGTGGCTTTTCGGCTGCACGCCGACAGGACGGCGTTCACGGGCCTGCGCGGCGCGCGGCTGGTCGAGCCAGGCGAGATCGGCGTCTCCATCGGCGGCTCGTCGGACAGCCTGCCGCTTTCCGGGTCGTTCACGCTGACTGGCCCGGAGCGCGCCGTGGGCTCCGGCCAGGTGCTCGTCACGCCGGTGTCGGTGCAGGACCTGCCGGGCTGAGAACCGCAGGCTCTTGCCAGGGCCCACGACACATACGAAAATTTCACGGATACTAGAACAATCACCCCGGGCCACGGGCCTCACGTCCGTGCCGTTCACTGGTTCGGCTCTGGGACATGTCGTACAAGGGAGTCCTGCATGGCACAGATAGTGCTCGACCACGTGGAGAAGGTTTATCAGGGCGGCGTCAAGGCGCTGGATGACCTGAACCTGGAGGTGCGGGAGGGCGAGTTCATGGTGCTCGTCGGGCCGTCGGGGTGCGGGAAGTCCACGGCGCTGCGGTCGATCGCGGGGCTCGAAGAGATCACGGGCGGCACCATTTCCATCGGCAGCAAGGTCGTCAACGACCTGCCGCCCAAGGACCGCGACATCGCCATGGTCTTCCAGAACTACGCGCTGTACCCGCACATGACGGTGGAGGAGAACCTGGCCTTCGGCCTGAAGCTGCGCAAGACGCCGAAGGCCGAGATCAAGCGGCGGGTCGGCGAGGCGGCCAAGATGCTGGGCCTGGAGCCGTACCTGTCCCGCAAGCCCGCCGCGCTGTCGGGCGGTCAGCGGCAGCGGGTCGCGATGGGGCGGGCGATCGTCCGCGAGCCGCAGGCGTTCCTCATGGACGAGCCGCTGTCGAACCTGGACGCCAAGCTCCGCGTGTCGATGCGGGCGGCGCTTAACCAGCTGCACGACCGGCTGGGCATCACGACCGTGTACGTGACCCACGACCAGGTCGAGGCCATGACGCTGGGGAACCGGGTATGCGTGCTGCGGGACGGGCGGCTGCAGCAGGTCGACACCCCGCAGGCGCTGTTCGACGCGCCCGTGAACCTGTTCGTGGCCGGCTTCATCGGCTCGCCTGCGATGAACTTCGTGCTGGCCGATTTCGTGCGTGACGACGGCCCGGCCGTCAGCTTCGCCGGGTACCGCCTCCCGGTGCCCGCGTCCGTGCTCGACTCCAAGCCGGGCCTGTCGGACTACCTCGGCCACAAGATCATCCTCGGCGTCCGCCCGTCGGACTTCGAGGACGCCTCGCTCGGCGACGCGACCTGGGCCCGGATGCCGGTGACCGTCGGGGTGACAGAGGAACTGGGCACAGAGATCCACGTGATCTTCACGGTCGACGCCCCGCCGGTCGAGCACGCGAGCCTGGCGAGCGCCGCAGACCATCACGATGACGAAGACGAGGCCGTGTCGGCGCTGGCCGGCGGCAAGTCGCTCTGGACCGCGCGGGTGTCCGCCCGGTCGGCGGCCCGTTCGGGGCAGCCGCTCGAGCTCGCGGTCGACACCCGCCGGCTGCACTTCTTCGACCCGGGCAGCGGCGAGACGATCGGCCACCCGCTGTCGTCCGCCGCGGTCGTGGCCGGGGCAGAGCCCGCAAGCTGAGCATCGCGGGGCCGCCGACGAGGCAGCTTACGCTGGGTACGTGGAGACGGCGCGGACCCGGCCTGGCGGCACGTGGGGATCCGCGCTGTCGTCGGCCGAGTTCGCCGCCATCCGCGGCGCCGGCTTCGAGCCGGCCGGCCAGGTGTTCGGCGCGGCCGTGTACGACGCCGGTTCCTTCACCGGATACGGCTGCGCGGCCGGCGGGCCGGGCTCGTACGGCCCGCTCGTCCAGGCCATGTACCAGGCTCGGCAGACGGCTATCGACCGGATGGCCGCCGAGTGCGCGGCGCTCGGCGGCCATGGGGTCGTCGGCGTCCGGCTGGCGCGCGGCACGTTCTTCCTCGGCGGCCTCGAGTTCACAGCCATCGGCACCGCGGTGCGGGTGCCCGGGGTCGTTTGCGAGCTGCCGGCGCCGTTCACGTCCGACATGTCAGGGCAGGACTTCGCCAAGCTGATCGCCACAGGCTGGGTGCCGGCCGGCATCGCGCTCGGCATCTGGATCGGGTCGCGGCACGACGACCTGACCACCAGGCGCCAGGCCCGCTGGTGGTCGGGCAACGCCGAGATGGCGGGCTGGGCCTCGCTCGTGACGTACTGCCGCCAGGAGGCCAGGCGCCGGCTGGAAAGCGACGTGCGCCGGCTTGGCGCCGACGGCGTGGTGATCGCCTCCATGGGGTTGCGGGTCAGCGAGCGGGACTGCCCGGTCGCGGTGGGCCGCCGCGACCACATCGTCGAGGCGACTGTCATCGGCACCGCGATCGCGCGATTTGCCTCGTCCGGGCCGTGCGGGGCGCGCACCGTGCTGTCGCTCGACCCGCTGCGGCGCGCCGCCGGAGGCGGCCGGCTGCCAGGCGCGTAACGGCCCGGGCGATTCCGGGCGTGTGGTCGCGCGTGGTCGGCTAGGTTCAGCGCTATGGGACTTTTCGACATGTTCGGGGCCCGGGGCGCCTATGACCAGGTCTACGGCGGCGGGACCCCCCACCACGACATCACGCACGAGCTGCTCGCGGGCGCGGCCGGCTTCGAGGCCGTGCGCATGTACGAGCACCACCGCGAGCGCGAAGGCATCGTCGAGCACCACGAACTCGGCAAGGAACTGCTGGCCGGCTTCGCCGCGGCGGAAGTCGACAAGCACTTCGAGAACGGCCGCTTCGGTCACCTGGACCGCGACCAGGCCAGGTTCCAGGCCCAGCAGCAAGCGGACCACCTCTGGCAACAGCAATACGGCAGGTACTGAGGCTGCTTCCGGCGGCGTCCTGCCGCTCCGGCGGCGCCAGGACGCCGCCGGAGCCAGATGAATGTCCCAGCCATCTGCCTATAACCAGATGAATGTCCCATTCATCTGGTTGGGGACGGTGGCTGGCGCGGGGCGCTGGCGCGGTTAGCCCGCCGACGGGGCCGGGATTACGCCGAGCTGGGTGAGCATCGAGTACATGTTGATGCCGCCCCAGCGTTCTTTCGCCTGGCCGTTCTCGACGCGGCCGATGTCGACGGCCTCGACGCTGATGTGCTTGCCCGTCGCGGGCAGGCCCATGAGGTCGCCGGTGTGGGTGCCGGTCACGGTAGTGCGGCTGGCGAAGCGGTCGCCGTCGGTCAGCAGCACGTCTTGGATGGTCACCCTGAGATCGGGGAACGCGGCCCGGAACGCGGCGACCTGCTGCCTGAAGGGCTCGACGCCCTGGAAGCCCTCGCTGTGCTCGATGTAGTCGGGGGCGACGAACTTATCCAGCAGGCCGAGTTCGCCGGTGTTGATGGCTTCGTAGATGCCGTGCAGGACTTCTTCCACCTGAGTCATGGCTGATAGCCTTCCTGACTAGCTGATAGTGTTACTATCATAATTATGGCAACTGACACGTCAAGGCCTTCCTTGCGCCAGGCTCAGCGGGCGGTCACTGAGCAGCGGATCATCGAGGCCCTCGCCGCGCTGATCGACGAAGAGCACCCGCTTGAGATCTCCATGGCGGCGATCGCCAAGCGGGCCGGCGTGTCGGAACCGACGCTCTACCGGCACTTCCCCACCAAGAAGGACCTGTTCGGCGCGCTGGCCGGATATCAGTTCCGGACCGTCGCGGCGGGGCTCGCCCCGAGCTCCGCCGATGACCTCGCCGACGCGGTGCGCACCGTGTTCCAGCGGTCCGCCGGCATGGAGAGCGTGGTCCGCTGGACGCTGGCCGCGACCGACACCGAGCGCGTGCCCCGGCCCAACGTCGAGGCCCGGCTGGCGCTGCTGCGCGGCGCCCTCGGCGACGCCGCCGAGGGAGATGACGACAGCGCGCGGTTCCTGCTGCGCGCCGTCCTGCTGCTGACGTCGCCGATGGCCTGGCTGTACTGGAAGGACTACCTCGGCCTCGACCCGGCGGACGCGGCAGCCACGGCGGGCTGGGCGATCAAGATCCTGGCCCGGTCAGCCGGCGAGCATTAGCCAGGGGCCGCGGCGGAATGCCGTGCGCCGCGAGCGGTATGGGCAGGAGGCCGGCCGTCGGTTTGGGACGGGCGGACCTGGGACCGTTCGGGATAATGATTGTGCTGACGCTGACGGGCGCCAGGTTCGCAGGAGCTCAGCCGCTCTCTCCCGGCAGTCGGGGAGGCGCTCGGCGTACAGGGAGTACCAGACCGTCAGGTGGAGGCGGCGGAGCTGCTCGCAGGCCCGGAGCTGCGCCTCGTCGACGGGGTCGCCGTAGGCGGCCAGAATGCGGGAGCTGTCGAAGCGGGGGCTGGCGGACGTCGCGGCCAGGTCCCACGCGACCGGGCCGGAGCAGGCGTCTTCGAAGTCGTGCCACACCCAGCGGCCGCCCGTCGCCATCAGGTTTCCCGCGCCGGCGTCGCCGTGCAGCGGCTGTTTCGCGGGTGTGCCCGCGGCGAGCTGGGCGGCCAGCCGGGCGAAGTTGCCGCCGAGCACGGCCGCGTCGGCCGCGCTCAGCTGGGTCCGCGGGCGGGCCAGGAACGCCGGGATGTCACGCAGCGGGGCGAGGACCGGCAGCGCGCCCGGGTAGGACCGCAGCGCGGCGTGCATGTCGCGCAGCATCGACCCGATGACGGCCTCGGCCGGCGGTCCCGCGTCGGCGGGCGCCAGGTACGTCCAGAAGGACATCACCTGGTCGTCGCCGTGGTGGACCGTTACCGGGACCTCCTCACTGGGTGCCATCACGGGGATGCCTGAGCGGTCAAGGAACACCGCGACGTCGAGCTCGCGCTGCAGCCAGGCGGCGACGTCCGGCCGGACGGCCGGCGTGCTCGCGGCGACCTTGGCCACGACTGGCGCCGGGCTCAGCCAGACGATGACGTTCGCGCCATCGGCCAGCACGACGGGGTCAGCCGCGGTCACCCCGAATCGCGCGGCTACGCGCACCGCGGCACGCGTCGCGGCGGCTTGGACGGTAAGCGGCACCCGCACAGGATGCCAGATTCCGGGCGCGGTACGGGGCTGGCTGGCTGTGGATCGGGGGGTGCCGCGTCTATGCGGCCGGGCGGGCAGGTGAAACGATCATCGGGTGACGCAGCCGCGCGCAATCCAGGTCAGCGATCAGCTGGACCGGCGGATCCGCAAGCCGATCGACGCGGTGCGCTGCGTCACGTCCTGCATCTGGATCTTCCTGCTGGCAGTGGCCGCCGTCGCCGCGAGCGCCACGACGACCGGCGTGGAGACCGACATCGTGGGGGCGAGCAAGCGACTGCCGCCGGCCCTGCTCGCCATCGCACCCCCGCTCGCGCGTTTCGTGCTGCTCGCCTTGCCCGTGGGCCTCGCCGTGACCCAGCTGCTGCGGCGCCAGTTCCAGCATCTCATCGAAGCGGTGGCGACCGGCGTCCTGGCCTTCGCGGCGGCCGCGATCGCCAACAACCTGCTCGCGCGCCCGGCCGCTTCCCGGCTGTACTACGCGATCATCATGTCGCACCCGGGTGTCCCCCACGTCGATGCCCTCGACCCCTACCTGGCGGCCCTGGTCGCCTACGCCACCATGATCGGGCTCGCCGGACGGCCGGGCTGGCGCAACGCGCTCGGACTGACTGTCGGCCTGTACGCGGTCGTGCAACTGGCGACAGGTCACACCACAGGCCTGTCCATCGTGATCGCGCTGCTCGCGGGCCGCGTCATCGGCCTGGCCGTCAGGTACGGCGCGGGCTCGATATCGCAGCGTCCCCCGGCGCGGGACATCGCCGCCGCGCTGTCCGCCGGGGACCTGACGGTGACCGCGATCCGGCGGGTGCCGCTGGCCGGTTCCGGGGTGGCCGGATCCCGGCACTATACGGCGGTGACGGAGGACGACCGCGAGCTCGACGTTGTGGTGTTCGACAGGGACCAGCAGGCGGCCGGCGCGTTCTACCGGCTGTACCGGTGGATCCGGGTGCAGGGACAGGTGTCGCGCACGGCGCCGCTGTCCATCGACCGCACGGTCGAGCGGCGGGCCCTGCTGTCCTATGCGACCGAGGACGCGGGCGTGCCGACGCCGCGTTTGCGCACACTGGTGCGGGTCGGGCCCGACGCGGCTGTGCTCGCCTTCGAGCACTGCCCGGGGACAACCTTGGCGCAGCGCAATCCGGGGTGCACCGACGACGAGCTCGGGCGCATCTGGGACGCGGTGACCCGCCTGCACGCGCACCACGTCACCCACCGCGCGCTGACCGCCGACCGCATCCTGTTCACCGACGACGCCCGGGTCGTGCTGCTCGACCCGGGCGACGGCGACGTCGCCGCCAGTGACCTGCAGGTCCACCTGGACCAGGCGCAGCTCATCGCCGAACTCGCGCTGTATGCGGGGCCGGAGAAGTCCGCGGGAGTGGCGGTTGAGAAGGTCGGCGGGAGCGGGCTGGTGGCGGTGCTGCCGCTGCTGCAGCCGGTCGCGCTCACCCGGTCGACCAGGCACGCGCTGCGCAGGCGGCGCGATGTCCTGCCGGCCGTCCGCAAGATCCTGCTTGCGGCCGTGCCCGGCAGCGAAGTCACCCCGGTGCAGCTGGAGCGGATCCGGCCGCGCGCCCTGGTGACGCTGGTCGCGAGCGTCGCCGCCGTGTACCTGCTGGCCGGCGAACTCGCCAGGGAAAGCCTCGGGAGCGTGCTGCGGACGGCGGACTGGCGGTGGAGCGCCGTGGCGCTGCTGCTGTCGGCGGTGACCTACGCGGCCGCGGCGCTGTCGCTGACCGGTTACGTCGCCGAGCGGCTGAACTTCGTGCGCACCCTGCTCGTGCAGCTGGCGGGCTCCTTCGTCACGCTGGTGACGCCCGCCGCCGTCGGCGGCGCCGCGCTCAACGTCCGGTACCTGCAGCGCAGGAAGGTCCCCGCGGCGGTCGCGGTGGCCAGCGTTGGCGTGTCCCAGGTGGTGGCCTTCGCCCTGCACATCCTGCTGCTCGTCGTGTTCGCCGCGGTCGCGGGAACCGGGGCCGGGAGCCCGATCAAGCCGCCGACGTGGGCTTACTTCGTGGTGGCCGGGCTTGTCGTGCTAGCCGGCGTGGTGCTCGCCCTGCCCGCCGGGCGGCGGCTGGTGCGGGCGCGGCTGTCCCCGACTTTCGGCCAGGTAGTGCCGCGGCTGCTCGAGGTCGCGCAGCACCCCCGCAAACTCGCCGAGGGCATCGGCGGCGCGCTGCTGCTGAGCCTGGCGTACATCTTGTGCCTGGCGGCGTGCGTGGCGGCGTTCGGCCGGTCGGTGCCGTTCGCGAAGATCGGCTTCGTGTACCTGACCGGGAGCGCGCTCGGCTCGATCATCCCGACGCCTGGCGGGCTGGGCGCGGTGGAGGCCGCGCTGACCGCGGGGCTGACCGCCGCGGGCGTTCCTGGCGCCGTGGCGGTCAGCGCGGTGCTGCTGTTCCGGTTGCTGACGTTCTGGCTTCCGGTGCCGTTCGGCTGGGCGGCGATGAACTTCCTGGAGCGCCGGCAGGATCTGTGACGCGCTAGTCCCGCGGTGTCAGCAGCCGCTTCACCGCGGCCGTGCGGGCGATGGCCTGGTCATCGTCGGGGCAGCACGGGATGAGGTTGAACTCGGCGCAGCCCGCGGCGGCGTACGGTGCGAGGAACTCGGCGACGTCCTCGGCGGTGCCGTAGGGGCAGTACCGTTCGAAGCGCTCGAACGGAAGCTGATAGAAGGCCTCCATCGCCGGCGCGAGGACGGCGCGCGCGGCCTCCCTGGAGTCGGCGAGCCCGCACCACACCTGCATCGCGTGGCGGCGCGGCGGGTCGGGACGGCGCACGCGGGCTGCCTCTTCCGAAGCCATCTCGACGGCCGCGGCAAAGCGCTTGGCCGAATTCCAGATGCCGAGCCAGCCATCGCCGAGCCGGCCCGCGCGCTTTATCGCCGCGTCGGAGCGGCCCCCGATGATGATGGGCGCGGGCACTGCCGGGGCGGGCGCGATGAGCGCCTCATCGAGGTCGAAGAACGGGCCGTGGCGGGTGACCGCCTTGCCGCTCAGCAGCTCGCGCACGATGGCAAGGCACTCATCCATCCGCTGGCCCCTGGTCGCCGGGTCTACCCCGCAGTTGGCCACTTCGCGGCGATCCTCGCCGCCTATCCCCACCCCGAAGACCAGCCGGCCCGGAGCGAGCCGGGCGATGTCCGCCAGCTGGCGGGCCACGAGGACCGGATGGCGCAGCGGCAGCAGGTACACGCCCGTGTGGACGGGCAGCGCGGGGTGCAGCATCGCAAGCGCCGTGGCCTGCACGAGCCCGTCGAACCCGGCGCCGATGAAGAAACTGACGTGGTCCCCGCAGCAGACGTGGTCGATGCCTTCCCGTGCGGCCCGCGCCAGGAACGCGCTTGCGGTCTCCGGGCCCTGGTCGAGCAGCCCGGCCGGCGTGAACATGCCGATCCTGGCGGGCGCGGCTGTCGTGTTCGTCAAGTCGTTTGCTTCTTCCTGCAGAGTGGGACGTGGGATCGGTGCGGGCACGGGGCCCCGGCATGCGGTGCGGGTCTTTCCAAGGGTCCTGATCAGGTCACCAGTGGCGCGAGCGCTTGGCTTGGTGGTGCGACATGCCATCGACGCTATGAGCGGGCAGGCGGCGGCCGCTATCGGGTGAATTGCCGGCGCTTCCCGCGGTTTCCCCGGCCGGGACCCCGGCCCGCGGATCTTACGTAGGGTGAACTACCGAGTCGCTCACGAGCGCAGCCGGTGCTCGGTCACCCACGCGGCGATCTCGGCGCGCGAGTGGACCTGCAGCTTGCGCCGGATGTTCTCCACGTGCGCCTCGGCTGTCCGCGGCGCCACGGACAGGCGCCTGGCGATCGAGTGATTGG
>Ga0335073_10001998_pt1 | contig 27847 bp, 22 predicted proteins | sample Lox_Sample_22_FD_207093 | JGI IMG/M metagenome (GOLD analysis project Ga0335073, IMG submission 207093) | Soil microbial communities from Loxahatchee National Wildlife Refuge, Florida, United States - Lox_Sample_2.2 | ecosystem: Environmental > Terrestrial > Soil > Wetlands | place: USA...
CTGGAGCGCAGCGAATCGAGCGCTACCGCCGCCGCTTCGAGAAATGATGCCGTCGAGCGCACTTGTTAATAGGATACGTGACGCGTCGCGATTTTGTTCAATAGCATAAGCCGCCAGGCTGGTTTTTCAAGGAGTGGAATGGCTGCGGACTGCCTCAGCCGCTCCGCAACAACTCCTCCATCCAGTCGAGCACCACGCCATCCAGCCAGAACCTCGGCCGGCCCCGGGCGATGAATCCCAAATGTCCGCCGTGCTCCACCGCGAGCAGCCGCAACCAGGGATTCTCCGCAAACGCCGGATGATCGTACACCGAAAACGGCACCAGCGGATCGTCCTTGGCGATGATCACCAGCGCCGGCACGCGAATCTTTTCCAAATATTGGTTCGACGACTGGGTGCGGTAATAATTGGCGGCCGTTCCGAACCCAAACAGACGCGCCGTGTAGTAATCGTCGAAATCGTAAATCGTCCGGATTTTGGCCAGATGCTCCACGGCGTACGTCTGGGGCGCCTGGCGCGCGCGCACCCGGATCTTCCGCTTCAACGCCGCCAGGAATCTCCGGTCGTAAAGGATATTTTTACGCCGCCCGAGCGCCGTCGCGCAGGCCGCCAGATCGATCGGCGTCGAAACCGTGCACACGCCGGCAAGAAGCTCGCCGGCACGCTCGCCCAGCTCGCCGCACAGCTTCAACGAAATATTGCCGCCCAGCGAAAATCCGGCGAGAAACAACGGCCCCGCGCCAGCGCGCCTCAGCTCACGCAGAACATGCAGAACGTCGGAGGTCTGCCCCGAATGATAATTCGTCGGCGCCAGATCCTCGGTGCCGCCGCAGCTTCGCAGGTTCATGCGATGCGTCGCGTAGCCGGCTTCGAGCGCCGCCGCGGCCAGGCTGCGCGCGTAACCCGCGTGGCTCGATCCTTCCAGGCCATGGACCATAATCAATTCGCCGCGCACTTCGCCCGAAGGCCGCTGCGCATCGACGCGAATTTTCACGCCCGGCTCGGTTTGATAAAGGCGAGGTTCGACCGGCCAGCGTTTTTCGCTCTCCGGACGCCGCCAGAAATTGCCGGCGATGGTCGCCAGATGCGGGTTTTTGAAAAATGGCCGGAACGGGCGCAAAGGACCATTTTAGATGGAGCACAGTACTTTTCGGGTTTTCTGTAGACCGCGAGTTGCGTAAGCCGCCCGGCTTGCGCTCGACGGGCTGTCGATTCATCGGCCGCGAAGAGCACAAGCCTGGCGGCTTATGCCACTGCGTCGGCGAAAACAGCAAAACTGGTGTGTTTTGAGCAAACTCTGAAATGGCGTACAGTACACTCGATGGCTTCCGATTTCATCTATGTGCGGGAAACGCCGCTCACCGGCTTCGCCCGTGAAATTCTTGAAGCGGCCGGCGTCCCGCGCGCCACCGCGGCGCTGGTGGCCGAATCGCTGGTCGCCGCCAATCTTCGCGCCGTCGATTCGCACGGTGTGCAGCTTCTGTTGTGGTACACCGAACAGATTCAGGCCGGAAACGTGAACATCGAAACGCGCGGCAGCGTGGTGGCCGAAAGCGGCGCGTGCCTGGTTTACGACGGCGAAAACGGAATCGGCCAGCTGATCTCGAATCTGTGCTGCGATCACGCGATTCGCCTGGCGCGCCGCGGCGGAATCGGCATGGTGACGGTGCGCGACTCGACGCATTTCGGAGCGGCGGCCTGGTGGGCGCAGAAAATTTCGCGGGAAGGTTTCATCGGCATCGTGATGTGTAACGCGACGGCGCTGGTCGCGCCCTGGCAGGGCCGCCAGCGGATGCTCGGCACCAATCCGATTTGCATGTCGGTTCCCGGACCCGATACGTTTCTGCTCGACATGGCCACCACCACCGTCGCGCTGAACAAAATCTACAAAGCAATGTTGAGCGGCGAAAAATCGATTCCCGCCGGCTGGGCCATGGACGCCGCGGGCAACCCGACCACCGATCCCGAAACCGCCATCAACGGTCTGCCCATGCCGCTCGGCGGATATAAAGGAAGCGGCCTCGCCGTGCTGGTCGAAATTTTGTGCGCCGTTCTTTCCGGCGGAGCGATGCTCACCGAGGTCGGCGGCATTCGCGTCAAAAGCATTCCCATGCGCGCCAGCCATTTTTTTCTGGCGATCGACGTGGCGCGTTTCCTGCCGGTCGAGGAATTCTGCGCGCGCATGAAATTCCTGCGCGATACGCTTAAAAGCTCGCCGCCGGCGACGGGCTTTGAAGAAGTGCTGGTGGCCGGCGAGCCGGAATGGCGCGCCGAAGCGACGCGCCGCCGCGACGGCATCCCCATCGCCCGCGGCATCTGGGATCAGCTTGCGCAGCTCGCGCAAAAACTCAATGTGGCGATGCCTGTTGAAATTGTGCCTGTTTGAAATGCGGCCGTGCGCCATAATCTAAAAGATGCCCGACACGCCAAACCCGCCCGAAACGGCGCCGTTGACCTTCGAAGCCGGCCTTCAACAACTCGAATCCATCGTCAAGGAGATGGAAGCCGGGGATCTCCCGCTGGAGCGCGCGCTCGAACTGTTCGAGCGCGGCATGAAGCTGTCGGAAACCTGCCGCAAGCAGCTCGAAGACGCCGAAACGCGGGTCGAAATTCTGATGAAGCGCGCCGGAGAAATGCAGGCTCAGCCGTTTCGCACCGACAAATGACGCTCGTTGAATATATCGCCGCGCAGCAGAAGCGGGTGGACCGCGCCCTGGACCTGTGTGTTCCCGCGGAAACCGAAAATCCGGCGACCCTTCATCGCGCCATGCGCTACAGCCTGTTTGCCGGCGGCAAGCGCATCCGCCCGCTGCTGGCCATCGCCGCGGCCGGCGCGGTTTGCGACGACGCCGTCGGCATCGAAGCGGCGGCCTGCGTTCTCGAATTGATCCACACCTATTCGCTGATTCACGACGATCTGCCCGCGCTCGATAACGACGATCTGCGGCGCGGCCGTCCCACCTGCCACAAAGTTTTCGGCGACGCCATCGCCATTCTCGCCGGCGACGCGCTGCTGACGCGGGCCTTCGAGGTTCTCTCGAAACTCGAACACGTCGACGCCGGCCGCCGCATCCAACTGGTGCGCGAGCTCTCGACCGCTTCCGGAACCGCCGGCGGAATGATCGGCGGCCAGGTGAACGATCTGGAAGGCGAAGGTAAACATCCCACCGCGCAGCTTCTCGAATCCATCCATCGCGCCAAGACGGGGGCCTTGCTGCGCGCCAGCGTCCGCATGGGCGCGATCTACGCTGGCGCCAGCCACGCTCAACTCGACGGGCTCACGCGGTACGGCGAACACATTGGCCTGGCGTTTCAAATCGTCGACGATGTGCTCGACGTCGAGCAATCGTCCGAAGCGCTCGGCAAAACCGCCGGCAAGGATGCGCAGCAGCACAAGATCACGTTCCCGGGCGTCTACGGAATCGAGCGCTCGCGCGAAATGGCCGAGCAGGAACGCCTGAACGCGCACCTCGCCCTGGGCCATTTCGATGAACGCGCCGAGCGTCTGCGCCAGTTCGCCGACTACATCGTCCGCCGCAACGCATGAAAATCCGCCTCGATCAACTTCTTCTCGACCGCGGGCTCGCCGCTTCCCGCGAAAAAGCGCGGGCGCTGATTCTGGCCGGCCAGGTCCGTGTCGACGATCAGCGCGCCGACAAACCCGGCCACACAATTCCCGACAACGCGCGCGTCGAAGTGATCGAACGCATGCCCTACGTGAGCCGCGGCGGATTCAAGCTGGCCCACGCGCTCGATCATTTTACGATCGAGGTTGCCGGCCGCGTGTGTCTCGACGTCGGCGCGTCCACCGGCGGATTCACCGATGTTCTGCTCCAGCGCGGCGCCGCGCGGGTTTACGCGCTCGACGTCGGCCACGGCCAGCTCGACTGGAAACTGCGCCAGAACGAGCGCGTGATGGTGCGGGAAGGCGTGAACGCGCGCTATCTGAAGCCGGAAGATTTTCCGGAACCGTTCGAGCTCGCCGTGTGCGACGTGAGTTTTATTTCCGCCACGCTGATCATTCCCGCGATCGTCCCGCTGCTTGCGCCCGACGGCGAAATGATCCTTCTGGTGAAGCCGCAGTTCGAAGTTGGACGTGCGGACGTGGGCAAGGGCGGCATTGTCCGCGACCCCGCGCTGCACCAGACCGCCTGCGACCGCGTCCGCTCCGCCGTGGAATTCTCCGGCTTCCTCGCGCGGATCATCGAAAGCCCGATTCTGGGCGCGGAAGGCAACAAGGAGTTTTTGCTCTATGCAGCCAGGCATTGACTTCCTAAAAGCGGCGGAAGCGCGCGATGAACCGCGGCCCCGGGGAGTGGCGAGCGCCCGGCCGCTGATGACCAGTTCGCCCGCTCATCCTCATGCCCATCGTTAACACCGTCGCGATTCTCTCCAAACCTCGCAGCGACCACGCCGTGCGCCTGGTGCCGGAGCTGGTCGACTGGCTCGAATCCCGCGGCGTCGCCGTACGCCTGGACCCGCAAAGCGCTGCCTACGCGGCTCGCGGCCACGGCATCGCGCGGGAAGAAATCGCCACCGGCACGCAGCTGGTCATCGTTCTCGGCGGCGATGGCACGCTTCTCTCCGCGGCTCGATCCACGCGCAGCGCCGAAATTCCCATCTTCGCGGTAAACCTCGGCGGCCTCGGATTCCTCACCGCGATTACCATGCACGAAATTTATCCGCAGCTCGAACGGGCGCTGCGCGGGGACTACGCGCTCAGCCGCCGGCGTATGCTGCACTGCGAGCTGCACCGCGGCCACGAAGTTCTGTCGAAGCACGACGCCTTGAACGATATGGTGCTGACCAAATTTCAGATCGCCCGCATGATCGACCTCGAAGTGCACATCGACGGCCACTTCGTGTGCGTCTACAAAGCCGACGGCCTGATCGTCGCCACGCCCACCGGTTCCACCGCGTATTCTCTTTCCGCCGGCGGACCCATCGTTTTTCCCAGCGTCGGCGCGCTCAGCATCACGCCCGTCTGCCCGCACACGCTCACCAACCGGCCGGTGGTTCTCGACGATCAGGTGGTGATTGAAGTGATCAACCGCAGCGACGACAGCCAAACTTATCTGACCATCGACGGCCAGATCGGGGAGCTTTTAAAAAACGGCGACCGCGTCGTCTGCCGCCGCTCCGAGCATTCCATCAGCCTGATTCGCCCGCCCGACATGATGTTCTTCGACGTGCTGCGCGAAAAGCTGAAATGGGGCGGAAGATGAAAATGCTGAAAAGGCCGTCGCTGACCGCCTGGATTCTCATCGCGCTGATCGCCGGCATCGTCTTCGGCGCCCTCGCGCCCGCCGCCGCGCAGAAAATGGAATTGCTCGGCGCCATTTTTCTGCGCATGATCCGCGCCATCATCGCGCCGCTGCTGTTCGGCACGCTGGTCGTCGGCATCGCCGGCGCCGGCAGTTTGAAAACCATGGGCCGCATCGGCGGCAAGGCGATTCTCTATTTCGAAATCGTCACCACCATCGCCCTGTTCATCGGACTCGGCGCGGTGAACCTGGTGAAACCCGGCATCGGGGTGCAACTGGCGAAGACGGCCAACAGCGGCGTGCCGCAGGCCAGCACCACGTATTCGCAGATCATCGAACATATTTTCCCCACCAGCATCATCGACGCGATGGCCCGCGGCGACGTTTTGCAGATCGTCGTTTTTTCATTCATTTTCGGCGCGGCCTGCGCGGCCATCGGCGCCAAAGCGCGGCCGGTGGTCGAATTTTGCGATTCGCTCGCGCAAGTGATGTTCCGCTTCACCAATTACATTATGTTGTTTGCGCCCTTCGGCGTTTTCGGCGCGATCGCCGCGACCATCGGCCAAAAAGGCCTCGGCGTTCTGGTCAATCTGGGAAAACTCGTCGCGACCTTGTACGTCGCGCAGGCGCTCACCGTCGTACTGGTCTTCGGCGGCTCCGCGCTGCTCTTCCGCGTGCCCCTCGGCCGCTTCATCGATTACGCGAAGGAGCCGTTTTTAATCGCGTTTTCCACCGCGACCAGTGAAGCGGCCCTCCCGGTGGCGCTCGAAAACATGGAAACGTTCGGCGTACCGAACTATATTGTCGCTTTCGTGCTGCCCCTCGGCTACAGCTTCAATCTGGTCGGCACCACGCTCTACTTATCGCTCGCCTCGATGTTCATCGCGCAGGCCGCCGATATCGCGATGCCGTTTTCGACGCAGCTGGTCATGATGCTGACGCTGATGCTGACGAGCAAAGGCGTCGCCGGCGTGCCGCGAGCCGCGCTGGTGATTCTCGCCGCAACCGTCGCCAGCTTCAATCTCCCACCCGAGGGTGTCGCGCTGCTGCTGGGCATCGACACGATTCTCGATATGGCGAGAACGTCGGTGAACGTGCTTGGCAACTGTCTCGCGACGGCGGTCGTCGCAAGATGGGAAGGCGCGAAATTGCCGGCTTAAGCGATCGTCACCGCCGGATTCAGATACACATCCTGAATCGCGTGGAACAGCTTCACGCCTTCGCTCATCGGACGCTGGAACGTCTTGCGCCCCGAGATCAGACCCATGCCGCCGGCGCGCTTGTTGATCACCGCCGTCGTGACCGCTTCGGCGAAATCGTTCGCCCCCGACGCGCCGCCGCTGTTGATCAGCCCGATCCGGCCCGCGTAGCAGTTGATCACCTGATAGCGGCACAGATCGATGGGATGGTCGCTCGCCAGTTCGGTATAAATCCGCTTGTCGAATTTCCCGTAGGACGAATCGCCCATATTCAGCGCCGCGTACCCGCCGTTATTTTCGGGCAGCTTCTGCTTGATGATGTCGGCCTCAATGGTCACGCCCAGATGATTCGCCTGGCCGGTCAAATCGGCCGACAAGTGATAATCCTTGTCCTTCTTGAAGGCCGGATTGCGCAGGTAGCACCACAGCACTGTAGCCATGCCGAGCTCGTGCGCGTGCGCGAACGCCTGGCTCACCTCGATAATCTGCCGCGAGCTTTCCTCCGAGCCGAAATAGACGGTCGCCCCGACCGCCGCCGCGCCCATGTCGTAAGCTTCCTTCACCGTTCCAAACATAATCTGATCAAAATGATTCGGAAACGTAAGCAGCTCATTATGATTGATCTTGACCAGGAACGGAATCTTGTGCGCGTACCGCCGCGAAGCCGCCGCCAGCACGCCGAACGTCGACGCCACCGCGTTGCAGCCGCCCTCAATCGCCAGCTTCACGATATTTTCCGGATCGAAATAATCGGGATTTTTCGCGAAGCTCGCGCCCGCGGAATGCTCGATGCCCTGATCCACCGGCAGAATCGACAAATACCCGGTGCCGGCCAGGCGCCCATGCTGGAACATCCGCTGCAAATTCACCAGCACGCGATTGTTGCGATCGGTCGGCGCAAAGTACTGGTCTACCGCGTCGGGCGAAGGCACATGCAGCCGCTCCCTGGAAATTTTCGGATTCTTGAATCCCAGCAGATAATCGGCCTTATCGCCAAGATATTCTTCGATGCTCGCGCTTGCCGTAATGGTCGCCATAAAATCCTCCTCATTGTACCGTCTCGCCAATAAGCCGCCAACGCGCCCGGCGGCGGCGACGCTAGTGTCCGCGGCGAGACAACTCGCGCCACCAGTAGGGCCGGATCAGCGTCGCCGCCGCAGCCAGAATCGCCAACCCAAGCAGCAGCAGTTCCCAGTGCGTTGTGTGGGGGGCTCCTAGCGGCGCGTATTTCGATAATCCGCCCTCCACGAACTCTTTCCCAAACAAGATCAGGAGAACGCCCGCGGCGATGCGCACCGTCTTTTCGATCAGCACTTCCACACGATGCCCCATGCCTTTATTCTCTCACCGCGCGAGCCGCCGGAAATACGCCCGCGCCCGCGAAACATCGCGCATAATCTGGGCCTTCAGCGCTTCCGGACTCTCAAACTTTTTCTCCTCCCGCACGCGCCGCAAAAATTCCAGCCGGATCCGCGAAGGCGCCGCGCCCTCAAACATCGACAGCAAAAATGTTTCGATGCTCAGCTCCGCGTCCCCGCCGAACGTGGGCCGGTAGCCGGCGTTGGTAATCGATTCCCACTGCCGCGCGGAATCCAGATCGAAGGTGCGCGTGATGTACACGCCGCGCTTCGGCAGCACCTCGCCGAGCACGCGCAGATTCAGGGTCGGAACCACCTGCTTCGCTCCCACCCCGTGCCCCTGCACCACCTCGCCGGTCAACGCGTACGGACGTTTCAGCAAGCGGCACGCCATCCCGACGTCGCCGCTTTCCACCAGCCTCCGCACTTCGCTCGACGACACCACGCGCCCGCGCATCCGGATGGCCTCCACGATCCGCGTCGCGAACCCGTAGCGCGCGCCTAATTCCGCCAGCAATCGCGTGTCGCCCGACTGTTTATGCCCGAACCGGAAATTGTCGCCGACCAAAACAATTTTGGCTCCCAATGTTTCCACCACAATCCGCTTCACGAACTCTTCGGGACTCAATCGCGCCATGCCCGAATCGAACGGCAGCACCAGCACCTGCTCGATGCCGCTTCGTCCCATCCATTCGCAGCGCTCTTCCACCGGCGTCAGGAGCTTCGGCGCGCGCTCCGGCGCCACCACGCGAGCCGGATGCGGATCGAAGGTCAGAACCGTCGGCCGCGCGCCCAGCTCCCGCGCCGCGCGCACCACCTCTTCGAACAAATGCTGATGCCCCGCGTGAACCCCGTCGAAATTTCCGATGGTCACCGCCGCCGGAGCAAACCCCGCCGCGTCCTCCACCCTCCGCGCGATTTTCATGGCTCAACGTCGTTATGCACGTCGTTATGAACGTCGTTATGCACGTCGATCCGCAACCCGTCGTACGCCAGCCGTACGTTCGCCGGCAGCGCCGCTTCGGTCGCCTCATGCGGCAGATCGTGGCAGATATGCGTGAAAAACGCGCGCCGCGGCCCCAGCTCGCGCACCCATTCCAAACTCTGCGCGACGGTGGAATGCGTCGGATGCGGCCGGTGCCGCAGCGCATCTAAAAACAAAACATCCAGCCCGTGTAGTTTAGCCTTGGCTTCTTCCGGAATGCCGCTGTGATCGGTCAGATACGCCGCCGCGCCGAAGCGGAACCCCAGCACCTCGGAGGTTCTCCCGTGCGGCAGCCGGATCGGGATAAATTCCACCCCGAACACATCAAAGGGTGCGCCGTTCAGCGCGTGCAATTCCAGTTTGGGCACCGTCGATTCGCTGGGGCCTTCGCGAAACGCGTATTGAAACACGCGCTGAATCGCCTTGAGCGTTTCTTCCATCCCGTACAGCGGAATCGCCTGCTTCTGCCGGTAATTGAACGGCCGCACATCGTCGAGCCCCAGAATATGATCGGCGTGCGCGTGGGTATAAAGGATCGCGTCCACCCGCTCGATGCGCGCGCGCAACGCCTGCTCGCGAAAGTCCGGAGCCGTATCCACCAGCACCACGCGCCCGCCATAGCGAATCAGAATCGACGGCCGCAGCCGTTTGTCGCGCGGATCCGCCGACGCGCACACCGCGCAGGAGCACCCGATGGTCGGCACGCCCGCGCTGGTTCCCGATCCAAGCACGGTGATCGAAATCGCGCCGCTCGCTGCACTCATCCGGCGTTGGTCTTCAGGATTTTTTCGGTCGCCTGCACGTAGCGGAAGCGCAGCTCGGTGAGCGAATTCTCAATCACGCGCCGCTCTTCCAGGCTCAAATTCCCGCGTGTTTTCTCTTCGAGCATCGCCAGCAGATCGATCGCGTGCCGCGCGCCCGCTAAATCCGGCAAAGGCTCTTTCTGTTCGGCCTCACCTGGTTCCGGCATATCGCCCATCAGCCGCATTTCCGCCTGTAGCTTCAGCGAAAACACCAGAAATTCAAACGTCGCCGGCGGCAGGGTAAAATCCGTCTCGCTCATTTTTTTCTCTATCATTTAGTTTAATGTCTTCCCCCGACCAGGAGCGGCTGGACGCAATTTCCGAAGCTCTGGCGCGCCTCCTCACGCGCCAGGACGAAATCGAAGAACGCCTGCGCAGACTGGAATCGCGCCAACCTCCGCCGGTTCCCAAAGCAGTCCCGCCGCCGCTGCCGGTTGCAAGACCCGTACACATCGGGCCGCCGCCAATCGCCGCCCCCCCACTTCCCGCTACCCACTCCCCAGCACAACTCGAAACCAAAGTCGGCCTGAACTGGATCAATCGCATCGGCGTCGTCACGCTGTTGTTCGCCGCCGCGTTCGGTTTCGACTACGCCGCGCAAAACAACTGGATCGGCCCGGGAATGCGCATCGCCTTAGGACTCGCGGCCGCCGTCTGCGCCGCGTTTGCAGGCGATGTGATGCGCCGCCGCGGGCATGTCATTTTCGCGCAGGGCTTAACCGGACTCGGCATCGCGCTCTCTTACCTGACGCTCTACGCGAGCTTCACGCTGTATCACGTTTTCCCACAAAATCTCGCCTTCATTCTGATGGTGCTCACGACCTCCGCCGCGGCTGCGCTCGCGCTGCGCTATCAATCGCAAGCCATCGCGCTCCTCGGACTCATCGGCGGTTATCTCACGCCGATTCTTGTTTCGACCGGCGAAGACCGTCCCTGGATTCTTTTCACGTACACCTTTCTCGTGAACCTCGGCGCGCTGGCGATCGCCCGCAAGCGCAACTGGCGTGCCCTCGAGTACACCGCCGCCATTGGCACCGCGCTGCTCTACGCCGGCTGGTTCTCCAGCCGCTTCGCCGGTTCCCAACGCGAAGTCGCCGCCGTGTTCGCCATCGCCTTCTACGCGCAGTTTGCGACCACCGCACGTCTGGCGATCTGGATGTTCGCGCAAATCTGCGTCGCCATCGTGGTTCCGCTGCTGTGGCCCGCGGCCGCGCCGGTTCTTCTGCTCGCGCTGCTTTTCGCCGCCGCCGGATTGCTCGTCGCCGAATGGCGCGGTTGGGCGAAGGCTCCAGCCTGGAGCCTTTTCTGTTACTCGCTTTCCTATTTCTGGTGGCGGGGGCAGAACGGCGCGCAACATCCGGAAGAAGTTTTCGGTCTGCTGACCGGCGCGTTCCTGCTGTTCGCCGCATGGACCTTCTATCGCGCCATCACCAAAACGCGGCCGCTTCATCCTGCCGAACTCTTCGTCATCGCCGCGAACGGCGCGGCTTATTTCGCCGCGTCGTATCCGCTGCTCAATCCGCAATATCATGTCTGGCTGGGCGCATTCACGGTGCTCGTCGGAGGAATCCATTTAGCGCTCGCGAAACTTCTGTGGGGAGACGAGCGGCCCGGCCTGCTCGCGTTAGGCGTAGCGCTCGCGTATCTGACGCTGGCGATTCCCATTCAATTTGCCGGATTCCAAATCACCATCGCATGGTCGCTCGAAGCCGCGGCTCTGGCCTGGCTCGCCGCGCGATTCCATCAGGACCGTCTGCGTTTCGCTGCGTGGATCATTTTTGTTCTGGTGGGCATTCATCTGCTGCGGGTGGACGCTTACCTGTATTTCGATCCCAAACAATATTCCGCGATCCTCAACGCGCGATTTCTGGCCTTCGCCGTCGCCGCCGTCAGTTTGTGGCTGGCCGCAAAATTCGCCGGAGCCGGAATCGAGGCCGCCGCGCCCTACATCGCCGGACACATCGTGCTGCTGTGGGGGTTGGCGATGGAAATGACCGGATGGGTCGAGCGCAGCATGACGACGGGCGACGTGTGGAGCACGGAATCGACCGGCTTTTCCATTCTGCTGGCTCTCTATGCGCTCGCGCTGATCGCGTTAGGCGTGGCCACGCGAACTTCGATCAACCGCATTCTCGGCCTGGCGCTGCTGGCGATTGTGGTAGCCAAACTTTACTTGAGCGACGTGTGGGAACTGGGCATGGGTTTCCGCATCAGCGCGTTTCTTGCTCTCGGCGTGCTGCTGCTGCTGGTTTCTTATCTTTATTCCCGTTTCCGGCCGCTGATTGAACGATTGTGGAGAGATGACCGGTAGACTCCGGCATGGGCGCGGCTGTAACGCGTCGATCAGCGTAAGCGAACACGCGAACAACCCCCGGCATGACTGCCGGGGCTTTCACAAGTTGTTGACCGTGGGCCTGACACGAACGCCGGTCCGCGGATGTCTAACTGAAATCGTGCGACGGCACCGCGGCGGCGCGAAAATCGAGCGGCTCGGCGTGGCGCAGCTTCACCGAAATCGCGCCCTGCTGATTCTGCAAAATTCCTTCGACCAGCAGATACGGCGCGCGCACCAGCGTTTCGCGAAACTCATCGAATTTTGCCGGCTCGACGATCGCGTTGGCGATTCCGGTTTCGTCTTCGATGCTCAAAAACATGAATCCATTCGCGGTGCCCGGACGCTGCCGGCAGATCACGCAGCCGGCGATTTTCACCAGCCGTCCGTTTAGAACATTCTTCAACTCCGCCGCGGCCAGCGCGCCGCGCGATCGCAACCAATCGCGGTACAGCTTCACCGGATGGATGCCGATGGTGACGCCGGTGCCGTAAAAATCCGCGCGAATGCGCTCCGGCGCGGTCATGGGAGCCAGCGGACGAACCCCCGCCATGACTGGCGGGGCTGTATTTTCAAATAACGGGCCTGCGGGACGGATCGCCCGCTCCGATTCCCACAGCGCGTCTCTTCTATGCCTGGCCAATCCGTTCAGCGCGCCGATTTCGGCGAGCATTCGCAATTCATCCTTGCGCAATTCGGGAACGCGCAGCGTCAAATCATCGATCGAGGAAAACGGCCGCGCGGCGACCATCGCTTCCGCCGGTTCTTTCCGCAATCCGCGAACATAGTTGAAGCCGAGCCGCAATTCACCGTCTTCAATCGTGCATTTCCAGCGGGAATGCCGCACGTCGACCGGACGGAAATGCAGGCCGTGGCGCTGCGCGTCTTTCACCAGCGTCGCCGGATGATAAAAACCCATCGGCTGATTGTTCAGGATCGCGGCGGTGAACGCGGCCAGATAATGACATTTCAAATACGCGCTCGCGTAGGCGATCAGCGCGAAGCTGGCGGCGTGCGACTCCGGAAATCCGTAGAGCGCGAAAGAAGTAATCGACTGCACAATGCGATCCTGCGTTTCGCCGAGAATTCCGTTCACGGTCATGCCCGCGCGCAGTTTCGCTTCAATCTGGCGCATGCGCGCTTCCGAGCGCTTGAACCCCATGGCGCGGCGCAATTCTTCGGCTTCGCCGCCGCTGAAATTCGCGGCGATCATGGCGATGCGCAGAAGCTGCTCCTGAAACAGCGGCACGCCGAGCGTCCGCTTGAGCACGCCTTCCAGCGAGGGATGCAGGCACGCCGCTTCCTCGAATCCCTGGCGGCGATTCAAATAAGGATGCATCATTTTTCCGACAATCGGCCCGGGCCGGATGATGGCGACCTGCACCACGATGTCGTAAAATTTTTTCGGCTTCAAGCGCGGCAGACAGGACATCTGCGCGCGGCTTTCCACCTGAAACATGGCGATGGTGTCGGCGCGCTGAAGCGCGTCGTAAACCGCGGGATCGTCCTGCGGAAGATGCGCCAGGTCGACTTCTTCCCGATTATGCTCGCGGATGAGTTCGAGCGATTCCTCGAGCACGGCCATCATGCCGAGGCCGAGCAGATCCACTTTGATGAGCCCCAGATCGGCGCAATCGTCCTTGTCCCATTGAATGACCACGCGGCCAGGCATGGTCGCCGGTTCCAATGGCACCACCGAATCAAGCTGGCCCTGGCAGATCACCATGCCGCCGGAATGCTGGCCCAGATGGCGCGGCAGATTCTGCGCGGCGACATACAGCGACAAAAATTTCTGAATGCGCGCGTCGGCGAGATCGAATCCGGCCTGGCGGAATTGTTTTTCGGCGGTGTCGTCCGGATCCTTCCATCCCCAGGTGGCGACCAGCGAAGAAAGACGCGCCAGCGACGATTCGTCGAAGCCGAGCGCTTTGCCGATATCGCGCGCGGCGGATTTTCCGCGATAGGTGATGACGTTGGCGGTCATCGCCGCGCCGCGCGGGCCGTAGCGCTGGTAGACGTATTGAATCACGCGCTCGCGCTGATCGCCGCTGGGCAGATCGAGGTCGATATCGGGCCACTCGCCGCGTTCTTCGGAAAGAAATCGTTCGAACAGAAGATCCATCGCCACCGGATCGACCGCGGTGATGCCGAGCGAATAACACACCGCGCTGTTGGCCGCAGAACCGCGGCCTTGCACCAAAATTCCTTCGCGGCGGCAGAATTGGACCAGATCCCAGACGATCAGTAAATATCCGCCGAGATTCAATTTTTCAATCAGCGCCAGCTCTTTTTCGATTTGCTGCCGCGCTTTTTCGTGATACGGGCGATAGCGTCCGCGCGCGCCTTCATCGGTCCGTTTGCGCAGGAAGGAATGAATGGTTTCGCCCGGCGGCAGCGGATATTTCGGAAATTCGTAGCCGAGATCGGCGAGCGTGAATTGGAGGCGCTTCGATAATTCCACGGTTTCAGCGATTGCTTCGGGGAGATCGGAAAAAAGCTGGGCCATCGCTTTGGGCGATTTGAGATAACGCTCCGAATTTCTGGCCAGCAATCGGCCGGCTTCCATGACGGTGGTCTTGTGGCGAACCGCGGTCAGCGCATCGAACAACTCGCGTTCGTGGGGCGTCGCGTGGCGGACGCCGTTGGTGGCGACGAGCGGCAATTTTAACGATCGCGCCAGAGCGAGGACGGCCTGGTTGCGCGCTTCTTCGTCGCGCTGGAAGTGGCGTTGAAGCTCGGCGTAGACGTTGCGCGAGCCGTAGATGCTCATCAGTTTTTCGAAGCGGGAACGAAGCGGCGGCCCTTCGCCGGTGAGGCAGATTAAACCTTCGGCGAATTGGCGCAGCTCGTCTTCCGATGCCGCGGCTTCGCCTTTTTTGGCGCGCAGCTTCATCGAAGTGATCAGACGGCAGAGATTCTGATAACCGGTGCGCGTTTCGGCGAGCAGGGGATAAAGATGGCCGCCGGGTCCGGTGATTTCGGCGCCGAGGTGCGCGGTCATGCCGATTTTTTTCGCGGCCATGTAGAAGCGCGGCGCGCCGCTGACGTTATCGCGATCCATCAGCGCGGCGGATTCGTGATGGAGATCGGCGCAGCGCTGGACGAGGTCTTCGGGAAGCGAAGCGGCTTCGAGAAAGCTGAAGGCGGAGCGGGTGTGAAAATCGGCGTACATCGGGACAATAAACAGAGGCCGGTTATCCGAGGCCAGGCGCCAGTTACTCAGTCATAACAGCCTTCTAAAAACCAATGGGAGGCGGTGCGGAAAATTCGGAAGAGGGCGCCATCGGCGAGTTTTAAATCCCATTCGTCGCGATTCCATTGGTCCGGGCGCCACCATTCGCCGCTCGATCGCCAGGGGCCGGCGAGGCTGACGATTTTTCCGCCGAATAATTTTCGAGGGACGCCGTTTTCGGTTTCGACGCGCGCGGGAACGGGCGGGCGGAAATAACGAAACGCCAGCGGCGAATCGGGTAGCGACCATCCGGGGCGATAGCTGTTGCGCAGCTCCGGGATTTTGACGTTTTTCTCGCCGACCAGCGCGCGGATTTTGGCCAGCGTCAATTCCAGTTTTTCAGGTTCGGGAGCCGATGGCGTGAACAAACCGTGCTGGACGCGGCGCGGCGCGGTGGGTTCGACGATCAGCTTGATTTTTTGCGGCGGTTCGGAGAGCGGATGCGATTCGAGATCGTGCTGCACGAGCTTCAGGAGAAATTTGACGTCGCGCGTGGGAAACGGCAGACGCAGCGTGCGCGGTTCCTTGTTGAAGGTGAAATGCAGCGCCGCGGCGGCTTCGATCCGCGGACAGAGATCGACTAAAAAGCGATTGATGAGGAATAACAGCGGTTCGAGATTGGTGATGGCGTAATCGAGCTCGATTTGCTGTTCCTGAAGGATTTTTAGCGGCGCGGGTTTGAGCGGGCGATGGAGCGCGCCGCGGGCCAGTTGCTGAAGTTCGACGCCGCGCGGGCCGAGGCGTTCGGCCAGGCCGTTTGGCGGCAAATTGGCGAGATCGGCGAGGGTGCGGATGCCCCACAGATCGAAAATTTCAAAAATTTCGGGATCGGGCGGCAGGACGTCGATGGGCAGTTCGGCGAGCGTGCGGCCGGGATTTCTGGCGGCGATGATCGCGGCTTCGACGGTTTCGGCGATCGCGGCGCCGGGGATTTTTTGGATTTGTTCGAGCTGGCGCGGAGTGATGGAGAAAACGGCGGTGTGCTCGTCTACCATTTCGACAAAGGGCGAAAAAGATTCGGCCAGTTGGGGCGCGTCAGGCAGATGGATGCAGGCGAACACGAAGCGCCGTCCTTTCCTTGCCGAGGGGTTTGCGCGGGGTGATTTCGAATTCGGCGGCGCGCAGAAGATTGCCGTCGAAATCGGCGCGGCGGCGGGTCATTTCGACCACCAGAGCCGAGCAGGATCTGGCGAGCGGACGCCGCGTGATGACGGCCAGGATGGTTGGGGTAGGTTCGATGGCCCGGCGCCAGCGGAACCAGGTGGTGGCGGGGATGCGCTGAAGTCCGCGCTCCGGCGCGTCGGCCAAGTCGAGGGCGACTACGCCGAATCCGCCGGAGTGCAGGACCAGATCGGCGGCGCGCATGGCGTGTTCGACATTTTTGGCGCAGCGAATCCACTGGATTTTTTGGAGATCGGCGCCGGCAGCGGCGGCGGAGCAGGGGTCGAAGGAATCGGTGGAGTCGACGATCACGGCGAATTCGCCCTGGCCGGTGGCGTCGGCGAGGATGGAATGTAGCAAGCTGGTCCGGCCGCTGGAGGGTTGGCCGATGATTTCGGTGATGCGTCCGCGGGGGCATTGCGCCAGGCCGAGGGTTTCGGGCTGACTTTCGACTCGCCAGCCTAGGGGGAATGGGGTGGTCATTTCGCGCTTACGCCTTTTCTTCGCCTCCAGGATATGGCGGTTTGAACGGGGTGTCAAATGACATTTTCGGGCAGAAATGTTTGTAAAATTGGATGAAATCAGAGATCCGGGACGGGGGACAGGTTGAACGGGTATACTCGGGGCTGAAGCGATGAAAACGCCGGTTTATTTCGATAATCATGCGACGACGGCCGTCGATCCGCGGGTGTTTGAGGCGATGCGGCCGTATTTTTGCGAAATTTTCGGGAATGCGGCCAGCCGCAACCATAGCTTCGGATGGCAGGCGGCCGACGCGGTGGAAAAAGCGCGGAAACAGGTTGCCGAATTGATCGGCGCGGCGCCCAAAGAAATCGTTTTTACCAGCGGGGCGACGGAATCGAATAATCTGGCGATCAAAGGGGTTCGGGCGAAACACATCATTACCGTGGCGACCGAGCATAAGGCGGTGCTCGATACCTGCCGTCGGCTGGACCGGGTGACTTATCTGCCGGTGGGGCGCTCTGGGTTGATCGATTTAGAGGAATTGCGCTCGGCGATTACCGAGGAAACCGGGCTGATCAGCGTGATGTACGCGAATAACGAGATCGGCGTGGTGCAGGATCTGCGCGAAATTGGGGCGATGGCGAAAGAACGCGGGGTGCTGGTGCATTCCGATGCGGCGCAGGCGGTGGGAAAAATTCCCATCGACGTGCGGCGCGACAACATCGATCTGCTTTCGATCAGCGGGCATAAGATTTATGGGCCCAAGGGAGTGGGCGCGCTGTATGTTCGCTCGCGCGATCCGCGGGTTTCAGTGGAAGCGCAGATGGACGGCGGCGGGCATGAGCGCGGGATGCGCAGCGGGACGCTGAACGTGGCGGGGATCGTCGGGTTGGGCGAGGCTTGCGCGATCGCGCAGCGGGAAATGGCGGAAGAGTCGGCGCGGCTGGGCGGGTTGCGCGATCTTTTAAAGGATCGGATTGTGGCGGGGTTGGATGAGGTCGCGGTGAATGGGTCGATGGAGCGGCGGCTGCCTAATAATCTGAATTTGAGTTTCGCGTATGTGGAAGGCGAGGCGCTGCTGATGGGGTTGAACGATGTGGCGGTGTCGAGCGGGTCGGCGTGCACCTCGGCGACGATGGAGCCGAGCTACGTTTTGAAGGCGCTGGGCGTGGGGGATGAGCTGGCGCATTCCTCTATCCGGTTCGGGTTGGGAAGGTTCAACACGCGGGAAGAAGTGGAGTACGTCGCGGGGCGGGTGATTGAGGTGGTGAAGAAGCTGCGGGAATTGTCGCCGTTGTATGAGATGCGGGCGTAGGGGCTACCGACTGGGCGGCTGAAAAACTCACGATTTCGCGGTTATCGATTAATCGTCTCTTTCAGGCTGATGCGGGACGGTTACGCTGCGATGAGCGCGAGCTGCTTCCTGGACAGAAACCGGCGCTTTCGATTGGGAGCTCATTTCAATACATCGCAGGGCCGACGAGCGGACCGGCGGTGGGTGACGACACTTGGCCGCTGCGTAGGATCAATCATAATCCGCGTTGATCGTGAGGTGGGAGAACCCCCGCCATTACTGGCGGGGCTGTATGATGGTGCCCAGCCGGACTGCGGAATGAACGTTCCACCGGTTTTGGGAACGGTGGAGTAAGATTTACTAGAGGGATTCGGAGAAGATCGTCTGAAAATAAACGATCTTCAATCTGGACCCGTGGTTGCTGAGCGGAAACATGATGCGGTTTCACGTAGTACGCACGGGCGTCGTCCTTCTTGCCGTCGCCACGCTCGCCCGGAGCGGTGAGCTTTCTCCCTCGACGATTCAGGCCTGGAACGAATATTTATCGACGGTCGAAAGCTGCGCCCAACAGCGGCTGGAGGCGGGAAAGACGTTCCTGTGGATCGATGAGGCGCCGGATCGCGCGGCGCGGCTGCGGGATGGCGAGGTGATCGTGAGTCCGGGAAGCCCGCACCAGCCGCAGCGGGTCGCGTCGGGATTGATTCATGACTGGATTGCGGCGGCGTTTATTCCCGAGACGGGAATTGACCGCGTGATCAGCTCGCTGCGGGAATACGATGAATATTCGCAGATCTACCGGCCGGCGGTGGTGCGCTCGAAGGAGCTTTTCTCAGACGGCGACCAGGACCGGTTTTCGTTATTGCTGATCAGTAAAGGCATCGCGAAAATGGCGGTGGACGCGGAATTCAATTCGACGTTCACGCGCAGCGGCAACCGGGCCTGGCGCGTGGCGCGGGCGACGCATCTGCGGGAAATCGAGGATTACGGCCAGCGCGGCCAAAAAATGCTGCCCGAGGATCACGGGATGGGCTACGTGTGGCGTTTTTATTCCATTTCACGGATGGAAGAACGCGACGGCGGAGTGTACCTGGAAACCGAACTGGTGGCGCTGAGCCGCGATGTTCCGGCGTCGATTGAATGGCTGATCGCGCCGATGATCCGGCGGGTGGCAAAGAACGCGCTTTCGGCGATGCTCGAAGATACGCGCAAGGCGGTGATCGATCCGCCGGAGCGGGTGAGCGCGACGTCGGCGCAGCGGCACGGCCGGTAGAGGAAGAGGCCGCCGGGATTGCTGGAGGGGCTGGGAAGGATTATTGACGCCTCTCTTTTTCGAGCAGTGATTCGTGCAATAAATCACGGCAGGTGCGGGTGGGGCAGGCTCCCAGCCTGCCTGGTCGGCTCAACAAGAGGCGGGCGGCGCGCCCGCCGGCAGGCCGGGGGCCTGCCCCACTAAGATCAGTGTTTTCGGGGACGGGAGGCTGGAGACGGCGACCAACGCGCTCCGTAACCGTCGCGCCTCGCCGATGCCCTTGAGGCACGTCATGAAAATCGTTCTTCGGCAATCTTCCTGAGCCGACCGCTCGCCTCTGAGAGCCTGTTCCTTATTTGCAACCTCAGTGCACTGCTAGACGTGAAATAATTGTCCAGAGGGAAAATCCAATGGCAGAATACGCACATCCTGAAGCGCTGGTGTCCACCGATTGGGTGGCGCGGCATGCCCAAGATTCGAACGTCCGCGTGGTTGAAGTGGACGTGGATACGAACGCTTATAAAGAAGGCCATGTTCCGGGCGCGATCGGCTGGAACTGGACGACGCAGCTTTCTGACACCGTCCGCCGCGATATTTTGAACAAACACCAGATCGAAAAATTGCTGTCCGATTCAGGGATCTCCAACGATACCACGGTGATCCTGTATGGCGATAACAATAACTGGTTCGCCGCATGGGCGTTCTGGGAAATGAAGATGTACGGGCACAAGGACGTTCGCATGATGAACGGCGGACGGAAAAAGTGGCTGTCGGAGGGACGCGAGGTTTCAACCGATGTTCCCCAGCCGGCGGCGGCGACGTATCACGCGACGGGTCCGGACAATTCGCTGCGCGCGTTTCTCGATCAGGTGCAGGCGGCGCTGTCGGCGCGGTCGCATCACATGGTGGATGTGCGGAGTCCGCAGGAGTTCTCGGGGGAAATTCTGGCGCCTCCGGGATTGCCGGAAACGTGCCAGCGCGGCGGGCACGTTCCGCACGCGCGCAATGTGCCGTGGGGCAAGGCGGTGAACGAGGACGGAACGTTCAAATCGTTGGATGATTTGAAGGCGTTGTATGGCGGCGAAGGAGTGGACGGGTCGAAACCCGTGATTGCCTACTGCCGAATTGGGGAACGATCCAGTCATACATGGTTCGTGCTGAAGTATCTGCTGGGCTACGACCGGGTGGTGAATTACGACGGGTCGTGGACGGAGTGGGGCAATCTGGTCGGCGCGCCGGTGGAACGAGGGGCCTCGGCGGCGAAAACAGCATGAAGGTCGAGGATTTTGCCGAGCGCCAGCTGGAGATTGACGGCTGGCCGGTACACTTGATTTCGTACAGAATCGGCGAGCTTTTCCACTGCAAGGCGGATAATGTCTCGCCGGGCGCGGGGTTGGCGCGGACGACCGGAGCGACGCGCGAAGAGGCGGAACAGAAAGCCATCGCGCGGGCGAAGGAGTTGCTGGGGCGGACGCGGCGGGTGGAGATTTAGCGCGCAAGAACGCTGGCGCAGGTCAGAAACCTGCTCATAAACATCAAAACAGCAGCTTGAGCGCGAACTGGATCTGGCGCGCGGGATAGGTTGTTCGGATCTGGCCGAACGAGGACGTCGAAATGTCCGTCCCGGGAATGCCGAAGTTGGTGTGATTGGTCAGATTGAAAAATTCCGAGCGGAATTGCAGTTGCGCCAGCTCGCGAATGCGGAAGGTTTTGTTCACTGAGAAATCCCACTGCTCAAATCCCGGCGAACGGAAGGCGTTGCGGCCCACATCGCCGAACGGATAATTTCCCGCCGGGGTGGCGAACGTGTAGCCCGCGAAATAGGTGTTGAGCATCTGCGATTTGGTCTGACTGGCGGCGCTGCCGGAGACGTTGGGACGCAGGAACGGCTCGCCGCGATAATCATTCGACAGAGAACTGATCTCTTCGGTGGTGGTCGGATTATAGTAAACATTCAGCGGCAGGCCGGTGTGCGCGGTGTTGATGGTGTTCAATTCCCATCCGCCGAGGACGCCGTCGACGATCGGGTTCAGGTTCGACGCGTACTTGCGTCCCTTGCCGAAGGGAAGATCGTAGACGACGCTGGTGACGTTGTTGAACTGCACATCGAAGCTCGAGGGACCGGCTTCCTGCGCCAGATTATGAATGTTCTGCGGATTGGCCTCGACGTATCCGGCGAAATATTCGAGCGCCTGCTCGGAATCGCCGATGGCTTTGCCCCAGGTGAAGGAGTTGAGGAAATAGAGGCCGCTGGTGAAGCGATGCTCTAAGCGCGCCGACAGTCCTTCGTAATGATTGTTGCCCGCCGGATCGACCCAGGTGATGGGACCGTAGTTCGGAATCGGCACCCGCTGCGCGTAGGTGAGCGTGGTGCCGTTCATGTTCGGCGCGGCCTGGTTGTAATCGGCGAGGATCGGCAGATCCAGGCTGTGGTTGCCGTTATAGGAAAGCTCCACCACGGTGTCCTTCATGATTTCGCGCTGCACCGACAGGAACCAGTTCTGCACGTAGGACCACGGGAAATTCGCGGGCACGTAATCGACGTTCGAAACCGCGGGATTGAAGCTGGACGGATTGGCGATGCCGGTGGAAAAGCTGTTCGACGTGGTCAGGAACGTGGAAGGAACCGGTCCGCCGGCGGGCATGGTCTGGCTGAGGACGCCGAACAGCGCCAGCGGCGCGTTGATGCCTTCGAGCGCGCTGCCCGGACGATTGAAGAAGTCGTAGCTGATGCCGTAGCCGGCGCGAACCACGGTTTTCGGAGTGATGTTGTAGGCGAGGCCGAGGCGCGGCTGAAAATCGGTGTAATTGGGATGCGAGAGCGATCGATTGTACAGGCTGCCGCCGGTGGCGCGGACCATGGTATTGGTGCTGGGATCGAAATCGGACCAGTTGTTGTCGCGGTCGTAGAGCGGCGTGGCGAATTCCCAGCGCAGGCCGACGTTGACGGTCAGCTTGGGAGTGACGCGCCAGTCGTCCTGAAGGTACAGGCCGTGGACTTGCTGGCGCAGGTTCGAGACAAAATTGTTGCCGAGGTTCACCTGGCTCGGCAGGCCGAAGATGAAATCGGCCAGATTGTAGCTGGTGGCGTCCGACGTGATGGAGCAGCCGGCGGCTTCGCCCAACTGCGCGCAGCTGGGTTTGCTGAACTGGCCGGCGTAAGTGTCCTGGCCGTACAACGGGTTCACGTCGAGAACTTCGGTGCGGATGACGGTCAGCTCATAGCCCATTTTGAGTGAATGCTGGCCGATCTGCTTGGAGAAATTGAATTTCGGATCGAACGAGGTGGGGTTCTGGAACTGCGGGTTGCTGGTCTGGCGGCCGAGCGAGGTGGCGAAGCCGCTGATCGATTGCGTGTCGATCCCGCCGGTGAGATTGGGCGAGGTGGGCAAGCCGGCGAAGCCGCCGAACAGGGAGGCCATGCTCGGACCGCCGATATAGGGCGGTTCCTTGCCGGCCAGCACGTGGGTGAAGCCGAAACGCGCTTCGAAAATGGAACTGGCGTTGACGGTCCAGGTGTAGCCGATGGAGGCGTTCTGATCGAGGGTGTGAATATACCCGTTGCCGTCGCCGCCGGAGGGTCCGGTGAGGTCCGGCGCGAAATATTGCAGATCCTTCCGCTGGCTGAAGCGCAGAAACAGCGACATTTTATCGTTGATCTGATCGTCGATTTTGGCGTCGTATTTATCGCTGTAATCGCGGATCAGGAGCAGCGCTTCATCGTTCGAGGACCGGCTGGTGGGCGCGCCCGCGTTCACCGGAGGCAGATTGCCGAGCGCATAGGCCGCGAACGGGTTCAGTTGCTTGATCGGAATCGGCGTGTTGGCCGGATAAACCGTCTGCGTCAGAGGATCGACGACGGGAACGGGGAGACTTCCCTGGCGGTCGTTCATGCTGGGGATGGAATCGTAGTTAAGATAATTCTGCAACTGGCGATAGCCTTCGTAATCGCCGAACCAGAAGAGTTTGTTTTTGATGAACGGTCCGCCGATGTCGAGGCCGAACTGATTGCGCTGAAGGGTCGGCTTGAACAGCAGCGGAGTGAATTGAAAACCGTCGGCGTTGAGATCGGTGTTGCGCAGAAATTCCCAGCCCGCGCCGTGAAACTGATTGGTTCCCGATTTCATCACCGCATTCACCACGGCTCCGCCGACGCGTCCGTATTCGGCGCTGTAATTCTGGGTGATCACTTTGAATTCGGCGATGGCGTCGGGCGACGGCTGCACGGTTTGCGACGAATATCCCTGGTTGCTGGTGCCGTACATGTTGTTGTCCAGGCCGTCCAGCAGGAAATCGTTATAGGTGCTGCGCATGCCGTTCACGTTGAAGGAGGCTTCGCGCGGCGTGCCGCTGGCGGAAAAAGAAATGGCGATCGGCGATTTGATGGTGTTGGTGGCGAGCAGCGCGAGATCGGCGTAATTGCGGCCGTTCAAGGGGAGCTCGACCACTTGCTGGGTGTTGACCACCTGGCCCTGCTCGCTCGAATCGGTTTCGAGGACCGAAGCGGCGCCGGTGACGTTCACGGCGGTGTTCACTTCGCCGACCTGCATGGTGAGATCGACGCGCTGGCGCGCGTTCACGTCGACGGCGATATTGGCGGCGACGGCGGTGGCGAATCCGGTGGCTTCGGCGCTGACGGTGTAGCGTCCGACCTTGACGTTGGCGAAATCGAAATTTCCGGCGGCATCGGTGCTGGTTTTGGTGTCGATGCCAGTGTCCTGATTGTGCAGGGTGACAGTGGCTTTGGCGACCACCGATCCGCTGCTATCGCGCACGGTTCCCAGCACTTCGGCGTTTTCAAATTGCGCTGCGGCGGACCCGGCCAGAAGCGCGCACAACACGGCTGCTGAACAAAATCGTGACATTGAAAAAACCCCTCTTCGGACACCTTAGCACGTGGGGTTTCTTGACGCATTTCAGTTTGATGAAAATTTGGTTTCAAGTAAGCCGCCAGGCTTGCGCTCCACTGTCTTAGCGCAGACGAAGGCGGAGGAAAATATTTACGCCAGCAGGATGCGAGGCGTAGTAGGGCTTGATCGCCCCGGGAAGCGAATAGAGCGAAAAATTCGCGCCCAGTCCTGTTTCCAGGTGACGGATGAAATCCAGGTCGCGGATGTAGCCGAGAGTGTAAACTCCGATCCGAAACGTGCTGCCGTAGAGAACATCGATGTGCTGTTCGAGCGCGGGGTTGTCGACGAAGAGTTCGTCTTTATCAGCCAGTTCGATTCGTCCGGTGAGGAAATTTTTCCGCGCGACCGGCAGCACCGATTCGGCCAGATAGGAATTGAGATTGCGCTGAACCGCGGTTTCGTGGACGCGGCCCCAGATCAGGCTCGACGACCACGCCTGGCCATCGCCGAGCGGTTTGCTGTATTCAACCGAAGCACTGGAACGGAACTGGTCGCCGGGTTCGAGCGCTTCGGGATGCGTGAGATGGCCTACGGACACCTGCGCGGCCCAGTTGGGCGATGGGAAATACCACAGGCGCGTGGACCAGGAATTGAGCGGGCCGGTTTGAATGATCCAGCGGTTTTCGCCCGGCTCGCTGCCGTAAAATCCGCTGGCTTCGAGCTTCATTTTTTTGTACGTTAGGCCGGCGGTGAGCACTTCGTCGGAGATGTGCGTCGAATCCTGAAGATGATGCGAGATGGGAGCCTGCGGCAGATCGAGCGCGGAGGCGCGATGCGGGTAGGCGACCGGTCCGAGGGCGGGATCGCCGACGGGGGCGAAATAGAGATCGAGAATGGTGTGCCCGGCGATTTGGCGGGTGTAGTGGAATCCCAGGGCCATGATGAGATTGTGCGGATGCTGCTCGTCGACCAGCGGAATGCCGTAGGCGGTTTCGCCGGTCTGGAACAACAGCGGGTAGCTGCGATTGGTGATGGTGGCGGGTTCCAGGCTGAGCATCAGGACCGCTTCAAACGCCGCGCGTGCGCCGATGGGATGGGTGGCCGCGGCCATGAACCAGTTCGTGGAATAAAGCTTGTCGTGGCCGCGCGGGCCGGTCTGCTGGGTATCGACCAGGAAGGCGTTGGCCATCAACATGGTGTTCCACAGGCCGAAATGGGTCAGTACCATGGGCATTGGCCAGGCTTGGGGATTCACCGACGTGCCCGAGGCGAGATTCATCAGATACATGGATGCGGCGTTCGTGTCGCCCATGTTCATATTGGACATGTTCATTGGCTGCGCGCGCAGAGTGGTGGCGCAGAGAAGGAAGAGAGTAGCGGATCGCAAATGAAAGATCTCCTTTCGCCGCGGGAAGCGGCAGTGCGGTCGTCGATGGTGAAAGGAGATCTAAATTCTTAGAACGGCGCGCGCCCCATCACGCGCGGGTGGCGCGGTCAGGATCAGCGGCGCGATGGCGGAGAATACAGGCTCGACGCGCGCGGAAACGGGAGCGCCGACGGTCATTTGCGGCGCGACGTGCGGCGCTTTGTTGAGCACCGCGGTGATGGTCTGGTGCGCGCAGATGGTGGCGTGAGGCGCGTGGGAGTGGCACGGCGCGGCGCATTCGGCCGAGACGCAGTCGGCGGCACACTGAAGTGCTCCGAAAATCAGGGCGACTGCCGCGAGGATCGCGAGAATGCGAGTCTTTCGAGACACTACGGAATTAATGTAGCACGCGACGAGGGCGGCCTATTAGGCCGCCGCAGGCCGGGGGCCTGCCCCACTTGAGCAGGCCAGCTGACGAGCCGGTGAGAACGGTTTACGGTCTAGCGTTGCGCGCTGGAGCGGCCGCGGCCGCGCCCCGCTTCGGATTTTCCGGCGTCCAGGTGGTCCCAGTTGAGAATCGCGTTGAAGCCGAGGAAATAGGTTCCCTGCGTCTGCCAGCGCCAGAACGGGCGCAAAGCGAACATCACGATGTGGCCCTTTCCGAGCGTCGTGTCGAGCGCCGCGGGATGGCCCGCTAACGCCTGGCCGCCGGCGAGAGTTCCGCTCAGCAGCAGGTCGTTCGGGTTCTGGCCGAAGGAAACCACCACGCGCGGGGGCGGAGCTTGGGGCATTCCGAAGCCGCCGTAGCCGCCGCCGAAGCCGCGTCCGCCGGCTTCCTCACCGCGGCCGCGCCCGCTGCGTTCCGTGGAGGTATCGAGCGGAGCCACGTGAATCGGAGTCGCGTTCGGGGTGATGTCCGGAGCCGCCGCGTCCGCGCCGCCGCGTCCGCCGAATCCGCCGCCGCGTCCGCCGCGGCCTCCGCCGGAGATGGCGAACACCGGGTCCTGATTGAAATAAACCGGCAGATCGCGGAGTTCGTAGCCGTAGGTGATGGGGCTCTTGGCATCGGTGATTTGCGCGCGCACGATCGATCCGCGGGCGAAAAGCTGGTTGGGATGCTCGACCGTAACGCCGGGCGCCAGGCCCATTTCGGAGACGAAGGCGGCGGTGGAACCTTCGGTGATCAAGGTGCCGCCGTCTTCGACGAATTTCGCCAGCTCGGCGAGGCCGTCGAGGCCCATGCCGCCGCGAATATCCGCCGCCTGATCGAGCGCGCCCAGGTGCGGCGTCAGCTCGTTCCGTTCGTAAGGAACGGGATCGGGGCCGATCTTGGGAATGCCATCGAGCAGCGACTGCGAGGTGCCGCCCACGTGCGGGAAAATGATCACGTCGTATTTCGCGCGCAGATTGCCGTTGCGCAGCGTGGTATCGGCGAAATAAGTGTAGGGGACGCCGTAATGGTCGAGCGAAGCGCGCACCCAGCCTTCATCCTGCGTGCGCTCCCAGGTGTGCACGTAGCCGATTCGGGGAACGTCCATCGGATGCGTTTTCACCGAAGGCTCGTCGGAAACCGCCCAGGCCATCAGGCCGTCGGCCACGATGTCGGAGCGGAGCGCGTTCAGGTCGGCGTTGGGAATGATGAACGCGCCGGCGCGGAAATTGTGGCCGGCGGCGCTGAAATCTTCTTCCGCGGCCAACATTTTTACGTCAGTATGTTTGAAACGGAAGCCCATCAGGGAGTTGTCGGTGGTGTGGTCGATGATCAGCGTGGTTCCGCTGCCGTCGATCCCTCCCGCCGGATGGACATCGGCGTGGAGCAGGGTCATGGGATGGTCGAGCACGGCTTTATCGGTGATCGGCACCAGCGTCACGTTGCGCATATACTGCATGGTCCAGCCGGTGTCGTCGTAGGGACGCGGATTCTGAATCGGATAATTCTGCACGGCGAAATACATGTCGGCGAGGGTGCGGAAGGGCTGATCGGCGCGGATGACGTAATCGCCGGCGGCGATCTGGGCGTTGCCGGCTTCAAACGCGGAATCGGCCGTGTCCACTTCAAGGCCCTGATGGCGCAGCGAATTGATCATATCGGCGGCGTCCTCGCGGCGGCGCTGATTGGCCGGGACCAGCCAGGCAAAAGTCGGACCGTCTTTGCCTTTATCAACCGAGCGCTTGTTGATATCCCAATAATTTTCGAGATAAAGCTGCTTCTCCGTGGCTACTTTATGCAGCGCGAAGAGCATCGCGGATTCCTGAATGTTGGTATTGTTGCGCGGTCCCCATTTGATG
>Ga0335073_10002000_pt1 | contig 27838 bp, 24 predicted proteins | sample Lox_Sample_22_FD_207093 | JGI IMG/M metagenome (GOLD analysis project Ga0335073, IMG submission 207093) | Soil microbial communities from Loxahatchee National Wildlife Refuge, Florida, United States - Lox_Sample_2.2 | ecosystem: Environmental > Terrestrial > Soil > Wetlands | place: USA...
CGCCCGGAGCCGCCGGGAACCTGCTCCGCAGCATTGCCTACTTCAACGGTCACGGAGCTTCTGGGCACCTAGGCGTGCTCATCGCCTGGAGCGTGTTCGGAGTAGCGGCCATCGTCCTCGGCCACCACACTCCAGTCCGATTCGCAGCAGCGCGCAGGTCTGCAAACCGGCACGCAGCAGTCCGGTCCACGGACCGGCTCGAGCACCTGCCACCGCAACCCGAACATTCGTTCTCATAGGGTTGCGGCATGCCGAAGGTCACGCCCCAGTACCGCGATGCGCGCCGCGACCAGATCCTGAGCGCGGCCAGACGCTGCTTCCTGCAGAACGGCTTCCACGCCACATCGATGCAGGACCTGTTCACGGAGGCCGGCCTGTCCTCTGGCGCGGTCTACGGATACTTCGCAAGCAAGGATGACGTGATCATCGCGATAGCCGAGGAGAACGTCCGTGATTTCGCCGCGATGGTCCACGATGCCGCCAGCGGCGAGGCTGCCAAGCCGATCGGAACCGTGCTGACCGACATCATTACCAGCGTGCGAGCGAGGGACGCAGAGGACGGCCTAGCCGGACTTGCCGTGCTGTCGTGGTCCGAAGCCTTGCGGAACCCCGTGCTCGCCAGCCGGTTCGCAGACCTGGTCACGCAGATTCGCTCTGACCTTGCCGAGATCGCGCGCAAGCACCAGAATGCTGGGAACCTGCCCCGCGACGTTCCCGCCGAGTCGCTGGCCGTCGTGTTCCTGTCCATCGTTCCCGGCTACATCCTTCAGCTCGCAACACTCGGCTCAGCTGCGGTAGAAGGAGTGCCGGCCGCACTTGAGGCACTCTGGCCATAAGCCGTCCTCGGTGCGCGCAGCGGCGCCGACGGGCTAGCAGTTGCACACGCCAGCACTCCCAGACGGCCACGGCCATCGACCGGTCCCGTCCAGGTGCGCAGGCAATCAGCGGTAGATGGTTTCGAGGTCGGCGAGCAGAACATCTGGCCCGGCTGCAGCGCGAAGCTCTGCGTCGAAGCCGGCGCGGGAGTAGCAGGCCAGCACGGTTCCGCTTGTGTCAAAGCTGGCCGCAAGCAGGTCACGCGCGCGCCGAAGCCGCGCCAGATGACGCAGGTCCATCGTGTCGCCCCATTTCGCCTCGCCCAGCGAGATGAGCGGGCGCGGCGCACCCGCAGCAGCGGGACCGAGCACCGCCACGTCGATCTCGATCTGCGCGTGCCGGGCCGGATCGGTAACGGTACCGGCCGCGACACGTCCGACCGGCAGGCCGAACAGCTCACGGCCGCGCGCCCTCGCGAAGTCCCGACACACGGATTCGAAATGAGGCCCGGCAACCGCGGAGCTGAACTGCTGCCGGGAATCGGCCCAGACCACGTTCCCCAGACCTTCCTCTAGATCCGCCCATCTCGGCCGCATGATCGCCTCATAGAACGTGATGAGCGGCTCGGTGATCCGGTAGGTCGCGCGTCCGGAACGGAACGCGTCCTCGTCCTTGATGATCAGACCGCAGTCCTCGAGCACGTTGAGCGGATGCGCGACATCCGACGACTTACGCCCTATGTAGCTGGCAATCGCGCCCCACCGGGCATTCCCGGTAGCTATGGCCGCCAGCACTGAGTGATACAGCGCCGGATCGCGGATATCGGTCTCTTCCGCGAGCAGGTACCTGGCCTCACGCATCAGGGGACGGTCCGGGTTCAGCACAGCCCGCGTCACCCAGTCATCGAAGTCCGCGAGATCGGCGGGCGCGTCGTCGCGAACGAACTGCCGCCGGTAGGCAGGAGTTCCGCCGACGATGGAGTTGACGAGGAGAGCCAGGCGCGGATCCGACAAACCCCAGAAGCGGGCCGACTCGGCGTAGCCAAATGGACTGAGCACGAGCTCCAAGCCGGCCCGACCGCGCAGCGGCGCGTTGCCCGCCAGCAGACGTCCCATGACCGAGAACGCCGAGCCGCACAGCAGCAGTCGCGTCCGGCTGCTGGCCCCCTGAGACGGGCCATGACGATCCAGGGCCCTGCGCAGCAGCGATGGCAGCGCCGGGGACGCATCGGCGAGATACGGGAACTCGTCGATGATCACCGCGTGCGGGCCGTTGTCGCCAAGGGTAAAAAGCGCCGCGATGGCTTCGTCCCAGTCTCCGAATGACAGCGGCGCCGGCGATCCCAAGTGCGCGGCCAGCTCCGCGCCGAGCATGCGGAGTGACTCCGCCTCCGTCCCCTGGACTGCCTCAAAGAAGAAGCCACCCGTCGCCTGCGCCAGCGCGCGCAGCAGGTAGGTCTTGCCCTGCCGGCGGCGGCCACTCACGACACCCAGGGTCGCCTCAAACCGGTCATCGGTGACGAAGTCGGTCAGGCTCTGCCACTCCCGGTCTCGGTCGAAGATCCGGTCTGGCTTCGGCAACGCGTCGATCAGGCTCTCCAGGCTGCAGCGTAGTTAGCTGAACTATACTTCAGTGAACTATACTTCAGTATCTCGCTGGCGCTCACCCGGCCGGAACGCCGTCGCCTCCGGCAGCTCGCGCGGGCGTGCGGAGTCGGCCTGGTGGATCAGTCCCCAGACCCCAAACTCGTTGGCCGTGCGGTGGTAAGCGTGACCGCCATACTCGACGGTGACCTCGGTGCCCGGTGCCACCCGGCCGAGCGCGGCGACGAATTCGCCCGCGTCCCAGGCCTCCGAGGACGGCAGGAATTCCAGTGGTCCATGGCCGCCAGTTGAGCCGCCGCCCCAGGTGCCGTCGACGTCGCGGTGCCAGTACTCAAGCTCCAGCTCGGCACCGTCGCCGTTCCCATCGACCAGGACGATCGCGTCATGCTCGTCGTGCTCGATCAGCAGGACGCGGGCATACCGCGGATGCCAGCCGCCAGTCCTGATGACGGCGTCTTCCGATAGCACGCGGATCACCTCGTCCTTACGAGAATGCCCATCCCATCCACGAACGGACCGTCACCGCAATCACCGGACCAGTCAATGTCTCGGCCTCGTACTGCGGGTACTTGTTTCGAAGCAGTTCCCAGTGCCAGACGTGATCGTCGCCAAACGGCTCGATAGCCGCCATGCCGTCGGCGCGAGCCCACCACAGCTGTTCCCAGTCCTCGGAGTAGTGATCCGCCAGCAGGCTCACTCGCGGGTTTGCTGCTATGTTCCGCATGCGCTTGAGGTTGCGGGACGACTTCGGCTTGTTGTCGATTCCGATGACGATGCGGCCCGAGCCGTCCATGGCAAAGGTGCACGGGACCAGATGCGGCGCTCCGTCCGCATCCGACGTTGCGAGCCGTACTACCCGCTCGGCGGCGAACCGGTCGCGGGCTTCAGCCGGGTCCAGGCGCATGACGAAAGGTCCTTCACAGCTGCTCGGCGAAGTGTCGTTGAGATCGGGAAAGGTACAGCGAGCGATCGGCCAATGCAAGCCCAACAATCCAGCCACGACCTTTGACATTTTCCGGCCGACCGGGTCGTTCCCGGAGCGCCCGAAATGGTGATTTAAGCGCCGCGATAGGGTCGAGTCCGAGCCCGGAAATGGACAGGCACGGTAGGAGGCGGCATGAACGACGGCTCGCCCGCGGACACAGGTTCAGGGGCCGGAACGCCAGGAACCGATGAGGCGCCAGCGTTCGACACGTCGGTGGCGCACTCGGCGCGCGTCTACGACTACTGGCTCGGCGGCAAGGACAACTTTGCGGCCGATCGAATCGCCGCTGAGCAGGTGATCGAGGTCCGGCCAGCGATCAGGACCGACGTCCAAGCGAACCGCGCCTTCCTCGGCCGGGCCGTCCGCTACCTGGCCGGGCCGGCCGGGATCCGCCAGTTCCTCGACATCGGCACTGGGCTGCCGTCGGCCGATAACACGCACGAGGTCGCGCAGTCGGTAGCGCCCGAGTCGCGCATCGTGTACGTCGACAACGACCCGATTGTGCTCGCGCACGCCCGTGCGCTGCTGACGAGCAAGCCCGAGGGAACGACGGCCTACCTCGACGCAGACCTCCGCGACCCGGCAGCGATCCTGGCCCAGGCCAGGCAGACCCTCGATCTGGCGCAGCCAGTTGCGCTCATGCTCGTCGCCGTGCTGCATCACATTCCCGATTCCGACGATCCGTACGGCATCGTCGCCCGGCTGCGCGAGGCCGTCCCGTCCGGCAGCTACCTGGTGATCTCTCATCCGGCCAGCGACGTTCAGACCGAAAAGGTCGCTGAGGTCGCGCGCCGCTACAACGCCTCGGTCGTCACCGGGCAAACACGCCGCTCGGCCAACGAGGTGGCCGGCTTCTTCGGTGACTGGGAGATCCTGGAACCTGGCGTCACGCAGACCCCGCTGTGGCGGCCGGATGCGCCGACGCCGGTGACGGGCACGGTTCCGATGTGGGCCGGAGTCGCGCGCAAGCTGTAACACGCGCGCGGCAACCCCGGCCCTCACCCGGTCCGGCCCCTGGGGGCCTACCAGAATGTCAGCAGCGAGTGTGACAATTGCGCGGGTGAAGGGCCGAGCCGCTCAGGTGCTGAATCGCCTGGTCCCACCCCGCTTGCGCGACCGACAGGAGCTGCAGCTCGCGGCCGCACTCTGGCGTGCCGACCGAATGCTGGCAGTGACCTGGTGGTCGCTGCTGACGCTGCGCGGATTGCTACCAGCCGGTTTCGCGATTGCGACGGGCTTCCTCGTCAATGCGGTTGAGCATCGTTCGTCGCTGGCCGTTCCCCTCAGCGTCGTCGGCGTCCTGTTCATCCTGCTGCAGATCCTCGGCCCGCTGCACACAGCCCTCAGCGCGAATATCGGCGACCGCACCGCAGCCTGGCTCTATGACCAGCTGACCGCCGCGTGCGTGAGCCCGCCAGGCATCGGTCACCTCGAGGACCCCGAACTCGCGGCGGACCTGCAGGTCGCCAGGGACTTCGATCGCGGCATGACCGCGCCGCCGCTGTCGGTCTCGATGGACTTCATCGCCACCGGCCTTGTCGACATGATCGCCGGCTTCGCCCAGGCCGCCGTGCTGTTCGGCTTCGCCTTCTGGGCACCTCCGGTGCTGGCGGCAGCCTGGCTGTCGACGCACTTCCTGCTCCGGGAGAGCGCGATCTGGAGGGACCGCAACACCGACGAGGTGCGCCAGGCACAACGCGAGGCCGAGTACGCCTACCGGCTGGCCGTCGATCCGCCGGCCGCGAAGGAACTGCGGATCTTCGGGCTGCCGGACTGGGTTCTCGACCGCTTCATCACCACGCGCCGGCGCCTGCATCAGCTGCAGTACCAGGCGACCAGGATGCGTCAACGGTCGGTCATCGGCAGCATGCTCATCGTCTTGGCCGCGAACGCCGGCGTCTTCTGGTTCCTGGGAACGGCGGCGCTCGGGCATCGGATTGGACTCGGCCCGCTGATCGTCTACGCTCAGGCAGCCGTCGGCACCTCGATGATCGCGTTCGGCGGACTTAACTGGGCTCTCGACGGGGCAGCCGCACCCGTCGAGGCGGTCGGAAGGCTGACGGCGGCGACGGCCAGGGCCGGCACGGTTGTCTCGGGCTCGCAGCCAGCCACCGGCATGCCGGCTCAGCACATCCGGTTCAGGAACGTCACCTTCGCCTACCCGGCCGCGCCGGGCCGGCCGGTGCTTTCGGGCCTCGACCTGGACGTTCCGGCCGGGAGCTCGCTGGCCATCGTCGGGGTTAACGGCGCGGGCAAGACCACACTGGCCAAGCTGCTCTGCCGTCTTTACGACCCGCAGTCGGGCTCGATCGAGGTCGACGGCACCGATCTGCGGGATCTCGACCTGGCTTCATGGCGGCAGCGCGTAACTGCGGTGTTCCAGGACTTCGTCCGCTTCGAGCTGACGCTGCGGGAGAACGTGATCCCGCGCCTGGCGACCGGTACTGAGCCGACCGATACAGGGCCGACCGATACAGGGCCCGCCGATACAGGGCCGACCGATACAGGGCCCGCCGATGCTGACCTGGTTGCCGCAGCCGCTCTGGACGCGGCCGGCGCGGGCGGCCTGGCCGGCCTCGAAACCGTGCTCGCGAAGGCCTACACCGGAGGCACCGATCTGTCCGGAGGCCAATGGCAGCGGGTTGCCCTCGCCCGCGCGATGGCCGCGGTTCAGCTCGGCGCCGGCCTGATCCTGCTCGACGAGCCGACGGCGCAGCTCGACGTGCGGGGCGAAGCCGAGATCTTCGAGCGGGTCCTGGCCGCGACCCGGTCGTGCACCACGATCCTGATCTCGCACCGGTTCTCGACCGTCCGGCATGCGGACCGGATCGCGGTCATCGAGCACGGGGCCGTCACCGAACTCGGCAGCCACGACGAGCTGATGGCGCTGCGCGGCAGGTACTGGACGATGTTCACACTGCAGGCCCGCCGGTTCGCGACCGGGACACCTGAGGAAGGCGAAGAGGAGCTGGTCTTCGATGTCCTCGCCTGACCTGCAGGCCCCGGCTGACCGCGAGGACGTGCCCGACGGCCAACCCACGCCCGACGGCAACCCCGCGCCCGACGGCCAACCCACGCCCGACGGCAATCCCGCGCCCGACGGCCAGCTCGCACCCGAAGCGCCCCCGGAATCCCTCGACAACCTGCCGCCGGCGCTGTCCTCGATGTGGCGGCTCTGCCGGCTGGGCTACCACTACGAGCCCGCCCTGATGGGCACCGCGTTCGTGCTCGCTCTCGTCGCGGCTGTGCCGGATGCGTTGCTCGCGGTCTGGTTCAAGCTGCTGGGCGAAGGGCTAATCGAGCACAAGCCGGGCCTGCTGGAGTTCGCGGTTATCGCACTCGCAGTTTCCGCGGTCGCCACCTGGCTGATCCAGACCCTCTCTACCCGGCTGCAGCGCCGCTTCCGCGACAAGGTCACGATCGCGCTGGAGTCCCATGTCGCGAGACTGCAGGCCGACGTCCCGACGATCGCTCACCAGGAACGGCCGGAGTACCTCGACCGCCTGTCCGTGCTCCGCGAGCAGATCTTCACGCTCGATCACATGTACATGTCGGTGTTCGCCACGGCTGGCTGGATCCTCCGCCTCGCGATCACCATCGCGCTGCTGGCGACCGTGAACCCGATCCTGGTGACGCTGGTGCTGTTCGCCCTGCCAACCGTGGCGGCGACATCCTGGCGGCCGGTCATAGAGCGCGTCGCGCAGGAACGCGGCGCCCAGTCCGACCGACTGGCCAGGCACCTGTTCACGCTGACCACTACCGCCTCGCCCGGCAAGGAGCTGCGCCTGCTCGGCATCGGGCCGCACCTTGGCGCCCGCCGCCGGGCCGCGTGGGAGCAGTGGTACGGCCCGGTGGCCGCGGCAAGAAGCCGCTCCTCCGTCTGGTACGCGGGCGGCTGGGCAATCTTCGGCGCGGCCTACGTGGGCGCGATCGCGATCGCGGCCGCTGGCCCGCATGCCTCCGCCGCGTCAGCCATCCTGGTGCTCACGGCCGGTGCCCGGCTCTCGTCTTACGTGGGCGCCACGGTCAGCGAGATCGGCTTCCTGCGCGGAATCTGGATGGACGGGTCGCGGCGGCTCGCCTGGCTGGAGGACTACGCGAGCGCTGCCGCGGCGGACGCCGATCTGCCCGCGCCCGCTCGCATCACCGAGGGCATCCGGTTCGACCACGTTACGTTCTTCTATCCGGGAACGAGTCGGCCTGCGCTCTCCGACGTCGACCTGTTCCTGCCGTCGGGCAGCGTGGTGGCGGTCGTCGGCGAGAACGGAGCAGGCAAGACCACTCTGGTCAAACTGCTGGCGAAGCTGTACCAGCCGACTTCTGGCCGCATCCTGATCGACGGCACCGACCTGGCCCGGATGGACAGTGTCCAGTGGCGGCAGCGGATGGCCGGGGCGTTCCAGGACTTCTTCCGGTTCGAGTTCCGGGCCGGGCAGACGATCGGCCTCGGCGACCTGCCCCGGATGGACAGTGAGCCGGCTCTTGACGCCGCGACCGACCGCGCCGGCGCGCGCGACGTGATCGACACGCTGCCCGCTGGACTGGCCACGCAGCTCGGCCCGACCTGGCATGAGGGAGTCGACGTCTCGTTCGGGCAGTGGCAGAAGCTCGCGCTTGCCCGTGGCTTCATGCGTGACGAGCCGCTGGTGGCGGCGCTGGACGAGCCGACTGCCGCGCTCGACGCGGAGACCGAGCATCAGCTGTTCGAGCGCTATGCCAGCCGGGCGCACGAGCGGCGGCAGAGCGGAAGCATCACGATCCTGGTCTCGCACCGGTTCAGCACAGTCCGCATGGCCGACCTCATCGTGGTGCTCGACGGCGCTCGCGTGGCCGAGCACGGAACGCACGACGAGCTGATGGCGCTCGGCGGCCGCTATGCCGAGCTGTACCGGATCCAGGCCGCCGCCTACCAGTGAACGCCCGGAAACCCTGCAACCAAATGGGCTTAGCAAGAGGCCCCCAGCCGGAGCTGAGGGCCTCTCGATGGTGTGGGGCTGGCTGGTCGGGGTGACACTTTAAGTGGGGTTGGGGACCTGGGCCCAGCCGCTGCTCGCAACCGACATGTCCAGGGAACCCACGATGCTGCCGCCGCCGCTCGGCACCGTCACCGTGAAGGTGACCGGCATCGCTCCGTCGGAGTTCGCAAACGTGAAAGGGGCCTGAGCCATCGAGGTGGCGATAGGAGGCACCTTGCCAGCGGAAGCGCCACCGCTATCGTCCATGCTCAGGTCGATCCCGTTGACGGTCACGTCCGTGCTGGTGTCATTCGCCAGGTAGCCCTGGAACGTGCAGACCTCGCCGGTCCACACGTTGGTGAGGTCGATGTCCAGCCCGGTCTCGTTGCCGGACCCGACCGAGTACAGGCTCGCTGACCCGGTCGCTGTGCTGTCGGCGTTACCGTCCTGGTCGACGCAGCCCTGAAACACCGGCGCGGCCGGGCTGTCGCCGCCCGAGTCCACCCACTGAACCTGCGGCTGCTCGCCGTTGGACTGGATTGACCCGGAGATCTGGCCGCCGAGTACCGATACCGCGAAGGCGATCCCGGCTGCCATCACGCTGCCGGTGACCACACCGACGACGGACGCCTTCTTGTGCCGTCCGACGAACCTGCCGACCCGCCGACTACCTGTGTGCAGACGCAAAAAACTCCCCCTCCGTGTGGTGGTATCCCAGGCGACGACGGCCTGGGGCGACTTGGGATTGCGCGAGCGCGCACGCGAAACGCAGTAAATTGGGCATAGCCGGTTCCTCCAAGACCGGTCAGAGACCGGCCGGGATGTGCCTGCAAGCTGACCCGGCCGGTCTCGCTGACTACTACTGCTGCTGTAGAAGTGACGCCCGGGGCTGTTGCCCGGATTACCTGCGGTCGGCAGTTTCCTTGCTTGTTCCTAACTAACCACCCTCAGAGGGGTTAGAGCTCAGATCGCACAGGGCCTGAGCTGGTTAAGAGCGACACCTGCCGCCGCGATGAGAGCGTTGGTCATCCCTACTGCCGACGGGCGGTGATTATCCAGGCGCGCGAGCCGAACCAGATGCCGTCTTCGCCCATGTGCGCGCTCAGTACGTCGCGCAGCCGCCCAAGTGCCCGCCCGACTGCGGGGGGTCCAGCCGGCTAAGTATGTCGCTGACGTAGCTGAATCCTTGGACCCAGGCGAGGGCGGCGGTCAAGTCCGGGCCGTAGTAGACGGGTTCACTGAGGTCAGTGAACGTCACATCGGCGAACCCGGCGGCATCCAAGGTCGCCGTCGTCGACGCCCGATTGGCGAGGGAGAACGGTTCCGGCCCGGCCGACGACCACTGGGGTCCTCCCAGCGCCTGGCGGATAGAAACGGCCCACTCGTTGAGTTCGCTGGCCTGCCATACCGCCATCACCAGCCGACCGGCTGGCCGCAGCGCCAGACTTATGTTGGCGAACGCGGCGACAGGGTCGGCAAGGAACATCGTGCCGAACCTGCTAATCGCCAGGTCGAAGCGCTCCTGTGGAAAGCGGTGGACCTGGGCGTCGGCGCATTCGAAGGTGACATTGCGCACCTCCTGCTCCCGGGCGAGCTCGCGGGCACGCTCGATGGCGGACGCACGGATGTCAACCCCGGACGCGCTTCCTCTCTGGGCCATGCGAGCGGCGGCGCGCGTCGTCTGCCCGGTCCCGCATCCAATGTCGAGGACATGGTGCCGGGGTTGGACGCCATACGCCCGGCGCAGCACCTCATCATGCAAGCGCAGTTCGGTGTCGTAATCGCTGGGACCGGCTAATGACTGGACGCTCAACTACACGACCTCGTTGGTGACCTGCTCGCTTCCGGCGGGCTGCGTCACGGTCCCGGCCGCGCGCCGTCCGCCGCGCCGCGCCGGAATGGTCCGGGCGGCGTCGGAGTCGCGGATCGACAGCGCGCACGGCACGGCGAGCAGGGCCACGGCCGCCGCGACCAGGAATGCGACCCGGTAGGCGGTCAGGTTCGGCACCGGATGACCGGCGACCAGGTGAACCGGGCCGACCAGCACAATCGCGGTGGTCAGAACCGCCACGCCGACGGCACCGCCGAACTGACGGACCGCGTTGAACAGAGTCGACGCCCTGCCGGTAGCGGCGGCGGTGATCGTCGCGAACGCGGCCGCCTGAACCGGCACGAAGACCTGGCCCATCGAAAGGCCAAGGGTGAACATGAGCAGCCTTGCCCACCAGAGGCTCGTGGTCGGACCCATCAGCGCCAGCAGCGCGATCGAGACGGCGACGCCGCCAAGCCCGATCGCGATGTGCCGCCGCGGCCCGAGCCTCGGATAGATGAAACGGCTCGCCAACTGCGCCCCCGCCATCACGCCGAACGCCTCGGGGAAGATGCTCAGGCCTGCAGCAAGCGCGCTCAGGCCCCGGCCGTCCTGGTAGTACAGCGAGATCGCGTACAGCGTGCCGAGGAACGAGACCGACGCGAGGATGATGACCCCGTTACTGGACCGGAACAGCCGGTTCGCCAGCAGCCGTAGGTCCACGATGGGCGCCGAGTGCCGGAGTTCGACGACCACCATCGCTGCCAGCAGCACAACTCCGGCGGCGATGGTCGCCAGCACGTCCGGCTGGTGCCAGCCCTTGTTCGGACCCTCCGACACCCCATACATCGCCAGCCCGAGGCCGAATCCGGCGAGCAGGAAGCCGGGCAGGTCGAAGGCTCCGGGGCTGGCCTGCTCCTTCTGCCTCAGGAACAGCAGGCCGAACAGCAGAGCCGCCGCGCCAATCGGCACGTTGACATAGAAGACCCAGCGCCAGGACAGGTCGGTGACCAGCAAGCCGCCCAGCACCGGGCCCAAGGCCGGTGCCAGCGTGGTCGGCACGGTCAGGATCGCCGAGGCCCGGATGCGCTCCTCGGGCGGGAAAACCCGGAACAGCATGGCCATCCCGACCGGAGCGAGCATGCCGCCGCCAGCCCCCTGCAGGACCCGGAAGATCACCAGCTCGCCAAGGCTGCTCGCCAGGCCGCACAGCGCCGAAGCGACAGTGAATACCACGATGGCCGTGAGCAGCACCCGCTTGCCGCCGAACCGGTCCCCGAGCCAGCCCGACGCCGGAATGAACACGGCCAGGCTCACCAGGAAGGCAATCGAGATGCTGCTGACATCCGTGGGGTCGACACCGAAGTCCCGACCGATCGTCGGCAGCGCGACATTAACAATCGTCGCGTCCATGATCGACATGAACATGGCCGCGACGAAAACGACGCTGACGGCTACCTTCTGGCTAATGCGTGGCCCCACAAAGCTTCCTTGTCCTGGCGGTTCGCGTTCCCAGCTACAAGTCGATAAGAGCACTGATAAATTCCGGCTGGCCGACGCACAAGATCAGTGAGAATCTGCACACCTCTTACTGGCACGGTCACCGACATGCTCATCCGTCTCTCGGAGTGTGCCCCGCGATCTGGGGTAGGCCGCTGGTGATTACTCACGAGCCGCGTCGAGAGGAGCCGCGATGGCTACCGCCAAGCAGAAGGAAGCCGCACGGGAGAACATCGCTAAGGCCCGAGAGGTCCAGAGTGAGAGAGCTCACGGCGCCAAGATCCCCAAGCAGAGCGAGGGCATGAGCACCGCGGCGAAGGACAAGCTCCCGGACAAGGACTTCGCCTTCCCGAAACAGCGCAAGGAGCCGCTGACCGACGCCAGGCACGTGCGCAACGCGATCGCGCGCTTTGACCAGGTCGAGGACGTCACGGACGCGGAACGGGACAAGGCGTGGAAGCGGATCCTCACCGCAGCGAAGCGCTACGACGTCGAGGTCACCGAATCAAGCTGGCGAGAGCTCGGCAAGAGCGGCAAGAAGAAGGCAGCCAAGCGCTGACCAGACATCGCCCTGTCCCTATTTAGTTATGGATGTGGATCCTGTGCTGCTATAGCAGCACCAATCTCACATCCATCCGCTCTGTCTTATCCCCGCGCGGTGTCGGCACTCGCCCGTACCCTTGGCTTCGGTCCTTAAGGCAAGGCGGGGATGGCCGAGTGAAGATCTTGCACACCAGCGACTGGCACGTCGGCAAGGTGCTCAAGGGGCGAGACCGGTACGACGAGCATGAGGCCGTGCTGGGCAGCATCATCCAGACGGCGGCGAACTTCGACGTCGACCTGGTGCTCATCGCCGGGGACCTGTTCGAGACGTCGGTGCCGAGCCCGAAGGCGCAGGGCCTGGTCATGCGCGCCCTGCTGGCTCTGCGCGCCGACGGCCGCCAGGTGGTCGCGATCGCCGGGAACCACGACAACGCCAGCCTGCTCGACAGCGTCTACCGGCCGGTCCTCGGCGAGCTCGGCCTGTACGTCCTCGGCTCGCCCAAGGCGCCAGCGTCGGGCGGCACGCTTCGCCTGACGACCCGGAGCGGAGAGCAGGCGACGGTCGCGGCGATGCCGTTCCTGTCCCAGCGCTACGCGGTCCGGGCGGCCGAGCTTCTGCTGCACGAGTCGGCCGAGCACGCGCTGGACTACGCGCGCCGGGTCGCTGCGATCGTCGGCGCGCTGACCGAGCAGTTCACGCCTGACACCGTCAACATCGTCATGGCACACTGCACGCTTCTCGGCGGCCGGCGCGGCGGCGGTGAGCGGGACGTTCAGACCACGTTCGAGTACGAGGTCCCTTCGGGTATCTTTCCCTCGTCCGCGCACTACGCGGCGCTCGGCCACCTGCACCGCCAGCAGGAGATTCCGGCTCCGTGCCCGGCCTTTTACTCCGGCTCGCCGCTCGCCATCGACTTCGGCGAGGAGGCGAACCAGCCGGGCGCCCTGATCGTGACAGCTGCGCCCGGCATGCGGGCCGACGCCCGCCGCGTGGACATCAGCGGCGGCCGTCAGCTGCGAACCCTCAGGGGCTCGCTCGATCAGGTCATCGCTGAGGGCGAGGAGGCGGGCGATGCCTATCTGCGGGTGATCCTGGCCGAATCGGCGCGCGCGGGACTCGGCGACCTAGTCCGGGAGAAACTGCCTAACGCCCTCGAGGTCCAGCTCGACGAAGCCCACCGGCCCCGGCCGGGCACCCATGGCGACGGCGACAAGCCAAGCCGGGCTGGCCGGACGCCGCTTCAGCTGTTCGGCGATTACCTGAAAGGGCAGGACGTGGCCGACGAGCGGGTCGAGCGCATGTTCGCCGAGCTGCTCGACCAGATGACCGACGGCCAGGCTGCGACGGCCGGGAGTCGGGCGGGTGAGGCATAGATGCGCCCAGTGCGACTGGTTATCGACGGCTTCGGGACCTACCGGAACCCGACCGAGATCGACTTCACCGACGTTGACTTCTTCGCGCTGGTCGGGCCGACTGGTTCCGGCAAGAGCACCGTCATCGACGCCCTCTGCTTCGCGTTGTACGGCACGGTCCCCCGCTGGGACAACGAACGCGAGGTCCGGAACGCGCTCGCGCCCTCCGCCAACGCCTGCACGGTGAGCCTGATCTTCGAGCTGGCCGGCCAGCGCTATGTCGCCGTAAGGTCGCTGCAGCGCGGCGCCAGGGGCCAGGTCACCACGAAGGCCGCCCGGCTCGAGCGCCTCGACCCGGCCGTCCCCGCTGATGCTCCGCTGGTCGAGGTGCTGGAAGCCAGCGTCGAGGCGCTGGCCGAGGGACCCGATCAGGTGAAGACCCGGGTTCAGGAACTGCTCGGCCTGAGCTACGAGCACTTCACCCAGTCAGTGCTGCTGCCGCAGGGCGGCTTCTCGGAATTCCTGCGGGCAACGCCAGCCAACCGCCAGCGCCTGCTCGTCGAACTGCTCGCCTTCGGGGTCTACAAGGAGATCGGCCAGCGCGCCCGCGAGCGCGCCGATACTGCCAAGAACCGCTGCGACCTCGCGCAGCAGGCCCGCGACGAGCTCCGCGACGCGACGCCGGAAGCCGAGTCCGCCGCGGCCGCCCGCCTGGCCGATCTGACCGCACTGGCTGACAAGGTCGAATCCAGCCTGGCGACACTGACCGAGCTGCATAAGCAATCCGAGGATGCCGCCCTTGCCGTTAAAGCCGAGGGGAACGCGGCGGCCCAGCTCGCGGCCGTCCGCACTCCGGCGGAGGTGCCGGGCCTGGCCCAGCAGATCGCAGCGGCCGATGCGCTCGTCGCGAGCGGCCGCAGCCGCCGGGACCAGGCCGCCCAGGCTGCGGCCGATGCCGAAGCGGCACGCTCGCGGCTGCCGGACAAGGCCAGTACGCAGCGCCAGCTGGAGATGCATGCGCTGCGCCGGGACCTGATCGCGGACGCCGAGAAGCAGACGCAGGCGCTCGCCGCCAGCCAGCAGAACGAGACGGCGCTAGCCGCCCAGCTGCAGGCGGCTGACCTGGCCGCGGCCCAGGCCCAGGATGCGGTCGAGACGGCCCGGCGCGCGCACTCGGCGGCCGGGCTCGCGGAGACGCTGCACGTCGGTGATGACTGCCCCGTCTGCCAGCACAAGGTAGCGGTTCTCCCGGCGCACCTGCCCCTCGCGGACGTAAGCGCGGCTCAGCGCGCGCTCGAGGCTGCGACGGCAGCGCAGCGTACAGCCAGATCCGCTCACCAGGAGGCGGCCAAGGCCACGGCGTCGGCGCAGTCGTCGCTTGACGGCACCCGGATCCGCCTCGACAAGGCCGCCGAGGTCATGGCGGATGCACCTGCAGAAGCCGAGCTGACCCGCCAGCTCGAGGCGATCGCCGCGGCTGACGACGCGGCCACCCGGAGTCGCGCGGTTGCATCCGGATGCCAGACCGAACTCGCCGCCGCCGAGAAGTCGCGCGAAGCCCTTCAGGCTGACGAGCAGCGAGCCTGGGCAGCGCTCGCCGCGGCCAGGGACAAGCTGGTCGCGCTTGGAGCGCCGACGGTCGCGGCGGGCACCGGGCAGGACCTGGCAGCAGCCTGGGCGACCCTGGCCGGCTGGGCCGCGGCCGAAGGGGCTAGCCGCACCCAGCGCCTGCCGGAACTCCAGAATGCGGCCGCCGAGCTGAAGCAGCAGTTCGACGCGGCCGCGGTCGCGCTGGGGCAGCTCCTCGCTGAGCACGACGTGCACGCTGACCCCCTGACCAGGGCGCCAGCGGCCGTTGCCGACCAGCGCGCCCGCACCGAGGGACAACTGCAGCGGATCCAGGCCGACCGCAAGAAGGCAGCGCAGCTCGATAAGCAGATCACGGCCCTGCGCGAGGAGAACCAGGTCGCCGCCATGCTGGGCAATCTGCTGCGCGCCACCTCGTTCGAGCGCTGGCTGTGCAGCGAGGCACTCGACTCGCTGGTACGCGAGGCGTCCGCGACACTGATGGAACTGTCGGGGGGCCAGTACGAGCTGGACCGCGACGAGCGAAACGACCTGGTTGTCATCGACTATGAGGACGCGGGCGCGCGGCGGCCGGTCCACACGCTCTCGGGCGGCGAGACCTTCCAGGCGTCGCTGGCGCTCGCGCTTGCGCTGTCTCGCCAGGTCATCGGCCTGTCGGCCGGCATGCGAGAACTGAACTCCATGTTCCTGGACGAGGGATTCGGCACGCTTGATAGCGACACGCTGGAGACAGTTGCGAGCACGCTCGAGCGCCTCGCGGCAGACTCAGATCGCATGGTGGGAGTCATTACGCACGTTCCCGAACTGGCCGAGCGCGTGCCAGTCAGGTTCGTCGTCAATCGCACCGGCACGACGTCCACGATCGTCAAGGAGCGAGCTTGAAGACGGCCGAGCCCGCGGTTGCCTACTCCGTCGATCCGTGGGATCCCAGCTACGGCGTGGCCTATGGCGAGGAGATGACGGGGGATGCGCTCGGCGAGTCGAGTGCGGAGCTCGTTCTTGACCTGGAGTTCCCCGTCGATCAGTGGCGGCCGCTCACCGCGGACGCGAACGTGCCCGTTCCCGGCACCATTCTGTTCCTTGATGGCGTGCGCCGCATCGATGCGCGAGTGTGGGTGCACGGGTCGGATCCGCAGCCCGCGCCCGGCATCGCCGCCTCATACGCGGCCGGCCTGGTCTGCCTCAACGGCTCGGCGCGGATCAGTGACGTGGTCGTCGAGCGCGGCCTGTTTACCGCGGCCGCGCAGGCCGCCGGACTGGAGAGCAGGCACGCCAGCTATCGGGCGTGGACAGCCGCCGGACCCGGAATGGACCAGTTGTCGCTCGCCCTGCAGCGACGGCTCGCCGACACGGAGGTTCAGCTCGCGCTGCTGTTCAGGAAGGAACACCCGGACGCCGGCGACTTGCTGTTCGTTGATGGCCCGCTGCGCGGCCGTACCCATCTGGACCGCACGATCGGCTACATCAAGACCCACCACACGACGTACCTGCCGCCAGAGCAGGCCGCGGTCGTCGGAGCGCTCGGGCCCGGGCAGCGCACGCCGGCCTTCACGATGGGCACATCCTGGCGGCGTAACTCCTGGTACCTCCGCCTTCCCGGCTCGTCCGGCGCGCCCTGGTCCGGCGTCGTGCGCCTGGAGTGCTCAGCCGACCTGCCGGTGCCCGAGGTCAGGCGGCTGGCTGACCTGAGCGCCGTACTGCTGCCGCCGCTCGCCAGTTCGCCGCACAAGGACCCGCGTGCCCCGCAGAACCTTATCCCGATCGGCGGTCTCGAGCGCGAGCTCCGGCGCCGGCTTGGTGACCAGCAGCTCCTCTACCGTTCCCTGCGGGCAGCAGTTGGAGCGTGACTGTACGCCCGAACCGGGCGCGGCCAGCCGCGATGTAAAGTTCGCGTGCTATACGCACGCGAAGTCTTCAGGATCATAGTCTGCGCGCGCCCGTCTGCGGCGGCAGCAAATACTGGCTACGTGCCGCACACGCGACTCACCTGGCTACCGCGATCGGCGTCGGCGCCGACAGGTTCATCACCGATAACCGGCGGGATTTCGGCCGGCGATCACCGAGCTTCAGGTCACCTATCCGGCAGATCTTCCGGAGTAGGCGGGCGCGGCGCACCGGGTCAGCGCGCCCCGCAGCTCGTCGTCGCGGGTGCGATCGACAGCCTCGTCGCTGGCCCAGCCAATGTAGCCGTCGGGCCGGACCAGGATCAGGCGCGGATGCGGCCTGGTCCGCTCCGCCAGAATGATCCGGTCCGCCCAGGCGCCTGTCGCAGGCAGCGCCTGGCCGGCGCCGACGAGCAAGATGTGCTTGCCGTTCCGGAGCAGCTCGTAGAGCCGGCCACCACTAGCGAGCGGCACGTCGGGCATTCGCTTGCCCTCAAGCGGGTGGGCATCAGGCCCGGCGGGGTAGCTGATGCCGAGACCCGAGATCGCGAGTTCCGCCTTGCTCGACAGCGCGGGAACCTTCACGGCGGCGGCCGCGAGCTCGATGACTGCCGTCCGCATCAACTCGGACCGAATCTTCGCGATACGCAAGATACTGCCGGAGAGCCGGATGACGAATTTGCCGACCGGACGGCGCTCTGTGTTGTAGGTATCAAGCAGGCTGTCGTCGGCCCAGCCGTGGTAAGCGGCGGCGAGCTTCCAGCTGAGATTGGCGGCGTCCTGGAGGCCAGTGTTCATGCCCTGGCCGCCGGCCGGCGAGTGCACGTGCGCGGCGTCGCCAGCCAGGAACACCCGGCCTACCCGGTACTGGGGCACCTGCCGCTCGTCATTGCTGAACCGGGACATCCACTGCGGATCGTGGATGCCAAAGTCCGAGCCGAGCACAAGCCGGGTGGTCCGGCGTATCTCATCCAGATCGACCGGTTCGGTGTCAGCCACTTCCTGGTCCCGGTTCCAGGCGATCACGCGATACAAGTCGTCCGTGAATGGAGCGAGAAAGGCCAGGCCCGCCTGATTTGCAGCAATCTGCAGCACCTGTCCTGGCGGATCGGTCAGCTGGACATCAGCCAGCATGACGGAGCGGATAGCTGACTGGCCGGGGAACGGAATGCCGAGCTTGCGCCGGACAACGCTATGCGCTCCGTCTGCGCCCACCAGATATGCGGCCCGCCTTGTCCCGGTCACTCCGGACTCGGTACGAGACTCCGCCTCGGCGTGCCCAGCTTCCTGGCGCACGTCAGTGACTTCTGTCCCGCCGGCAAACTCGGCGCCTAGCGAACGCGCTCGCTGCTCGAGCAGCCGCTCCACCTTGTACTGCGGCGTCATCAGCGAGAACGGGAACCGCGTCGGCAGGCCCGACATGTCCAGGTTCGCCCCACCGAGCACGGCCAACCTGCTGACCTTCTGGCCCCCGCGGATGAGTTCATCGGCGATGCCACGCGCGTCGAGCACCTCCAGCGACCTGGCATGGACCGCGAGTGCCTTCGACAGCGGTGACTGCTCTGTCCGGCGCTCCAGTACCGTCACCGGCACGCCCGCAGCGGCAAGATCTCCGGCCAGCAGCAACCCCGTCGGGCCCGCTCCCACTACCAGGACGCCATCGCCGTCTGCCGCCACGAGCTTCCCCATTCGCCACCCATGGGGCTCCGCGCCCATGGGTGGCGAAACCCCGTTTACCCGAAACCCTGGCCGAGTCGGTACCAGGCGGTCACCGCTGCGCCACTGACCGCCCGCCTCGTCAGGTGGCTAGCCCTACCCGGCATTGGCAGGCCTACGCCGCACAGACAGCACGCCTCCCACGGGGCCTGCACCCCGTGTATCCCGGAGATCCGCTCGGCCTAACGCCGGATCCGCGCTGCGAACAGGTCCCGCAGCGTGACGACGCCACAGACGGTCCGCCCGTCGACCACGGGCAGATGGCGGAACCCGTTCAGCAACATGATCTGCGCCGCGTCCTCACTGGAGGCGTCTGGTGCGGCTGCCTGCGGGTCCGCGGTCATCCATTCCGACACCGCCGTCCGCCGCAGGTCCTCGCCCGACGCAGCAGCCCGGAGCACGTCGCGTTCTGTCACGATTCCGGCCAGGAACGAGCCTTGCATCACCACGGCCGACCCGACGCTCGCGGCAACCATGGCAGCCGCCGCTGCCGCGACCGTCGCATCCGGCGTCGTGGTCACCACGCGGGTGCTCATCAGCTCACCGACGGTCGCCACGGCTTAGCCGCTTCCGCCGGTCTCGTCCAGCTCAGCGTCCACTGCCCGCTGAGAGGGACCGGCCAGCTCCGCGCTGAGCATGGACCAGAGCTGGCCCGCCCAGGACGAGAGCTGCGGCCATTTCCGCCAGAAGACCTGTAGCGTGATCTCGTCGAACTCGGCCAGCGCCTTCTGAGTGGTCACGCTGTTTGCTACGTCCTCTAGCTCGTGAATAAGCTCCAGGAACTTGTCGCCGGCGTCCTCCATCGGCACCTCCCCGCAGCCGAGAGTCAGTATGCCAACGACGTTAAACGAGATCCGCGCTGCGGTCACGGCCTAATTGGCAGGGATAATGCCGGTACCAGGGAACGAAATGGACATCCGGGCCATGCTGGCGGCGCGGCCCGCGCTGCTACGCGATGCAGCCGCCCGCGCTCTGGCTTACCTCGCGGAGATCGAAAACCGGCCAGTCGCACCTGCCGCGGAGTCTGTCGCCAAGCTCGACGAGCTGGACTTCGATCTGCCAGCCACCGGCCTGCCCGCGACGGACATGCTGGGCAAGCTGGACAGCATCGGATCACCGGCGACGGTTGCGAGCAACGGTCCGCGCTATTTCGGATTCGTCATCGGCGGCGTGCTGCCGGGCGCCCAGGCGGCGGCATGGCTGAGCGCTGCCTGGGACCAGAACGCCGCGATGACGGTGATGTCTCCCGTCGCGGCGCGGCTCACGGCGGTGGCACTTGGCTGGATCACCGATCTGCTCGGCCTGCCTGACGGCACCAGTGGCGGGTTCGTCACCGGCGCAAGCATGGCGAACGCGACCTGCCTGGCCGCGGCGCGCGATGCGGCACTTGCCCGGCACGGTTGGGACGCCGCTGGCCAGGGGCTGACTGGCGCGCCGCCAGTGACCGTCGTCGTCGGCGCTGAGGTCCACACCACCGTGCGCAAGGCTCTTGGCATCGTCGGGCTCGGCCGCAACCGTGCCGTCGTCCTGCCCGCCGACGGCCAGGGCCGGATCGATACCCGCGACCTGCCGGCGCTGAGCGGTCCGGCCATCGTGTGCCTTCAAGCCGGGAACGTCAACACCGGGGCCAGTGATCCATTCGGGCCGCTGATCGAGTGGGCCCGCGGTCAGGCCGCCTGGGTACATGTAGACGGCGCGTTCGGGCTCTGGGCCGCGGCCTCTCCCGGTCAACGCGAGCAGGTCGCCGGCCTGGCTGACGCTGACTCCTGGGCGACGGACTGCCACAAATGGCTGAACACCACCTATGACTGCGGGGTCGCCCTGGTTCGCGAGCCGGACACGCTGCGCGCCGCTATGGCGGCGTCGGCCTCCTACCTGCCGGGGGCTGCGGCTGAGGCGATGGGCATCACTCCGCAGTCCTCGCAACGCGCCCGCGGAGTCGAGGTGTGGGCGGCGCTCGCCACACTCGGCCGCGACGGCGTCGCCGAACTCGTTGATCGCGGCTGCCGGCTGGCCCGGCGCTTTGCTGACGGCATGCGGGCCGCGGGGTTTGACGTGCTGAACGACGTCGTGCTCAACCAGGTACTGGTGTCATTCGGCTCAGCGGAGCAGACCGACGCAGTCATTGCCGCGGTTCAGCAGGAAGGCACGTGCTGGTGCGGGCCGACGACATGGCACGACGTCCGGGCCATGCGGGTCAGCGTAAGTGGCTGGAGCACCACCGAGGACGACATCGACCGCAGCGTTGCCGCCGTGGTGGCCTGCGCGCGACGAGTCGCCGCCTAGCCCCGGCCACGTCACGACCCAGCCACCTCATCGGTCTTGATCTGAGCTAGCCCGTCGACTATCCGGTCGAACAGCGCGTCACTCTCCGGCCACGGGAACATGGGCAGCCGGGCAGGCAGCGTCGCGTAGCCGTGCAATGCGAGCCAGATGGCTGTCGCGTCGCGAGCCGGGTCCGTGCTGGCCGAGATCCCCGCTGCGACGCAGTCCTGGATGCTGCGCACCAGCAGATCGAAGCCCTCGATCTGAACATCTGGCAGGTCGCCGCCGCCGATCCGATACTGCCGCTCGAACAGCAGCTTGTACCGGTTCGGCCGCTCGGCCGCGACTCGTAGGTACGCCGCGCACCCGGCGCGGACCCGCTCACGCGGACCAGCCCCGGCGGCGATGGCGGCATTGACCGCGTCCTCGATCGCGGCATTGAAGTCGGCGAAAGCGCCATCCACGACCGCCTCGAGGATGGCCTCCCGGTCGGGGAAATGCAGGTAGATCGAAGGCGCTGAGATGCCGACCTCGCGCGCGACTGCCCGGAGGGTAATGGCCTCCTCATTGCCCGTCCGCTCGAGCAGCGCCGTGGCCGCGGCCAGGATGTCGTCGCGCAGCTTGCCGCCCTCGCCCCGCCGGTTCCGCTCCCTGACAGTTTCTTTCATGCCTTGACTTTACAACCGTTAGCTCATGCTGTAAAACTTACAACTGTAAGTCAACAAGCGTTAGTTCATAGAGGAGACCCGGAGCCATGGAGCTGATCAGCACCAGCCAGGAGCACGCGGGCCAGCCCGGACACCCGCGGCGGCGCGCGATCCTCGCCGTCATGTGCCTGTCCCTGCTAGTCGTGGTCATCGACAACACGATCCTGAACACCGTGCTGCCCACCCTGGCCCGGGTGCTGCACGCATCGACGTCCGACCTGCAGTGGATCACCGACGGCTACACGCTCACCTTGGCTGCGCTGCTGGTGATGGCCGGTGCGCTCGGCGATCGCTTCGGCCGTCGGAACGCGCTGCTGGTTGGGCTGGTCACCTTCGCCGCAGGATCGGCCTGGGCCGCCCTCTCCGGCGACTCTTCCGTCCTGATCGCGGCAAGGGCGCTGATGGGCGTCGGCGCGGCGTTCATCATGCCCGCGACATTGTCGATCCTGACTGCCGTGTTCCCGGCCAAGGAGCGGGCCGGAGCGATCAGCGCCTGGTCGGCCATCGCTGGGGTCGCCATCGTGGTCGGACCGACACTGGGCGGCCTGCTGCTGGACCACTTCTACTGGGGCTCGGTCTTCTGGGTCAACGTTCCGCTCGTCGCTGTCGCCGTCGCGGCGGTCATCCTCGTGGTGCCCAACCTTCCCGGCCGCCGCGAGGCTGGCGCGCGGCTCGACCTCATCGGCGCCCTGCTCTCCGCCGCCGCCATGCTCGCCATCGTCGACGCGGTCATCGAGGGTCCGAACCGGGGCTGGACCTCCGTGACGACGCTCGGCGAGTTCGCCGCGGGTGCGGTACTGGTCGCGGCGTTCCTCTACCGTGAGCTGCACGTGGCTAACCCGCTGATCGACGTCCGCGTCTTCCGTTACCGCGCATTCTCTGCAGCCAGCTCGGCCATTGGCCTGACGTTCCTGGCACTGTTCGGGTCGCTCTTCGCGCTGACTCAGTACCTCCAGCTCGTGCATGGCTACAGCCCGCTGTCGGCGGGCGTGCGGGCGCTGCCGTTCGCCGCTGCCGTCATGGCGATCGCGCCGCTGAGCAGCACGCTCGTCGCCCGGCTCGGCATTCGCGTTGTCATCCCGGCTGGCCTGACCGCGATGGGCGGCGGCCTGTTCGTCCTGACCCAGGTGACGCCGACTACCAGCTACAGCTTCCTCGCCGTTGGCGTCGCCATCATGGGCGCAGGAATGGGACTGGTGATGGCGCCCGCAGGCGAGTCGATCATGTCGGTGCTCCCAGCCGATCAGTACGGCGCGGGCAGCGCGGTCAATGACACCGTGCAGGAGCTGGGCGGCAGTCTCGGCATCGCCGTCATCGGCAGCGTCGTCGCATCCTCGTTCCGCCACGACCTGGCGGCGAGCGGGCTGCCCGCAGCTGTCGTGAAGGCAGCGCAGCCGTCGATTGCACAGGCCGACGCTGTCGCCGCGCATGCTGGCCGGTTCGCGCCATATGTGCTCGAGGCAGCGCACCAGAGTTTCACCACCGCAATGACGACCGGATTCACAGTCGCCGGAGCAATCGCCGTCGGCGCAGCCATCCTGACCGCGATCGCCCTCCCCCGCCGGGCCGCCCAACCTCACGCTCTGGCCGCGGTCGAGGGCGCGTCCATAGTGCTGGTGACGTCGGCAAACGAGCCCCAGCCGAGCCTGGCAGCCATCTGCGCGGACTAGAACCCGCTGATCATCAATACCGACGCCCTGGGCACGCCCAGGGCGTTGGTATTGAGTCATAGAAAAAGGCTTCTGCTACAACCGGAAACCCATCAGCCGCGTTAGCTCATGGTCGGCTCGGCGCAGGCGTTCGCGACGCCAAACCTGCCAACCGCTGACAATCTGGTTACGGTTGACCCACGTTCCATCCCCCGCCCGCGAATTCATGATCATTTGCCGTAGGGTGTCAGGCGTCACAACGGGAAAGGTCCGCGTGGTGCGATTAGAAGCCTGACTGCGGCAGATGGGGCCCAGTCTCCGTTTAATCCGGAGCCAACATTGCCAGACGGTACCTCTCCGGCAGCGGAGGAACTGACGAGGGACAAACTGCTGTTCGATCGCGGCCACCGCACTGGTAGCGATGTGCCAGACGATCAGGCTGCAATGTTCCGCTACGGCCTGTCACCCACCGCTGCGCGACAGCACGCCCCGACGACGGCGCCCAAGCCTGCCTCGTTTCTCGCGACTGCAGCCTGGATTATCTTTGGTCGCACCGGCAGATGGGACGTAATAAGGGAGGCGATTAAGGACGGCAAGGCGACGATTAACCTCTGCGCGATCATCGCGGTCTCCACGATCCCGCCCGCGGCTATCACCCTCGTCGCGCTATGGCTTGCCCGGCATTGATCCCCTCCACGGCTACGCGTCGTTAGAGGTCATCGCCGGGCTCCTTGATCGGGGTGGTTGTTAGCGCAGTAAGTGCTGGAGGTGGCCGTGACTGCGATCAAGCGCCAGAGGCATCTAGCAGCTGTCTGCGCGGATCAGCGCTCACTGCGATTGTCGGCCCCGGTACGCCCTGGGTTCGCCCAGGGCGTACCGCAGGAAAACGCGGCAAAATCTTTGGCAGCAAGTACCCAAGCCATTCGATACGATCGCCCATGGCTAGTCCCCTCTCACCGGCCGCGCGCCAAGCTAAACCGATGACGGGTTAACAATCTGGTCACGGCTGACCCAGACGTTTCATTCCAGCGGCGAATTCATGATCATTTGCCGTAGGGTGGCAGGCGTCAGAATCGGGAAAGGTCCGCGTCGACCGACCATGAACGCTCTTCACGGTAGCGACCGTCGCAGCCGTCTGTTAAGCGCGGCTGTGCCGTGCCCGCGTGGTGCCATTAGAAGCCAGACTGCGGGCAGATAGCGGCCCCAGTCTCCGTTTAATCCGGAGCCAACATTGCCAGATGGGACTTCAGGAGCGGCAAGACTGACCAGGAACGGCGGCGAGATCGGCGCTCGCGCGGATCCTGAGGGCCATATCTGGCGGCGAAGTTCTCGCTGTGGCGCACATGGATCATGCATCGAGATCTCGGACCTGGGTGGCGGGCTGGTAGGCGTCCGAGATGGGAAGATCGCTGAGACGAGCCCGGTCCTGGTATTCGACAGTGAGGCCTGGCTTGCGTTCGTCGCCGGCATCAAAGCAGGCGAATTCTAGCTAGCCGGTTCGGTGACGGCCGCGAGCGTCGCCGTGACGCTCCCAGCCGGATCTGTGCTCAGCTGGGAGCGCCGCTGTTGTTAACGATCCGCGTCTGGACTTTCTGTTGTGCTTGCGAGCCTCTCCTGGGCTGCCACGAGCAGGGGCATCAACGCGATGAGGTCCTCGCGGCCGTTCTGCCGTCCGCGGGACCACACGAGCGCCTCCTGCTTAAGTTGGGCCACCGTCCGCCGGGAGCGCACCGCCTCGGCTTGCCAGTGATCGATTTCTTCTTGCATCGTCGCTCGGCATCTCGCCATGGCCAGTTTCGCCCAGGACAGGGTTAGCCCCCAGGCAAGACCGGCAGCTGTCAGCGACCAGCGGATGATGTCAAGCGCCATGGTTGTCACCGCCTTGACGCGGGCGGCTAGTGCCACCCGAGACTAGCCCGGTGACCTGGGAAATTGGCCTCTTGCGGATATTGAAACGCGATGTAATGTTGGTAGTTGCCATGAGCTATTCCGTTCCCTGACTACGGTCGGATGGATCTTGGTTCTCGACCTGGGCGGGCCTGCATGCCCGCCCAGCGTCATGTTGGCGTTTCGAGACGTGGCTCTCTGACTGCCTGTGGTGCCTGGGGGGTCTCGCGCCGACGCCGACCGCACTGAGTCGCGGCTGTGGGTATTGGCGGGCCGGGAAAACCAGATTGCAGAGCCGGTAAATGGCCGACGGAGGAGAACCTTCTGGCAATCGCGTCTAGCGACCATCGGCGGCCTCCCGCCCCCCACGAGGGTTGAGCCCTCTGCTTTGAATTGTGAGTTAGCCGCGGGTTGTCTGCAAGATGCAGTGCAAGATGTCATGAATCTTTCCCAGACTCTTCATCTGGGTAGGGCCGCCGCGCTACGCTTCCAGTGAGTTTGTTGCGTCAGCTGCGACTGGCCTGACAGGAAGTGGCAGGTGCCCGATCTCAGGATCTCAGCAGCTAAGCGCGCGCTAGCCGGGGAGCTTCGCCGGCTGCGGGAGCTCGCCAACATGTCCGGCGACGAGGTGGCCGGCGAGCTGGAATGGTCAGCCTCCAAAGTCAGCCGGATCGAGACGAACCGCATCGGCATCAAGCCAGCCGACCTCACCCGGTTGCTTGACCTCTATGGCGTAGACGACGCACGGCGCAGCCAGCTGATCGCTCTCTTGAGCGAGCCGGAGCCGCCCGGCTGGTGGAATGCCTACGCCGATTCGATCGAGCCTGGGTACGCCGCGTACATCAGCCTCGAGGCCAGCGCAACCGAGTTCCGATGCTGGTCGCCGGAGCTTATCCATGGGCTCTTGCAGACCGAGGACTATGCAGACGCGATCATGGATATCCATGCTTTTCCCGCCGTCTCACATCCTCCTCCGATCACGATGCGGCGGCGCGTCGAGGTCAGGATGCGACGCCAGGACCTCCTAGCGAGCCCCGACCGCAAGGGGTTCATCTTCATCCTGGATGAAGCCACCCTCCTGCGCCGGTACGGCGACCGTGAGCTGATGCGGCGCCAACTGCTGCACATCAACGATGTCTCGCGGCTTCCTAACGTCACGATCCGGGTTCTCGCCTTCTCAGGACGCCACCCTGTTGTCGGCCTCGGCGCATTCACGCTGTTGCAATTCGCGACGCTCCATGGCATCGCGATCACCGATGTCGTCTACATCGAGCAGCTGACCAGGAACGACATCATCGACGACGAGGAGGCCGCGTACGAGTACCGGCTCGCTTTCGATCGCATCAGCCACGAAGCACTCGACGAGGAAGCATCACGTCGGCTGATAGCTCAGATCGCTGAGGAGCTCTGGAGTGCCCCTACGGCATAGTGCCGCTTCCCACTCGATAAGGCACACTGGAAGTTACCGCCCCGTTAAGGTGCGGCGAAGGGCTAAGGAGTGCTTGTGTCAGGGGACAGTGAAGATCGGTTCGGGCTCCGCGATGAACAACTGCCCGTCACGCAGCTGGACTGGCGGCGCAGTTCCTTCTGCGGCTCTCATGGCTCGTGCGTGGAGGTCGCGCAAACGCCGGATGGCAGATATGCAGTCCGCGCTGGCAATGCACCCGGAACTGGCCCGGTGCTGTTCTTCAGCCAAGATGAGTGGGAGGCATTCGTCACCGGGGTGAAGGCGGCCGAGTTCGGCTGACCCCGCTTACTTGCCTCGCCCGCTAGCGCCCGCTCCGCCGAGCTCGAGGATGTGGGCTGCGCCGCGGATAACGCAGCGCAGCGGATCGTCCACCACCATGACAGCGATGTCGGCCGCAGTCTCGATCCGATAGGCCAGGCCGGGCAGCAGCGCGCCGCCGCCGGCCACCCGGATCTTGCCGCGGACGACTTCCTCGGCAAGGTTCGGCGGGATGTCCGACAGCATCTCCTCCACGGCGCTGGTGATTGCCTTCACCGTCGGCTGGATAGCAGAAGCGACGAGCTTTGCGGAGATGCGCTGCGTTCGAGGAACCCGGTGGGCCGCGTCCACGCCTACCGTCTCGGCCTCCGCGATCGAGCCGTCGGCCAGGCCGAGCGTCATCTTCAGGTTGCGTGCCGCGTTGCGGCCGATCAGCAGGCCATGTTCCAGCTTCACCGCGCGGACGATCGCGTCGTCCATGACGTTGCCGCCGAGCCGCAGCGAGCGCGCACGAACCACGTAACCGCCCGCGAGCACCGCGACCTCAGTAGTGCCGCCGCCGATATCGACGATGAAGGCACCGGATCCCGCCGATAGCTCAAATCCCGCTCCCGCGGCTGCGGCGACCGGCTCGTCGACTAGCTGGACTGCGCACCGCGGCTTGAGCGCTTCGGCAGCGGCCGCCACCGAGCGGCGTTCGATGTAGGTCGTCTCGACTGGCAGGCAGATCACGGCACGGGTCCTGCCGACGCGGCGGCGTACTCGCGCCTGCCGCAGGAACGCCTGCAGCATGGCCACTGTGGCATCAAGGTCAGCGATCACGCCGTCGCGGAGCGGATGAATGACCTCGAT
>Ga0335073_10002001_pt1 | contig 27837 bp, 27 predicted proteins | sample Lox_Sample_22_FD_207093 | JGI IMG/M metagenome (GOLD analysis project Ga0335073, IMG submission 207093) | Soil microbial communities from Loxahatchee National Wildlife Refuge, Florida, United States - Lox_Sample_2.2 | ecosystem: Environmental > Terrestrial > Soil > Wetlands | place: USA...
TTGCGGGTCGATCACTGTATTCTGCATGTAGCGTCCTCCCAACTGAACTCCGAGCGCGGTACCCAGTGACAGGCAGACGACGGGGAAGCTCAGCGACTAATTGGTGCTTCTTGACAACTACAGCTCAGCGCACCCTAGCGGGACAAAATTGCGCGAGCTGCATCCCTTGATGCGAATGAGTATAGACACATTGTTTTGCGCAATACAATATGCGGCGTTCTCGCAACAAAGCGTTTTGGCAGCGAGAAAAAGCACCCGGCGCGAATACGCCGGGTGCCGTCGTAGGATTTTGTAGGACTGGCGCGGACAAACCACCGCGCTTCACCGCGCGCGGTGAGACAGGCTCACCGCGCGCGGCGCGCGAGCTTACGATCCGCCCGCTACGTGCAAGGTCACGCGGCGATTCGCGAGCCTCCCATCCTTGGTCGCGTTGTCGGCGATCGGGTCGTCCTTGCCGAAGCCCTTGGCGCTCATCTGATTGGTCACGCCATGATCCTGCAGATAGTGCATCACCGATTCCGCTCGCTCCTGTGAGAGCTTGCGGTTGTACGCTGCCGATCCGGTGTTGTCGGTGTAGCCGCGCACCTCGATCGTGAGGTTCGGATACGGCTTGAGCGAGGCGGCCGTGGTATCGAGCACGGTGCTCGATTCCGGTGTGAGCTGCGCGGAGTTGGTCGCGAAGGTCACACCTTGGAGCCGGACCTCGCCCTTCGGTGCCGGAGGCGGCGGTGGTGGGGGAGGAGGAGGAGGGGGTGGGGGCGGGGGCGGAGCGGGTATCTCGCGAACGACCTCCTTGATGACCGGAGGCCGCTCATCCTTGTGACCGAAGCTGATCTGCAGCCCGACACCCCAGATCATGCCCGACGGGTCCTGTACACCGAACATGGAGCGATTGGCGAACTCCATGCGGTACTTGGCCTCGGTGCGTAATTGCACTCGCGTGGGGCCTTCCTGGCTGCCGAGACCGGTCAACAGGCCAAGGCCCGCCTCGGCAAGGTAAGTGTGGAAGGTCCGATCGAATCCCGGTGCGCTGGTCTTATCGTCGAGCTCGCCGCCACCGGCGAGGGCGTAAGGCTGGATCAGCACACGCTTGAATAGGTCTTCCGGGAAGAACTTCTTGATCACGTCCACGGAATAGCCGCTCAGACGACGCTCGGCATCGGTCCCCTTGATGTCGAACAGGCCACGGCTGAAATCGCCTTCAATCGCCATCTCGTGAGGCAGGTTGAAACCGATGCCCGCTTGGTAGCCGAAGTTGTCCTTGAGCTGCGGATCGTTCTTGTTGTTGTAGTACTGAAACATCGGGCTCACGTAAACCGTTCCGGCATCGTCGCCGAAGGCATAGCTGCCCACCGTCCCAATGACGGCAGCCAAACTCAAAACAATGACTCGCTTCATGTTGATCTCCGTGGTGTCGCGAACACCCCACATTGGGTGGGCGTTTGGGTGGCGCCCGGATCGCGATTAATTGCCTGCAATCTGGCCAAGAGTGGTGGCTTGCAGGATACCGCCCATCAGTCGTGTTGCATTTGAGCAACGGCAAGGTCGGAAGTCTGTCGGCGCGGCTCGGGAGCTCCTGTAGGAGCCCGACGCTGCATTCTGTAAAACGCGGTAGACGAGGGCCGCTTAGGGGAAGGTCGAAGCGGGCTGGGTGCGCACGCGGATCTCGTAGAGCTTCGGCCAGTTCTTACCGGTCACGAACAGCCGGTCGTGCTTCGCATCGTAGGCAATACCATTGAGCACGTCGGTCTGGCCCGGAACGATGTCCGACGGTTCGAGCAGGCCCGACAGGTTGACCGCGCTCGCAACGTGACCATCGTGGGGGTCGATGCGCAACATCCAGTTGGTCTGCCACACGTTGGCGTAGACCTCGCCCTTGACCCACTCCAGCTCGTTGATATTCGACACCGGCTTGCCATCGAGCGTCACGAGGATCCGCCCGGACGGGAGCAACGTCTGCGGGTTGAGCAAGCGGATCTCGGGGGTCCCGTCGCTCATCAGGATCTGCTTTCCGTCCTGGGTCAGCGCCCACCCTTCGCCATCGTAGGAGAACGGGTGCTCGAGCTTGAATGATTGCAGGCCGTACACGAACCCGATGTGCGAACGCCAGGTCAGGCTGATGAGATGGTTTTTCCAGTTGACGATGCCCTCGCCGAAGTACTGCGGCGGAACATCGATTTTCTGCAGCACCTTCCCCGTCTCGAGCTGGACCTTCCGGATCGATGAGTGCTGCTCTAGGCCGGTGCTCTCGTAGAGGTACCCGTCGAGATAGAAGAGGCCCTCGGTGAAGGCGGAGGTATCGTGCGGATAGACGTGCACCACATCGTACCCGTAGACGGGAACCGCAGCGCGGGCGCGCGCGCTCAACGCCATCGCGGCGGCGAGGAGCGCCATCGTCAGGAGTCGCACGGTCATGCTAGTTCGTCCGGGCCGAGGGCGCGCCCTCGACATCCTTGGGGATCTCATAATCGACCGGGCCCGCGAACTCGAACGTGCTCACGAGCACCGCGCCCTCGCCGCGCACGGCGTGCGCGGGCTGCGTGCAGAACCCGCGCGCTTCGACCCGATAGAGCCGGGTGCGGCCGACGCGCCGCTGCGTCAAGGTGTCGATGGTGCAGCGGGCATCGCCGAGCGTTCCGAAGATCTTGCCGTGCGCGATCACCGTGAGATTCGTGCCCACCTCGCGCGCGGTGCGCCCTTCGCGCACCCCGGTGAGTCCGAATACGAACAGAAGGTCCGCGGCATCGGCCGGACTGCGCCTGAAGCTCAGCCGGACGCCGGGCGGGGTGCTTTTCGGCTCGCCTTCGCAGTGCGTGCCCTGGTTGGGCCAGTCGATCCGGGCTTCGATCGCGCCGCCGAGCTGTGCATGCAGATACCCGTCACCCGACTCCAGGCAGCGGCTGGGCGCGGCCGGCGAGGGCTCGGCGGGCGAGGGTGCGGCCGGCAAGGGTGCGGCGGGCAAGGGTGCGGCGGGCAAGGGTGCGGCGGGCAAGGGTGCGGCCGCCGGTGTCGGGACGGACGCAGTCGCAGCGGCGGCCCCGGTGGCCGCGGCGGCTCCGGCCATCGCGGCACCGAGCCAAGCGCAGGGGCGCTTCGGGCGCCGGCTCGAGTGGGCGAGTATCATCCCAGCATGTTGCCATGCGAGGCCTCGGGAATCTCGATGATCAAGCGATTGTCGCTTTGCCTTCTCCTCGGACTCATCGCCGCCTGCGCACCGAAGTTCGAGCGCCCGGTCCTGAGCGTGAGCTCGATCGAGTTGCAGAGCGGGAATCTTTTCCAGCAGAACTTTCTGGTCAAGTTCCAGGTGCAGAACCCGAACACCCGCGAGCTGCCGGTGCAGGGCCTGCATGCCGAGCTCGACGTCGGCGGCCAGCGCATCGCCAGTGGCTTGAGCAACAAAGCCTTTGTGGTTCCCCCGATGGGCCAGAGTGAATTCGACATGACCATCACCGCCAACATGGCGGCGGCTCTCCTTCAGCTGGCCAACCAGCGCAGCGACTCGATCGGCTATGAGCTCACCGGTTCCGCCAACCTCGACCTGCCCTTCCTGCACGAAGTCCCGTTCCACCAGACGGGCTCGTTCTCTTTGAAGGGATTGCACTAATCAATTGATTTAAATAGGTTTATCTCCTCGGAACCGCCGGAAAGACAGCCGCTCTGGTAGACTCTGTCCTACACCGGGGGCGATCTCTCCGGCATCCCTTCGAAGACTTGTCGATCATGGCCCTGACGCCTTACGAACAATTGGAACAAGAGTTTCACCGTCTGCACGCCTTTCGAGGCGCGCTCTCGCTGCTGCGCTGGGATGCCGCGGTGATGATGCCGCGAGGCAGCGCCGATGTACGGGGTGAGCAGCTGGCGGCGCTCGAGACCGAGCACCATGCGTTGCTGACCACCCCCAAGGTGGCGCGGCTGCTCGAGCGCGCCGAGGCCGGTGCCTCGCAGCTCGAGGACTGGCCCCTCGCCAACCTGCGCGAGATGCGCAGGCAGCGAGACCACGCGATCGCCACGCCCCCCTCCTTGATTGCGCGACTGGCAAGGGCCACAGCCCGCGCCGAGGTCTTCTGGGTCGAGGCGCGCAAGGCCAACGATTTCAAGCTGTTTGCCCCGCATCTCGAGGAAGTGGTCGCGCTGGTGCGCGACAAGGCGGCTCTCTTGGGTCAGGCCCGCGGACTCGCCCCGTACGATGCGCTGGTTGATGCCTTCACGCCGGGCATCTCGACAGCGGACATCGATACGATATTCAAGGCGCTTTCGCGCAAGCTTCCCGGGCTCATCAACCAGGCGATCGAGGTGCAGGCGGACCGTGCGCCGCTTCCGCTGAACGGCAAGTTCAGCGTCGCCCGCCAGCGGCAGCTATCGCTCGAGGTCCTGAAAGCACTCGGCTTTCCCTTCGATCGCGGACGGCTCGATGAGAGCGAGCATCCGTTCACCGAAGGGGTCCCCGGCGATATCCGCGTGACCACGCGCTTCGATGCCAGCGATCCTTTCACCGGACTCCTGGGCGCGATCCATGAGACCGGGCATGCGATGTATGACCTTGGGTTGCCGCCAAAATGGCGCGACCAGCCGGTGGGGCGCGACCGCGGGCTCGCGCTCGAGGAAAGCCAGTCGCTGCTGTTCGAGATGAATCTGTGTCGCAGCCGGGCGTTCGTTGCGTACTTGAAGCCGCTGCTGGACAAGTACTTGCAGGTGAGCGGTGAGGAATGGTCGGAGCAGAATCTGTACCGCGTGCTGACCCGGGTGAAGCGCAGTCTCATCCGCATGGATGCGGACGAGCTCACCTACCCGGTACACATCATGCTGCGCTACGATCTCGAGAAGCGGATTCTGGAGGGCGCCCTGCCGGTCGCCGAGCTGCCGGAGGCATGGAATGCCAATCTGGAGCAGCGCCTCAATATCCGTCCGACCAGCGATGTCGACGGCTGTTTGCAGGACATCCACTGGGCCGTCGGGCATTTTGGCTACTTCCCTTCCTACGCCCTGGGCGCGGTTCTCGCCGGGCAGCTGTACGAGGCCTTGCGCGCCGAGCGGCCTTCGCTGGATAGCGAGATCGCCGCGGGACATTTCGGCGGCGTGATGGACTGGCTGCGGGAGAACGTGCACGGCGTCGGCGCGCGCCTGCCCATCCAGGAGCTGATCAAGCAAGCGACGGGCAAGCCGCTCAGCGCGGCTGCCTACTTGCGCTATCTGGAAGCCAAGTACCTGGAAGCTCCGTGAGCGGCGCGAGCGCGGCGGCCGCTCGCCCGTCCAATAACTTCAAGAAGCTTCAAGCCAGCCTGCGCAGCGCCGCGGGCAAGGCGATCGCGGACTACGACATGATCGCCGAGGGCGACCGAGTCATGGTGTGCCTGTCGGGCGGCAAGGACTCCTACACGCTGCTCGATCTGCTCCTGAGCTTGCAACGTAACGCGCCGGTGCGCTTCGAGCTGATCGCGGTCAATCTCGATCAGAAGCAGCCCGGCTTTCCCGCCGAGGTGCTGCCGCGCTACCTCACCGGCCTGGGCGTGCCTTTCCGGATCATCGAGCAGAACACCTACAGCGTGGTGAAGCGGGTCATCCCGTCCGGCAAGACGCTCTGCGGCCTGTGCTCGCGTCTGCGGCGCGGGGCCCTGTATCGCTTTGCGACCGAGAACGGCATCAGCAAGATCGCCCTCGGCCACCACCGCGACGACATCATCGAGACCTTGTTCCTCAACATGTTCTTCGGCGGCAAGCTCAAGGCGATGCCGCCCAAGTTGCTGAGCGAGGACCGCCGTCACGTGGTGATCCGGCCGCTCGCGTACCTCGCCGAACGCGATATCGAGCGCTACGCCGCGGCGCGCCAGTTTCCCATCATTCCGTGCACGTTGTGCGGATCGCAGCCGCACTTGCAGCGCCTGGCCGTGAAACGCATGCTCAAGGCGTGGGAAGTCGACAGTCCCGGGCGGCTGGAGGCGATCTTCTCGAGCATCAAGAACGTCGTCCCTTCGCAGCTCGCCGATCCGGCGCTGTTCGACTTTGCCGGGCTCGACCGGCTGCGCGGCGGCGCCGCGCTCGAGACGCAGGGTGCCGACATCGAGCTCGCCGATTGAAGGTAAGATGGATGGAACGCGAGGCAATACGCCGACTGGATGCCGCAAGCCACCCCGAGAAAGAGATCGAGCACACGCCGCAGGATGCGGCGCCGCTACTCGTGGGAAAACCTGTCCGACGAGCAGCTCCTTTCACTGCGCTTCTGTGACTTGAAGCTCACGCTCGCGGGCACCGGGCTCGAGCGTGCCATCGAGCGGCTGTACGCGGAGCTCGCGACGCGCGGCATTCGATTCCGGCCGCACTGCTGGCTCTCGCAGGAATGGTTCTCGCCCGACGGGATTCCGGGCATCGCGATTCCGTTCTATCTGGCGCACCGGCGCCTCGCGCGCCTGGAGCGGCGCTTCATGCGCGAGGCGGAGGGCGGAAACCGCAACTGGCTCATGCGCATCTTGCGCCACGAGGCGGGTCACGCGATCGATTCGGCTTACCGCGTGCGGCGCCGGCGCGGCTGGCGCGAGGTGTTCGGTCCGGCATCGCTTCCGTATCCGGACACTTACCGACCGCGCCCGGGCAGCCGCCGATTCGTGCAGCATCTGGGCGCCTGGTACGCGCAGGCGCACCCGACCGAGGACTTCGCCGAGACCTTTGCGGTGTGGCTCAAGCCCAGGTCCGCCTGGCGCCGCGAATACCAGGGCTGGCCGGCGTTCGCCAAGCTCGAGTTCATCGACGCACTGGCACGCGAGATCGGCGATGTGAGACCCAAGGTCACCGATCGCAGCCGCATCGAGGATATCTCGGGCGAGACCTCGACGTTGCGCCAGCACTACCAGCGCAAGCTTGCGCGCTATCGATTGCCGCGGCGCTCGGGCGCGGACGAGCTGCTCCTCAAGGTGTTCACGAGCGCGCCTCGACGCCGCGCCACCCCGCGCGCCGCGAGCGTGCTGCGCGACATGCGCAACTCGCTGCGCCACGACATCGTGCGCTCCGGCGCCTTCAGCGAGTACCTGGTTCATCAGGTGCTGAGGCTCATGATCTCGCGCTGCGAGGCGCTCAATCTGTACCTGCGCGGCTCGCGGCGCGAGCTCAGGGCGCACTTGCTGTGGGTGATCGGGCGTGTTGCCGAATCTTACGAGGAGCGCCAGTTGCCGCGGGTCGCGCTGTGATACGGGCAGTTCGGTGAAGAAGCTGCGAACGCTCGTGCTGATGCACGCCACCCTGGTGCCGCCCGATTCCCTGCGCGGCGTCCCTGCGAAGGAGATCGACGAATGGCGCACCGAGTACGACGTCATCTCGCACCTCAGGGCCGCCGGTCACGAAGTGATGCCGCTCGGCGTGAGCGACGACCTGACGGACTTGCGGCGCGCGATCATCGACTGGAAGCCGGATATCGTCTTCAATCTTCTGGAGGAGTTCGACGGGATCGTCACCTACGACCAGCACGTGGTGGCGTTCCTCGAGCTGATGCGCCAGCCGTACACGGGCTGCAATCCGCGCGGCATGCTGCTGTCGCGCGACAAGGTGCTGTCCAAGCAGCTCCTTTCCTATCATCGGATTCCGACGCCGCAATTCATGGTGTTTGCGCGCGGCAAGGCGCTGCGCCCGCCGAAGCGCCTGCGCTACCCCTTGTTCGTCAAGTCCTCCACCGAGGACGCCTCGCTCGGGATCGCGCATGCCTCGGTGGTGTCGGACGAGCGGCAGCTCAAGGAGCGGATCGAGTTCATTCACGAGCAGACTCATTCGGACGCGCTGGTCGAGGAGTTCATCGAAGGCCGCGAGCTCTACGTCGGCGTGATCGGCAACGACCGCCTCAAGGTGCTGCCGGTGTGGGAGATGAGCTTCGGCTCGCTGCCCGAGAAGCTTCCGGCGATCGCGACCCGCAAGGTCAAGTGGGACAAGGCCTATCAGAAAAAATACAGCATCACCACCGCGGCCGCCGAGAACCTGTCCGCCGAGACGCTGGTGCGGCTCGAGCAGCTCTCCCGGCGCATCTTTCGCGCCTTGCATCTCACCGGTTATGCGCGCATGGATTTTCGCATGCGCAATGACGGTGCGCTGTACGCGCTCGAGGCCAACGCCAACCCGAACCTGTCCGCCGAAGAGGACTTTGCGCAATCCGCGCGCAGCGCCGGGATGCAATACCCCGATCTGCTGCACCGGATCCTCAAGCTGGGCGCCGACTATCCGGCAGCCTGGCGCGGCGTCGACGCCTGAGCGGTCGCCGCGGCGTGTAGCTCGGGCGCGAGTGGCTCAGCGGCGCGTCCAGCGATTCATCCAGCCGAGCACCGTGTCGTACCACTGGATGCTGTTCTGCGGCTTCAGCACCCAGTGATTCTCGTCCGGAAAGTACAAGAGCTGGCTCGGCACTCCGCGCCGCTGCAACGCCGTGAACACGGCGAGCCCCTGGCTCAGGGGCACGCGGTAATCGAGCTGCCCGTGGATCACGAGCGTAGGTGTCTTCCACTTGCTCACGTAGTCGACGGGATTGTGCTTGGAGTAGCCCGCCGGGTTCTGATATTCCGGACCGCCGTTCTCCCATTCGGGAAACCACAGCTCCTCGGTCGAGTAATACATGCTGCGGTTGTCGAAGATGCCGTCGTGCGATACCAGGCACTTGAAGCGATCCGGCCACTGCCCGGCGATCCAGTTGATCATGTAGCCGCCGTAGGAGCCGCCGAGCGCGCAGGCGTCCTCGCCGTCCAGCCAGGTGAATTCCTTGAGTGCGGCGGCCAGCCCTAGCTTCAGATCCTCGAGCGGCTTGCCGCCCCAGTCGCCGTTGATGGCGTCGGTGAAGGCCTGACCATAGCCCGTCGAGCCGTGGAAATCGATCATCACCACGCCGTAGCCGCCGCCCGCGAAGGCCTGGGCGTTCCAGCGCCAGTGCCAGAGATTCGCCATGCTGCCTTCCGGACCGCCGTGGATGAGCAGTGCCACCGGGTACTTCTGATCGCGCTTGAAGTTGGCGGGCTTCACCACGTAGCCGAACACGTTGTCGCCGTTGGCGCCCGGGAAATTGAACTGCTGGTACTCGCCGAGCGCGCGCCGGGCGAGCTCCGCTTGATTCAGGTGCGTGATCTGCTGGGTCTTGCCGCCGTCGAATCCGACCGAGTACAGGTCGGCCGGATGCGCGAGATCGCTGTGCGTGAAGAACACCTTCTTCGCGCCGACGCTGAAGCCTTCGACCTCGCCGTCACCGGTGATCGCGGACGCTCTGCCGCTCGCCGCATCGATCGCCCAGAGCGGATGCTGCCCGAGATGATCGGTGGTGGCGAACAAGGTCTTCCCGTCGTGCGACCAGGCGAAGCTGCCGATCGAGCGATCCCAGTTCTGCGTGAGCGGCCGCTTCGAGCCGCTCCGCAGATCGTAGAGCACCAGGTGCAGCCGATCGGACTCGTATCCGGGGCGCTCCATCGCCGTGTAGGCGAGCGTCGAGCCGTCGGGCGAGAAGCGGGGCTCCGCGTCCCACGCGGGATTGTCCGCCGTCAGGTTGCGCGCGGTTCCTCCGGCGGCCGGCACCAGATAGATATCGAAGTTGGTGGACCACGGCTCGCCCACCGCCACGGCGCGGATCGAGAATGCCACTTGCAGCCCATCGGGGCTGATGGCGTAGGTCTCGGTCCCGCCGAAGGGCTTTTCGGGCACGTCGCCGTCGAGGCCCGCGGTGAGATTCACGGGCGGCCCGCTGGCGAAGCCGGCCGCATCCAGCGCGATGGAGAAGAGCTGCGAGCGGCGCCCGTCGCTCCACGTATCCCAGTGGCGCACGAAGATCCTGTCGTACAGCTGTCCGTGCGCGGGCGCGTGCGCCGCGGCGTCGAGCCGCTGCCTGGTGCACGAAAGTGTCGGGCAATCGCCGAATACCTCCACGCTCGCGAGCAGCCGATCGCCCTTGGGCGAAATGCGGAAGGAGCCGACGTCGAGCGGCAAGCTCGAGATCTGCACGGGCTCGCCGCCCGGAGCGATCCGCCACACCTGGCTCGTGCCGCTGCGATTCGACAGGTAATAGACGAATCGCCCGTCGGCGCTCCACTCGGCGGAGCTCGAGCTTGCGGAGAGGTCGCTCAGGCGCAGCGGCGTGGCGTTGCGCTTGGTCTCGACCAGCCAGATGGCGGTGCGCCCATTGTTGGCGTCCATGTCGGTGGTGCGCAGGGTGAAGGCGACGCGCTTGCCGTCCGGAGAGACTGCGGGCTCGGAGATGCGCTCCAGCCGGACCAGGTCTTGCACCGTGAACGGCGGCAGTGCTTCCTTCGGCGCCGAGCCGCGCGCGGCCGCCGGCCCGATGGAGCGCGCGGCAAAGAGGGTCGCGACCAGCGCAAGAATCATTGTTCGACGAGTCCGCATTGCAAATTCCTCCCCGGCGGAGTACCACTCTTTGCTGCCAATTGTAGCTGGAGCGGGGCAGAATCCGCCGCATGATCGCCGTCATCAGCTTGGACCTCGATGACACCCTGTGGCCGGTTGCGCCGGTGATCGCCGCGGCCGAAGCGGTCTTGCTCGAGTGGCTCAAGGAGCGCTATCCGAGAGCCGCCCAGGGACATTCCATCGAATCGATGCGCGCGGCGCGTACACGCCTCGCTTTGCGCCATCCCGAGCGCAGCCACGATCTCACCTTCCTGCGCCGGCGCGCGCTGGCGCGCCAGCTGGCCGCGGCGGGCTATCCGTCCGCGCTCTGTGACGAGGCGATGGAGGTGTTCCTCGAGGCTCGCAACCGAGTCGCGTTCTACGACGATGTGCGCCCCTCGCTCACGCGGCTCAAGTCGGCGTACCGGCTGTACGCGGTGAGCAACGGCAACGCGGATCTCGGGCGCTGCGGGATCGGCGATCTGTTCGACGGGCACGTAACCGCGATCTCCGCCGGGGCAGCCAAGCCCGATGCGCGCATCTTCGCGGCGCTCGCCGAGATGGCGGGCGTGCGCGCCGAGGAAGTGATGCACGTCGGCGACGATCCGCTCGCGGACGTCGTGGGTGCGCGCCAGGCCGGCATGCAGGCGGTGTGGATCAATCGTGATGCGCGCGCCTGGCCGGTCGCGCTCGCGCCGCCCGCGCGCACCATCTCGACGCTCGCCGAGATTCTCTAGCACCGCAACGAGGCACGCCGCGGATTGGCAGCCTAGGGCCGCGGCTGCTGATAGAAGAAACCGTGGATTCATCGGTATTTTCTGACTGCGGTTCACGCTTTTGCCGCTTCACCCGACCCCGGCACGGCCGATAGGATGATGCAAGGTCAATCAAAGGACGCCGTGCATGAATGCAACGCGAGACCGATCACTGGTTGCCGTCAGCTCGCTGCGCGAGTTCTTCCGCGATGCCTTTCACGCGGCGAGCGAGAAGCAGCATCTCGCCATCGACGAGCAATGCGAGCAGTACGTCGTCAACCTGCTCACCATGTTCTCGCGCGCCGAAGCACTCTACGAAAGGACGCCGGACGGGCTGCGCATCAGGCCGCTCGCGCATATGCTCGCCGAGGCGCTCGAGGCGCCGAGCACCGCTCAGCGGCAACGCGCCTTGCAGCGTCTGGGAGATGTCTCGCTGTTCGTCGCCGGCTTCTTCGCGCGCAGCTTCGCGCGCAAGCTCATCGATATCGACTATCACATCGCCATGGGCGGCAACGCCTACAGCGCGCTCGCCGACTCGATGCAGCGCTCGGCGGCGGGGCGAACCATCGCGGCGATCTACAGCGAGCTCGCCCGCAAATTCCAGGGTCTGGTGGATGCCCTCAACGAGGTGAGCGAGATGTCTTACGTGCACTCCGATGCGGACATCCTGCGGCTCTACGAGATATGGATGAAGACCGGCAGCCCGCGCGCGCACGGGCTGCTCAACCAGCTCGGCGTGCAGCCCGTTCGCCAGGGCGGCTTCGTGCGCAAGCACTAGGGGCGGCGCCGATGGTTCTGCGCCGGCTGCAGTCACTCCTCGGCCGTCTCTACGATCTCGACGTCGAGTACGACGTTTACGATTTCCTGGTGACCGATCGGGGCGTCCTGGGCGGCGTCGTTCCGGCCAACGACCGGCGCGCTCCGGAAGAGGAGCTGCTGCTAGCCGAGACCATCGACGGCGCGGGCCTCGCGCTCTACATCGATCCCGACGTGTTGCGGCGCCTGGACCGGGCTGATCCGCTGGGTGCGCTGACCGAGGACAATCTCGCCGACTACTGCACCGCGCTCGAAGGCGTCAGCCACTTCGTGTACTCGGCCTTCCGCCTCGGAAGCGATGCGTCCATGTCGCTGCTCGAGCTCGAGACGCAGGCCGAGGTGGACAAGTATGCGGCGACGGTGTTCCTGGTGGCCGATCAGCAGGGAGGCGCCTATCCCGCGCAGGTTCACGCCCGGCTCTTCGACCGGGTCGGTTTCGACTCGCGGCTCGAGCCGGAGCAATACGACCGTTATCGCCAGGCGCACCGCTGCGCCGCCAATTTCTGCCGCCGCTTGGAGAGCCGATTCGTGAGCCGCGGCAAAGCGCAGGTCGAGGCGCTGGTGCGCGAATTGCGCAGGTTCTATCGGCTGGGAAGCACCGCGAAGCTCCGCTACGCGCTCGCGTGAGCGGCGCAGCCTGCGCGGCCCGACCTGCGCGGCCCGATCTGCGCGGCCCGATCTGCGCGGCCCGACCTGCGCGGCCCGACCTATTCGCGGTCGGGGTCGTTGTTGGCGGCTTGCTTCTTGAGCTTGAGCCAATCGGAAAGCTTGCGCAGGTCCTTCTTCTTCGGGGCCTCCAGTCCCTTGCCGAGCTTGCCGCTGTCGTACGGGTTGTATCCCTTCACCGTGCCCGCCGGGTTGGCCTTGACCCGCTGCGAGGGTGTCGGGGCGTCCTCCGCGAGCGACAAGCCGGGGTTCTCGAGCTTCTGCAGGCGCTCGGTGGACACTTCGCGCCCGAAGGCACCGGTGGCGATGGACCATTCCCAGATCGCGTTGCCACGATCGTCGAATTGCACCCGACCGGTCTGGTTCGAGGCGACGGCGGGTGATTTACGCGCATCCGGCGCGGCCGGCTTCACAGGGGCGCCGCCGGCGCCCGCCGCTCCCTTGCCGGGCTTCCTGGAGTCTCCGATACTCATATGCCCCTTTTTAGTCGATGCTTCGGCCAAGTCAAACTCAACAGGTCAAAAAGGGGCAAGCCGTCACAATTGCATTTGATATAAGGCGCGCTGCAGCGCCATGGCCGTCTTGCCGTCGTTCCAATCGCCCTTGAGGACGTGCGCCAGCGCCTCGATGAGCGGCAGCCATCTGATCTCGAGCTCCTCGTCGGCGTCCGGCGAGGCCTTGCCCAGATCGAGCTCGCGCGCGAGGTAGAGGTGAATCACCTCGGTGAAGAGGCTCGGAGCGGGAACATAGATGCCGAGGGGGGTCCAGCGTGCGGCGCTCACACCCGTCTCCTCCTTGAGCTCGCGCACCGCGCAGATGTCGGGGGCCTCGCCCGCGTCGAGCTTGCCGGCGGGGATCTCCCAGAGAAAATCCGCGACGCCGTGGCGGTACTGGCGTACCACGCATACGCGTCCCGCGGCGTCCACCGCGACCACCGCAGCCGCACCCGGGTGGCGCACGAAATCGATCTCGTATTCGCGACCGTTCGCGTACCTGATCAGCTCGCTCGATACATCGACCACGCGTCCCTTGAATCGCAAGTTGCTCGCGACCGTCGTAGGTTTCAACATTGCTGCCTCTCATGGTGACTCACAGGTCTCAACTCACGATCATCCTTGGGAGCCCCGCCAGCGGCAAGACGACTCTGGCGCGCCGACTGGCGCATGAGCGCTCGTGGCCGTGCCTGTGCAAGGACGATGTCAAGGAAGCGCTGTTCGATGCGCTCGGCACCGGCGACCGGGAGTGGTCGCGGCGCTTGAGCGAGGCGAGCTTCGCCGTGCTCGCCCGTCTGGCGCGCGTGCAGCTCGGTCTCGGTGGGAGCGTGATCGTCGAGGGCAACTGGCGGGCGGCGCATGCGCCGCTGCTGGCACACGCGCTCGAGGCGGCGCGGGCGCGCGCCGTGCAGATCTGGTGCCGGGCGCCGCCCGAGGAAATCTGGCGCCGCTTCACGCAGCGCCTCCGCCACCCCGGCCACCTCGATGCCGAGATGCCGCGCGCGGCCCTCGAGAGCGCCGCGGCGCTCGCGCCCTCCTTTCTCGATCTCCCCGCCGAGCGACTGGTGTTCGATAGCGACGCACCGGATGCTTACGACGTGCTGATGCGCACGCTCGAAGCGACCGCCCTGTGACTTGTCTCCTCGCGCGGCGGCGCTGAAACGCGCGATCCTGAAATCTGCGAGCGGCGCGACTTAATCTAGATCTGGATATCCATACAGTTCAGCGGTATAGTTTTTATCATGATGAAGGCCAAGCAAACCAACGCATTCGATGCCCTGAATCCCCAGCAGCGTCGGGCCGCCACCTTCGGCACGCCGGGCAAGGACGGCAAAGGGATCACGGCCGGACCGCTCTTGATCCTGGCGGGGGCGGGCACCGGCAAGACCAACACGCTGGCGCATCGGGCGGCGCACCTGGTGCTGAACGGCGTCGATCCGGCGCGCATCCTGATGCTGACCTTCACGCGGCGCGCGGCCCAGGAAATGATCCGCCGCACGCAGACCATCGTCACCGCGGTGCTCTCCGATCGCGGCAAACTCGGCGACCGCAGCGTGCAGACGCGCCTGCTTTGGTCCGGCACGTTCCACTCGGTGGGCAACCGCATCCTGCGCTTGTTTGCCAAGCACCTGGGGCTCGAGCCGAACTTCACCGTGATGGATCGTGCCGACGCGGCCGACTTCATGGATGTCGTCCGCCACGAGCTCGGGCTGTCGAGCAAGGACAAGCGCTTCCCGAGGAAGGACACCTGCCTCGCCGTCTACAGCTACCGTGTGAATACCCGCCTGTCGCTCAAGCAGACGCTCGAGGAGCAATTTCCGTGGGTGAGCGAGTGGGAGCAGGATCTCACCCGCCTCTACCGCGAGTACGTCGCGCGCAAGCAGAAGAACAATCTGCTCGACTTCGACGATCTGCTGCTCTACTGGCACGTGATGATGAAGAATCCGGCGCTCGCGCAGAATCTCGCCGCCAACTTCGATCACGTGCTGGTCGACGAGTACCAGGACACCAGTGCCCTGCAAGGCGAGATCATTCAAGCTCTGAAGCCCGATGGCGCCGGTGTCACCGTGGTCGGCGACGATGCGCAGGCCATCTACTCGTTTCGCGCGGCCGCCGTGGACAACATCCTGGGGTTTGCCGACCGCTTCAAGCCCAAGGCCGAGATGGTCGTGCTCTCGCAGAACTACCGCTCCACCCAACCGATCCTGGATGCCTCCAACGCGCTCATGGCGGAGGGCGCGCGCCAGCACCGCAAGACGCTGCTCGGGATGCGCCAATCGACCCAGAAGCCCGTCTACGTGGCGCTCGACGATGCGCAGGCGCAGGCCGAGTACATCGCATCCCGGATCCTGGCGACGCGCGAGGTCGGCGGCTCGTTGCGCCGGCATGCGATCTTGTTCCGCAGCTCGCATCACAGCGACGTTCTCGAGGTCGAGTTCGTCAAGCGCAACATCCCGTTCGTGAAATACGGCGGCCTCAAGTTCCTCGAGGCGGCGCACGTCAAGGACCTGCTGTCGATCCTGCGCTGGGTCGAGAATCCGAAGAACGGTGTCGCCGGATTCCGCGTGCTCAAGCTGGTGCCGGGCTTCGGGCCCGCGCATGCCAAGAAGGCTCTCGAGCACTTCGAGGCGCAGGGGTTCGCGATCAAGTCTCTGGCCGCCTTCGATGCCCCGCAGCTCAACAAGATGGACTGGAAGCGCTTCTGCACGCTCATCGAGAAGCTCGCCGATCCGCAAACGCCATGGGCGGGCCAGGTCGGCCTGGTGCGCGAGTGGTACAAGCCGCAGCTCGATCGCATCTACGAATCCGCCTTCAGCCGTGCCGGGGATCTCGAGCAGCTCGAGCAGATGTCGACCCAGTACCCGAGCCGCGAGCGGTTTCTGACCGAGCTGACGCTCGATCCGCCGGCCGCGACCAGCGACCAGTCGGGGGCCGCCTCCAAGGACGACGATTACGTCGTCCTCTCCACCATCCATTCCGCCAAGGGCCAGGAGTGGGATTTCGTCTACGTGCTCAACGTCGCGGACGGCAACTTCCCTTCCGAGTTCGCGACCGGCAAGCAGGAGATGATCGAGGAGGAGCGGCGGCTCCTGTACGTCGCCATGACGCGCGCGCGCAATGAGCTGCACCTGTGTGCGCCGCTCAAGTACCAGGTGACCCAGCAGGCGAAGGACGGGGATTCACACGTCTACGGGGCCAAGAGCCGATTCTTGACCGACAAGGTGCTCGAGTGCTTCGAGCGCACCAACCACCGCAGCATCCAGGGCGCCGAGAGTTTGCGCGCGGGCGAAACCGCGACGGTCGATGTGGTCGCGGAGCTCAAGGAAATGTGGTGAACGAGCCCGCGCTTGCCCTGCGACCCGAGACCGCATCGAGTCGCTGCACGCGGGCACGCCACCGAATCAGCCGGCCTTTGCGGCCGGCTCGATCAGACGGATCTGGCTACCAGCGCCGAGGGCCGCCGCCGCCGCCGCCCCCCGGGGGCTTCGATCGCGGGGCGCGTTCCTGGGCCTCATTGACGCGCAGCGGACGGCCACCCATCTGGAAACCGTTGGTCTGCTGAATTGCGTTTTGCGCGTCGCTTGCCGCCATGTCCACGAACGCGAAGCCGCGCGGGCGTCCGGTCTCACGATCGTTGATGAGCTTGACCGAATCGACTTTGCCGTAGCGCTCGAACAGGCTACGAACTTCATCTTCAGTCGCCGTGAACGGCAAGTTGCCTACGTAGATCGTCGTCATTCAACTAATCTCACTAACAGTGCGCGCTGTGCGCGGACAATTCCGCTTGCGCGCGGTTTTCACTCAACAGACATCGCCACCTTCTTCGGCTGCGAGGCCCGTGCCTTCGGTCGCGCACTTGAACCGTTTAATGCCGGGGAACGACCTACGGGGCGATGCTACGCCAGGGGAATAGGCTTGGCAAACGCTCAAAACTCAGGGTTAGCGGCGGCTATTCGACTTCCAGGTAGGCATAGCCGTTGAGCTCGTTCTCGTAGAACCGCTTCACCGCCTGCGCCTCGGTGAGCGACATCCGGCCCTCCTGGATGGCCCGCTCGCAGTCCCGTGCGATGCGCGGTGACAGCTCGTCGGTGTCATATTCCATGTACTCCAGCACCTTGGTGGCCGTATCCCCTTTGACGACCTCCTCGATCCACCAGCCCCCGCCTTCCTGCAGTCGGATGTGGACCACGTGGGTGTCGCCGAACAGGTTGTGCAGGTCGCCTAAGGTCTCCTGGTATGCGCCGACCAGGAAGGCGGCGAGGTAATACTGCTCACCGGGCACGAGCTCGTGCACCTCAAGAGTGCGCTTGGTGATTCGGGGGTGCACGAAGCGGTCGATTTTCCCGTCGGAATCGCAAGTTATGTCGGCGAGCACGGCGTTGCGGGTCGGCCGCTCGGTGAGCCGCTGGATCGGCATGATGGGAAACAGCTGGCCGATCGCCCAGCTGTCGGGCAGCGACTGGAACACGGAGAAATTGCAGAAGTAGATGTCGCTCAGCATGTCTTCGAGGTTCTCCAGCTCCTCCGGAACTCGATTCAGCTTGCGGCAATGGTCGCGTATCTTGGAGCAGGTGGCCCAGTAAAGACGTTCGGCCAGCCCGCGGAACTCGAGGCTCAGATAGCCCCAGTTGAACATCTGCAGCGCCTGCTCCCGGGCCTGCATGGCATCGTGGTAGCACTCCACCAGGCGCCGCTCGTTCACCGAGCGGAAACTCTCGAACAGGTCGCGGACCGGCTGCGGCATGTCCTCCGATCGGCCGCGGTAGTCATCTTCGGGACGGCCCGACACCTTGAACTGGTCCAGCTTGGAGGCGCCCAGCACATCGAAGACCAGCAGGCTGTGTTGCGCGGCGATGGCGCGTCCAGACTCGCTGACGATCATGGGGTGGGGCACGTCGCGCGCGTCGCAGACGCTTTTGATGCGATACACAACGTCGCTCGCGTACTCGTTCAGCGTGTAGTTCATGGACGACTCGTAATTCGTCCCGCTGCCGTCATAGTCGACGCCCAGGCCGCCGCCGATGTCGATGTACTGAAGTCCCGCCCCCATGAGCTTGAGCTCCGCATACACATGCGCGAGCTCGTTGATGGCGTCCTTGACGCGCCGGATGTCCTGCAGCTGGCTGCCCGGATGGCAATGCACGAGCTGCAGGCAGTCGAGCATGCTGCGCTCCTTGAGCAGCGCATGCAGGTCGAGGATCTCGCTGATGAACAGCCCGAACTTCGACTTCTCGCCGGCCGACTCGCGCCAGCGTCCGGCTCCGTCGCTCGCGAGCTTCACCCGCACGCCGATCTTGGGGCGCACGCCGTAGCGCTCGGCGTGTTTCAGAATGGCATGAATTTCTTCGTAATTCTCCACCACCGGGATGATGTTGCGGCCGAGCTTGGCAGCGATGATCACGGCCTCGATGTAGCTGTCGTCCTTGAACCCGTTGCAGATCACCATGCGGTCCGGCGCATCCTCGGTGATCGACATGACCGCGAGCAGCTCCGGTTTCGATCCGACCTCGAGGCCGAAACCGAATTCCTTGCCATAGCGGTAGACCTCCTCGACCACGAGGCGCTGCTGGTTGACCTTGATCGGGAACACCGCCGCATAACGGTTCTTGTAATCGTTTTCCGTTATGGCGGTGCCGAACGCGTCAGCCAGGTGCCGCAGGCGATGCGCCAGGATGTCGGAAAAGCGGATGACCACCGGCGTGTGCAAGTCGCGCGCCTTGAGCCCCTGCACCACCTCGTAGAGGTCGATCTCGCGGCCCGCATCCATGCTCGGGCGGATGACCACGTGGCCACTGGCATTGATGGAGAAGTAGCCCTTGCCCCAGGCTTCCACCTGATACAGGTCGAGCGATTCCTCGACTTTCCAGGAGAGATTGGTCCCGAGCATTTTCGCGGGGATGTTCATGTGCCCGCACCATAACAAATTCGCGCGGCATGTAAATGACGCCGATCACTCGAGCGCCAGCGCACGCGGGTTGCGGCGCGGATCGCGGTGCTCAGCCGCGCTCGACGGGCCGCGCGGGATCGCGGATCCACTCGCTCCACGAGCCTGCGTAGAGTTTCGCCCCCGGTAGACCGGCCAGCGACATGGCCAGCAAGTCGTGGCAGGCGGTGACGCCGGAGCCGCACATGGCGATCACGTCGCCGGGGGCCGTGCTCCGCAGCCGCTCGTGCCAGCGCCGTGCGAGCTCGCGCTCGGGCAGGAAGCGCCCATCGGGGCGCAGATTGGCGCTGAACGGATGATTGACCGCGCCCGGGATGTGGCCCGCCACGGGATCGATCGGCTCCACCCTGCCGGCAAAGCGTTCCGGAGCGCGCGCATCGACCAGGAGCCGCCGCCGATCCGCGAGCGCCTCGACCAGCTGCGCCGTGCTCACCACGGCGGCCGCATCGACCCGCGGCGTGAATGCGGCGGGGCGCGCGGGCGCTCGCGGCTCCCCCGATTCGACCGGACCGCCGGCGGCGAGCCATGCTCCGAGGCCGCCATCGAGCACCGCCGCCCGGTCGTGCCCGAGCCAGCGCAGCAGCCACCAGGCGCGGGCGGCGAACGATCCATTGACCTCATCGTAGGCGACCGCCTGCGTCTCCCGTCCGATGCCGAGCGCGCCGAACAGCGCCGCGAGACGGAAAGGCTCGGGCAAGGGGTGCCGCCCGCTCCCGGGCGTCGGCGGCGCGGAGAGGTCGCGGTTCAGATCGAGGTAGCGCGCGCTCGGAATGTGCGCGCGAAGGTAGTCTTGCCTGCCCGCCTCGGGCGCGCCGAGGTCGAAGCGGCAGTCGAGGATCACGAGGCGGGGCGAGCCTACCAGCGGCGCGAGCGAGGCGGCATCGATGAGGGTCGTGAACTGCACGCATCCGTAGCGTAACGCGGCGCCACGCGAACTGCATCCGCTCCGCTACAATCGTGTCATGGCACTTACACTTTACTGGGGCAGCGGCAGTCCATTCTCATGGCGCGTGCTGCTGGCCCTGGAGCACAAGGGCCTGCCGTACGAATCACTGCTGCTGCATTTCGACAAGCAGGAGCACCAGTCGCCCCAGATGCTCAAGCTGAATCCCCGCGGGCGCTTGCCGGTGCTCAAAGACGGCGACTACGTGGTATTCGAATCGGTCGCGATTCTTTATTACCTCGACGTCAAGTTTCCGGCGAGGCCGATCTTCGGAACGAATCCCGAGGAAGCCGGCGTGATCATGCGGGTGATCTGCGAATTTCAGAATTACGCGGAACCGTCCCTCAAGAAGCTGGTGAGGGCGATCTTGAGCGAGGACGGCGAGCATTCGCTCGAGGAGCTCAACGATGCCATGCACATCGCCGGTCGCGAGGCGCGCACGATCGAGGGGCGCTTGAGCAAGGAGCTGTGGATCGTCGGCGCCAATTACTCCGCCGCCGACATGGTGATTTTTCCGTGGATCCAGCTGCTGCGCCGCGTCCTCGCCAGGAGCGCGGCTGCCGAGCTCGGCGCGCGTTTCCTGCCCATGGAGCGCAACTATCCGGCGCTCGCGCGCTGGATTGGCCGCATCGAGTCGCTGCCGGGCTACGAGCGGACCTACCCGCCACACTGGCGCAATCAGCAAACTTGAGCATACGTTGCGCGACCCTGTAGGCTGGCGCCCGCTCGAGGGCGCAATGCGCCGAGAACACGACCGGGAATAACGACGACATGGGAAAGACGCTATGAGCAGCCACGAAGTGCATGTGAAATTTGCGGGCAAGATCGTGATGGTGGGTTTCGGCAGCATCGGCCAGGGAGTCTTGCCACTCATCTTGCGCCACATCGGCACCACGGCTGACCGCATCACGATCGTGACCGCGGAGGACTCGGGCCGGTCCGAGGCGAGCCATTTCGGCGTCAAGTTCGTCAAGCTCGCGCTCGACCGCGACAACTACCGGCGCACGCTCGAGCCGCTGCTGGGGCAGGGCGATTTCCTGCTGAACCTGTCGGTCGACGTCTCGAGCGTCGCGCTCATCGAGCTCGCGCGCGAGCGCGGTGCAATGTATCTCGATACCTGCATCGAACCCTGGGCGGGAGGCTACACGGACTCGAAGCTGTCGGTCGATACGCGCAGCAACTACAGCATGCGTCTCGAAGCGCTCGCGCTGCGCGAGGGCTCGAGCAACGCGCCGACTGCGGTGCTCACGCATGGCGCAAACCCCGGGCTGGTCTCGCACATGGTCAAACGGGCGTTGCTCAACATCGCGGCGGACCTGGGACGCGAGGGCGACAAGCCGACGAGCCGCGAGCAGTGGGCGCAGCTCGCCCAGGCGCTCGGCATCAAGGTGATTCACATCGCCGAGCGCGATACCCAGGTGAGCAGGATACCGAAGCGCATGAACGAGTTCGTCAACACCTGGTCGGTGGATGGGTTCGTGAGCGAGGGCGCGCAACCCGCCGAGCTCGGCTGGGGCACGCACGAGAAGCATTTTCCGCCCGACGGCGGCCGCCACACGAAAGGCTCGGGTTGCGCGATCTATCTGAACCGTCCGGGCGCGAGCACCCGGGTGCGCACCTGGACGCCCAAGGCCGGACCGTTCCATGGCTTTCTGATCACGCATTCCGAGGCGATCTCGCTCGCCGACTACTACACCGTATCCGAGGGCGGCCGCGCGGTCTACCGCCCGACATCGCACTACGCCTATCACCCGAGCGACAATGCCGTCCTGTCGGTGCACGAATTCGCGGGCCGAAACTGGCACCTGCAGGACAACAAGCGGATCATGCTCGACGACATCACCGACGGAATCGACGAGCTCGGCGTGCTGCTCGCGGGCCATCGGAGGAATGCCTACTGGTACGGCTCGCAGCTCTCGATCGAGGAAGCGCGCAAGCTCGCTCCTCACAACAGTGCCACGAGCCTTCAGGTCACGGTGGCCGTGCTGTCGGGGCTCATCTGGGCGATGGAAAATCCGCGCCGCGGAATCGTCGAGCCCGATGAAATGGATTACGAGCGCAATCTCGCGATCTGCATGCCGTATCTGGGCACGGTGGTGGGGGAGTACACGAGCTGGACGCCGCTCGATCGGCGCGGAGAGCTGTTCGCCGAGGACGTCGATGCCACCGACCCCTGGCAGTTCAAGAACATCCGGGTGACCTGAGGGGTGCGCGGGCCTCAGGGATGAGGGCCATAGCGGATCGCGACGATGATGAGGCTCTGCTGACCCGCCGGCAGCGCGACCGTGATCTCCTCGTCGAGTCGCTTGCCGAGCAAGCTCCTGCCCAGCGGCGAATCCATGCTGACGTAGTCGGCCGCCATGTCGAACTCGTCCGGCCCCACGAGCCGGTACCAGCGCCGCTCGCCGTCGGCATGCTCGAGCTGCACCCAGGCGCCGAAGTAAACCCGTTCGAGATCGCGCCGCCCGCCACCGCCCGCGACATCCACGACGACCATCCCTTCCAGTCGCTTGCGCAGGAACCGTACGCGCCGGTCGATCTCGTGCAGCCGCTTCTTGCCGTAGGTGTACTCGGCATTCTCCGAGCGATCGCCTTGCGCCGCGGCAGCGGCCACCGCCGCCGTGACCTGCGGGCGCTCCTCGTGCCACAGCGCGTGCAGCTCCTCGCGCAGGCGTTTCGCGCCTTCAGGTGTGATGTATTTGGAGCCCGCCGGCGTAGGTGCGCGATATCTTGACACGGTGCAATACAGCTGGCTGATCAGGACGTGAACGAGTTCGTGGCCGCGTGCGATCGACTGAGGACTTGTTCACAGAATATTGGCGGCCATTCTCACTAAGCTCTATACCCATGAGCGCCAAATACTACACCCACTTCATCGCGCAATCGGATGGTGCGATCGAGTACAGCGAGTACCGCGGCGTCGTCGAGTTGCTCGGCGCCAAAGGCACGGTACAGGGCAGCCGCGAAATTGCCCGGATGCTTGCGCAGAGCTTCGACCTCGAGGAGATGGATATCCAAGTTCTGCAGTGGCACCAGCTGCATTGAATCCCCTAGCGGGCTTTACTTCCCTTCATTGAAGTCCGCATCTCCGCCCCGAGCTCAACCCTCGGGGCTTTTTTTTGCGCGGTGGTACACTGCGCGGGCCCCGTCACGAACGGGGCGTGAAGGGGATCCAGATGCGTATATCGGCAATCCGCCCGGGCGCCATCGGCGTGGCGCTCGTACTCGCCGTAATGCTCAGCGGCTGCGGCTACAACACCCTGCAGACCCAGGACGAGCAGGTCAAGTCCGCCTGGGCCGAGGTGATCAACCAGTATCAGCGTCGTGCAGAGCTCATCCCCAATCTGGTCAACACGGTGAAGGGCTATGCCGCCCAGGAGCAGCAGGTGCTCCTCGGCGTGGCTCAAGCCCGCGCCAAGGCGGGCTCCATCCAGGCGACGCCGGAGCTCGTGAACGATCCGCAGGCGCTCGCCAAGTTCCAGGCGGCGCAGGGCGAATTGACCGGCGCGCTGTCGCACCTCATCGCGGTGGCCGAGAACTATCCGCAACTGAAGTCCGATCAGAATTTTCGTGACCTGCAGGCGCAGCTCGAGGGAACCGAGAACCGCATCGCGGTTGCGCGCAATCGCTACATTCAAGCGGTGCAGAACTACAACGTGACCGTGCGATCGTTTCCGCAGAACCTCACCGCCATGATGTTCGGCTACAAGCCGAAGCCGAATTTCTCGGTCGAGAACGAGGCGGAAATCTCGCACGCGCCGAGCGTCGATTTTTCCGCCCCGGCATCCGCGGCCGGCTCGGCGCCGCCCGGCTCGCCCCCCGCCTCCGCGCCCTCGCCGGCGCACTAGCGTCGAGTGGCGCCGCGGCAGCGCTTCGGCCCGATCGCGATCGTCGCGGGTCTAGTTCTCGCCGCCTTCGCCATCGCGGACGTCGCGGTGCCCCCGCTCAGCGGGCGGGTCGTCGACTTGACCGGCACCTTGTCCGGCGGCGTCGTCAACAAGCTCGAGACCGAGCTTGCCGCGTTCGAAGCCAAGAAGGGCAGCCAGATCGCGGTGCTGATCGTTCCGACCACCCAGCCCGAGGATATCGAGCAATACGGCATCCGTGTCGCGGAGCAGTGGAAGCTGGGACGCAAGGGGATCGACGACGGCGCGATCCTCATCGTGGCCAAGAACGATCGTCGCGTCCGGATCGAGGTCGGCTACGGTCTCGAGGGGGCCTTGTCCGACGCAATCTCCAATCGGATCATCGATGAGACCATCACGCCGCATTTCAAGCTCGGGGACTTCGATGCGGGAGTGCTGGAAGGTGTCCGGCAAATGATCACCGTGGCCGACGGTGAGCCATTGCCCGCGCCCGATCGGCGCTGGGAGCACCCGAGCAACCTCAGGAACATGTTGCCGTTCCTGCTGGTTATCGTGGTCGGTGCGAGCGCGCTGCTGCGTGCGGTGTTCGGGCGCCTGTTCGGGTCCGTGGCGACCGGCGGATTGGCCGGGGGCATCGTCTGGCTGATCAGCCACCTGCTCTCTCTCGGCGTGGGTGTCGGTGTGCTCGCGTTTGTGTTCGCCATGCTGCTCGGATCCGCGCGCGGCTGGTCTACTGGCAGCACGGGCTGGCGCGGCGGGTTCGGCGGCATCGGAGGCTTCGGCGGGGGAGGCGGCGGCTTCGGGGGTGGTGGATTCAGTGGTGGCGGCGGCGGCTTCGGTGGCGGCGGCGCCTCGGGGAGCTGGTGATGCAGCTCGCACGCCTCATTCGCCACGGCGCCACGACGCACTGGCGCACGCGCCTCAAGTTTCCCGCGCACACGCTCGATGCCATCGAAGAGGCCATCGGCCGCGCCGAGCAAACGCATCGGGGCGAGATCCGCTTCGCCATCGAGACCTCGCTCACGCCGCTGCAAATCCTGTCGGAACTCGCGCCGCGCACGCGCGCGCTCGAGCTGTTCGCGCAGCTCCGCGTCTGGGACACGGAGCACAACAACGGCGTGCTCATCTATGTGCAACTCGCCGACCGCGCCGTCGAGATCGTGGCCGATCGGGGACTCACGCGCCACGTCAAGCAGCAGGAGTGGGATTCGGTATGCCGGATGATGGAGGAACATTTCCGGGCTGGCCGGTTCCAAGCGGGGTCCATCGCCGGCGTGGATGCCGTCGGATCCTTGCTCGCGCGGCACTTTCCCGCGGACTCGCGCCCGGCGGCGCCGGCGGCCAACGAATTGCCTGACCGCCCGACTTTGCTGTAGAAGGTCGCATGATCCGAATCACCCTGATCGCCCTGTTGCTGCTGGGGGCCGCCGGCTGCTCGCTGTTCCGCACGGCGCCCCCGCCACCTCCCGCGCCCCCGGCCGCACCCCCACCGCCACCGCCGCTCCCCAAGCCGTCCGCGACGCACCGCTTCGAATTGACCCCCGAGGCGGGTGATGTGGTCGGGTACGTGCAAAGAACCACGGTGGGCAAGGACGACACGATGCCGGACATCGCGCGCCGCTTCGACGTGGGCTATGAGGAGATACTGCTCGCAAATCCCGGCGTGGATCCCTGGCTGCCCGGCGTCGGACGCGAGGTCGTGGTGCCCACGCAGTTCGTGCTGCCCGCGGCGCCGCACCAAGGCTTGGTGGTCAACGTTGCGGCGATGCGCGTCTTTTATTACCCGCCGCACAAGAAAGGCGAGCCGCAGCTCGTCTACACGCATCCGATCGGCATCGGCCGGGTTGGCTGGAAGACGCCCGAAGGCACCACCAAGATCGTCAGCCGCGAGAAGGACCCCGTCTGGGTGGTGCCGAAATCGGTCCGCGAGGAGCATGCGGAAGACGGCGAAAAGCTGCCGCCCGTGGTGCCCGCCGGACCGGACAATCCGCTGGGCCAGTATGCGTTCCGCCTGAGCTGGCCGAGCTACCTGATTCATGGCACCAACAAGCCGTACGGCGTCGGCATGCGCTCGAGTCATGGGTGCATGCGGCTCTATCCCGAGGACATCGCGGTCTTTTACGACTTGATTCCGATCGGCACCAAAGTCACGGTCGTGAACCAGCCTTACCTGTTCGGATGGCGCGATGGGGTGCTCTACATGCAGGCCTACGCGGTGATGGAGGATGACTCACGCGACTGGACCAACAATCGCAAACGGCTGCTCTCGAATCTCCTGAACCCGAAGCAGCGGCAGAAGATCGGACAGCGCATCGAAGGACAGGACAAGGACATCGACTGGCAGCGGGTCGGCGATCTGGCGCACTCGCCGCGCGCGGTGCCGGTGCCCGTGACCGGCGGCGGCGACGGGCTCGATGCCGTGCTCGCGCAGTCCCTGCTCGTGGAGAATACTCTCCCGGAAGGCTCGAACTGGGACGGGAAGACGGGTCTTCTGGTGGATGAGAAGACCTTCAACGATCTCATCAATGGCAAGAGCGAGACGCCGAAGGCCGAGACGACGAAGAGCGAGACGCCGCCGGCCCGCCAGCCACAGATGAGCGCTCAGTAACCTCATGAGCTCGGGGCTGCGCGCAAGCTTCGCGGCGCTGGCGCTCGCCGCCTGCGCGAGCCGGGCCGCCGATCTCGAGCCGCTGCAAGCCGGACTCGATTACCACTCCTTCGCGAACACCGAGCAGTTCCGGGTGACGCACGTGGAGCTCGACTTGCGGGTCGACTTCCGCAACAAGGTGATCATCGGAACCGCCGCGCTCGAGCTCAAGCGCCTCGATCCGCGCGCGACCCAGCTGGTGCTCGACACGCGCGATCTCGACGTTCGTGAGGTGAGCGAGCGGCCGACCCGCGTGCTGGGTGCCTTATCGAAGAGCGAAACCACCTGGGTCAGCCGGCCATTTCATCTGGACAAGGCCGATCCGATCCTCGGCAGCCCGCTGGTCATCGAGTTGCCGCCGAGCAAGAAAGGCACCCAGAACATCAAGATCGAGTACGTGACCTCGCCGACCGCCCCCGGGCTCGTATGGTTGACCGACCGCCAGACTCTCGGCGGGCACCACCCCTTTCTCTACAGCCTGCCCGGAGCCCTGGCGGCGCGCAGCTGGATTCCCCTGCAGGACACGCCGCAGGTGCGCGCGAGCCTTGCGGCCGTCGTGCTCACCGACGTCGAGGTGCGGCCGGTGATGAGCGCGAAGAACGATCCCGAGAAGAAGCACGGCGGTCTGTACTCTTTCAACCTCTCCGATCCCATCCCCTCGTGCCGGATCTCGCTGGCGGTCGGCGATCTGCGCTTCAAGCAGCTCGGTCCGCGCACCGGCATCTATGCGGAAAAGCCGCTCGCTGCGGCGGCCGCCAAGGAGTTCACGGACGCCGAGGCGTTGCTGCGCGCGGGAGAGAAGCTATTCGGTTCTTATCGTTGGGACCGGCTCGACATCGTGCTGCCGCCGCCGAGCTTTCCGATCGCGGAAGCGGGCGTCCCCAACGCGCCGTTCCTGAGCCCGACCGTGGTCACCGGCGATCGCAGTGGAGAGTCGATCCTCGCGCAGGCGGTGGCCGAGGCCTGGTCGGGTGACCTCGTGAGCGCCGCCTCGTGGCGCGATGCGTGGATCAGCGCGGGGCTGGCCGTTTACATGAAAGGTCGCATCGTCGAGGAGGTGTACGGCGCGGCGCGCGCGAGCGCTGAGCGCAGCTTGGCTCTCCACTCGTTGCGCGACGAGCTCGGCCGCCAACCCCCCGCGGATCAGGTGCTCGCCGTGGACTGGCGGGGCAAGGATCCCGCCGCCGCGGCGCGCATCCCCGAGGATGAGAAGGCGGGGCTCTTGTTCACCTATCTCGAGATCAAGTTCGGCCGCGAGCACTTCGATGCGTTCCTCAAAGCCTACTTCGATCGCTTCTTCCTCAAGAGCGTCGACACCGAGCAGTTCCTGGCCTATCTCAAGGAGAATCTTCTCGA
>Ga0335073_10002002_pt1 | contig 27837 bp, 28 predicted proteins | sample Lox_Sample_22_FD_207093 | JGI IMG/M metagenome (GOLD analysis project Ga0335073, IMG submission 207093) | Soil microbial communities from Loxahatchee National Wildlife Refuge, Florida, United States - Lox_Sample_2.2 | ecosystem: Environmental > Terrestrial > Soil > Wetlands | place: USA...
CGCTGCTCAAATCGTTCGACCGGATGCGCTTGCTGCTCGAGGATCGGCGGCCGGGCTTCGGCCTTGCGCGCATGCTGTACGAGCTCAATTCGGGCCTCCATTGCCAATCGCCCGCGATCGAGCGCGATTGCGTGATCGAGGCGCGCGAGCTGGTTCCGGCGCTGGAACGGGCCGCCGCGGCGGGGCGGCTCGGCGAGCCTCTGCTCGACCGCCATGTCGCGGCCTTCATCGCCGCGCGCTGCCGGTCGCTTGGGGCCGACTGGCATGATGATCTCGGCAGCGCCAACCCGGAGATGCGCGCGCTTGCCACCTTGAAGCTGCTCGCCTTCCTGCAAGGGCTCGGCACGTGGCGCAAGGCGCCGGCGCTCGCGGAGCGCATGGCCAGAGAGATGCCGGCGCTGATCGCGCGCTATCGCGGCCGTACGCGCCGCACCCGGCTCCTCGCCAATCTCGGCAGGCTCGCCGGCGCCGGCAACCTTGCCGCGCTTCTGGCGCTTGCCGCCGACCCGGCCGAGCGGCGCCAGGACGATCTGGAGTTCCGTGCCGCGCGGTCCGAGTTCGCATCCGTCTCGCGGCAGATCGCCGCGCTTGCCCGGGCCGCGGAGACGCGGGGCGAGGAAGCGACCGCCTTGGGCGGCACCATCGCCGCGGTTACGGCCGCGCTGGTGGGCGCCATCGGCGCGCTCGGCTCGATCGTGATCGCGGGCTGAGCGATGGCGCGCAAGATCGCCACCGCTACCCGGGCACGGCCACGGCGCGGCTTCGACTGGACCGCAGGCTTGGCCGTGCTCGCGATCGCCATCGCCGTGGCGGCGCTGCCGCTGTTCATGATCCTCCTGGCGGGGCTGGTGCCAACGGCGGTTGCGGCGCTGATCGATCGGCATCCGGGCCGTTATCTCATCCGGACCGTGGCGCCGGTGAACCTCGCCGGCACCGTGCTGCCGGCGCTGACCTTGTTCGAGACGGGATTCGGTCTCTCGGGCGGTCTCCACGTCCTCGCGGACCCGCGCAACTGGCTCGTCATGTATGGCGCGGCGGCGGTCGGGTGGGGCCTCCATTGGGCCATGCCACAGATCGCGCGCGTCGTGCTCGACGTGATGGCGAGCCAGGCCGAGCAGCGTCTGCGGCGGCGCGCCGATCAGCTCGTTGCGGAATGGGGCGCCGATGTCAGCAGCGAGGGGCCGGCTCAGCCGCCCAAATAGTTCCCGCCGTTGATGTGGATCACCTGGCCCGTGATGAAGCGGGCGTTGGGCCCGCACAGATGGCGCACCATCGCCGCCACCTCGTCGGGTGGCGCAAGACGCCCCAGCGGCAGGACGCGACCGGCCCGGTGAGAGGCATCGCCCGCGCCCGAGCCGAGCCGCACCGTGTCGATGAGGCCGGGCGACACGCAGTTGACGGTGATGCCCCATTCCGCGAGCTCGAGGGCGAGCGCGCGGGTCAGCCCCTCGAGCCCGGCTTTCGCCGCGACCACATGGGCGCGGCGCTTGGCGCCGCTCTGCGCCGTCATGCCGCCGAGATTGACGATGGTACCGGCGGCACTCGCCCGCAAATGCGGGAGCGCCGCCTTCGCCGCGAGGAACGGCGCGTCGAGCATCACCGCGATCGCTTCGCGCCAGCGCTCGAACGGGAGTTCCCCGATCGCCGCCTCGTGGCGCACCGCTGCGTTGTTGACGAGGATGTCGAGCGCGCCGAGCCGCGCCACGGTCTCCGCGACCATGCGCTCGATCTGCGCCGCCTCGGCGAGGTCCGCCGGCACGAGCCGGGCGCGGCCGCCCGCCGCCACGATCTCGGCGACGACCGCTTCTGCCGCGGCGAGCGAGCTGTTGGCGTTCAACGCCACGGCCGCGCCCGCCTCGGCAAGCGACAGCGCGATGGCGCGGCCGATATTGCGCGCCGCGCCGGTGACGAGAGCGACCCGGCCCTCGAGCTCCCTCATCGCCTCACCCCGGCTGGAGGTCGCGCTCGAGCGCGGAGTGCTTGATCGCGCGCTGCAGCTTCTCGAACGCGCGGACCTCGATCTGGCGCACCCGCTCGCGCGAGACGCCGTATTTCTCCGACAGGTCCTCGAGCGTCGCCGGGTTGTCGCGCAGGCGCCGCGCACTCAGGATGTCGCGTTCGCGTTCGGTCAGATGCGTCATCGCGTCGCGCAGCAGGTCGCGGCGCAGGCCCAGCTCCTGCCGGTCGGAAAGGCGCGTCTCCTGGTCGTCGGTCTCGTCGACAAGCCAGTCCTGCCATTCGCCTTCGCCGTCGGCGCGGATCGGCGCGTTGAGGGAATGATCGGGGCTCGCAAGCCGCCGGTTCATGCTGATGACGTCGGCCTGGGGAACGTCGAGCTCGCGCGCGATCTTCTCGAGGTTTTCGGGCGACAGATCGCCCTCGTCGATCGCCTGAAGCTGGCCTTTGAGGCGGCGCAGGTTGAAGAACAGCTTTTTCTGCGCGGCGGTGGTGCCGATCTTCACGAGCGACCAGGAGTGCAGAATGTATTCCTGGATCGAGGCGCGGATCCACCACATCGCATAGGTCGCGAGGCGGAAGCCGCGATCGGGGTCGAAGCGCTTCACGGCCTGCATCATGCCGACATTGCCCTCGGAGATGAGCTCCGAGAGCGGCAGGCCATAGCCGCGATAGCCCATCGCGATCTTGGCGACGAGGCGCAGATGGCTCGTCACGAGCCGGTGCGCCGCGTCGCTGTCGCCATGCTCGCGCCAGCGTTTGGCGAGCATGTATTCCTCCTCCGGCTCCAGCATCGGGAACTTGCGGATTTCCTGGAGGTAGCGCCCGAGATTGCCCTCGGAGGCGATCGTCGGCAGGGCGTGCGAAGAGGCCATGCGCGGGATGCTAGAGCATGGCCGGCCCCATTCGAAACCCTCAATCGCGCACAGGGTCGCGAAAGAGCCGCTCCATCTCCTTGACCAGGGCCGCAAAATCCGGCGGTAGCGGGCTTTCGAAGCGAAGCGTCTCGCCGGTCGCCGGATGCTGGAAGCCCAGTCTCACGGCGTGGAGCGCCTGACGCGGGAAGGGGGCGATGGCGGCGCGCGCGCCGCCATAGGTGCGGTCGCCGATCAGCGGATGGCCGCGCGCGCTCAAATGGACGCGGATCTGGTGCGTGCGGCCGGTCGCGAGACGGCACTCGACAAGCGCGGCCTTGTCCGAAAATTGTCGCAGCACCCGATAGCGCGTGATAGCGGGCTTTCCGCCGCGCGCGACGATGGCCATCTTCTTGCGGTTTTGTGGGCTGCGGCCGATCGGCGCGTCGATCTCGCCGGTGGCGGCGGCGGGCACGCCCCAGACCAGCGCCTGATAAGCGCGCTCGATCCGGCGCGCGGCGAAGTCGGCGGCGAGCCGGGCATGGGCGAGCTCGCTCTTCGCCACCACCATGAGGCCGCTCGTGTCCTTGTCGAGGCGATGGACGATGCCCGGCCGCTTCACGCCGCCGATGCCGGCGAGCGTGTCGCCGCAATGGGCGAGGAGCGCGTTGACCAAGGTATGGTCGGGATTTCCGGGCGCCGGGTGGACGACCAGTCCGGCCGGCTTGTCGATCACGATGACGTGCTCGTCCTCGAACAGGATGTCGAGCGCGATCGCCTGAGGCTCGGGCCGGTCGACGGCGGGCGCGGGCACCCGCACGCGAAAGCTCTGCCCTGGTTTGACCCGCATAGAGGGGTCCTTTATCGTCGCGTCGCCGAGGCTCACCCGGCCCAGCTCGACAAGCCGTTTGAGCCGTGTGCGCGAGAGATCGCCGAGATGGGTGGCGAGCATCCGGTCGATCCGCTCGCCGCCATCGGCATCACCGGCGGTGACGGTGCGCAGCGTCTCGCCGGCCTCCGGCTGATCTGGCTTCATGGCCGCTAAAGTGGACCCGAACCATGCGGGCTCTCAAGGTCCTGGTCGTCGTCATGGGCGTGCTGCTGGTCGCGGGCGTCATCGCGCTCGCCATGCTCGTCACCGTGCGCGTCGAGCGGGGCGCGCCGCTCGCCCAGGCGAGCGCCGGTCCGCTCCGCGAAGCGCTTCCCGCGGGAAGCCGCATCATTGCCACGGAACTTTCCGGCGACCGCCTCCTGGTGCGCGTGGCGCTTGCCGAAGGCGGCGAGCAGCTCCTTCTCTTCGACGCGCGGAGCGGCGCGCCGGTGGCGGTGATCACACTGTCGCCGCCGCGTTAACGCGACGCGAGCGCGCGGCGCGACGAATTTTCGCAAAAAATTTCCGGCGCATCGATTTTTCTCTTGAATAGCTCAAAGATGCGCGTATGTATTCGCGCCGCGACGCAATTCGCACGTGCCTATGGCCCATCGTGGTTATGCAACGACGTAACGCGTCCTTTTTGGAAGATCCGGTCATCGTGGACCGGTCCCGAGAGGGAGGTCGATATGGTTGCAATCCAGCGCAGGGCCGCTCCGCCCTGCCCCGACGCCACAACCCGCCACATCCGCGACGCACGCGGCGGCGGCGGCCGCCGGGCCTCCAGCGAACCAAGTAGTAAGAACTAACAATTTTGCCGGTGTCGGGACATGTCGTCCCCGCCCAACGGTTCGCAACGTCGTTTAACCATCTTTCATGATTGGTAAAGACAATGGTGGCTCGTGCACTCGCCGCTGCTCGCGTAGCGGCCCCTGCCGGCAAGGAAGTGCCGGAACTTGTGGTGGTCCGGCCGCGCCGCCGATCGGCTCATGCCGTCCTGCGCAGCGCGGTCACAAACCAGAAGATCGCCCGCTATCTCGCCGAGCAGCAGCCGGCGACGCCGTGCCTCGTCGTCGATATCGACGTGGTGGCGGAGGCCTATCGCGATCTGCGGCGCTATCTGCCGCTCGCCCGCGTGTTCTATGCCGTGAAGGCCAATCCGGCGCCCGAGATCGTGGCCCAGCTCGCCAGCATGGGCTCGAGCTTCGACGTGGCGAGCCCGAACGAGATCGACCTGTGCCTCGACCGCGGCGTCGAGCCCGAGCGGATCTCGTTCGGCAACACGATCAAGAAGGAGCGGGACATCGCCTTCGCCTACGAGAAGGGCCTGCGGCTCTTCGCGTTCGACAGCGAGGCCGAGCTCGACAAGCTGGCGCGCGCGGCGCCCGGCTCGCGCGTCTTCTGCCGCATCCTGATCGAGACGACGGGCGCGGAATGGCCGCTCTCGCGCAAGTTCGGCTGCGCGCCCGAGATGGCGGTCGACCTGCTGCGCCGGGCCCGCGACCTGGGGCTCGATCCCTATGGCGTCTCGTTCCACGTGGGCTCGCAGCAAACCGACCTCGGGCAGTGGGATGGCGCGATCGGCCGCGCGGCCGAGATGTTCTCGGTGCTGGCGCAGGCGGACATCAGCCTCCGCATGGTTAATATCGGCGGCGGTTTCCCGGCGCGCTATCGCGGCGAGGTGCAGCCCGTCGAGCGCTACGCGGCGGCGGTGATGGCGGCGATCACCAGGCATTTCGGCAACGACCTGCCCGAGATCATCGTCGAGCCGGGCCGCTCCATCGTGGGCGACGCGGGCGTCATCCAGAGCGAGGTCGTCCTCATTTCGAAGAAGTCCGCCGGCGACGAGAAACGCTGGGTCTATCTCGATGTCGGCAAGTTCAACGGCCTGGCCGAGACCGCGGACGAGAGCATCAAGTACCGGATCTGCACGCCCGCGGACGGCGGCGCGGTGGGCCCGGTGGTGGTGGCGGGGCCGACTTGCGACAGCGCCGACATCCTTTACGAGAAGACCGAGTACAACCTGCCGCTGGCGCTGAAAGTCGGCGACAAGGTCCAGTTCCTGTCGGCCGGCGCCTATACGTCGAGCTATGCCTCGGTGTGCTTCAACGGCTTCACGCCGATCAAGACCTACTGCATCTGAAGCAGCGCGGCGCGGTCGGGTATCGGCCGCGCCGCGATCTCTCCCAGAAGCTTCTGCTGGATCGCCGTCGCGAAGGACTGGAAATCCTCGACCTTGAGCAGAAAGCTGTGGTCGCCGCCGATCACGTCGCGGCTGTAATAGTCGTCGAGCCACGGCTCGGTCTTGAGGATGGCGAGGCCGTTGATCGTGATCCCCTGCGCCACCAGCGCGTCGCGCACCGTGTCGGGCTTCGGCCCGATATTCGCCATGCCGTCGCCCGACACGTCGATGACGCGGTGATCGGGCACGTCCTTTTCGCGCTTGAAGGCGGCCGCGGCCGCGAGCAGCGCGTCGCCGATCGCCGTGAGCCCGTGCGAGCTGCGCGGGCTCGCCCGCACGGCGGCCGCGAACGCGGCGGCGGTCTTGGCGTCGCCGATCCGGGTCCAGTCGACCGTGACGACCTGCTTGTCGCGGTCGGACCATTCGATCACGGTGGCATCGATCGCGCCGTGCGGCCCGGCGCCGATCGCGGCGACGACGGCCGGGCTTTCGAACGCGCGCGCGATGCCTTCGTGCTGAAGCTGGTATTCGCCGGCATCGACGCTTTCGGAAACGTCGACCGCAAGGACAAGCGCGACGTCGACCGGGGCGGCGCGCGCCGCGGGGGTCGACAGCACGGCGAGGATCGCGAAAGGCATGATCGCGCGGATCATGCCGATCCATAGAGCGTTTCGGCGCGCGGTTGAAATAACAAATCCGACAGGCGCCGGCCGGTTCCCTTTTGCTTCCGCCGGGAATGCGAACCAACTACACTTGCGCGCAAAGGGGGCGTCGTTGGTTCAGAGGACGAGGGGAAGGAAGATGCCCAGGTTTTTGACCGCGGCCGCGCTTGCGGCTTTCGCTCTTGCTACGCTGCCCGCGCTGGCCGCGGAGAAAAAGGAGCCGCCTTCTTGCGCGGCGATCGCGTTTCGGCCGGTCGCGTCGGGGCTGACCGACGGGGTTCAGGATGCCGGCCTATACAAGTCGCGCTTTGGCCGGATCGAGGTGAAGGCGAACGTGAAGGGCGGCGCCTCCCAGGGTTATTTCGTCGAGATTGACGGCAAGCCGCTCGACAAGGTGTCGACGCCCGATCTGCCGCCCGGCACCGCCGCCTGTGCCAAAGTGAAGCGGCTTTCCGCGCCGACCAACGCGCTCGATCCCTGCACCGGCGATCGCCTCACCGTGCTGATCACCCATGGCGGCGACAAGCGCTATTTCCTGCTCTATGGCCATACCGGCGGAAGCTGGCGCTTCTGCAGCGCCGGCGCCGCTTAAGACGCTCCCCGAGTCACCGCCGGCGGCGCGTCTGCTGCCGGTTTGGGCGCGGCGCGGCGTGCTCGTCGAGCGCGAAGAGCAGGCTTCCCGTCACGGTGTTCGCCTCGGCAAGGCGCACCGTCACGGCGTCGCCCATCGTGAAGGTGCGGCGCGTGCGCTGTCCCACCAGGCGGTGATGGGCTTCGTCGTGCCGATAGAAATCGCCCGGCAGGCTGCGCATGGGGACGAGCCCGTCGGCGCCGGTCTCGGCAAGCGTGACGAAGAGGCCCGCGCGCGTGACGCCATTGATCCGGCCCGCGAAGGCCGCGCCGACGCGCTCGGCGAGGAAGGCGGCGAGATAGCGGTCTGACGCGCTGCGCTCGGCCGCCGCGGCGCGCCGCTCGGTCATCGAGACATGCTCGCCGAGGCTTGCGAACGCATCGCCGCCGCCGGCCGGCAGCGCGCCCGCGCCGAACCGGTGCGCGGCGATGAGCGCCCGATGCACCAGGAGATCCGCATAGCGCCGGATCGGCGAGGTGAAATGCGCGTAGCTCCTCAGCGCCAGGCCGAAATGCCCGATATTGTTCGGGCTATAGACCGCCTGGGCCTGGCTGCGCAGCACGAGCTGATGGACAAGCGTCTCGAACGGCGTGCCGGCCGCCTTGCGCAGGATGTCGTTGAAATGGCGCGGCCGGATCACCTGTCCTTTGGCGAGCGCCAATCCCGGGATGCCCAGGCTCTCGACGAAGGTGCGAAGTGCCGCAAGCTTCAGCGGGTCGGGCGCGTCGTGAACGCGGTACAGGCAGGGAAGATGCAGTCGCTCGAGGCTTTCCGCCGCAGCGACATTGGCCGCGATCATCAATTCCTCGATCACCTTGTGGCTGTCGAGCCGTCGCCGCGGCTCGATGCGCGCGACATGGCCCCGCGGATCGAGCAGGATGCGCCGCTCGGGCAGGTCGAGGTCGAGCGAGCCGCGCCGGCGCCGCGCCGCGTCAAGCGCCCGGAACACGCCGTAAAGCGGCCGCAGCACCGGCTCGATCAGCGGCTCGGTGGCCGCGTTGGGATTGCCGTCGGCGGCGTCCTGCGCTTCCTCATAGGTGAGGCGCGCGGCGGACCGCATGAGCCCGCGCACGAACCGGTGGCGCACGAGTCGGCCCTCCGCGTCGATCCAGAGATGGGCCGCCATGCAGGCGCGATCGACCCCGGGCTTCAGCGAGCACAGCTCGTTCGACAGCGCCTCCGGCAGCATCGGCACGACGCGGTCCGGGAAATAGACCGAATTGCCGCGCTCCTTCGCGGCGTCATCGAGCGCGTCGTCGGGCCGGACATACCAGGCCACATCGGCGATCGCGACGAGCGCGTGCCAATGGCCCGCCTGCTCGGGATCGGGTTCCGCCCAGACCGCGTCGTCGAAATCGCGCGCATCGGCGCCATCGATCGTGACGAGCGGCACGGAGCGCAAATCTTCGCGCTGACCCAGCGGCACCGGCCGGGCTTTTTCGGCAAGCGCCAGCGCCGCCTCGGGGAATCGCGTCGGGATGCCGTGCGTGTGAATCGCGATCAGGCTGAAGGCGCGCGGGTCGGCGCTGTCGCCGATGCGCTCGATGATGCGCGCGGCCGGCGCGCCGAGCCGCCGCTGCGGCAGAATCTCGGCGAGCGCGATCTCGCCGTCCAAGGCGCCGCCAACATCCGCCGCCGCGACGCGGAACTCCATCCTCACCCGGCGGTCGGTGGGCTCGATCCGTCCGCCGTCGCGGTCGCGGCGAAAAATGCCGAGGACCGTCTCGGGCGCGGGCGCGACCGCGCGTTCGATGCGCGCCTCGTAAAGACCCGGCGACAGGCGCGAATAGTGCACGACCGCGCGTTCGCCGACGCCGAGCGCCGGCGCGCCTTTCGGGGCCACGATCCGGATGTCGGGCGGCGGCACGTCGTCCGGCCAGTCGAGCGGCCGGCCAGTCATCTCGCCGTCGAGATCGACCGACGTGATCGCCAGCAGTCCGATCGATGGCAGCGCCGGCGCCGACCGGCGGCGCCCGCGGCCGCCGGTCTCAGTCCGCAGCGCCGCGCGCTTTCTTTTGCTTTTGTCGCTTGGGCGGGGCAGCTTTTTTCTTGGCGGGCGCGCTCTTCCTCTGGGCACGACGGCGCGCTCCTTTCTTGGCCGACTTGGCGGGCTTGCCCTGCGCCGCTCTCGCCGCCAGCAGCTCGACCGCGCGCTCCAGGGTCAGCTCGTCGAGGTCGATGTCGCTCGGCACGGTCGCATTGATGCCATCGTGGGCGACATAAGGGCCATAGCGGCCGCGATAGAGCGTGACCGGCGCGTGGTCGGTCGGATGCTCGCCCACGACGCGCAACGGTTGCGGGCCGCGCCGTGGCGCGCGCGGCTCGGCCAAAAGGCTGACCGCGCGGTTGAGGCCGATGGTCAGCACGTCGTCGTCGGGCGCCAGCGACTTGAAGGTCTTGCCGTGCCGGACATAAGGCCCGAACCGGCCGAGCCCCGCGACGATCGGCTCGCCATCTTCGGGATGGTTGCCCACTTCGCGCGGCAAGGCGAGCAGCTTCAGCGCGCTCTCGAGCGTCACGTCGGCGATGGGGATGCCTTTCGGGAGCGACGATCGCTTGGGCTTCTCGCCGTCGCCAAGCTGGACATAGGTGCCATAAGGACCCTTGCGCAGGCTCACGGGAAGGCCGGTGTCGGGGTCGGTGCCAAGCTCTTTCGGGCTGACGAGTTCCGCACCGTCGCCATTCTGCCCCTCGATTCCCAACGGACGCGTGTAGCGGCAGTTGGGATAGTTCGAGCAGGCGATGAACGCGCCGAAGCGTCCGAGCTTCAGCCCCAGCCGCCCTTGATTGCAGACGGGGCAAAGGCGCGGGTCGCTCTTGGTGCCGTCGTCGGGGAAGAAGTGGCGGCCCAACAGCTCGTCAAGGGTGGCGATCACCTGCGTGATGTTGAGGTCCTTGGTCTCGTCGACCGCGGCCGAGAAATCGCGCCAGAATTCCTCGAGCACCTGACGCCAGGGAATGCGCCCGCCCGAGATATCGTCGAGCTTGTTCTCGAGATCGGCGGTGAATCCGTATTCGATGATGCGATCGAAGAACGAGGTGAGGAACGCGGTGACGAGCCGCCCGCGATCCTCCGGGACGAAGCGCTTCCGGTCGAGCCGCACATAGTTGCGGTCCTGTAGCACCTGAAGGATCGAGGCATAGGTCGAAGGCCGGCCGATGCCCAGCTCCTCGAGCTTCTTGACGAGGCTCGCCTCGGTGTAGCGCGGCGGTGGTTGGGTGAAGTGCTGCTCGGGCGTGACCTCGCCGCGCGTCAAGCGGTCGCGCTCGGCAAGCGCGGGAAGCCTGCCGCCTTCCTCTTCCTCCCCCGGATCGTCCGCATCCTCGTGATAAAGCGCAAGGAAGCCCGGAAACGCCACGGTCGAACCGGTGGCGCGCAACGTGACGCTGCCATCGGCGGGCTCGATGTCGGCCGCTACCTGGTCGATCAAAGCCTGCGCCATCTGGCTCGCGACCGCGCGCTTCCAGATCAGGTCGTACAGGTTGCGCTGTTCCTGGTCGAGCGCCTTGGCGGCGTGCGGCGGGCGAAGCGCCATGTCGGTCGGGCGGATCGCCTCGTGCGCCTCCTGCGCGTTCTTGGCCTGCGTGCGGTAGATGCGCGGCTCGTCGGGTACGTATTCCTTGCCGTAATCCTGGGCGATGAGGCGGCGCGCCGCGGCGATCGCCTCGTTCGACAAGGTGACGCCGTCGGTGCGCATATAGGTGATGAGCCCGACCGTCTCGCCGTCGAGGTCGACGCCTTCGTAAAGGCGCTGCGCGATGCGCATGGTGCGGCTCGCGCCCAGGCCAAGCTTGCGCGAGGCTTCCTGCTGCAGGGTCGACGTGGTGAAGGGCGGCGGCGGCGTGCGCCGGATCTGCCGCTTCTCGACCGATGTGACGCGATAATCCTGCCCGCGCAGGATCGTGTCGGCGGCGGCGCGCGCGGCGGCCTCGGTGGCGAGATCGAACTTGTCGAGCTTCTTGCCGTCGAGATGGGTGAGGCGCGCGGTGAAGCGCTCGCCCGACGGGGTGACGAATTCGACCTCGACGGTCCAGTATTCGCGCGGCTTGAACGCCTCGATCTCGGCCTCGCGCTCGCACACGAGACGCAGCGCCACCGATTGCACGCGGCCCGCCGAGCGGCTTCCCGGCAGCTTGCGCCACAACACGGGCGACAGCGTGAAGCCCACGAGATAGTCGAGCGCGCGCCGGGCGAGATAGGCATCGACGAGCTCGCGATCCACCTCGCGCGGATGCTTGAACGCGTCGAGCACGGCCTGCTTCGTCACCTCATTGAAGGCGACGCGCTTCACGTCGACGCCCTTCAGCGCCTTGCGCTCGCGCAGGATCTCGCCGACATGCCACGAGATCGCCTCGCCCTCGCGATCGGGGTCGGTGGCGAGATAGAGATGATCGGCGCCCTTGACCGCCTTCGCGATCTCTTTGAGGCGCTTTTCCGCCTTTTGGTCGACGAGCCACGACATCGCGAAATCGTCGTCGGGACGCACCGAGCCATCCTTTGGGGGAAGGTCGCGGACGTGCCCGTAACTGGCGAGGACGGTATAGCCCCGTCCCAGATATTTGTTGATTGTCTTGGCCTTAGCTGGCGACTCGACGATGACGACGCTGGTCATGAGCGATTCGTTGCCCTGCGACAAACCCGCAATAGATGGAGACGGCCCGTGGTTAAAGCAAGGCGACGTGGTTTCCGGGCTGGCGCTCGATCCGGCCGGCAAGCTCGAGCTCCAGCAACACCGTGATGACGATGGCGGGGGAGAATTGGCACTGTCGCACCAGTTCGTCAACCTCGACGGGCGACGGCGAGAGAAGCGACAGCACCCGGTCGAGCGCCGCGTCGAGGTCCTGCTCGTCGGGCGCGGCCGTGGCGGCGGCGGTGAAAAGCGCGCGCCGGCGCTCCGCCAAAGGCTTCGCCAACAGCGGCTCGATCTGCCCCATGATGTCGGCCGCGCTCTCGACGAGGTGCGCGCCTTTGCGGATCAGGTCGTTGGTGCCGCGGCAGCGCGGATCGAGCGGCGAGCCGGGCACCGCGAAGATCTCCCGCCCCTGGTCGAGCGCCAGCCGCGCGGTGATGAGCGAGCCCGAGCCGACCGCGGCCTCGACCACCAGGATGCCGAGCGCGACCCCGGATATGATCCGGTTGCGGCGCGGGAAGTGGCGCGCCTGCGGCTCGGTCCCCGGCGGCATCTCGGCGATCAGCACGCCGCGCTCGGCGATCTCGTCCTGAAGCGCGCGGTTCTCTTCGGGATAGACGGTGTCGATGCCGCCCGCGAGCACGGCGATCGTGCCGGTCGGAAGCGCGCCTTCATGCGCGGCGGCATCGATGCCGCGCGCCAGGCCCGAGGCGACCACGAGATGGTGCCCGCCCAGCTGCAATGCCATGTCGCGCGCAAAGCGCCGGCCATTGGCCGAGGCGTTGCGCGCGCCGACGATCGCGATCGCGGGCCGCGTCAGCATCTCCTGTTGGCCCTTGATCGAGAGAAGCGGCGGCGCATCGTCGACCGCGGCGAGCGCCGGTGGATAAAACGGCTCGCCCCAACCGACCAGCGACGCGCCCGCCTTGGCGAGCGCCGCAAGCTCGCGCTCCACCACCGCCTTTGAAGCGATCACGAGCGGACGCTGCCGGCCCCCGCGCCGCGCCAGATCCGGGAGCGCCTCGAGCGCCGCCTGCGCCGAGCCGAACCGGTTCAGCAGCTGATAGAACGTGATCGGCCCGACATTCTCGCTGCGCAAGAGGCGCAGCCAGTCGAAGCGATCGGACGCGGTGAGCGGATGCGGCGCGGCGTTCAGCATGTCAGCCGCCTTTGCCGGCGCCGATCCGGCTTTCCTCGCCATGGACGAGGCGCACCATGTTGCCCCAATGGCGCCACAGCACCAGAAGCGCGATGACGAGGATCGTCACGGTCGGTCCGGGCGCGCGCGTGAAGGCCCAGGCATAGAGCGGCGCGGCGCAGGTGGCGATGATCGCGGCGAGCGAGGAATAGCGCGTCACCGCCGCCACCACGAGCCAGGTCGCGCCCGCCGCCAATCCGACCGGCGGGACATAGGCGAGGATCGCGCCCGCCGCGGTCGCGACCCCTTTGCCGCCGTTGAAGCGCAGCCAGGGCGGGAAGATGTGCCCCGCCACCACGGCGACCGCCGCGATCCCAGCGAGATCGGCGCGCGCCAACAGGACGACGACGAGGCCTTTGCCGAGATCGAGCGCCAGGGTCGCCGCGGCAAGCCCTTTGTTGCCGGTGCGCAGCACGTTGGTGGCGCCGATATTGCCCGAGCCGATCTGCCTTATGTCGCCAAGCCCCGCGGCCCGCGTCAGGATGAGGCCGAACGGAATCGAGCCGACGAGATAGGCCGCGATGATGGTAAGCGCGAGCGCGATCACGGCAGCCGCGGGCTCAGGCGCCGTTGTATTGCCTCGGCCGACTTGTTAAGCATGAGCGGCTTCCATCTCCTCGGGCGATCGGGCGGCTATCACTATAGATAGGCGGATTGGCGCGATGAAGCGCGACGTCATCACGATCAGCGATCTCTCCAACGCCGAGATCGAGGAGATTTTCGACCTTGCCGACCGTTTCCTCGACGAGATGGCGCGCGTCGAGCGGCCCCATCAAATCCATGGTCAGCGCGCCGACGCCAAAGGCCATCTGCTGACGAGCCTTTTCTATGAGCCGTCGACCCGGACGCGCTTTTCCTTCGAGACCGCGATGACGCGGCTTGGCGGCAGCGTGCTCGGCACGGTCGATCCGGTCACGTCGTCGGCGGCGAAAGGCGAAAGCCTCGCCGATACCGTGCGGGTGATGGAGAACTATGCCGACCTCATCGTGATGCGCCATCCTTATGAGGGCGCTGCGCGCGCCGCGGCGGAATATGTCGCAATTCCCGTGATCAATGGCGGCGATGGCGGTCACGAACACCCGACCCAGACGCTTTGCGACCTCTACACCTTGCGGCGCGAGCATCGATCGCTGCGCGATCTCAACATCCTGCTGGTCGGCGATTTGAAGAACGGGCGCACGGTCCACTCGCTCGTCTATGGGCTCGCCCGGTTCGAGGCCAACATCATCCCGATGCCGGCAAAGGGATTCGAGCTTCCGGAGCATGTCGGGCGCCGGCTGCAAGAGGAATACCGCTATCATCCCTATACAAGGGAGGCCGTGTTTGGCGCGGCCGAGGATGTGCCGCATGTCGATGTGGTCTATGTCGCCCCGCGCAGCGCGCTGCATCTGAGCGCGCAGGGTCAGGATCCGGGCGCGAGCGGTGACGATGCCGCGCCCGCGGACGAGGTCCGCCGCGCGCTCAAATTCGACGTCTGCTATGTCACGCGCCTTCAGGGCGAGCGGCTGGCGCCGGGGCAGGGGTCGGGCGCCGATTATCCGGTCATCGATTCGAAATTCCTGCGCGGACGGCGCTATCGCGACACGCGGGTGCTGCATCCGCTGCCCCGGGTCAACGAGTTGGGATACGATCTCGACGACGATCCGCGCGGCATCTATTTCAAGCAGGCGGCCTATGGCGTGCCGGTCCGCATGGCGCTGATCGCGAAGATATTGGGGCTCGATCCGTTTCGCGCCGCGGCGCCGCCCGCCGCCGGCAAGCTCTATGGCCAGGCGGGCGGACTGCGTTGCCCCAACCCGCGCTGCATCACGTGCCATCCAAGCGAGAAGACCCATCTCGCGCCGAAATTCTGGTATGTCCGCTCGGCGCGGCCGACGGCGCGCTGCTTCTATTGCGAGACCGATACCGAGATCGCGTGCTACGCCGATCTCGGCTCGCGCCGCCTGTCGCGGGAGTTCGACCGGCTCGACGCGCTGACGCCGAGCGACGTTGCGCTTTTCACCACGATCGAGGATGCGCGCAAAGCGGGCTTCACCTGAGGGAGGAGGGTCTCATGACGGCTTATCTCATTGCCGATCTCGACGTGACCAATGAGGCCGGCTTCGCCAATTACCGCGCCAAGGTGGGGGCGACGTTCGAGAAATATGGCGGGCGGTACGTGGTCCGCGGCGGCGCGTTCGAGGTGCTGGAAGGCGATTGGCGTCCGACCCGCGTGATCCTCATCGAGTTTCCATCGATGGATGCGCTGAAGCGCTGGTACAACTCGCCGGAATACCGGCCCTTGATCGCCGAGCGCAAGGCGGCCGCCAACACCGACGTCGTCGCGGTCGAAGGACTTTAGCAACTCAGTCTGCGTCCGCCCCTGACGGTACCTCTCTCGTCATTGCCGGGCTTGACCCGGCAATCCATGGACCCGCGGGTCAAGCCCGCGGGTGACGGAATTGGGAAAGTGATTCACCCGCTGCGCGCGGCGCTTCGATCGAACCCGCCAATATAGGGTCGATAGCATCAATATAAGAGGACGGCGCCGTCTCGATATAGGAAGGCGGCGCCTTGTCGCGGCGTCATAGACTTCGGAGAGTCCGCGATGTCCCGGTTCATTGCCCTTTATGCGCTCGGCCTGTTGTTCGCGGGCTGCGCAGGACCCAATCCCGCTCCGCAGCCGGAAGCCGGCTTGAGTTATGAATCCGCGCAGCCTCCCGGTGACACGGGGGCGGTGCGCCGCGTCTTTCATGACGGCGATATCACCGGAGAAACCGGCGTCGAGTGACCCGAACGCACTCTATGGCGCGAGATCCTCGAGCGCGCGGCGCTTGCCTTCTTCGCCCATGGTCACGATCACGATCGCGGCATAGAGTGCCACGACACCGAACATCGCGAAGACGAGCGGGATCGCGTTCCATTCGGCGAGCAGCCAGCCGACGATCATCGGCGCGGAAAAGCTGCCGAGCCGATTGAGGCTGCTGGCGGTCGAGGTCGCCCAGGCCCGCATCCGGGTCGGATAAAGCTCGGGCGTGAAGACATAGACGATGCCGGCGCACGTGCTGGCGCCGGTGCCCATGACGATGCCGCAGAAGAACAGCGCGGGCCAGGTGCGGATGCCCATGGGCCCGGTGACGATCACGCCCAGGATCGCGCCCAGCACCGCGACCACATACCCGCCGGTGAACCAGCGGATCCGGCCGACGCGGTCGATCGTGAAGGCGACCGTATAGGTGATGCAAAGCTGAAGCCCGCCCGTCACGAGCGACAGGATGATCGCGTCGCTCGCCGGAAGCCCGCCGATCTTCATGTAAAGCGTGGGCGCCCACGACTGATAGCCGTTGGCGATGAAATAGGGGCAGAACCACATGCTCCACACGACGAAGGTGCGCCGCGCATAGATGCCGCGGAACAATTCGGAAAAGCGCGTGCGCTCGCGCCGCACCGTGACGGGATGCGATGGAATGAGCGGCTTGCCAAGGCGCGCCGCCTCGTCCTCCATGCGCTGCACGGTTCGGTCGGCCTCGGCGAGGCGGCCCTTGGCGGCGAGCCAGCGCGCCGATTCCGGCAGCTTCCACGCCGCGATGATGGCGACGAAGGCGGGAATGCCGCCGACCGCGAACAGCACGCGCCAGCCCATTTCCGGTCCGAACGCCTTGAGACAGCCGAGCGCCACCGCGGGCGCGATGAAGATGCCCCACGCGAACATGGTCTCGTAGACGAGGGTGAAGAGCCCGCGCGCCCGGCTCGACAGGAACTCGGTGAAAAGCGAGACCGCGACCGGCACCTCGCCGCCCAAGCCGATGCCCTGGATGACCCGGGCCCAATAGATGCCGCTGACGCTCGCCGCGATCGCCGCGCCCACCGAGCACACGCCGAACAGCGCGATCGCCAGCACGAAGGCCCGCTTGCGGCCGATATGCTCGCTCACATAGCCAAAGGCGATCGCGCCGAAGAACTGACCGACGAAGGCCGCGCCCAGAAGCGCGCCGCTGTCGCGGAAATCGAGCTTGAAGCTCGCGACGATCATGGTGAGCGCGACGCCGATGCTCAGCGAGTCGAAGGCGTCGAAGAACGTGCCGGTGCCGAGGATGCTGGCGATCTTGAAATGGAACGGCAGGAACGGCAGCCGATCGATGCGGTTCGAGATGTCGTCCGCCGTCACGGCGCGCCGGCCGGCGTGTCCGATCTCCGTCGCAGCCACGCGGTCCTCCCACTTTGTCGTTGGCGCGATCATGCGCGGGCGGGGACGGCGTGTAAATGCGCCCTGCCGATTATCGCCCGAAGATGGCTGGAGATTGCCGATCGGTTGTTGTGGCGATCTTTCAATCGCCTCGCGATCGGTATAGCAATTTGAGCACCGTGGCGCGGATCATCTGGGACAGGAAGCGGAACCCCACCAAGCATGTCAGCGATCAGCTTGGGATAGAGCGTCGCGACCTAAGACAGGCGATCCACAAAATCAAAGCGCGGAGCAATCTTGGTGCCGCAGATCGCGTTATCATCTACGATGACGGAAGCGTCACGGATGAACACGGCGATCATGTTGGCAATATCCTCGACGAAGTCTGAGCCAACCGTGCGGTTTGCGACGTTCCGGGTCGAGGGCGATCGGCTGCAGCCCGACGAGATAACGGCGCTGCTCCAGATCACCCCTACGACTGCTTATCAAAAGGGAGAAAAGGTCAAATTCGGTCCGCGAAGCCCCGAAGTCATTGCCAATACTGGGGTTTGGTTCCTATCAACCGATAAGATCATCCCAAGCACGGACCTAAATGATCACTTGAGATATGTTTTGAAGCTGGCGCTTTCCCCTGGCGGAGACCCCATGTTGTCTTTGAGTTTTCATGACCTTCTGAAAAAGAAGAATCTGAAAGCGCATCTCACGATTTTCGTGCACGGCGGGAAAAAGCCGGTCCTGCCGCCTTCTCTTGAAGCCATGCTGAAGACCCTGCCAATGGACGTGCAAATCGATTTTGACGCGGGCGAATGAACTAGCCTGACCGATATGATTTGACCTTATACGCTAAGTATGGTATATACGTACATATGGTGGTACCCTGAATAGAAGGCACCCGTTTCGCCGATTATCAATTGTCGCGATTCCGCAGGCGGTCGAGGCAGCCCTGGAGGATATAGGCGGCGGCGGCGCGGTCGATGAGCTGGGCGCGGCGCCGGCGGGAAAGGTCGGCCTCGATCATCGCGCGCTCGACGGCGGCGGTGGAAAAGCGCTCGTCCCAGAAGGCGATGGGGACGTCGCGCACCGCCATCAGGTTGCGCGCGAATTGGCGCACGCTTTGGCTGCGCCGCGTGTCGCCGCCATCGAGCGCCAGCGGCAGGCCGATCACGACGGCGCCCACGCCGTGGCGGTCGATCTCGGCCAGGATGCGCTGGGCATCGTCGCGGAACCGGGTGCGGCGGATCGTGTCGAGCGGGCTGGCGACGAGGAGCGTGGTGTCGGAAAGCGCCATGCCCACCGTCTTGGTCCCGACATCGAGTCCCAAAAGGCGCGCGCCCGGCGCGAGCAGGGATTTGAGGTCGCTGGGGTTGCGAACGGCCATATCGGATGCTAGGGGTCGCGCCCCAGGCTGGGAGTGATGTAGCGCATGGCGTTGGACAAGGCCACCGTGGCGCATATTGCCACTCTGGCGCGGATCGATGTGCCGGAGGCGGACCAGGAAACCCTGGCGCGCGAGCTCTCCAACATCCTCGGCTGGATCGCGCAGCTCGACGAGGTTCCGACCGAGGGCGTCGAGCCGATGTCGAGCGTCGCGCAGATGAGCCTGCCGCTGCGCGAGGATGTCGTGACCGACGGCGATTGCGCCGAGCGCATCCTCGCCAACGCGCCGCTTCAGGCGCGCGGCTTCTTCGTGGTGCCGAAGGTCGTGGAGTGACGGCGCTTACCGAGCTGAGCCTGGCCGCGGCACGCGACGGGTTGAGGCGCAAGGCGTTCTCGGCGCGCGAGCTGGCGGCGGCCCACGTCAAGGCGGTCGAGGCGGCGCGCCCGCTCAACGCCTATCTCGCCGAGACGCCCGAGCGCGCACTGGCGATGGCGGACGCATCGGACCGGCGGATCGGCCGCGGTGAGGCGCTGCCGCTCGAGGGCATCCCGCTCGCGATCAAAGACCTCTTCTGCACCGAAGGCGTCGCCACCACCGCGGGCTCGCGCATCCTGGGCGGCTTCGTGCCGCCCTACGAATCGACGGTGACCGCCAATCTCTGGCGCGCCGGGGCGGTGATGCTCGGCAAGGTCAACATGGACGAGTTCGCGATGGGCTCGGCCAACGTGACGAGCGCCTATGGCGCGGTCGAGAGTCCGTGGCGTCGCCGGGGCGAGAACCGGCCGCTGGTGCCGGGCGGCTCGTCCGGCGGCTCGGCCGCGGCGGTGGCGGCGCGCGCGGCGATCGCCGCGACCGGGACCGATACCGGCGGCTCGATCCGTCAGCCCGCGAGCTTCTGCGGCATCGTCGGGCTGAAGCCCACATATGGCCGCTGCTCGCGCTGGGGCGTCGTCGCGTTCGCCTCCTCGCTCGACCAGGCGGGGCCGATGACCCGCACCGTGCGCGACGCGGCGATCATGCTGGGCGCGATGGCGGGACACGATCCCAAGGATTCGACCTCGGCGCCCGTCCCCGTGCCGGATTTCGAGCCGGCGGTCGAGCGGCCGGTCAAGGGCCTCAGGATCGGCATTCCCCGCGAATACCGGCTCGACGGCATGCCGGCCGAGATCGAAGCCTTGTGGCGCCAGGGCGTTTCCTGGCTGGAAGCGCAAGGCGCGACCGCCGTCGAGATCGGCCTGCCGCTCACCAAATACGCGCTGCCGGCCTATTACATAATCGCACCCGCCGAAGCGTCCTCGAACCTCGCGCGCTATGACGGCGTGCGGTTCGGCCTGCGCGTCCCGTGCGACAGCATCGACGGCATGTACGAGCAGACGCGCGCCGCCGGGTTCGGCGCCGAAGTGCGCCGCCGCATCCTGATCGGGACCTATGTGCTGTCGGCCGGCTACTTCGACGCCTATTACCTGAAGGCGCAGCGCGTGCGGACGCTCATCGCCCGCGACTTCGACGCGGCGTTCCGGAGCTGCGATGCGATCCTGACGCCGACCGCGCCGTCGGCCGCCTTTGCGATCGGCGAGAAGATGAACGATCCCGTCGCCATGTATCTGAACGACGTCTTCACCGTGCCGTCGAGCCTCGCGGGCCTGCCGGCGATCTCGGTGCCGGCGGGATTGAGCGAGGATGGCTTGCCGCTGGGGCTGCAGGTGATCGGCCGCGCCTTCGACGAGGAAGGAATGTTGTCCGTCGCGGCCGCGCTCGAGCGCGCCGCCGGCTTCGCGGCGATGCCCGCCTTCCTGGCCGGGAGCGCCGCATGAGCCTCCTCGAGGGACGTACCGGTTCCTGGGAAGTGGTGATCGGGATCGAGACCCACGCCCACGTGATCTCCAAGGCCAAGCTCTTCTCCGGCGCGGCAACGAATTTCGGAGCCGAGCCGAACAGCCAGGTCTCGACCGTCGACGCGGCTTTCCCCGGCATGCTGCCGGTCTTGAACCGGTTCTGCGTCGAGCAGGCGGTGCGCACCGGCCTCGGGCTCGAGGCCGAGATCAATCTCGTCTCGGTGTTCGACCGCAAGAATTATTTCTATGCCGACCTGCCGCCGGGATATCAGATCTCGCAATACACGCGGCCCATCGTCGGCAAGGGACGGGTGCACATCGTGCTGGCCGATGGTACCGCGCGCGACATCGGCATTACGCGGCTCCATCTCGAGCAGGACGCCGGCAAGAGCCTGCACGATCAGCACCCGACTCAGACCTACGTCGATCTCAACCGTGCCGGTGTCGGGCTGATGGAGATCGTGTCCGAACCGGATATGCGGAGCGCCGAGGAAGCCGGCGCCTATGTGCGCAAGCTCCGCTCGATCCTGCGCACGCTCGGCACCTGCGACGGCAACATGGAGGAAGGCAGCCTCCGCTGTGACTGCAACGTGTCGGTGCGGCGGCCGGGCGAAGCGTTGGGGACACGGTGCGAGATCAAGAACCTCAACTCGGTCCGCTTCGCGATGCAGGCGATCGATTACGAAGCGCGCCGACAGATCGCCCTCATCGAGAATGGCGGCAAGGTCGCGCAGCAGACCATGCTGTTCGATTCCGCTCGCGGCATCACCCGGCCGATGCGCAGCAAGGAGCAGGATTACGACTACCGCTACTTCCCCGACCCTGACCTGCTTCCCCTTGTGCTCCAGCGCGAGTGGGTCGAGCAGCTTCGCGCCGCGTTGCCCGAGCTGCCCGATGCGCGCCAAGCCCGCTTCATGGCGGAGTATGGGCTTGGCGCCCCCGAGTCGGCGCTGCTCGCGGGGGAAAGCGCGTCGGCCGATTATTTCGAGGCGGTGGCAAAGGGCCGGGACGGGAGGCTCGCCGCCAATTGGGTAACGGGCGACCTTGCCGGCGAGCTCAACCGGCGCGGCGTCGCTATCGAGGACACGCCGATCGCCGCCGAGGCGTTGGGGGAGCTTCTGGACCTGATCGCCGATGGGACCCTTTCGGGTCGACTCGCCAAGGACGTGTTCGCCGCGATGGCGGAAACCGGGCTCGGCGCGCGCCATATCGTGGCCGAGCGCGGACTTCAGCAGGTGACGGACGCCGGTGCGATCGAGCGGGCAGTCGATCTTGTGCTCGCCCGCGAGGCGGAAAAGGTGACGGAGTATCGCGCCGGGCGCGAGAAGCTCTTCGGATTCTTCGTGGGCCAGGTGATGAAGGAGACCACCGGCAAGGCCAATCCGGCGCTGGTCAATGCAATCCTTCGGAAGCGACTCACGTCTTAAGGGTTGCGCCGCTGTCTCGTCCTGTTATCCTGTCATCGTTTTATAATATCTAAGCTTCGCGTGCCCTGTTGTGCCTTCGGGGGGAAGGACGGTTCCAGGGATGAATGAGGCAATCGAGGAAACGGCGGCCGCGTCAAGGCCGGTGGGTACGCGGCGCGGACTCAGCTTTATCGTCATCGTGTGTACCGGGATCGCCTCGTGGGCGGTCCTGCTCGCTGGACTGCATTACGCGTGGGCGGCGATACGGTCGTTTTTGACCTGAGCTCAGCTCCGTCCGTAGGTGTCTTCGAAACGGACGATATCGTCTTCGCCCAAATAGCTCCCCGACTGAACCTCGATTAGGTGGAGTGGCGACGAGCCGCGATTCTCGAGCCGGTGCTTCGTCTCGAGCGGAATATAGACCGACTGATCCTCGTGGAGGACGAGCATGTCCTCGCCGCGAACGACATGCGCCGTCCCCTCGACCACCACCCAATGTTCGGCGCGGTGATGATGGAGTTGCAGCGATAGCTGGCCGCCGGGCTTGACCATGATGTGCTTCACCTGCACCCGGTGGCCGTTATGGATCGACCGGTATGTGCCCCAGGGCCGGTGGACCAGCGGATGCGAGCCGAGTTCGGTGCGTCCCTCGCGTTCGAGCCGCGCTACCAGCAGCTTCAGGTCCGACGCTCGGTCGCGTCGCGTGACGAGCGTTGCGTCGCCGGTCGTCACCACGACCAGGTCCTCGACGCCGAGCGCAGCCAGAAGACCCGATTCCGCGCGCAGATAGCAGTTGCTTGTATCCTCGGCGATCGCGTCGCCGAGCAGCACGTTGCCGTTGTCACCCTTGTCGGCGACTTGCCACAAGGCGTCCCAGGTGCCGACATCGCTCCAACCCATGTCGGCCGGCACCACCGCCGCGTGGCGCGTGTGCTCCATCACCGCGTAGTCGATCGAGATGTTCTGCGCCGCCGCGAAGGCGTCGCGGTCAAGGCGCAGGAAATCGAGGTCGCGCCGGGCCAACGCCAGCGCCTTGCGGCAGGCCTCGAGCGTCGCCGGCTGAAGCCGCTTCATCTCCTCCACCAGCAACGCTGCGGGGAGCAGGAAGATGCCGCTGTTCCAGTCATACTCGCGCGCCGCGACATAGGATCGGGCACGCTCCGCATCCGGCTTCTCGACGAAAGACGCGACTTCATGGCACCCATCGGCGCCGGCAATCGGGCGGCCGCGGCGGATATAGCCGTAGCCGGTCTCGGGGCGGCTGGCGGCGATGCCGAACGTGACGAGATATCCCTGCCGGGCAGCGTTGGCGGCGCGGCTGATCGCGGCGAGGAAGGACTGCGTGTCCGATATCGCGTGATCGGATGGACACACGAGAAGCAGCGCGTCCGGCTCGTGCTCGAGGCAGACAAGCGCCGCGACGGTGACCGCAGGGGCGGTGTTGCGCCCGACCGGCTCCAGAACGATCGCGCGCGGCTCGATCTCGACGAGCCGCAGCTGCTCCGCGACCATGAAGCGGTGCTCGTCATTGGCGACCACGAGGGGCGGCGCGAAGGCGGGCGCCTCGGCGACACGGAGCGCCGCCTCCTGCAACAGGCTCCGGTTCGACACCAGCGGCAGAAGCTGTTTTGGATAGAGCATCCGCGACATCGGCCAGAGCCGCGTGCCCGATCCGCCCGACAGGATCACCGGATGGATCGCCGAATCACCGTCCTTCATGAGCCGTCCCTTTTTGGGGTCGCCGCGCGCGGCGCCATTCTAACGCAACCCTTCGACGGCGGCGCCGGTTCTTCCGCAACGGCCGGCGCCGCGCTATGGAGGCTGGTCACGAGCCAAAGGGGATGGTGATGATCGAGTTCTACGGCTGGGGCACGCCGAATGGCCGTAAGGTCTCCATCATGCTGGAGGAGATAGGGCTTCCTTACGAGGTGCGCCCCATCAATATCGGCAAGGGCGATCAATTCACGCCGCAATTCATTGCGATCAATCCCAACTCCAAGATCCCGGCGATCATCGATCGCGAGGGGCCGGGGGGCAAGCCTATCCGCGTGTTCGAGTCGGGCGCCATCCTCATCTATCTTGCCGAGAAATCGGGAAAGCTCCTGTCGGCCGACCCGCGTGCGCGGTTTGAGGTGCTCGAGTGGCTCATGTTCCAGATGGGCGGGGTCGGGCCGATGTTCGGCCAGGCACACCATTTCCTGCGCCAGGCGCCCGAGCAAATTCCCTATGCGCAGGATCGCTATGTGAAAGAGGTCCGCCGTGAATATGGCGTGATGAATGCGCGCCTCGGCGCCGTGCCCTATCTCGCGGGCGAGTATTCGATCGCCGATATCGCGACATATCCCTGGGTTGCGCGCTATTCCTGGCACAAAGTCGAGCTTGGCGAGTTCCCGAACGTCGAGCGCTGGTTCAATGCCATCACCGCGCGTCCAGCGGTCGAGCGCGGCATGAACATGAAGTTCGACGGATAGCGCTAAAGCGTGGCCGACGCGCGCCGGCCGAGCGCCATGACGGGCGTCGTCTGGGTTGCCTGGTCGAGCGAGCGCAACTCGTCGCGGCAGCGCTCCAGCAGCTTCATGTCCCGGACATCCTCCCGGTCGGAGATGTCCATGTAGCTGAGCTTGATCTCGACGAGGTCGAGCAGCACCTCGATCGAACGGCGCGAAAGCCCCATGATCCCTCTCCCATCCCCTGCATGCGCGGATGATCGCGGCGACGACATTAAGAATTGGTAAAGCGTATGGCCTGCGTTCGGGCCCTCATTGACATCGGTCGGATCCCCCCGCTAGAAACGTCCCAGGCACACGCCGTGTCGTCACCACTCAAAGATCGGTGGAGGGGTGGCCGAGTGGCTGAAGGCGGCGGTTTGCTAAACCGTTATAGGGTTAAAATCCTATCGCAGGTTCGAATCCTGTCCCCTCCGCCACCTTAAATTTTATTGGCAAGTTAAGTGCTGATCGGCAGCGGCGATGGCGAGCGAAGCCGGTTGCCCTGGATCATTTGCGCGCCCACCGCAACGAGGCGTCCGCGCGTGCAAATCGCATACATGACGCAAGATCGTGCTCGACCTGCCGGAAGAAGTGACGGGGCGATCTCAGCGGCGATCGGCCGACCGGACGCAACGAGATAGGCGCCAAATAGAAAAGGCTACGAGCCGTCGCGCGCGTGGAAGATCCTTCCTTTGATGGCGTCCTTGCTGCACAACGCGTTCCCGCCGCACTAGACGATTCGGCCAAGCCGAGCGGTTGGCTCGATATCGGGTGACATCGGCGAAGCAATTGCTTCTAAATGCGGCGAGGAAGCTTCGCGGGGCGGGGAGCATAAATCATGGCAAAGAACGCGACGATCGATGTCGGCGAACTGCTCGCGAGACAGAAATTCTCCAGGTGGCACCTGGGGATACTCACGTTTGCTTTCCTGGTGCTCTTCATCGACGGGTTGGACTTCAACGCGATCAACGTAGCAGCACCGGCAATCTTGCGCGCATGGCACATCGAGCGAAGCGCGATAGGCCTTGTCTTCGGCGCCGGCAATTTCGGAATTCTTGTAGGCACGATCCTCTTTGGCTGGATCGGCGATCGTTATGGCCGTCGCCCGGGTTTGGTCTTTGGCGTGCTTGCCTACGCTCTCCCTGCTCTCGTCACGCCATTTGCGGTGTCTACAATCCAATTGGCGATCTTGCGGTTCCTTGCGGGTTGCGGGATCGGGGGCGTCATCCCCAACACCATCGCGATGCTTACCGATATTGCGCCGGCCCGACTACGAGCGCGGTTCGTTGTCATTCCGCTCCTCGGCTATGGGTTCGGCGCGGCCGGCGCCGGCGCTGCGGCCGCGGCGCTGATACCGACCTATGGCTGGCCCTCCGTGTTTCTTGTGGCCGGGCTCGCAGGAACGATCTATGCGGGCATCCTCGCGCTTTGGCTGCCGGAATCGATCCGGTTTCAGACCCTCCGAAACCCCGGATCGCCAAGCCTGCGCCAAACGGTCGCCCGGCTGATGCCGGACGAGCGGATCGGCCCCGACGCGCGCTTCGTTTTGGCTCGCCAGGTCGCCATACCTTTTTCCGTCGGTATGCTTTTTCGAGATGGACTCGCCCTAGCCACCGCCATGTTGTGGATAGCGTTCTTCGCGGAAGCGCTCACCTTCATCACCTTCCTGGGCTGGCAAACCGTTCTGTTCGAAAGCGCCGGACTTTCGCCGGTCCAGGCGTCGCTCACATTTTCCTACGGCGCGATCGGCGCCAACATCGTCCAGTTCGGGATGGCCTTTCTGCTCGACCGCTTCAGCATGAAGTCGGCAGCGGCAATGGGGATCATCGTGATCCTTGGGTTCTTGATCTTCGGATCGCCGGGCCTTCCCCCGGCGGCGCTCATGGGCGTGGCCATCCTCGCCTTCTCCACCAACGCGGCGACGCACAATTCGCTCAATGGCCTCGTCGGCGCCTATTATCCGACCAATATCCGCAGCAATGCGATCGGCTTTGCCACTGGCATGGGGCGCGTTGCCGGCATCATCGGCCCGGTAATCGCCGGATATCTACTCTCCGCGCACATGACGTTGCGCGGTCTCTCCATCGTCCTCGCCAGCCCATACGTGGTCGTGGTGGCGGCATGTCTCGTGTTGGGACTGCGATACCGGACCAATCTCGCGAGGGACGGCGTTGCGGACGCGTCCCCTGCGCCGGAACCCCTATCGTCGATGGCCGACCAAGCGATTGGAGCGCCAACCGAGCGCGGTGTCAGATGATTCCACGAGACGCATGATGCCGCCCGTTTCTTCCGCCGCCAAAATGCCGGGCGCATCTGGTATTCTGGCATGAGCGACGTCTTCAATTCTTTCTTGCTGGTCTATGCCGGGCTCTTTCCGATTTTGAACCCGATCGGCGGCGCGCCCATTTTTCTGGCTTTGGCCGGTCCAGCGCGGCCGGACGCGCGCCACGCGCTGGCCCTTCGGGTTGCGGTCAACAGCTTCTTCATGCTGTTGGGTGCCCTGTTCGTGGGATCGCATGTGCTGGAGTTCTTCGGCATCACCTTGCCGATCGTGCGGATCGCGGGCGGATTGGTCGTTACCGCCTTTGCTTGGAAGCTACTGAGCGAGGATGACAGCGTGGCGGAGAAAGACGGCGCCAATCGCGGCGATGAGGCACGTGCGCCCGTCGACGCGTTTTATCCGTTGACGATGCCGCTTACCGTCGGTCCCGGTTCAATTTCGGTCGCTATCACCTTGGGAAGCGAGCGCCCCAAAGCCGGCAATATTGAACATTTGGCGCTCCTCGGCGGCGGCGCGGTTGTGGGTCTTCTGGCACTCGCCGCAACGATCTATGTCTGCTACCGCTTTGCGGAACGCATCACCGGGGCGCTCGGGGCGGGCGGGACGAACGTTCTCACGCGGCTCTCCGCATTCATTCTCCTTTGCATCGGAATCCAGATCATTTGGAACGGCTATATCGCGCTTGGCAGTCCTTGATGGGTTATTCGGCCGCGAGCGAAATGATAGAGCTTCCATAATCGCCCGAGCCCATGCCGCCTTCAGCGAAGATGTGGCGCTCGGCGATCCAGCGTTGCGATTCTTCGAACACCTCGCGCGTGTACGGTTCGAACACGATGCGCTCGCCCGGCCCCCAGCGGCGCGTGTCCATCATCGCGTGGAAGCGGGCGGGAAACTCTTTCTTGTAGTAGTGAGTGTAGAGTTCCGGGCGAAGGTCGATATCGCGCTGCGCACGCTTCAACGCCGCAAAATATTTGCGGAGATCGTCGGGGTCTGGATTTCCGGTGATCATCGACGCCATCATGAAGGTCGTGTCGATCACCTTGCGGAAGCCAAGCTGCTCGAGGAAATAATAGGGACCGCTGAACACCGCCGCCGCGGGCACTTTCCGATCGAACAGCATCTCGAGCCGGCTGAACAGAAGCCCGTCATTGAATGAAAGCTTGATGTCCGCAAGGGGCATATATTGCTCGAGCCCTTGAATGGTCGAGTAGTGGCTGCCGGATTGATACCCGACCGAGATCGGCACGCCCTTCAGGTCTGCGGGTTCCTTGATTGTCGACTCAGGTGGCACGAAGACG
>Ga0335073_10002003_pt1 | contig 27832 bp, 25 predicted proteins | sample Lox_Sample_22_FD_207093 | JGI IMG/M metagenome (GOLD analysis project Ga0335073, IMG submission 207093) | Soil microbial communities from Loxahatchee National Wildlife Refuge, Florida, United States - Lox_Sample_2.2 | ecosystem: Environmental > Terrestrial > Soil > Wetlands | place: USA...
TGAAGAAGCGGTCCGCTGCCTCGCTCGTCGCGCGGGCGACCTCGCGGAGGGCCGCGTCGGGGTGTACCTGGAAGAGGAGCCCGGCGTGGTTGCTCAGGTCCCGTACGCGGACCAGGAGGGCGTCCAGCGGCACGAGGAAGTTCTCGACCGTCCACGGCGCGGGCTGCGCGACCCGCGCGCCGACCTCGGCCTGCGCCTCGGCGAGGATCCGCGCTCCCTCTCGACCCAGCTCGTCGGCCGTCAGCGTGAACGGTAACGCGCCGAGCGAGGCGACGCGATCGTGGCCGGGCGACCCCGCGGCGAACGGCGGGGTGGGCGGCGACGCGGTGCTCACGGTACGGATCCCGCCGCGGGCGTCGGGAGCGCCCCGAGGAGGCCGTCCAACAGCCCGACGGGGGGACAGCCGAACGAAAGGACGGCGTCGTGGAACGCCCGGAGGCTGCCGCCGAAGCGCGCCGCCAGATGTCGATGCCGTACGTCCAGGATCGCGAGCTTCCCCAGCGTGTAGCAGAAGTACTCGGGGTCGAAGGTCCCCCGCAACGCCTCCCGCTGCGCCGGCAACGGGTCGAGGAACGCCTCGGTCTCGAACAGTTTGGTCGCCCACTCGACGGACCGTCCCTCGGTATGGAGACCTACGGAGGCGAGGAGGCGGCAGTCGCGCAACAGGGCGTCGACGATCTGGGCCACCTCGGCGGCGTCGCTCCCCTTTCCCAGGCCGGCCTCGATCGCGAGCTGCTCGGTGTAGTGCGCCCACCCCTCGACGAACGACGGAGAATAGCAGACCTTGCGCGCGAGCGAGAGCGGATGCAACCGCAGGTGGAGCGCCTGGAGGTAGTGACCGGGATACACTTCGTGCACGGTGATGTTCCGGAGCATCGGGCGGGAGAGGGAGCGCAGCCACTCGCGACGTTGCGCCTCCGTCCAGGTCGGATCGACGGTCGTCACGTAGTAGATCCCCTCGGCCGAGCCGGCGTCGAACGGGCCCGGCTGGTCCATGCTCGCGGTCGTCGTCGCCCGGCCCCACGCGGGGGTCTCCTCGACGCGGCAGTGCGTAGGCTCCGGGATCGTGGCGAGCTCGTGCTCCGCCACGAACGACCGCGTCTCCTCGACGAGCGCACCGGCCTCGTCGAGGATCTTCTCGGGCACCGGCAGGTCGTGCTCGAGCCGGGTGATGACCGCGGAGATCGGCGCCCGCTCCTTCGCCGCGATCTCGGCCAGGCGGGCATGGTTGCGGGCGAGGTCGGCGAGCCCCGCCTTCTTGACGTCGGCGAACGGGGCCTCGATCCCTTCGCGCACGTACAGCAGACGTTGGTACCGCTCCGCGCCGAGCGCAAAATCGGGGACGGCACGGGGCAGTTCCTCCTCGTGCAGCCAGACAAGGAACGAAGCAAGGGCCACCTCGGCGACCGCCCGCGCCTCCGCCACGGGCGCACCCGCCCCCCGGGCGGCGGCGTACTTCTCCGCTTCCTCGAAGTGCGACGGAAGCCCGCGACCGATCGACACGGTAAGCTCGACGAACGGCTTCGGCAGCGGTCCCTGGAGACGCTGCCGCCCGGTGGCGAGCAGCCCGGGGGCGGCCCGCAGCAGGCGCGCGACCGCCTCCATCCGCGTCTCGAGCGGCGCGTACTCGCGGGTGATGTACGGGCTGAGGGAGAGGACCGAAAGGTACGTCATCGGGTTGGTGTCGAGCTTGCGGGCCTCCTCCAGGTCGAACAGGTTTCCCTCCAGTGCCAGGCGGAGGAGGAACCGATCGACGCGGCGGTCGGGCGTTAGGACGGCGTCGTCGACCGCCGCCAACCGGTCGAGCAGCGACCGCGCGCGGACCGCCCACGGACCGGTCGCCGCCCGCGAGTAGTCCGGCAGGCGTCCGTCAAAGTCGTGCCGCCCCAGCTGAACCGCCCAGGTCGGTGCGATGTCGAACAGCGCGCTCGCGACGTCGGCCTCGATCGGATCCAATGGAGTGACGGCCGCCATCGTTCCCCCGGGAGGGGGCCGGGCTCAAAAGGTTGGGTCCCCGAAGGGGCGGCGTCGCTCACTCGACCCAGGTCATCCGACAGTTCGGGCAATGCCCGTTCTGCAGGGGGGTGCGGCAGACGAAGCACGTGGCGTAGGTCGGTGGGGCGCGGCGCGCCCCACCGACCCCCCCGGCCGGAGGGGGCGACTCGGGGAGCGGGGGCGGGGGCCCGACTGGCGTCGACGGCCGCGTTGGCTCCGGGGGCGGCGGCGTGGGCTCGGGCGCGGCCGAGGACGGCGGCGGTTCGATGGGCGCGGAGGGGGTCGATGCGGGGGTCACCGGAACCGGCGCGGGGGCGGGAGGAGCCGTCGGCGTCGGCTCGGGCGCGGGAGGGGACGGGTCGGGCGGCTTGGATGCCTCCTCCGGCTCCGCACGGCGTCGGCGGAACAGCAGCATCGGTTCGGCGAAGGCGCGCCCACCTTTACCTCTCCGGGAGCCTGCCCGCGCCGGTACCGCACGCGCACCGTTTTCTCCCCATCTTGGCTGGCGGGGCGTGGCCCCCCTCCCGTCCGAGCGCCTCGCGGCGCTCGGGGTTCTGCTTCCGCCCCCCCCGAAGCCGGCCGGGACGTACACGCCCGTCGTGCGCACCGGCACGCTCGCGTTCGTCTCGGGCCAGATCGTGACGGAGCACGGACAGGTGCTGCACCCGGGAACGGTCGACCGCGACGTGCCGTTCGCGACGGCGGTCGACCTCGCCCGGCAGGCGACCTTGCAGGCGCTGAGCGCCCTCGCCGAGGCGCTCGGGTCGATCGATCGGGTGCGACGGGCCGTGCGGGTCGGGGTCTTCGTGGCCGTGTCGCCCGGCTTCCACCGCGAGCACGAGGTCGCCAACGGGGCGACACAGCTGCTCGTCGACGTCTTCGGGGAGGTCGGCCGGCCAGCCCGGTCGACGGTCGGGGTGGCCGGGCTTCCGCTCGGCGCCGCGGTCGAGGTCGAACTCGTCGTCGAGACGGAGTAGACCGCCGTGGAGGCGACCCCCTGGCCCGGCGTCCGACGCGAGAGCGGGGAGCTGTTCACGCCGAACCTCGACCCCGGGCACCGGGTGTACGGCGAGGCGCTCCGGACCGTCGGCGGGGTGGAGTACCGGGCGTGGGACCCGTTCCGTTCGAAGCTGGCGGCCCTCCTCCGCAAGGGGGCGCCGAACGACCTCCTCGCCGCGGTGAACTCCGCTCTCTACCTCGGGGCGGCCCACGGTACGACCGTCAGCCATCTCTCGGACCTTTGGCCGGACGGAACGATCTTCGCCGTCGAGAAGAGCCCCGCGTCGTTCGCCCCGCTGCTCGCCCTCGCCCGTCGTCGCGCCAACGTGCTGCCGCTGCTGGCGGACGCCCAGCTCCCCGAGCGGTACCGGGCGGACGTGGGGGAGGTCGGATTCCTCTACCAGGACGTCGCGCAACGTGACCAGGCCAGGATCTTCGTCGACAACGCGGACGCTTGCCTCGTCGACGGCGGCCGCGGCGTCCTGATGCTCAAGGTACGCTCGGTGACCCAGCGTCGGTCCTCGGCCGCGGTCGCCCAGGAGGCGCGCACCGAGCTGCGGCGGGGCGGGCTGTCCATCGTCGACGAGACGCCGCTCGCGCCGTTCTCCAAGGACCACCTTGCCTTCGTGATTCGGCGGTAGCCCACCTTCCATCGACCGCCGGCCGGTGCCGCGGGAAATACCGGACCCGAGGTCGGCCTCCGTGGGTGGGTGCACGTGCGGACGCGCCCGGAGCGGGGCGAGCCTCTTCGCGACGAACGAGTGTGGATCGGCGTCGGGCTGACGATCGTGATCGCCGCCCTGGTGGCGGTCGGTAGCCCGTCCGTCGCGGCGGCGGCACCGACGACCGCACACGCCGCGACGGTACCCGCACTTCCGCAGCTTGCGATCACCCCTCCGAACGTCTGGACGACCTCGGGCAACGCGACGAATCTGACCGCGGTCTGGTCCGGCGGGGCCCCGGGGTGTTCGCTCGTTCCGCTGTGGTATCACTGGTCGCTCCCCACCCCCGCGGGGGTCGGCATGCTCCTCGGCGTAGACCTCCCGAGCCCCGCCTTCTTCGCGGACGCGGAACGGTCGGGTCGGGCGATCGTCTCGCTCGTCGCGGCCGCCGGGGTGACCTGCGGAACCTCAACATGGTCGGTCGTCCGTTGGGCGAACGCGACCGTCCGGGTCGACGCCCCGCTGGCGCTCCGGGACGTGGCGGTCCTCCCCAATCCGGTTCCCGCGAATCAGACCGCCTCGCTCGGCGGGACGATCGTTGGCGGTGAGCCTCCCTACAACGTCACCGTGGCGTGGGGCGACGGCCTGCTCTCGACCGTGGTCGTGCCGTCCCCGGGGCCGTTCGCGATCGCGCAGCGGCTCCCGCCGGGGAACTTCCGGCCCTCGGTCACCGCGTTCGACTCGGTCGGTACGGAAGTGCGGGGAACCGCCGCCGCCTCGGTGGTCGCCACGGCCGGTTACGCGATCGGGATTTTTCCGGCGAGCGAAACGGTGGACGTCGCTACGCCGCTGCGGATCGTCGTCGTCCCCTACGGCCCGTACCAGACGATCGCTGTGTCGCTGGACTGCGGAAACGGGGAGAGCGGGATTCCCGGCTCGGAGGGGGGGTTCCTTTCGTTCCTCTGCGTCTACGAGTCGCCCGGAACGGAGTACGTCAGCGCGCTCGCGTCCGGGGACGGGACCTCCGGGTCGGAGAACGTCACGGCGACGCTCTCGGAGTCGGTCGTCGCCGACCCGACGCTGACCGCGCTCCCGGCCGCCACGGACGCGGAGCTCGGGGAGCCGTTTGCCCCGCTCGTAGAGCTGTCCGGCGGGGTGCCGCCCTACATTGTCGACTGGCGGATAGTCGCGACCGACGTCAACGCCTCGGACACCGTCGAGTTCGACGGGCTGCTTCCGTTCGTGGCCGACCCAGGGGTCGCCGGGTCGGAGTCGGTGGAGGTCGGAGTGACCGACGCCGTGGGCTCCGTGACCGCCTCGCTCTCGATCGTCGAGCAGGTCGCGACGCCCCTCTCGGTGAGCGCGATCGCCTCCGGAGATGTGGAGAATCTCACACCCACACTCCGGATCAGCGCCGGGATCTCCGGCGGGGCGGCGCCCTTCGATTGGGCCGTTGAGTCGGTCGCCGCGAACACGTCGGTCGCCGGCGGGGTCCTGAACGGGCCGGGGACGCTCGCCTGGAACGGGAGCGGAAGCGGCGAAGGGCCGCTCGCGGCCGAGCTGTTCGTGGTGGACGCCGCCGGAGTGGTGGCGACCGAGAATCTTTCCGCGACCCCGATCCCTCCCCTTTCGCTCGGTCCCCTCGCGCTCGGTGTGGACGGCGGCAACTGGACGCTCGCGGCCCCCCTGACGGGGGGCGTCCCACCCTACCGCGTGTGGGTGAACGACTCCGATGGGTTTCTCTGGAACGGCTCCACCGTCGCGCCGGGCCCGCTCGACCTGGCCGCGCCCGTCCCGGTCGGGCCGGCCGTAACGTTCTCGGTGGTCGTCACGGACGCGGACGGCGGGAACGCCCGGACGAACGCGACGCTCCTCCTGCCCGCTCCACTCCCTTCGTCGAGCTCCTCCGAGATCGAACCGGTCGTGCTGATCGGGGTCGCTCTCGCGGGGGTGGCCATCGCGTTCGCGCTCGGACGGCACGTGCGGAAGCGACGACACGACTCCACCCGGCCGCCCCCTCCGATCGACACGGCCGCAGTACTCCGTCGATTGATCGAACCGGTCGATGGCGTCGACCGCGCGACGGTCGAGCTGTTGGCGGCCGAGGAGGGCGCGGCGCCGGAGGAGGTGCGCCGAACTCTCGACCGGCTGATCGAGGAACGACGGGTCCGGGCCGGCCGGGGCTCGGACGGCGAGGAGATCCTCGCCTGGGAGATCCCGCTGTGAGCCCCTCCGCCCGGCAGATCGGCTTCGCCGTGGCACTGTTCTCGATCGTCGTGGGGGGATGGGGGCCGGCGACCCATCCGGTGCCGGTGTCGGGCCCTGCGTCCGGGACGCCGACCCCCGCTCCGGTGGCGAACTTCACGGCTGCGATCAACCGGCTGGTCGAACTGGTCGGCCTGGCGGGAAGTGGCATCCTCTCGCTTGTGTGGGCGCGGGTCGCGCTCAGTTGGTTCTCGAACGACGTATCCAAGAAGATCCAGGCGAAGGACCGGGCGCGGGACGCGCTGATCGGCACGCTGCTGTTTACGGCGGCGGTCACGGGGCTGTTCTGGGGACTGGCGCACTGGGTCGTTACCGGCTCGTGACGGGGCGTCGCGATGCTCGCCCTCGACTGGTCGTCGATCGTCCGCCAGATCCTCTACTACCTGTTCGGCGCGCTCACCGCGTTCGTCGCGGCGGTCATCGGTCCCACGTACGACCAGATCCTCGTCCCGGAGCTCTCGCCGGGTGCCCTGTTCCCATCGATGTTTGCCGCGCAGCCCACCGTCACGAACTTCCTCGCCCCCGCGGCGCAGTTCTCGACGTACATCGTCACCGAGGTCGTCGATCCCGCGGTCGCGCTGGTGGCGCTCGGGGTGGCGGGGCTCTACTTCGCCCGGGCGCTCTCCGAGCGCTACCGCCTGCAGCTCGACGGGCTGCTTCCCCGCCTCGTCCTCGCGGTCGTGACGGCCAACTTCACGGTCCCGATCGGCGCCGCGGTCCTGTCGGTCGCCGGGGCGACGTATCCGGTCTTCGCCGGATGGGACGGCGGCGCCTGGCAGCACTGGGTGAACCTGGCGGGGTACGGGGAGGTCGGTTTCTCCCTGCAGAACGGGGCGCTCGCGTTCGTCCTCTCGGCGGTCGAGTTCGCGCTGGTGCTCGCGCTCGCGATGGCGATCGGCGTTCGCGATGCCCTCCTCGCAGTGCTGCTCGTGTTGCTGCCGGTCTTCTCCCTCCTCTGGCCGTTCCGGCCCCTCTCCCCGCTCGCACGTCGCGGGTGGCTGCTGTTCGTGGAGCTCGCCTTCGCGCCCTGCGCGATGGTCGTCCCGCTCGAGCTGGCGGTCCGTTCGCCGTCGCCCGTGATGCTCGTCGCCTATCTCGGGGTCGCCCTCGCGTCCCCGTACCTGCTGTCGGTGGCCGGGACGAACCTCGTCGGGTTCGGGTTCCCGAGCACCGGCGCCGTCGTCCACCAGTCGACCCAACGAGCGGTGGCGACGGCGCCGTCCGGCCCGGCTGCCTTCGCCGCACCGGTCGCTTCCGGCGGGTCCGGCCTCGCCGGACGAAGCGCGGCCTCCGGGGTGCGGGGCGTCGGCGGCGCGTCCGCGACGATGGCGCCGCCGATCGCGGTCGCCCAACTGCTGGGACACGGCGGCGCCCACCTGGCACGCCATATCGGCCGGGCCGTCCACGGTGCGGGGCCCGGTCATCTCCCCCCGCTTCGGCCCGAGAGCCCCGGATGAGATGCCGGATCCCGACATCCTGCCGCCGGTCGTCGCGCTACCGGAACGTCTCGACCGCCGGCTCCGACTCGGTCCGTTCCCGTCCGGCCGGGAGGCGCTCAAGTTCGTCGTGGTCGCCGCGGTCGGCGCTGTCTGCGTCCCGTTCGCCGGGGCGGAGGTCTGGCTCGTGTTTCTCGCCGCCGGGCTCGCCGTGTCGCTCTGGCAACCGGACGGAATCTCTCTCGATGCACGATTGGTCGCGCTGGCGCGGTGGGGGCTGCGTCGCGCGGGGCCCGGCGACCCGATGACGCCCGGCGCCGGGGTCCCGGGCGTGCCGCGGGGGGTGGCGGTCGTTCCGCTCGTCGCGGGAGGGTACGCCGCGGTCGTTCGTGGGTCGGGCGTGCCGCTCGCCTACCTGCCGCCGGCCGAACTGCGTCGCAAGTTCGAGCTGTACTGCGAGTTGCTTCGCGCGGTCGACGGAAGCGTCGTGTTCCTGGCCGCCCGGGCGCCGATCCACGCGGGCCCGCTCGTGCCTCCGTCGGACGCGGCGTCGGGGCCGGAGGCGGCCGCGCGGGCCGGGTACCGCGAACTGGTAGGGCTGATCGTCCGGCGTCGTGCCGTCCGCCAGGTGTTCGTGGGCGTTCCCGTTCCGCGCAGTGGCCCTGAGTCGCTGGGCCGTCTGGAAGACCGGGTCGGCGGGGTCGTCGAGCGGATGGGCGAGCTCGGGCTTTCCCCGGTGCGTCTGAAGGACCGGGCGCTCTCCGAGGCGGCCCGACGGATCGGCTTCGAGGTCGGACGGCGGGCCGCATGAGCGGTACCCCGATGCCACGGTCCCCGCTCGGATTCGATGCGTTCTCGGCGTCCGTCGCCCTCGGTGTGATCGCCGGTGCTCTCTCGGTGCTCTGGCCACCGCTCGATGGATTGGTGGCCGCGCTCGCCTCACTCGCGGTCGTCGGCGCGGCGATGCGGTACGGGAGCCGCTCCCGGGCTGGCCGACGTCGACTTACCGCTCGAGGAGCGACCGTCGTCGGGATCGCCGGCCTGACCGCCATCGTCTTTCTCGACCCGCCCGCTCCCCTCGCCCTCTGGCGGGGCCTGCTGCTCGGGCTGTCGATCGTCCCGTGGTGGGCGGTCGAGCGGCGTCGGCCGGATTTCGTCCCACCGCCGGCAGGGAGCCGGGCATGACGCCCCGCCCGTCCGGGGCCGACGAGGGCCCGTCGTGGATCCGCCGGGGTGCTCGGTACCTGGCTCCGCTGCTCGTTCGCCAGTTCCCCCCGGAGGTGCCGTTCGGTTTCGTCGGTCGGGTACTGCCGACCGTGGCGGACGTCGACCTCCGGCTCGAGGCGCACCGATTGGCTCCCGACGTGGCCCTCGAGATCGTCCATGGTGCGCGCGCCGTCGCCGAGGCGGAGCTCGCCGCGGGCGGAACGGGCAGCGCCACCGAGGAACTCGAACTGGAGCGAGGCGCCGCGGAGACGCTCGGACGCGCGGTCGCGCACCGTGAGCAGGAACTGTGGCGCGTGGGAGTCGTCTTCGCGGCGGTCGCCGCCTCGCGGGTCCGCGCGGAGGCCGAGCGCGAGCGGCTGGCGGAGCGACTCGCGGTCCTCGGATTCCGGTCCCGCATCCCCCGGTTCGAGGCGGGCCCGGCCGTGGGGCCGGTCGACGACGGACGAGGTCGCCCCCGTCCCCCCGGCTACTGGCAGACGCTCCCCACCGACGGGGTCGCCGCGCTGTTCCCGTTCGTGGACGAAACCGTGCTCGAGCCGGGTGGCGTGCTGGTCGGACTGTCGCTCGCGAACGCCAGCCCGGTGTTCCTCGACCGGTGGACGCACGCCAGCCATTCGTGGGGGATCTTCGGCACGACGGGCTCCGGCAAATCGTTCGCGGCGGCCCTGACCGCGCTCCGGTCGCGCTGGCTCCGGCCGGAGCTCGAGCTGATCGTTCTCGACCCTCTCGGCGAGTTCGGGGGGTTCGTCCGGGCGCTCGGCGGGACGGTCTGCCGGCCCGGGAGGGGTGGGGGGACTCGACTGAACCCGCTCGACCCGGCGACGGCCGGTGGCGATCGCCGGGAGAAGGCCGGCCGGGTCGCCGCGATGCTGCGCGCGCTGTTCCCGAGCCTGCGCGACGAGGAGGCCGCGGGGCTCGATGCGGCCGTCAGCCGGCTGTTCGCCGGTCCCGCCGCCGCCCCGACGTTCGACGACCTCTTCGCCGAGGTGCAACGGGGACCCGGAACGGAGGGACGGCTCGGGGGCCTTCTCGAGGTGTTCCGTTCGGGGTCGCTGCGCGCGACGAACGGACCGACGACGTTCGCGACCGACGCGGCGATCGTCGACGTCGATCTCGCCGGGATCCCCGACGACCAGATGCCGTTCCACCTCGCCTACGTCCTCGATTGGGCGTACGGACGCCTCGCGGCGCGGCCCGGCCCCAAGTTGATCCTGCTCGACGAGGCGCACCTGTTGGCACGCCATCCGGCGACCACCGACTTCCTCGACCGCCTCGTCCGTCACATGCGGCACTTCTCCGCCGGATTGCTGCTCCTCACCCAGAACCCCGAGGATTTCCTCGCCCGGCCGAGCGGCCGTTCGCTGCTCCGGAACCTGTACGCCACGGCGTTCCTCCGGCTTCCGGAGGTGTCGGCCGAGGCTCGGTCGTTCTTCGGCCTCACCGCGGCGGAGTCGGAGTGGCTCCCGAAGGCCCGGCTCCCGCGGGAGGCCGGCTACGCCGAGTCGCTCTGGCGGGTCGGCGAACAGCATCTGCCGCTCGCGCTCGTCGCGTCGACCCCCGAGTTCGAGTTCCTGACCGGGACGTTGGGTCGGAATCCCGACCCGCCGCCGTAGGCGGGTGCGTCTCGAGCGGGAGGTTTATACCCCGCCCGGCGCCCGGTCGGAGTGTGCCCGGCGAAGCGACGGCCGAGGCCCCCGTTCGCCGGCGGGCGAGTTGGAGCCTGAAGTCGATCGTCGAGGACGTCGCCGGCCGCCCGATCGACGACTTCCAGGACCCCCAGCGGCCGGTGCACCCGTACCTTCGCGTCAAGGCGGGAGAGTCATCCCCTCCGACCGGAGCAGGAGAGGAGTACGACCCCGTCGCGCATCTCTATCCGCCGCTGGTCGGGTCGGCCGGCCGCGAGTATCATGGTCCCGAGAACGAGCATCACGCGGAGACGCTGGAACGCCACCGACCGCGGTCGGGGGCGGACGGCCGCCCGCTCCGTACGCCCGGCCCGTCGAACCGCCCGGAGCGGCTGTACCTGCACTACCTCCTGCTCCACGTCGACCGGCTGAGCGAGACCGGCCTCCGCTACCTGGAGGCGGTCGTGGCGGAGGAGCTGGCGCACCGTGCCGCCGTCCGGTCCGCAGCTCGGGCGCCGGAACCCGCGGTCCCGGAGCCGCCCCAGCCCCCCTCGACGACCTAGGGGGCCGACAGCCCGCGCCGTCGCGCCGCGGCCGTCAACTGGTCGAACGCCACCGGGTCCCACTCGACCCCGATCGCATCCCGACCGGCGGTCGCAGCCGCCCAGACGGTCGTCCCCGTGCCGGCGAACGGGTCGAGCACGGTGTCGCCCTCGACCGAGAACATTCGAACGAGTCGGTCCGCGAGCGCCGGGGGGAACGCCCCGGTCCGCCGGCCGGCGGTGGTCTGGCGCGCGCCCCGCAGATCCGACCAGACCTGGCTGAACCACCGGTCGCGCTCGGCCCGGGTGAGCCGACTGGCCGCGCGACGCGGGTCGTGCGGCGGGAATCGTCGCAACTCCCCCTTCCGGAACAGGAGCACAAACTCGCAGTCGAGCGTGACGTAGGCGTTCGGCGGCAGGAACCCCGAGCCGAGGAAGGCGTTCGGTCGGTTGGTCGGCTTCTGCCACAGTAGGTACGGCAGGGGGCGGAAGCCGACCGCCTCGGCGTCGAGGAGGGTCGCGGCATGGTTCGGCCACAACCGGAAGCCGCGGTCCGATCGTCGAACGGCATCGCCGATCACGACCGCGAGCAACCCGCCGTCGACGAGGACCCGGTGCGCGGCCGCCCAGGCCTCGCGAAGGACCGTCAGCATCGACCGGTAGTCGTTCGCCCCCATCCGACGGAACAGTTCGTCCCACATCGGGATCATCGGGTACGGGGGCGAGGTGACGACCAGCGCCACGGTCCGATCGGCGATCCCGTCGAGCCGTCGGGCGTCCCCTCGCACGAGGCGCACCCGGCCGGGGGTCGCCGCCGTCACGAACGGGCTCGACGGGCGGAGGCGTTTATAGGACGCCCCCCTCGGAGGACCATGCGGCTCGAGCGGCCGGTCCTCCAGGTGGCGCTCGACTTCGAGAACCTGTCGCGCGCCCTCGCCGCGGCGCGGGAGGCCGTGGAGGGGGGCGCGGAGTGGGTGGAGGCCGGCACCCCATTGATCAAGAGCGAAGGACTCGACGCCGTCCGGGAGCTGAAGAAGGCGTTCCCCGACCGCCGGATCGTCGCCGACATGAAGGTGATGGACACCGGCGCCTTCGAGGTCGAGCTCGCCGCCAAGGCCGGCGCGGACCTCGTGACGGTGCTCGGGGCCGCCGACGACGGGACGATCGCCGAGGCCGTCCGGGGCGGCGAGCTGTACGGCGCCGAGGTGGTCGTCGACCTTCTCGGGGTCGCCGACCCCGTCGCCCGCGCCCGGCGGGTCGCGGAGCTCGGGGCCGCAGCGGTCTGCTGGCACGTGGGAATCGACATGCAAATGGCGGGGCAGACCCCGTTCGACGTGCTCGGAAAGCTCGCGCAGGGATCGCCGATCCCGGTCGCGGTGGCGGGGGGCCTCACCAGTGAGTCCGTCGCCGCCGCGGTGCGGGCCGGCGCCCAGATCCTGATCGTCGGCGGGGCGATCACGAAGAGCCCCCAGATCACCGAGGCGACCCGCCGGGTGAAGGAGGCGATCTCGACCCAGCAAGAGGTCGCCTCGACCGAGTTCAAGCGCTACGGGCAGGACGACGTGCGCGCAGCGTTCCTCAAGGTCTCCAGTCCGAACGTCTCCGACGCCATGCAGCGCCAGGGCGCGATGCACGGGCTGACCGCGCATTTGGTCGACCGCACGGTCCGGATGGTGGGCCCGGCCGTGACGGTCGTCTCCCGCGACGGCGACTGGGCGAAACCGGTCGAAGCGATCGACCGGGCCGGCGCCGGGGACGTGATCGTGATCGACGCCGGTTCGGGTACGACCGCCGTCTGGGGGGAGCTCGCCACGTGGTCGGCCCACGGGCGCCAGATCGCGGGCGTGGTGATCGACGGAGCGATCCGCGACCTGGACTCCATCCTCGAGATCGGGCTGCCCGCGTTCAGCCGCTCCATCAGCTCGAATGCCGGAGAGCCGAAGGGCCACGGCGAGATCGGGGTCGAGGTCGTCGTCGGTGGCCAGAAGGTCCGACCCGGCGACTGGATCGTCGGCGACCTGAGCGGGGTCGTCGTCGTCCCCCGCGAGCGCGCGGCCGAGGTCGCGAACCGAGCGCTGGACGTGCTCGAGCACGAGAACCGCGTACGAGAGGAGATCAAGCGCGGCTCGACGCTCGCGTCGGTCCAGAAGCTCGAGCGGTGGGAGCGCGTCGGCTAGTCGCGACCGGCACCGCCGGGGGCTCGGAGCTACGACGGGCGGGACGCCCCGGCCATCGGCCGTGGGTCGAACACGACCTGGACGCGGGAGATCTTGCCGCCCGTCACGGTGTACCATTCGACCACGTACATCGCCGGCATCGGCGGCTTGAAGTGGAGGTCGCAGAGGATGACGACGTCCGCGTTCTCGGCGAACACTCGCTTCACGTCGACATTCTCGACCATCGGGAACAGCTTCTGCAGCGCGGCGATGTAGTCGTCGGCCTTGTGGAACGTGTCGAGCGGCCCGGAAAACTCCAGGTGGTCCGCGAGATGCCCCCGCGCCCCCTTCCAGTCTCCCTTGCCCATCGCCGCCTGGTAGCTCATCACGACGTCCTTCGCGCTCGTCATCGGTTCGGTGCCCCCGTTCGGTCAAGATCCGCCGGCAGGTCCTGCCAGCAGGCCAGTAACGGTCCCCCCGGGACCCGAAACCAGAAGAAGCAGCCCATCCCGGGAACGTCGACCCGAGGGAGCACGATCGACGCCCCCGCCGCCTCGATGCGGCGCTGCGCGTCGGCCAGGTCCGAGACCCGGACGTACGCCAGCGTCGCCGGCGGTTCGTTCGGGCGCGCCGGGCGTATCCCGCCTCGCCCGTCCGGGGTCTCGTAGGCGAGGTACTCGCCCATCGGCATCGGCACGGAGCGGAACTGCCAGCCGAAGACCTTCTCCAGGAATCGGCGCGTCGCCCCGGGGTCGGCACTCGCCATCTCGGTGAAGGCGACGCCGCCGTCGATCGGAGGCGAGGAAGACATCGGAGACCCGGTCGGCCGATATCCTTTGGATATTATATACGGCGTAGGGTCCGGCGGGATACCGATGGCGCGCCCGAGCGGACGGCGGCACCCCGCGGGCGCGGCACCCCGTCTGGCGCACCATGCCGACCCGCTCGGCGTCACGGTGCGACGACTCGGGTCGAAGTGGACCCTGCTGCTGCTCCGCGACATGGCGTTCCTTCGCCTCGCGCGGTTCGGCGAACTGTTGCGGAACAATCCCGGCCTGACCCCGCGCGTCCTCTCCCGACGGCTGCGCGAGATGGCGGTGGAGGGGCTCGTCGTCCGCACGGGCGCCGGTCAGCGGGTCCGCTACGATCTGACCCGACGCGGGGAGGACGCGGTGTTCATCCTCTTGGCGTTCCTGCGCTACGGGCTACGGTACCATCCGGTCCCCGGTTCGGCGCCCGGGGGCGCCCGTACCGACTCCGCCCCGCCGGCCGTTACCCCCCATCGGTCCACGCCGTCGCCACGCGCTCGCCGAGCCAACGGTCCGTCGCCGTCCGCCCGAGGTACGCCCGTTGGCGCCGGCTCGGACCCTGCCATCGCACCATCCAGTCGATCGGGTACTCGACCTCCCAGAGGACGAGCCCCTGCGGCTCGGCCAACGGGAGACTGAGGAGGCTCGTGCCCCGGATCCCTGCCTCCAGATCGGAGAGCGGGAGCCGCCCCGCCGCGTGTTCGCGCAGCGCGCTGACGATCTTCCGCACCATCCCCCAGACGAACGACCTCGCCCGCACCTCCACAAGACGCCCCCCCGGAACTTCCTCGACCGAGACCGACTGGACCTCCGCAAAGCGGGGCGAGTCCCGGAGGACCCCCCGCCCGAAAGAGCGGGCGTCGACGGGTCCCCGGAAGACGGCGGCCGCGGACCGCCACCGCATAAGCCGCTCGGGGGGGCCGGGGTCCCAGTACCGATAGATCCGACGCGCGGCCGCCCGAGTACGGAACTCTTCGGGCACCGGGGTAGCGGCCGTGAAGAAGATCTCAGGCGCGCAGCCGTTCAAGAATCGCAAGAGGGTCGCCCCCGAAAGGGTCGTCCGCAGCGCGAGAGCGTTCGCGCGAGCGCTGACCCCCCGGTCGGTACGGCTCGCCACGTCCAGGTGCTCGGACCCGAAGGGAAGCGTCCGACGGGTGTGGGAACGGGCAAGTCCGGCCAGGATCGTCCCCTCGACGGTCCGGAGACCGGGTTGCCGGGCCCACCCGAAGTACCCGGACCCATCGTACCCGAAGCGGACCAGCCACCGATTCGCGGACGCGGTTTCCCCAACTTCGTAGACCACCCGAACGCACATCTCCTCGCCGACCGGGCCGCGCGTGCGACTCCGTCACATTCGGCGCACTATGAATTGGAATATAGTCTAAATTCATTTTCTATATAACCGAATCTCGTCTGCGACCGCCGGCAAGGCGCGACAGCCCGCCCCGGCGAGGCAAGCGCTCGCCTAACACGAAGAGGTGGAGACGGAAGGATGAGTGCACAGAACCAGAGCGGAAGCGGAACATCCTCGAGCACCCCGGCAGGAGGGGACAGCATGAAGACGGAATCGCTGTCGACCCCGATGCGGAAGCGCTCGGGCCAGGTCGGCATGGGCGTGGCGGTCGCGATTGCGGTCGTCCTGCTCGCCGCAGGGCTCGGGGGCGGCTACGCGCTCGGAACCTACCTGAAGAAGGGAAGCTCGACCTCGACGGTCGATATCACCGAGACGGGATCGAGCCTGCTGTATCCCTTGCTGAAGTACTACTGGGGGCCGAACTACACGGCCTACAACCCGAACGTCGTGCTGAGCACGGCCAGCACGGGTAGCGGTACCGGCCAGACCGACGCCGAGGACGCCGACGTCAACATCGGCGCTTCGGACGGTTACCTGACGACCGCCTCGTCGTACAATCTGCTGAACATCCCGGTGGCGTTCTCGGCCCAGCTGATCTATTACAATCTGCCCGGGATAACGGCGCACCTGAACCTGAACGGGACGATCCTCGCCGAGATCTACAACGACACCGTGACGATGTGGAACAACCCGCTGATCGCGGCAGCGAACCCGGGGGTTACCCTTCCGGCGGACAAGATCGTGCCGCTGATCCGCAAAGACTCGAGCGGTGACACATTCCTGTTCTCCTCGCTCTGCCAGATGTCCGAGAAGAACTGGACGTTCGGAGTCGGGACGACCGCATTGGCCGGCACGTCCTGGACCTCTGAGACCGGGAACAGCGGGATGCTGAGCGGTCTCAACGCTACACCGTACTCGATCGCCTACGTGGGGATCAGCTACGAGCATCAGGCCGCCACCGAACCGAACCACCTGCAGTACGCGGCGGTCGGGGACAACCAGTCGCTCAGCGCGGCCGGTGGTGTGGTTGCCGCCAACTACATTCTACCGGGGGCAACGAACATCTCGAACGACGCGAACCTGGCGCTCCAGCACCTCGACTTCGCGACCTCGGGGCTCCAGCTCAGCCTGATCCTGGGCGGAAGCTACGCGGGTCCGACGACGTTGACGGCGGGTGCCGGCGGAACGAACAGCCTCGCGGGATACCCCGCGTACCCGCTGGTGAACTTCGAGTACAGCATCGTCAAGACCGCCCCCGTCAGCTCGTCCGGTAGTGTCGTGACCTCGACCACCCTCGCGGCGACCGTCGCCTTCCTCGAGTGGGCTTTCTCCTCCGGGAACTACGCCCCGACCGGTGGGCAATCGGTCTGGATCACGGCCGTGAACTTCATCCCGCTGACGCCCGAGGTCGTCGGCTACGACATGCAGGAGCTCGCGCAGATTCAGCCGTAGAGGTCCCGGCTGGGCAGGGCTATCGTGGCTGACGCGCCGACCGGGACGGATTCATCTCCGGACCGGCAACCCCTTCCTCCCACTCTTTCCGCAGCGACCGAACCGCGCGAGCCCCGCTCGCCGGTGGGCCGCCGAGCGAAGAAGCACCTCAGCACGGCCGTCGCGCTCGTCGCGGCCTTGGTCCCGACGGCGGTGGTCATCGGGGTGGTCGTCTCGTTGCTCTCGGCGAGCGACTTCCACAACCTCGGCTGGGCGTTCTTCGGCTCGAAATGGAACTCCAACACCCAGACCTACGGCGTGGCGATCTTCGTGGTCGGGTCGTTCCTCACCGCCATCCCGGCGCTCGTGCTCTCGATGCTGGTCGGGCTCGGGATCGCCATCGCGTCGACGTCGTATCTTCCGCGGTGGATCACTCGGATCATCGACCCGTGCGTGGACTTCCTTGCGGGAATCCCGAGCATCATCTACGGACTCTGGGGGTATCTCCTGCTCGCGCCGATCTTTGGCACGCTGATCTCCCCGTGGGTCGTCCAGCACTTGGGCTTCATCCCGGGCTTCAGCGCGCCGTCGTACGTCTACGTCGGCGGCGTGGGCCTCCCGCTGTCGATCGTGGTCCTGACGCTGATGTCGCTGCCGATCACCACCCTGTTGATCCGCGACGCGCTGCGATCGGTCCCGCGGGACCTCGTCGAGAGCGGGCTGGCGCTCGGGGCCACGCGGTGGGAGACCGTCCGCCGGATCTCGATGCGGCACGGAAGCCGGGGCATCTGGAGCGCCGCGTTCCTCGGCTTCGGACGGGCGTTCGGGGAGACGGTCGCCGTCGCGATGGTACTCGGCGCGGCCACGGCCTACCCCACGACCGTCTTCTCGCAGACCGACACGATGGCCGCCTTCATGTTCGACAATCTGGACGGGGCCCTTTCGACGCCCGGGGAGCTCCAGGCGCTGGCCGAGTTGGCCATTCTCCTGCTCGCCATCACGCTCGTCGTGAACGTCGTCGGTCGCCGCTTCGTCAGTGCGCTGTACACCCAGGAGGTGGCGGGGCTCTAGCCTGCCCGTCATGCCCGCAACCGTGGAATCTTACGTTCCCCCACCCCCGGGTGCCGAGCTGCTCCGGGCGACCAGCCTGAGCCTCCGCTGGCGCGTCTCGTTCGACCGGGCGATTGGCTACCTGCTCCCGCTGCTGTACCTCGTCGCCCTCCTCCCGATCGCCTGGATCGTCTACTGGGTCTCCGTGCACGCGCTCGTCACCCTCAACTGGTCGGCGCTGACCGATACCTCACCGCTGGACACGCACTCGTTGGCGGTGCCGATCATCAGCACCTTCTACGTGATGCTGCTCGCAACGGTCATCGCCGTCGTCTTCGGATTGTTCGGCGGCATCGCCACCGCGGAGTTCCTCTCCGAGCGCGTCGCCGGGTGGGTCCGGACCTCCGCCAACCTGCTCGCCGGCACCCCGTCGGTCGTGGTCGGCTACTTCGGATATTTCGCGTTCGTGCTGTACTTCGGATGGGGGCTGAACGTCATTTCGGGGTCGTTCACGCTGGCGTTCTTCATGCTGCCATATCTCTTCCGGACCGTCGATCTCGCGTACACGTCGGTGCCGCGATCGATTCGCGAGGCCGCCTACGGCCAAGGCGCACGACCGTTGCAGTACCTGCTTCGGATCGCCACCCCCATTGCGTTCCCCCAGGTGCTCAACGGGGTGTTCCTGGCGATGGCGATCGGGGTCGGCGAAACCGCTCCGTTGTGGCTCACCCTGGAGCAGAGCGCCCTCGTCCCGACCGGCCTCTTCCAGCCGGCGTCGTTCCTGACCGGCCAGATCTTCGAGGATTACACGTCCGGGCCCGGCACGCCGGGCATCGCGCTCGCGTTCGAGGCCGCGTTCATCCTCCTGGTCGTTGTAATCTCGCTCAACATCATCGTACGGATCATCTCCGCACGATTCCGCAAGCGGGTCGAGGGGTTGTTCCAATGACCGCGGCCAACGCGTCGGGCCCTCCGGTCCTGTCGGTTCGAAAGTTGCGGGTGCGCGCCGGCAAGCGCACCCTCCTCGACGACGTCGACCTCGAGTTCGAGCAGAAGAGCCTGACGGCGGTCATCGGGCCGTCCGGCTGCGGCAAGACGACGTTCGTCCGCAGCCTGAACCGGATGACCGAGATGACGCCGGGATTGAAGATCTCCGGCCGGGTCGACTACCTCGGCCAGAACATCTACGATCCGGCCGTCGACCCGGTGCTGGTGCGCCGCCGCATCGGGATGGTCTTCCAACGACCGACCGTCTTCCCGATGTCGGTCTTCGAGAACGCGGCCTTCGGGCTGCGGCTGATCCGAGAGGAGGAGAACGAGATCGACCGGGCGGTAATGGAAGCCCTGCAGCGCGCCGGCCTTTGGGACGAGGTCAAGGACGACCTCAACCGTTCGGCGCTCGGCCTGAGCGGCGGCCAGCAGCAGCGGCTGTGCATCGCCCGTGCGCTCGCGGTCCAGCCGAAGGTGCTGCTGATGGACGAACCGTGCTCGGCGCTCGATCCGGCGGCGACCCAGCGCGTCGAAGCGACCATGGACCGGCTGAAGCAGGAGATCGTGATCGTGCTGGTAACGCACAACGTCGGGCAGGCGGCCCGCGTCTCGGACCGGGTCGCCTTTCTGCACTCCGGGCATCTCGTCGAGGTCGGGGTGACCGCGGACATTCTCGAGCGGCCCCGCGAGAAGTTGACGGAACAGTTCATCACAGGGAGGTTCGGATGATGGGAGATCCAGGTGGGGGAAGGCCGGTAGTCGACGAGGACCACAGCCGCGAGATGGGCCTGCTCAAGCAGCACGTCGGCGAGATGACCGAGCTCGCGCTGGGCATGGTCTCCGACGGGACGCGGGCGCTCCTGCACGGCGACGGCGAACTCGCGCACTCCGTCGGCTCGCGCGATGCGGCGCTCGACCGGTACGACCTCAACATCGAGTTGGAGACGATCCGACTGGTCGCGGTGATGCAGCCGGAGGGCCCGGACCTTCGCACGACCGAAGCGATCCTGAAGATCGCCAACTGCGTCGACCGCATCGGCCGCCTGGGATACGATCTTTCTCGGTACCTTGCCTCGACTCCCGCCACGACCGATGCCGACGTGGCGGAGATGGTGCGCGAGATGGACGAGCGGTCGCGGGCGATGGTGACGGCGGCGATGGATGCGTTCCTCTCGGGAGACGTCACGCGGGCGAAGGCGGTCTTCCCGATGGACGATGCGGTGGACGCCCTCCATCGGAAGGCCCAGGCGCGCCTCATCGAACTGCTGCGCCAGGGCGGGCCCGATAGCGACCGACGGGCGTTCCTCCTGCTCGGGGCCCGTCACCTCGAGCGGGTCGCCGACAACGCCTGCAAGATTGCCGAGAAGGCGGTCTACGCGATCACGGGGGAACGACGGACCGAGTACCTTCCCCGGCGGAACCCGCCGGCGTCGCGGCCGCCGGCCTGAGCGGGGAGACCCTCCCCCGGGTCGCGCGAAACTGCCATAGCCCCGCCGGCTGCTCCGTCGCGGCGCCGCTGCTCCCGTAGTCTAGTCCGGTCAAGGATTCGGGGCCTTCGACCCCGTAACGCGGGTTCGAATCCCGCCGGGAGCATCCGCCCGGCGCCCGCCGAAAAACTCCGTAGGGTCCGTGGTCCTCTTCGAACTATTGAGTCTATAGTTCGAACCCTTAAGGCTCCGTAACCGGTTGCCCGGAGCACGTCCGCGGTGACCATGGAAGGACGCAAGCTTCAGCTCGCCGGGAAGTCGACCTTCCTGGTCTCGCTCCCGAAGCGATGGGTCACGAACGCCGGCCTCAAGGCGGGCGACACGCTGTTCGTCGACACCGAGACCGACGGCTCGGTTTCCGTGCGCCTGAGCAGCGGGACCCGCCCGCAGATCCGACGCAAGACATTCCTGGAGCGGGGCGAGGAGACGCGCGAGCACCTGCTGCGGAAGCTGGTCGGGGCGTACATCTCGGGCTTCGGCTTGATCGAGATCCGATTCTCACCGGCGCGGGGGCCGTTCGTTCGCAAGGTCGCGCGCGAGTTCTGCCACCTCGTCATCGGCCCCGAGGTGATCGAGGAGGGGCAGGCGTCGATCCTGATCCAGGATCTCTCCGACCCGAGCGAGCTGAGCTCGGAGAAGTGCCTTCGACGGATGCAACTGACCGTCCGTGCGATGCTCGAGGACGCCGTCACCGCGATCCGGGGGGGCGACGAGAACGTGGCGCACGACGTCGGTCTCCGAAGCCAGGACGTTAGCCGCCTGTATTGGATGGTCGCCAAGCAGTACCACCTCGCGCACGCGGGGGGCAGTGACGGCGCCAACAACATGTGGATCCATGGCCACCGCCTCATCGCGAAGCTGCTCGAGCGGATCGGGGAGCACGCGCAGCGGATCGCGAAGAACGGGGCGGCGCTGGCTTCGGAGAAGGCCCTCGACCCGAAGCTGATCGAACAGATCGGAGCGGCGCGGAGCTCCGCCTCAGCCATCCTCGACCAGGCGTTCAACTCGCTCGTGACCCGGAACATCGACACCGCCAACGCGGCGATCGACGCCCGGGCCGAGCATCAGGCACTGATCGACGCGCTCTCCCACCGCGTCGCGAGCCGCAAGGGTCCGTCGCTGCTGACCCTCGGTGCGATCGTCGACAGCCTGTCCCGGATCGCGGTGTACGCCGGGGAGATCGCCGAAGAGGCGATCGATCTGGCGGTCGCTACCAGCGCCGAGGCCGCGTAGGCCCGGCTCAGCGGGCCCGCCCAAAGATCGAGCGGCGGATCGGTGCCGGCGCGGGCGTCTCCGGCGCCGGAAGCGCCGCGGCCGGGGGATCGTCCGTGGTCTCCTGCCAGGGAGGCGGCGTCGTCGAGGCGGGGGGTGGGGTCCGCGCGGTCAGCGCGGCACGAACCAGGTCCCCGTCGATCTGATAGGCGCGCACCGCGACGCCCCGCTCGAGAGCGACGTCGGCGAGCTCGAACAGGCGACGGGGATTGCCGTGCGCGGCGAGGTTGAGCTCGTGGACCGCATCTCGGTCGAACGGATAGGTCGGTTCGAGCTCCTCGACGATCCGCTTCGCCAGCAGCTTCTTCGCCAGCACGAGGCGCGCCTCGTCGTCGGAGAGCGTGACGAGCGCGACCGTGCGGTTGATGCGCGTGGCCAGGGACGGCTGATTGGCCGTCAGCCACGCCAGGTAGCTGGCGTAGCAGGTGAACAGCACCAGGACCCCGGGCTTGATCCGGCCGCTGACCTCCTCGAGGGTCTTCGCGATCAGCTGGATCTCCGCCGGCTCGACCAGATTGTGGAGGTCGTTGAGGAGGAGGAACGACGGCGCGGCCGCGTTGAGCGCCTCCCCTAAGCGCCGCCCAGCATCCATCGGGTCGATCTGCTCGGTCTTGACCTTCGCGAGGGCGCTGACCGAGCGGAGCCAGGCCGGGGTGCCCAGCATGCGGACCAGGCCGGCCTCCCGCGCGCTCTTCTCGAACGCAGCGGCCAGCCCTCGGAACACCAACGGGGCCTTCGTCGGTAGGTCGAGGTAGACGGCGAACGCCTTGCGGGCCTTCGCCTCGGCCGCGGTGACGAGCAGGCGCTGGGTCTTCCCCGATCCCTGGGGTCCGGTGATCGCCACCATCGCCCGGTTCTCTCGATCGAAGACCTCGTCGCGGATCGAGCGCAGGAGGGTGTCGGCGTCCTGATTCACATGGTAGATCGTCACGTCGTCGAGATTCTCGCTCGCCAACTCCCGGAAGGGGTTCCCGGTGAGCCCGTAGCGCTCGTAGCTCCCGGACGGCATGCCTCTCCCCTAGAGCACCCGGTTCCGCAGATCGACGCTGATCCGCTTGCCGTCGAACTCGTAGTAGATGTTCCGGTCGACGAACTTGCCGTCCATCCACTTCGGGATCCGCAGGTAGCGCTGGACTCCGTCCGGCGACTCCCGGGTGTGGAACTGGAGGAGTCCGTCGGCGAGGTGGTTCACCACGGCGTCCGCGCGGGGATCCAGCATCCCGCGGTCGGTGGCGAGGACCGCCGAGGTCCCCCGGTGGTGGCAGATCGAGCGCAACTCGCGCAGCGACCGGGCGATTCCCTCGGCGGGCTGGTCGAGGGCGAGGAAGGAGAACGAATCCATCGCGAGCAGCCCGCCGCCGTCCGCGAGGTCGTCCAGGTCCTTCACCCGATCTTCTTCGCGGATGTCGATCCAGCGGTCCGAGAGCGGACTGTCGCCTCGTTCGACGGCGAAGTGGGCCTGGAGCTCGTCCTTGTCGCGGCTCGTGACGAACGTCACGGGCCAGCCGATCTTACCGGCACTCAAGCTCAGCCGACGGACGAAGAAGCTCTTCGCCGCGTCCGCCCCACTCTCGACGACCACGAGTTTCCCCTCCCCGATCTCGCGGAGGATGACGTCGAGACCCGGGACCTCGATCGGTATGCTCATGGGGTCTCCGCGATGCGCCCTTCCCCCTTAACAGGGAGAGGGTGGGTGAATAGCCGCGACTACGAAGATGAAGGCGTTCTACATACTCTATGAAGGCCGCGCCTATGGCGGGCCGCCCCCCTGAAGACCGCGATGCGAAGCGTGCGGAGGAGCTCCCGCGGTCTCGCGGAGATCGTCGGGACGTTGATGCTGGTAGTCATCGTCGTGGCGGCGGCGACCGCGTTCTCGTTCTTCGTCGCCTCCTACCAGAAGCAGGTCCAAGCCCAGGAGACGCTGCAGCACGACAAGAACCTAGAGAATCTTCGAATCTTGAGTCTGGAGCCGATCGTCGACTCGTCAACCGGGGATCTCACCAGCCTCACGGTAGAATTGGCGAGCCTCGATCCGAACGAGATGATCATTCAAGGGCTCGATCTCGATGGAGTCCCCGATCAGACCTACTCCGTGGTCGATTCGGCCGGCGGCCAGCTCGGAACCGGGTGCCTGAATGGGAATCCCTACTCGCCGACCAGTTCGACGTGCAATCTGACAATACCCGCCGAGTCGCAGGTCTTCTTGCAGTTCGACCTTACGAGTTCAGATTGTTCCTTCTTGGCCTGCGCCCCGGCATTGACGGAGAGTTCGCTGATTGAGATAACCACGTACACCTCGCTTGGGAACGAGTTCAGCCAGTCGTTCGTTCCTCCGGTGGCCATTGCGGAGGTGACGTTCGTGGACTCCTACCCCGTGCTTGACGGGTCGGGCTCGTACCAGCCGAGCGAAAGTAACGAGTCGGTCACCATCAACCAATGGGAATGGTCCGTTACGTCCGCCACGCCGGATGAAGACTGCGGTCACCAGGCCGGGGAGGAGGTGGAGCTCCACTATCCGTTCACGTCCGGGACGACGTACACGATCTACCTAAACGTCACGAGTAGCGACTCGCTGGAAGGATCGGTCAGCATCGTGTACGAGTTCGACTAGACCGCCCCCGGCTACGCGATCGGCTCACGGGAACAGCACGAAGAACGCGATCGCGGTGGCCGCAACGAGCCCCAGGGAGTGCAGGATCCCGTACCGCGCCCTGCCCTCGGTGAACGCGCCGATGATGGCCCCGGTCCCGAGCGCGTTGATGACCATGAGCTCGAAGAACCGCTCCTTCATCTCCGGGACCGTGAGCTTGGGGATCGCCGTCGCGCCGCCGGAGCTCAGCGGGTTCGTGATCCCGATGATGGAGACGTTGAGCGTTCCGAGCGTGGGAGCGATGTACAGCAGTGCGAACAGCACGGCCATCAGGACAGCGAACGCGATATAGATCACCGCGACTGGGAGCGCGAGCTGCTTCTCCCGTTCTTCCTCGATCTTGACGAAGTCGTCCATGTCCTTCGCCGCCCGATAGACGACGGTCGCGGTCTCCCCCCCGATGGTCGATGCGTCCGCGATCAGGCCGGCATACCGCGTGATGAGCGAGCTCCGCATCGTGGACACCATCTCGCGGAGGATCGCACCGAACGGGCGCCCGAGGCGGACCGAATCGGCGGCCACGCGGAGATGTTTTGCCAGGATGTTCGTGTGCGTTTTGGAGAGCTCGACCAGCGCCTTGGCGGGGTCAATCCCTCCCCGCATCGCGTCGGCCATTTCGAACAGGAACTGGGCGAACGCCCGTTCGAAGGCTCGGATGCGTCCGAGCTGGCGTCGGGAATCGATACCGAACGCGGTCAACGCCACGAACACGGTCCCGATGAACACGTAGTCGACGGCGCTCGCGGGCAGACTCGGCGTGCTGAAGACGTAGGAGAGCGCCACCAGCGTGTAGATGAACGCGGCCCCGAGCGGCACGTAGAGGGTCACGTACAGGCGCTCGACCGGGTGCGTGGCGAAGTACCGACGGATCGTGAATCGAGTGGTCATCTTGAGGAAGAGGATGTAACCGCCGACGATCGCTCCCGAGGCCGCGGCGGCGATTCCGACGTAGAGGAGGATCGTGGTCGGCTTGATCGACGCGAACGGATTGCTCGGGCCCGGTGTGGACGGCGTGACGTTGAAGTTCCAGGCAACACTCGCCGTATGCCCCTGCATGTCGGCCGCGGTCACCGAAGCGTTGTTCGCACCCACGGGAAGCTTCAGGATCGTTGGCACCGCGTAGCTGATCGAGGTGGCTCCGACCACGACCAGCCCGGACTCCGTGACGTTGAGCCCGTCGACGAGCATCACCACCGAGGACGGATTGATCGCTGCCACGGTGTCGTGGAACGCCACCACGATGGTGGGGGTCACTGAGGTGGCGGTGCCGTTCGGGGGCGGAGTCTCGACCGTCAGGACGAGCGGCCCGGTCGCCGCCGGGGCCATCCTCGCGGCCTTGGCGGCGCTCGACGGGGCGACAAGCACCAGAAGGCACAGCACGACCGCGAGGGCGACCGCGAGACCGCCCCTCATTCGGCTCTCGCGTAGGCCATCGAGACCATGATCACCGTCATGAACACCGCCATCGGGACCAACCCGAAGGTGAGAACGAGCAGCAGTTCGTTGGCGTTCAGCCCGCCGGCGGTGCTCCCGAGCGCGTTGAGGAGAAACGCGCCCACGGCGATCATGAGCACGCCCACGAGGACGAGGCTGACGTACATGTCGAGGAACGTGGAGAGGCGCTCGATGAACTCCTTCTGAACGAGCCGCTTCAGCTGCATGATGTCGTCCGACTTGCTGCGCAGGTACTCGTCGAGGTCCCCGCCCTGGTGGATCATGTTCGCGAGGTCCCAGAACGTGTCCCGGACGGGCGTGGACGGACTCTCCTTCGCGGTCTCGGCGAGCGCCGTGATCAGGTCCTTCCCCTGGACGTCGGTCCGATAGACGACCTCGCGGAAGATCCCCGTCATGGCCGGATCATGGTCCCGCTGGGCCATGCGACGGATCAACCGGATCGGAGACGTTCCGGTGCTCGCCAGGACGGAGAGTTCGCTCAGGGTGAACGGGAGTTCGCGCTCGAGAGCGTCCTTGCGGTTCGTGATGCGGGTGTCGACGAGGAAGCGAAACCCGCCCACGACGGAGATTCCGCCGAGGCCCGCCAGGCCAAGGACGTACAGGTACCAGATCGGTTCGCGCAGCACCTCGAAGAACAGGAGGTAACCGACCGCCGCCATCCCGGCCGTCGAGATCAGGGCAGTGACCGCCATCTGCGCCGTGTACACGGGCGCCGGGACGTTCATACCGGCGCGCTTCAGCCGCTCCTGAAGGACGTCCGAGCCGCCGCCCCGCTCGAGTCGACTTCCCAGAACGCGGTAGCAGAGATTCCGGTACCGTGTGGCGAAGTTCGGACGGGTCGACCTTGCGGCCGGCTCGGAGGACGCGACCCCGGGAGTACTGGCGACTTCGGGGGTGGAAGGCATCTAACCTCCCCGCCCGCCCTGAGACTGGAGTTCCCGCATCGCCGTCACGGGGTCCAGATAGTACGCGGCGATCGCCCGGCTGACGTCCTTGTAGTAGGTGAGGTGGTGGCGCTCCATCAGCTTCAGGTACGATTCCTTCCGCCGGACCTCGGCCTCCATCGCGGTGAGCTCCCGCCCGGCCTTTGCCGCGATCTCCTCGAGCACGAAGCTGCGCCCGAGGTAGGTGAACCCGTCGGTGTTGGGCTCCCACCGGAAGGTTTCGTTGGTCAGCAACTCGTGGGTCGTTGCGTCGACGTCCAGGATCTCGGTGACACCGAGCACGCGTCGCACGCGGTTCTGGTTGACGGAGACCTGGGCCGGGAAGGCCACGGCGTCGAGGGCTTGGAACAGGACACGCGGGATGTTCATCGGCTCGTTTTCGACACGGTGGATGAGTTCGGCGATCGATCCGGCGTGGATCGTCGACAGCGACGCGTGCCCGACGGAGATCGCTTGGAACAGGGTGAACGCCTCGACGCCGCGGACCTCTCCGACGATGACGTACTCGGGGCGCTGCCGAAGCGCGGCGACGAGGAGGTCGAAGAGCGTCACGCTTCCCGACGACTTTGTGTGCGTCGAGGAGAGACCGGAGACCCCGGATGGGCTCACCCCGCTGGCCCCCGAACCGTAGCCGGTGCGGGCAACCGACTGGATCCAGTTCTGATGATCGATCTGGATCTCCGGGGTGTCCTCGATCGACACGATCTTGTCCTCCGGTCGCACGAACATGCAGATCGCGTTGAGGAACGTCGTCTTGCCCGCCGCCGTGCCGCCCGAGATAAGGATCGACCGATGGTTCTCGATGAGGGTCCAGAAGTACGCCAGCTCGAAGGCCGAGACCGATCCGAATCGGAGCAGGTCGACGGGGGAGACCGGGTCCTGGGAGAACTTCCGGATGCTGAACGTCGATCCCTTCCGCGTCACCTCGGTGCCGAGGGTGAGGTTGATGCGGCTTCCGTCCTGCAGCGTGGCGTCCAGGATCGGTTGGTAGATCGAAACGTGCTTGCCCGCAATCTGGGCGAGCCGGAAGATGTACCGGTTGAGCTCGAGCTCCCCCTCGTAACGCAGATTGGTTCTCAACGACCCGAAGACCCGGTGAAACACGAACAGCGGCACTCCCGGCCCGAGGCAACTGATGTCCTCGAGGAACGGGTCCTGCAGCACCGCATCGGTGCGCCCCAACCCGATGAACTCCCGCCGAAGGTAGTAGAGCAGGACCGAGCGGCGTCGCTCGGGCACTTCGATATCGTAGAGGTCGATCGTCGTTAGGAATTTCTGGCGGAGGTACTCCTTGAGCTCCTCCGACTCCTCGAGGCTCTGCCCTTCGCCGATCGGTAGCTCTTCCTGGGCCATCGAAGCCTCCATCCGGCCCCGAATCTCGCGGATCTTCTCCGCCTCGCCGGGGTGGAGGGTGGGCTCCAGGACGTGGTAGAGGACCTCTCCGTCCGGGGGATGGAAGAAGATTCTCACGAACGCGTACGGC